>Ga0307507_10001349_pt1 | contig 54935 bp, 40 predicted proteins | sample 7_EM_MG_FD_207223 | JGI IMG/M metagenome (GOLD analysis project Ga0307507, IMG submission 207223) | Populus trichocarpa ectomycorrhiza microbial communities from riparian zone in the Pacific Northwest, United States - 7_EM | ecosystem: Host-associated > Plants > Roots > Unclassified | place... | reverse complement strand
TAGGAGGATATAGTTACTAGTATATGTTAAGCTGCCTGGGAAGGATTCATGTAGTTAGAACTATAGCGCCATAGCCTAGAGGCTGCATGCGCAGTATTGTACATAGTATAATACAACGGATATAAAATAAAATAAAATAAAAAAAGGCCTGGGCCCTAACGCAGCACTATTCTTCTTTTACTTTCTTTACCTGTTTCTCTAATATCTCTTCCCTACTTTAGGGTTGTTGGTTTATTCTCCTATAAGGCGCCCTAGGGTCCCTCTATAGTTTATTTAGGCGTGTCTTAATATACTTTATAATATTAGAGTTACATTTACTTTGCGCCCTTTATATTATAGTGGCTTTAATATATAGTTATAGGGGGGGAATATTAGCTTCCTTCTTAAGCAGTGCTGTGGCCGTTCGCTTATACCCGCCTATTATACTCTAGAGGTAGGCTGTTTGGACCTTTTAGAGTAGTTTAAGGAGTAATTTAGGGGGGCCCTTTTTAGTTTCTTTAATAGCCTAAATACTGGATCTATATATTATAGTTAGCCGGATAACTACTGTGTATAGTAGGCATAACCTCTAGAAGCATAGACCCTATATAGAATTAACGATCCTGGATAATGTAATATACTATACTTAGCCCTTATAGGCCGCTTATACTGTATATACGCTCTACTAGAGCTTGCTATCTACCTATACTCCTAATACCCTTAGGCCCTAAACTGGTTAACCCCCAAAGCCTTAAATATAGATTGTATGCTAGAGATCTGCAGATTAGTTGCGTTTTCTTATAAAATAGATTAGCTAGTATTTCTCTGGTAAGAATTGGACTCTATATTATCTTGCCTATTCTATATAGGTGTTATAGGCTTTCTTTAGTGTTCTGCAGTTCTTTGTGGCTATTAGCCTATATGTGATTAGGTTTATGTTATTAATAAAGCCTATTCCCTAGGTCGCCCCTTCCTTAAAGGTATTAAATAAGTTGCTTATAAAGAAAAGGAAGAGTATAGGCGAAAGAGGTAATTCTTATAGTATACCTGTTATAACTATAATGGGGGAGCTCTAGTATCTGCTAAAGACTAGTAATATTTCTTTCTGGCCTATAAACCCTTAAATAAATTGTATAATCTATTCTGGGAAGCCCTTTGCCCTAAGGATATATAGGAGGCGCTTATGGGGTATATTATTATAGGCGCCACTAATATCTAGGCTAAGTATTAATACTATAAAGTCCTTACGCATAGCCTATGCAGTTTTAATAGTAGTAGTGAGTAGTGTAAGTGCTAATAGTGTTAAGCGATTCTTTCTTGCCCCTATTTAGCTTTATAGTAGTAGGGCGTGTTCCTTTACTGTGTCTGCTATATAGTCTGCTATAACCTTTTATAAGATCTTACTTAGGGTGTTTTCTAAAGTAATAGGGCGGTAGCTTCCTGGGATTAAGTAGTCTGCTTTACCTTCTTTTTATAAGATAACCGTTGTTATAGATCTTCCGAGTTACGGGTAGTAGCCTATTATAAAGTATACTCTAGCTATATCTGCAAGCTAAGGTGCTATAAGTGGACCACAGGTCTTTAAGGCTTTATTTAGGATCCTATCTGGTCCTAGTACTATATTATTTAAAAGGCGACTAATAGTTTTAGCCATTTCTTTAGTTGTTATATCGCTGTTAACCCTTAGGCAAGTAACCGGTGTTTTGCTAATAATATTACTAAGGTCTACTAGAGCCAGTTAAGGGAAAAATCTTTTTATAAGGATTTTTGCCTTCTTATTATTATTGCTTATAGCCTATAGTTTGCCTGCTCTTTGTAGGGGTAGTAGGTATAGGTCTTCTGCTAGGTATCCCGCCTTTTTCTTTACCTATCTTGCTATAGTCTAAAGGCCCTTATTATAGGGGATGCTTGGGTTAGTAGTATATTTGTTTATAAACCGTCTCCAGTTATTTCTTACTTCTTTTTTTAGGGTATTCTTTAGCTAGTTTCTTGTGTCTTTATATTATCTCTTGTCTTTAGGGTTGTGGCTGCTTATATATTTCCTTCTTACTCGTTGTTGGCTAGCTATAAGAACCGCGCATTATACGGACTATACGTGTCGCGTATAGGGGCCTGGTTTTAAGACTAGGTAATGCTCTTCTAGCCTATTTTTAATTACTGCCTGGATTCTTTCTAGTCTTTAGTTAATTTCCTTAGGGGTGGCTAATAAGCCTCACTTGTTTGGTATCAGGTGGATTTCTTCTAGGTCTTAAAGTTATTATTTAACTATATTAAGGAAACTGTCTGTCTTAAGCTTCCTTATTGCGTATCTTTTACTATTTAGTTGCGCCTTAATATCAAATCTAGCTATATCTGGATGGGGATATGGTCTAGGGTAAGTGCCTATTTTTCTTTAGGGATGCACCTTTTGAGTCTCTGGCATACCAGAATACATATGCATTATAAAACTACTATACACAGCAAGTTTGCCTAAACTGCTTGCCTAATTCCTTGCCACGGTTAATGCAGCAGCTGGTAGATAAAGCTAGCTCCTACCCATATGCACCTGATTTGCTCTATAAGCCTATTCTTATAGCCTACCCCTGCCTAAATAGACCGATACACGCATCCGTCCTTTTAGGCTATATAGACAGTGTTATTAATAAGGTATTAATCCTTTCTCTAAGATAGGTCCACAAGGAGTTAGAGCCTAGTAAAGGGGTAAGGTTCCTAGAGTCATCCGTCGCTGCCATTGTATACTATGCCCTATAGCCGTTAGCTGCTTTGCGTTACCTATAACGCTCTTATAATAACAGGCCAACCGTGTCTTGTAGGCGTGGGCCTATGATAACTCAACGCCGCGTAGCTACCGTCCCTTAGCCGCCTACTAACTAAACTTGTTGTCCTCTTATCTTAACCAACACCTGCATCTAAGTCCGTTCCAGCCTGCCTATATAGGTTTGTCCTAGCTCTTTCTTAGTCCGTTCTGGATTAACGTCGCCGCTTAGAGAAGGGTGCCCCTAGCTCTTTCTTGGTCCGTTCTAGATTAACGTCGCCGCCTAGAGAAAGGTTAACGCCGCTGCGTAGAAAGGGAGGATTAACGTCGCTAAATGTGGTTAATAGTGTTAAGATTCTTCCTGTGCCCTTGCTGTAGGTACAGTCTTAGAGCGGAATAAGTATAGAGGTGCCCTGTCGTCTCCTTAGATTCCTATCGCTTCCACTAGCAAATGCAAGCGCTGGCTTGTGGCCCTAGGTCGGCCCCTAGGTAGAGAGACGTCGGGTAGTTTTTAAGACTATTCCTCTGTTCTTAATGAGTTGCCTTATGTTGTTAACGAGCGCCAAGACCCGCGAAAACTCTGCTGTTCTGACGGCGTCAAGGACGACGCATTCAAAAGCGCCCTCTAGCCACGACGTAACGCCGCTGCATCAGTAACAGACGAGATCCTCATTCTCAGCTTGACCGTACGGACAAGATAAGACGGAAAGGAACCCCCATAGGACAGTATGGGTCGGATCTCGCTTTTGGTGTTCCTTCTTTAAAGCTATATTACTTAAGGCTTTAGCCTAATCTTATTACTGCCTTATAGTGTAATTATGGCTATAAAAGGATGGGCTTTAAAAGATCTAGTACAGATGGTAAGTAAGCCATAATCTATATAGGCGATAGTTGACATCTAGGTGCTTTAAAAGTAGAGGCTTTATCACCAGAGCCTCTCCTAAAGCCTCTCTTAAAGCTTCCCTTAGAGCCTCCCTTAAAGCCTCCCTTAAAGCCTCCCTTAAAGCCTCCCTTAAACCTCTATTAACGCGTTCCTTAAAGCTGCTCTTAACACCTTACCAAGCTTTGCGATAACTACACCTGTGTAACTATATTATATAACTACAAGTTAGGCCGCGGAGGAGAGATTTTGGAGTGGCCTATAGCCTTAATTTTGTATATAACACCAAGATTTTTATACAAAATTTAATTAAGCGGGCAAGCAAGCCAAGCAAGCCAACAATTTTGGCCAAACAAGCCAAGCAAGCAAGCTCAAGGTGTCAAAAATTACAAGCCAGCAAGCTGAGCCTGCTCAGCTTGGCTCGCTTGCTTATTCCCAACTCTGGGTACTAACGTGAACTCTATACATGGTACCATACTCCAACTTTCAATATATGTTTTTGGCAGTTTCTACCCGCACAGCCTCTCTCATCCACATCCCGCTTTTGCTATAATAAGCTCGAACATCAATTCCTCTCTCTACACACCCCCAGCTGAAATTCCTTCACATCTTCCAATCTACCAAGATATCCAACTTACCTCGCTACATCGTGGTGGCCTTCATGGCCATCGCCTCTATCAATGCCGTCAACCAGATGATCAGAAATTCCTGCTCCTACCCTGCCTATGTCTACACCGCCCACCACGCCGTTGATGTTCCAGACTCGGCGTACAACACGATGGAACCAGGTAAATCTAGTTCCGACGGCTTCCAGTTCTTTAAGGATGGGTCCGTATGCCTCAAGATCAGCGAAGAGCCTCGAATCGCCGCCGATGCCATCGTACAGGTGGAATACAAGTTTGAAGAGTTCAATATATGGTACGACATATTCAATGTCAACTGCGATCGCTTAGCAAGCGGAGGCTAAGCTTACATATCTACGTCTCTAGCGACGATCCGGATTATCACCCCGCTGGATGTGCTGGCGACATTTGCTATGACGTCTACCTCGTCCCAACGTCAGATACGTCGTGAAATTGTCACCCCGGGCACGATCTTGTTCTGGAACTTTGTCGCGTTCCCACAGACCAGGAGTGGATAAGTCTCGCAGAAACGCTAACATACGATTAGCTTAGGACCGTCCACAAAAAGGCTCTGCTTACCGGCGCACCACCTATCGATGCCGCCGCATCGAAGAAGGCTGCGGAGGAGAAAAAGCACACAGGTGGAAGACGGCAAAAAGCCGCCGCGCAAGCGCAAGCCGACAAAGATGCTCAAACCCAGGCCGAAAAAGAAGCTCAGATCCAGGCTCAAAAAGAAGCTGAAAAGAAGGTACAAATCTAAGCCTAAATAACAGCTTGGATTCAGGCCAACATCCAGGCCCAGTTGTCAAAAAAGAAAAGATCAAGAATGAGAACTCTGTCTCATGGAGAGCGCTCTATGTATACAGTCAAGATCAGCGGCCAAGACATCCCTGGTCTATACCCAACACAGGAAAGCTAAATCGACATGGTAGTCACGATCATTCGACACCAGCAAGACGCCACATGGAACACCACATTGGCGAGCCATAACGATGAACATAGCGACGCCACGGGAAAAGATCATAAGGTAAGATGATTTATGACCTCATTTGTTTCAAAGTGCAGATGCGGTTTGATAGAGTCAATGCTGACAATAATAATTAGACTGGAGCTTCGACGCCAGCCCTCAACATATCTCATGTTCTTTGCCCTTACTTCCTTAAGCTTCTTATCTGTGCTCTAAGGCGACTTGGCCTAAGAGCGCACAAAGATGGAAGCCCATTTGCGAAGGATGAATACACTCTTCAACCCAATAATTTTTCATATCTTTCTGTCGACCTGAATCGGAGTTCCTTACCGCCATCGTACTACCGTCTGTCGACCCAGATCGTATTTACGTACTTTGTCTTAGTTGTCTCTTAACTTATGACTAAATATCTCATCGAATGTCTCATTACCTATTTCTATTACCTATTTGACTCAGTTGCCTGGACCTACCTGATGTATATAGAGAACTTCTAGAGCCCACTTTAATAGACAGAGTCCTCATCCTTGATTGTCCATTCAACACTTTGTTATTCAGTTTCTGTCTTTGCACACCAATCTGTGTGTGCAGGCTATGGGAGTTAAAAGGGCAAAGAGTTTAGGTTAAAAGCGTGGGGAATACCACAAAAACTTCATCTAGAGCAATGTTAACTCCTGGTCCCCCAAACTTAACTTTCTTCTAAGACGTTCAATATTCTGATATTATATACAGGAGACTGAAGTCTCATATCCTTCTCCAGTGGGCAGCCACACTGGGCAAGAATAAACCTAACTCCAGCTATTCCTCCCGGTTGTTTCCTGTAAAATATCCATCAGTAGGCATTTAACCCGGATGATGCGGGCAAATCTCCTCCCCGCTGCGATACAACAGGGGCAGGATAACTAGGTATCCTGGGTTCCATGGCTAATACACTACTTATTAGACAGTAAGTCGGTAGTAGAGTTAAGAGTTACCGATTGGCTTCTTCCTATGCACTAACTCCATAGCGCTCTATTCCTGAGCTAGTGATCTACTTGGACTGGAGTGGAGTGGATTTGGGATCAAATCCACTACAGTCCAAATTACTTTAGGCTTAGCTTCTTCCTAGTCTGGCTAAATACCTGCTTAAGGAGGTAATTATAGCTTTGCATTGGATCCAATACGAGGCAATTTTGGATCTAGTCCAAGTATATCACTGTATTCCTCAATAGCCGTAGTTCGAATTGGGTATAGATCTAGAGCTTTAAGAGTCAAATTAACCGTAGATCTACTCCAATCCACTAATTAGAAGGTCTAATCCAAATCTATATCGAAGCCGGATCCATATTGGAGCTCCAATAGACCCCGCTCTAAATAGATTACTGATCTATAGATTGCTGCTGCCCCATGTTTCTGAATAGATACGCATACTAAGTGCTTTGCCCGAACTGGTTAAACTAGAAGATGTAGAGAATGCTTCTTTGAACATAGACGGACGCCGGAGATTGCTGTGGTAATGCATGGGAATGAAAACAAAGACATAATATTAGAGAGTATGAAGCATAAAGATCAATGAGCTCGTGAAGCTCTTAGGAAAGTGCGAGAGAACCTCTAAAATCTGAAAGCTAGAGAAGCTGTGACAAATTTCTACACCTATGAAATTTACTGGAGCAGGGAACATCGCCCCCTCCTAAAAATTGAGCTTCTTGCATAAGGTTTGTTTCTTGTTGAGAAAGTGTTGAAAGCAAATTATAAGGTCTAAGTATATAGGCCGTCGAAATGGGACTCTGCACCTGTACGAGGTGACGGCTACGAACCTACTGGTCTTTGGATTCAGCAGAGCCAACGCAGAGACGTCGCACAGCGTGTGGGTGGGAGCTAGTGGTGGTCGTTAAACGTTATAGGCGGTAGTGAAAAGTTTTTATATGGGATAGTAAGATCTCGAAAACTACTACTATTAGTACCCCTTCATAAAATAGCTACTACTATACCTCCTGCTCTAGGCACCTGTATAATCCTTATGGATACGAGATGGATATCAATCAAAACGTCCCCTAACCCTCAAAAGCATCGACGACGACCTAACATCAACGAACAAGCGATCGAACGAACGAACAAATATACCCCCCTTCCTCACCCTTAGGGCAGTCGCCCGCGGAGCATGCGGTCACTCACCGTCAACTAGCATTACATACTACCTAGCAGCCTAGATAATAACAACCCTACGGTTTACCTATCTCCTCTCTACGACTGGTCACCCTAGAGAGAGCCTAGCAACTGGGGCCTAGGCATAAAAGATACCCGGAGTACATATACATCCCGCTCACCTTTCGGTATCACGGTATCGGTTACAGATGAATCCCCCTTACGCCTTCGAGGCTCTAGGGAGGGGGAGGCATATAGCAATGGTCTACAAGAGATAGTATATAGGGGACGGTCAAGATATAGGAAACGGAAACAACTACTAGCATATGGCAAGCAATAGCTAGGCCTAGCTGGGACGTAGTAAACCCCAGCTTTGGGCGAGCTGTAGCTCTAAACGAGCAAAAACGAAGGATGCAGCGGTTACCAAGGAAATCCAACATCCAACGAAGGTCAGGACGTAGCTGCGAGCGATAGCTACGTACGAATCGGGGTTTTTCATCCTACTAAGGTGACCGGGCAGTCTCCGGGCACATACATCCCACACATACAAGATTAGTAAGCGCTTACTAAGTCCCGCACGGGCCGCTATCAAGAATGCGGAAGAACTTCAAAAAAGCATATCCTCACCGCAACTTACGCCATAGAATATCTATGCAACTATATAGTAAATAGACTAGTCTAGGGCACGGAATTGATAGCTTATTATGCAGACTAAAAGTCCTGAACAGCTTATAAAGTAAACATTAGTGCTAGGCTTGAAGATATAACGCCAAATTGGACGACTTTAACAGCAAGTTTCTGGAGGTTTTCTACTACAAAGTCGCTCTAAATCTACACCTTGCAAAGCCTATATCAGCTTCCTACTGTATAGCATGGCCGATAGCTCTTTGTTTAATATCGATTCGACTCTTCCTAACGTCAATGAGCTCCTACAGCGTCGCCCTACTGCCCATACTGCCTCTACCCTAGTGCGAAAACCTGGTAACCGCCAGAGCAACCCTATTGAAATCCTCGATATTCCACCCCCCCTTCGTCAGGCTGTTCCGGCCGCTTGGCATGAGGTTCCTCAGGCTCCGTCGACTCCATCCTGGTTTCGCCAGCCATGGCGTACAGTGCACGATCGTCGGGCGGTCGTAGAGAGCTCAGCGCAGGCCTCTGCGCAGGAGTCGTTCTCTCCTCTGCCCCCTCCTATAACTCTACCCCCTAGCCGTCGTAAATATCACGCTGCTTCTACTGCTTCGGTACACGATACAAATAATCCTCTTCCACTGTGGCTTCAATCGCCGTCGCCAGAAGTCAAGATCTAACGTCCAAAGTGGCAGCCAAACCCCCGGTTGCACCAGGACCTAGCTCCGGTAGTAAAAAAGGTAGTTAACTCTATGCCCACCCACCACCTTCTGGAGCCGTACGATGGCGAGATCTTTGAGGATACTAATACCGCGTTTAACCGGTACTAGGACTACGCTTTTAGCAAAGGCTTCTTTATTGTTATACTGTCCTCTAGCAACAAAACTGCCCTATGGCTATACTGTATCTTTAGCTGCAAACACCATAGTATGCACACCCGGAATTACCATAAGTTAGACAACTTCCATGGTAAAAATAGCAACCAGCAGCGAGAGGCCACTAAAGTACACTAAAAGAACTACGGCTGGTGTATTCGGGTGGCCTAGAAGAAGCTTCCTAGCCATATAGGTAATATTAAAAGATGGGTGGCAACTATTAGGCATGCCAAGCACTCTAATCCAGATACTCCAGAGGCTCCAGAACACGACTTCGTCACAAATCCTCTTGCTTATATTGGCCACCAGGATTAACTACCAGAGGCTAAAGAGGCAGCTGCAGCAGCCTACGCTCTTAGGGCAACTTAAGAGACCTATCTTACTACATAGCGTCAGCTTTCTACCCAAGAGTTATATATAAGTAAGAAGAAATACTATAGCTTAACGCGATCGTTAAGCGGCCTTCCTAGTAGAGCTAAGGGCCAGCTGTGAGCGCTTGGCGCGCTTGAGCTACTTCTCTACTAGTATAGATTTAAGTACCGGTTTTAATATACCTATATAATTAATCTAGAATTAGGTTATCTAATTGCCCAGAGTCTCTAGTAGCTTATATTCTGGCTTTCTATCCAGGTAGATTTAGCGCAGAGGTTTATTACCAACTTTAGCTGCCAAATGGATACTATATTTAATACCAATCAATCCAAGCTCCTATTAGCTATTATTACTAGCATTACTAATATGGGGTCCTCTTTTCTAGCAATATAGTCGTTTATTAAGAGCAAGTCTTAGCTAGATTGGACCTTTTTACTAGAGTCTGCTTAGCAGAAACTTTAGAAACGGCTACCTAAAGTTATTATTGCCGATTTTGGTAAGGGCCTTGCAGCCGCCTTATTAGTAGGGCAGTTAATTACAGTTATTCTCTAGTACTGCCAGTGGCATGCTGCAAAGGCAATAAAGAAGTGGATTAATAAGGGGATCTAGACAAAGGTCAAGAGGCCATATAGCTACTTGGCGGAAGAGAGAAAGGTAGTAAAGGAACTATTTTAGCCCTACCTAAAATCTAAAATAGTAGCAGAGCTTAAAGCCAATTAAAAGGCAGTCCTGGATAAGCTACACCTATGCAATAAGGTGTAGTTTCAGACTATATACGTTAAAAAGGAGAGCTAGATAATTACCTACTATATTAGATAAGTTTTATTTTAAGCCGGGGAATAGGATACTAAAGGGCATCCTAGAAATAAATTTTACTATAGGCCGGCCCATAGTAAAGCTTACCTCTAGAATGCCTTTAAGCATCCTGCTCTCTAGCTCAAAAACCTTATTTTAACGTTGACTTTTCCTTAACCGCTTACTCCCTCACTAGATACCTTCTAAATTTAGATACAGTAGCAAGCTAACAAAGTAAGGGTATTAATGGAGGATTAAAATGCTTTACTAATTATTAATTAAGCCTTAACAATACTATAATTGAGCTAAAGAAGTGGATTTTAATATTATGCAAGGAGTTAATTAAATCCAAATATACGTCCGAAATGTCCCTCCCCCAAATTATTACCCTAGACCTCTTTCAACACCACTTCGCGCAGATTAACGGTATAGTGACATACTACGCGCTTCAGCGAATCTTTAACTCCATACGTGGCGCGAGAGCTTCGACAAATAAGGAAAAGCAGGAGTGGGCCAATTAGGAATAAAAGCAGGACGACTGTGACTACGAGGACCCCTACCGATATAGCCTCCCCTGTCGTTATATGCTTATTCAGTACTTAATACAGAGGCTTCCTATATCGCCAGCTTTAATCCACCCTTGCTAGTGTATCGCAATAAAGCTAATTACCACTCCAGATTGGCAGCCGCAATATATTAAGGATATGGCGTTCCAGGGCAACCCTCTACCAGGGTACCTGGAAGCTCTTACTAGGATCTGGCTATTAGTTCTCCGCCTCCTTAATATTATTAAGGACCTTCCTACTAAAGAAATAGGCGAGCTTGCTAATAAATTTAAAGACTTTAAGGTAGCCCAAATGGCTATTTTAATTAAATAGGCAGAGCTTCGATCGCTATCTAAGGGCGCTCCATTTAAGGTTCCTTAAAAGGCTCACTGGCAACCACCACCTAAAAAGAAGCACGGTAAGGCCAACCAGCGGGGCAAAACAAGTGCTAAGGTTGCTGAACGTGCTGCCGATATAGCTAAGCAAGAGCTCCAAAAGGAAAGGCAGGAGGAGGCCTAGAAGCAGAAGGAGAAGGTAGAGTCTAGAGGTTGGCTTATACCTGCTCAACCAAGTAGCGGTATAGATCTTAGCTATTTTCTAATTTAAAACAAAAAACCAGCCAACGAAGTGGATAAAGATATTAAGGAGGATAAGGAGCAACCGTTTAACAAGCCGTCGGTGCTATATGACAAAGTTTTAGGGGGGTTAGAGGATAAGGCGGTCATTTTAGAAGCAGGGGAGGACGACGACTCGTGGTTTAATGACACAGAGGTACTCCATGGTACTATATTGGGCGATCCTTACCAAAATATTAGTGAGAAGGAGCCTGTCGCGACCCATTCGGTACCTAACGACTATAAAGAGCCGCTACTCCTCCCACTCCATCAATCTGGTAGAGCGGCGCGTACTAGAGCTCGAAGGACCTATACTTAATTAGCCTGTGGTAATTTTATATTAATTTTAAGTAATACTGACGAGGGTCCTAGTAATACCAAGCTGAAAGAGATTGTTATTCCGTTAAAATTAAAGCAACCGCAACAGGGAGCTTCTGTAGACGCGCATAAGGCTTATAAAGCTAGCACACTTGCTATTAGGTCCCCTCAGGCCAAGCAAACACATGGTGATAAAAAGGGAAAAGATCCTATTGAAATAGACGGCCGAATATTAGAGTATTACATATGTAAATAGTGCTTTGTTATTCAAATCAAGTTCGCGATAGCGGCCCGTGCGGGACTTAGTAAGCGCTTACTAATCTTGTATGTGTGGGATGTATGTGCCCGGAGACTGCCCGCTAAGGTGACTCATAGGTTTTTTCCTCCCCCAAAAATACCAGGGGTTTTCTTTCCTGTATAATACACAAGTTTCCCCTAGGTGCGGAGTAGTCTGCGTGGGCCGTACATAGGATCCGTATCAGACGTTAAGCAATGAATGAATAATAATAATAATAATAAAGTTTGAGTATAACTTCTCAAACGGTAAGTGTATTTAGACTCTTCCGAACTGTGGGTGCAGTGAAATTTATGACACCGCATGTTAAGCAACCGGGCACGAATAATTGACTACTAAAGTATCCTGGCCCAGATTTTATATTACGATTCTGTCCGCGAAGCTTTTAATAGGCTCCACTTCCGAAAGCCTGCCGATATTGCAGCTAGGAGGAAATATGCCTTGGAACTCATCATTCCAGAACCGATTGAATTAGTCATTAGACCATGATTTAACGCGTCGCATATAAGTCAAAATGTCCTGGGTGGAATGAACAAATATATGTGAGGTAGTCCACGCTGTCATGACCAGGCTGGGTTTTTAGTGGAATTAGCTCGGAGCGGATACCTCCGATTCGGAGCAAGTCCAGTAATGTATAAGGGGACACCAGTAATTCGGCTGTTTACTGAGCCATCATTAACTTCACATATGTTGTATCATGAGAGCGAATTATAGCTAGAACAGCTCTAGCCGGTCATAAGTGTTCGGCATTAAAGAATTCTATAAACCGCATGTAAGCCACCCGTGCAACCAGGCACCAGCTCTAGAGGGCAATGGGACCCTGTGGCATGCTCTCAACACGCTATCAAATGCAGAGATTCGTTCGTCGCGGTTTACGCTCAAAAATGGCATCCCAATCCCAAACGCCTGTGAAGTGACTCATACCGTACCACAACCCGGAGTCCGGGGGTTTACATCAAGATACAGAATGTCTCTTCAGCTCGGCGGTTTTATGCACGCAAATTATTCTTAAATTTTAATCACATCAGCCGGCCCTTGAAGTAATCGAAGTTGGAGCTCTCTTCCAAACGAGGCGTCCCATGCCCCATGGGTGCCGCTCCATGCAACAAAGCAGTTTCATCTCTTAGCTGGTATGGATTACTCTCTGTTCGCGTAGTAGTCATATCAGCACCTCCGTACTTCCGGCCATCGGGGCTAGGACTGTATTCCCTTAGCGCAGATGGAGTGGTATGGTAACCAGCAGGATATGTTGTGCCAGAAACACTCTCCTCGTCCGGAGTGAATGTACGTTCTGAGTCACGAGAGACGCTGCGGCCGCGATCATTCGTCATGACAGATCCGGGAGTTCCAGGTCGAATAAGATCTGAAGGTTTGCCGTAGACTTCGCCATCCCCACCGAATTCCTCACTAAACTCTGGACGGTCTTTGAAGTTCTCGAAATCGAGGTTCTGTTCCGAGACAATCTCAAAGGGAGCTGGTGCGCCAGCAGCTTTGCCAGGCCGATCGCGGGACATACGCTTCATGCTGTAGACATCACTGTAACCTGCAATGTTTGCAGCATCTGCGTCCATGTCAAGCCGGCCACGGTAAATTTGGCTGAGGAGATGTTGAGACTTTTCGTGTACCATTGGGATCGTAAGTGGTTTATACAGAGCGGGATGGCCGAAGCGAACACCTACGCGGTCGCGGCGACGCGACTCTTTGTCAATAGGCATAGCAGCTTCAGGACCTTTAGTTTCGCCTTTGGTGTAATAATGGATTTGATTGTCAAAGGCGGTTTTGCAGTAGAACTTGAAGGCGATTAGGAGAAAGGGAAGTGGTACCATAACGCCGAGCATAGGCCAGCGGTCTCCGCGGGCAGAGACGAGCAGGGCGACAACGACGTTGGAGACAAAGGCGGCGAAAAGAACCCGATTGAATAGGACACGCCAGAATTGACCGCCGGATTCAGTTTTGGTGATGAAGACATACCTGAATCAAACTGTTAGCTAAAAAAAACCCCGCTACTTGTTGAGTAGCTTATTCTAATCAACCTACATTAAGAGATACTTCTTCCAGTAGGCGTCAATAACAAAGTAAAGTGCAGTGACCAGTAGTACAACCGGTTGTAGAGTTGAAAAACACAAAGCAACGGTCATGTAGAAAAGGAAATAATTATAGTAGCTTGCATAGTCGAATGGTGGAGGCGCAGTCCATTCAATCATCTGCCGAGGAGTTGGATTCAAGAATTTTCGAGCGAAAGAGCCCCACGCTAGGTTGGCGATTTGAGATAAGTCAATGGCGGCACCAAGATTGCGCTGAAGTAGCCAGGAGATCCAGAATGGCGAAACGTTGCACAAAGCCAACATTATCTTGACCAAAGGCTGGCCGTCTTGCAAAGCTTGCATGAGCGTCTTGTCCTGGTTTTTGGTCTCGTCAATAACGGTAGCAATAAACTGCCAAAGGGCAGCGAAGAGCGAGAAGACAATGAGATTGTTGAAGACAAAGAAAGAGAAGAGCTGATGAATCACATGTCTCTCTCTAGATGTTTTGGTCACGTCTCCGGCCTGTATCGAAAGTCGGCGGAAAATAGACGGTAGAAAGAAGTAGAAAAGCGACGTAATGGCTGGCGAAGCAACACCCTGGATGACAGCCCAAAAATTTGGGTTTGTCTCCAATTGGGTCCTGAATCCAGCCCAGACAAGCCCAAGATTTGACAAGTTAGTCAAAAAGACAGCAATCAAGGCGTTGGGCGCGATCCAAACCAAAGTGAGTAGCGCTACCCACAGGTTGTTGATAATGCGTCGCCGTTTCCGAGCACCAGGAGTAAATGGGAGGTTTTTCCAAATGATATCACTTGGCCTGGGAGCTAGCCTCACGGTAGTACCATGAGGGTGTCTTCTCTTAGCTAGATACGCAACGCTGTGTGCTGAATCAATGCTCTCGTAGCTTGCAAACCCGTAAGGCATCGCATCACGTTTATCGACAGACTCTCGTACTTCTCGAATCCTCTTTTCCAGCTGATCAATCCGGCTCGTAAGGTAATCGATTGCATCAACCTTCTCATTCTTGCCAGCATGAGAAGAGTCTTTCTTAGAGGGCTTGCACATTGGTCGGTTTGCCGGTAGTTTACTGGGGTTTTTGAGGTATTTAGCCAAAACTTTCTCAAGTTCGATCACAGCTTCCTGGTGTTCCTCGATGAGATCTGGTAGGTCCTTCGTATTTCGTGCAATGGCTGCTCGGGGCACTTCTGGGGTGGTTTTTAGGTCGTCTGTGATCTTCACTATGCCTTCGTCGCTGCGGAGGCTCTTGGGGATATCCGTAACCTAACAAAATTAGTAAAGATTCTTCTTAGACTGTGGACTAGTAGGCATGTGGAGTAATTGAGTAGAAATATCTGGCATAATAAAAAATGGTTAGAAACGTACCATAAGAGTTCTAGCATGTAAACTGGCCTGATACTCTGGGCTATCAAAATATGCCCTCCGTAGTCCAGTCACAGCTTTGTAATTTCGCCAGAGAAAGTAGCAGATAACCCCGTCAAACGCATAAGCGCATGCGACGAAGGCCCAGAATATCGAGCCAAACATGTACTGTGGAGTCATCTTCATCAAGCCATCTATGCTTTTATCCCACTGTTTGTACATTTGGTGTCCTCCAACCACATTGACCGGTATGAGGATTGCACAGCCGACAAGTGAGAGGACGAGGAAGATGTTGCGACACATTTTGGTGAAACGAAGAAATATCGTGGCATCGAGACCAATCTTTTCGACAAGGGCATCCTCCTTTGTGTTAAGAATTGGCTTGACCCAAGCAAATAAGCCCTTGCCCATTGGTGGGGGCGCGTGTTTCTGATCTGCATGTCGAAGTCGTGGAGCGTAAACGATAGTATTGTATGGTCGAAGAAGGCAGAAGAGGAGAGCAATAATGAAAGTAACGCCTAAAGATGTTCCGAGGGCGACGAGGACTGATTTCGACGAAAGCTATAGCGTGTCAGTTGGAATTCTTAGCGTGCTATTGTGGAGGGGCGTCGTGTACCTGACTGGAAAAGGGATTTGAGACGAGCGTGAGGAACTCGTCCGTCGAGCTCGTCGTCTCCCTGGCCAGCAAAGAGCCAGCCGGGCTGGGTAACATGGTAGGGAATGCGTATGTAAAGATGACAAGGACAATTGCTGAGGTTCCACGCGCAAGCTGTATCGAATGGGGAAAACAAGAGGGTTTGCGGCAATCAAGGAGATTGTCACACTGGGTATATTGCAGAAGATGGAATCGTGTTTAGTCAATAATCACGGCCCGCAAAATATATTAAAACAAAAGAGGGACAAAAGAAGACGAGAACAAAAGCGTGGTAAAGGACCCTTGGTGGTGAAGGTGTATCGTTTGGACAATGAAGAAACGGGTTTGTTTCGGGGTCGCGGCGCACGCTGAATGGCTGCTTCTGCGCGTCATCAAGCATTTGACGCCGGTACCCCTGGCGTGAAACCAGGGCCCATGCAGGCATGAAGGCTGTATTTTTAGCCACTGTGGAACGCCAAATGCCCAGATTTTGCGGCACGCGACTTTTTAGTGGGCGCGCCAGAGTGGCAACAGCGTCTCTTTCTAGCTCTACAAAATTTTGTGCGTAGTAGTGCATCGCTGCTGAGGTCGCGGCATCGCACGGTAGTAGCCGCAGGTTGCTACCAAGTAATTTACCTTCGTTTTCGGTGGACATGGTGCGTGTCAGCCCAGGGGTCTACCTATTGCAAGCATGAAACCGCGTGGACATTGTTTCAACTCGCTCATGACACCGTCTATATTTATTAATCATGAACCCTGTCATTCGCACACTCAGATATGCGGTAGAATAGACGCCTTGAATACCCTATTCATTACCACCGCCGATCGAATTCGATACTGCTTACTATATCCTGTGCCGTTGTTCACAAGCTGATTGAGCATCTACCATCTCTATCACTTGTATCATAGTCGTCTACTAATTTTTCGAGGCGACCTGAAAGTTACGTAACATATACCATCGGCGAGGGGTGCATCACTTTAGGGAACTCTTCCGGAAATCCCACCAATTCCTTCGAAATTTACGCTCCTAGTTTCCACTTTCTTCTCCCTCTCATCCTACGTAAATGCTAGTTCCATCTCCCTCTTTATCTTACTCGTAGGATTCTTACGAGATAGTTAAAGAAGTTCTTGTATGGTGCTTCACACTTGTTTCCGTGCGGAACGATGCTATGGGGTACTCCAATGGTGTTGATTTGATGTGGACAGTAGTAATATCCTCTTAGAATAGACAAATTCTTTACCATTGCCAAGATGGATAAGGGTATACTATACCAGAATCCAGCTCTCCCTAAAGACAATATCCAAACGTTCCAAACCCAGTGACGGGACTTAAATTTATAAAGGGTTATTTTTGAGTAGATAAAAGATGTATTTATGAAATTTCTCTATCTGTGACTTGCAATTGAAATACAGCAGTGTAGATAACACTTATTATGAGTAGTGCCAACCTACTCCAACTAAGGGATCCAGAATCATATTATTGTCTCAATGGTGGCTCTATACAGTTAGCAGAAAGATAATTTCTAAGCTTTAGTGATGTATATGTCCGAATACCACCGCGGAGGGATGGGCTCTTAGGCTTAATCTGTTGTAGACCTAGATATGCAAATGCAAGAAAGTTTATGACGTTGTACAGAGCTTTAAGCGTGTGGTGCGATTGAAGGAGAGAACGTAAGTATCAACCGAAGCTAGGGTCGAATAGGGTGACGAGGATAGGTCTCGGAGATGTCGAGGGTGAACGAAGGCAGGTAAGGATAAAGAACTATTCTATGAAGATGAGGGTCTTGTCTGACGGACACTGGGTATGAAATGATGCAACCGATGAGAATGGGAAGTTTTCTGGAAGTCTTACGGAGGAAGAGACAATGATATAGAGAATAGCGGCGGCTAAGAGGATGAGAATATCACTCAATACCACTTTCACCGCCTAGGAAATAGCAACGACACATGTCACGCTAAACGCAAGCTTTTCTTAGACTGGTTGAGAGATAGACATATAAACAAAGACTTTTTGGTACCTAGCACCCATTATGCCGCATCTGAGAAGGGCTTCTGGGCTCCGCATATACACCAACGCCAATTCATGTTACCCAAGCCTGTTAATCCAGAAACAGGCATGCATCATCTCAATCAAACCGTCAGCCATCCACAGCATGCATAGCATCGTGTTGCCAAACTCATCTACAACCTCCCCTTTGTGTCACTCTCCATCAGGGAGCGACCGTCTATAGCCAGTTAGCCATACTGCTTGACGATGGCGGCGACTTTGTTTGCGAGGTCGTCTGCTTCGGCTCTAGTCTCTGCCTCCGCGTACACACGAACAGCATCTTCGGTCCCACTAGCACGTGCAAAGGATCTCCCCTGTCTAACCTTCTTTACCGCCTCATCGATCGCGGCCTGAGCTCCCTTCGGTGTGACGAGACGGCGTTCAGCATCTTCCGCCACAAACACATTGCGGTCTAACACAACGACACGAACAAGGCGATTGGGTAGGTCGTTGTAGATACCAAGCCACTCTTCGATGCCCCAACCCTTGTGAGCAAGAACCACTTCAACTAGCAACATGTCGGATAAAGCGTCTCCAACGGCTTGATTTATGAGCTGAAGCAAAGCTTGCAGTATCTCAAGGGCGTCCTGTTGGGCCGGAGACTTCGGTTCGTGAGTAGCAATATGCTTACGCGCATAGTCGGAGAAGATAACGGTGCCATGTCCGTTGGCCTCGAAGTAGACACCAATATCAAAGTTAGCTGCTTCGTGATGCAGATGCTTCACGCCGGTGGGAGTGCATCTGACTGCAAGACGGAGATCCTTTTCGATATATTTGGTGCTGGCGCCGTTTGCATACGCTGTCTGGACAACGCCTATGTTCAGAATTTCAGCAAGTCCGGATTGGCGGCTCAAGTCCGCGAGAAATGCGGCCGCTAGAGCTGCGATGCGATCGCCGTCTAAGAGATGGAATAGGCCGCGTTTGTCCGTGAAATAGTAGACGATTCGATCAGCATCTCCATCAAGTGAACAACAGCGATCTAGAGGACCAGCTTTCGATGAAGGCGGGGCTCTTTGGCTAGTTTTGACAAAGTCTGCTCCACACTATGGTAAGAGATTTAGCATTAAGTTCCTCTTCCTAGGGAAGGGAACACGTCATTTTCCTACCTCAACATTTAGGCTATCGGGGTTGAGTACGTTGTCGTTGACTACCTTGATGTCAAGGTTCTCATCTTTAGGCGGAAGATATTTGATTAGCTCTACTAGCTTAGGACCACCTACGCCGTTGGCACAGTCGACAGTCAAAGCTCCCGACGGCTTCTTATTCTTCATAGCTAGCCTGAACGCGCTAGAGAGCTTTTCGTAGTACCCCTTCTCGGTTGGTTCTCCATACTCCTCTTCAGTTCCATTGGTATTGATGCAACGCACCATATAGTGCAACTGGGGGGTGGTTAAGATCTTATAGTCGGTGAACTTAGCTTCGGAAGCAACTAGAGCATCGGTGAGACAAGCTGCGAGTCTTGAGCCAGAAGCACGCGTATCTCTTGCGAAGACGACATGAGCCGGTGCATTGAGATCAATACGGTTCTTTGCTGCCAAAGATTTATAGAGATCGACAAGCTCCTGGTCAGTCTTCGCATTTGCCATCTCGGTGGCATACCCTTCCCAAGAGGCCTGTTCAGCATAGTCAGTAGGGTGGTTATATAGGGTGGTACCGAACCGAATTACAATTAACATTTCGCCCTATAGGTAATATTCAGCACTCGTCTAATTCTAGTTCAAGGCAAGCAAGGCATACAGTAGGATCCACCAATTTGACTCCATTGTCCGCTGGCGGATTGTGGGATGCAGTGATCATCACTCCGATTGTTTTACCACTAAGTGATTTAGATCTAAGAGACGCGACGAGACCACATCGGAAAACAACAGAGTCGAGGACGTCGCTGTTGCGGTCAGCTTCGTTGTAGGACATCTTCGCCAGGCTTTTTCGTCGGTCTTTAGCTTGGAGAGGCATACGCTTTCATACGAAACTGCGCAGGTTATCAGCATCGTCGTAATGTCAAGATATAGGCTCACTTACTCCCGCCGTACCATACTGGTATATGACCCCCTCCGCGGGCGGGTGCTTCGCAGAAGCTTCAAGGATCTTATTGAGCGAACTCATGGTGGATATAACGAATTGGTGGTATCGCAGATGAGGAGAAAGAGTGTCACACGGAGAGTACGTGCAATGGCGAGGGAGTGGACTTATGGAGGAGCAATGCTGGAGCTGAAGGTCGGCCAGGTCAGCTCTTGTGGTGGGGATCACAGAGCCTCACTAAAAGGTACCAGGCGTGGCGGAAATAAATACTCCGCTAAACCTCTTTAGCAACAACCCCCACGATGTTCCCTGCTAAGCATCTGCAGATGGCACACCGCCTCGGTCTGCTGTTGAGGTTTAAGGAGGGGTAAAAAGACTATCCGTTTGCAATCGGTGTCCGGTTGAGAGAAAGTGAGCAAGTCAGCTGAGAGATGTGCTAAGATGATTTTTATGGTGGCGTGCGTCGGGGACTGAGACAATCCAGCGTGGTGCACGGCATATGCGAAAATAGGTGGATGGTTCTGGTGGTAGACGTAATGGTAAGGCCGGAATCCTAACGCATGTTGATGAGGGGGACATGGACGACACTGAATGCTTGCAAGAGCAATTTTCGTAGCGAATAAAGGAGGACCCCTTGGTTGACTCTCACGTATTTCCGCCTTTGCAAAACGCCAAACGAAGATCTTATGGCTACTCGGTAGCTTGCATCCAGTGGTTTGAATGTATGTATACCTCTACTGTAGATCTGCATGCTCTCGATTGGAATGATGCTCCTGTCTGCACATTGCAAGGAGGACCACGCGTTATGTCTGGTCAATGGCTTGTCTGGACTGTCTCCCAATGAGCTTCCACCTCTTCCCACTATTTGCGACCAAAAAAAGAAAAGAATCAATAGCCTGCCTATAAGGGACTTCTACTCTATATATATGATTGTCAGCACCCTGAGGAGGCTACCTCAGATTCGTTCCTGCCAATTATGATGCCGTGTGCAACGAGAGAAACAACTGATGCTCAACTGCCTGGGTAGGAAATTCGCTCCTAAAATACTAGCTTGATTTTCTAGTTAAATCAAATAGGCCTATTTGCAACATTCGACAATCATCTAGAACAATGTACGCAGCGGCTTGGTTTGGCTAGTACATGTAATATCTTTGGGTTTTTCAAATACCGTGTTCCAGGCCACTCCAGTCCTTGGGCCACCCCCAAAATGTCTGTAAAATCAACATTTCTGGCCCTAGCAATTTTAGTAAGTACTTATTATTTTTAATTATAATTAATAATAGTAAATATTTGAGATATTTTGATATTCTTTTTTAAATTATAGACTCTTAGCTCTAAGAGAAGATATTTAAGTAGAGATTCTAGCCTATAATAATAATGATTCATTGCTTAACGTCTGATACGGATCCTATGCGGCCCACGCAGACTACTCCGTACACAGGGGAAACTTGTAAATTTACAGGAAGAAAACCCCTGATATGTTGGGGGAGGAAAAACCCTATGAGCAACCCCAGTAGGATGAAAAACCCCGATTTGCCATGTCCGCACGTAGCAGCGGCCCTGCGGGCCTACGGCTACGTCCTGTATCTAGCCTATAATACTACACTAAATATTCGTCTATATATAACGATAAACTAATACGGTATATAAAATATATAATAGTATCTTATAGGCCTAGATTTTATTAAGTGGCTGTTAAAATTGCTGGGGGCCGAGGAGTGGTAGAACACGTTACTTGGGAGCATTTCCACTTCAACAAAGTATGCCAGTTACAAATTGTGCCAGTGGATATGGACTGCTAAGTTTGGCGTCCGAAGCAACCTAAGGCCAATCCGGATATTTTCTTACTTGCTTTCATTATACCGTGCAGATGCCTCTCAGCCGTTTCAAGAGCTATGTATACATCAAACCCTCATGAAGCTACTTGAAACAGCTAAGCAAAACCCTGATAATAAAGCGCCTACGGCAGCTATTTATACTATTATTCTTTTCGATCTTATTGGAAATATTCGAGGCTTAAGTTAACAGTTCCGTAAACTTCAACAAACTGAAGCTTAAGTCTTATGATCACATAGCATTAAGTGACGTTATAGCAAGCCACCACCTCACCTCATTATCTAGATATCTGGGAGATGAAACTGATTGAAGGCCTCTTCGAAATATCATGTGACGAAGTTCAGTAGAAGCCTTGGCAAAAGATTAACGGAGAACAGGTCGGAGCGAGAATCAATTAACCTCCAGAAATCGTCCGACATAACAACTCGTGTCCGATTACCTCCCTATTAGCCAAATTCTCTTATCGCGTAGTAGCAGCAACAATGCGGCGCCCAGTAATACTACTATCCTTCCACCCAACTATCCGCCCTCTCTCCACGCGCACTCTCCCGGTGAACTGTCTCCTCCGCAAAACCTTCTTTCCAATCACCGAATCACCACAAGCATCCAATGCCGCACCCTTCACCTCCTCATCCCGCCTCCTGGCGCGCAAAGGCAAAAGCGGAGGCCAGAAAAAAGATAACCGAATAAGTGAGTTTACCTCGAATTTCAAAATTTCCAAAAATCTCCAGGTTTCCTCCCCGCTAACCTCTTTCTATTCAGCCCAAATTCGCTACCACCTAACTCACCAAAAGACACCGCGCCCACTCCGTTTCTCGCGCCTCCGCTTCCTCCGCCACTGGACCATCCACCGCGCTTGGCAGCTGTTCCGCGCTAAGCAGCGCACCGCGCAGCAGCTTGAGCTAGAGCGGCAATACAACAGCATGCGGGAGGCATGCGAGGCGTTGCGACTCATGGATGAACGGGGAATGGCGGGGCAGGAGGGCGAGAAGGACGTCGGGAGACTATATCGAATTGCGATGGAGAAGAAGGGAATTTGGGACAATGTGCCGATTGAATACGCAAGGATTCAGATGGAATATCCGTCTAGGGAAGGGTGGAATCACGATTGGACAAGATGAGACAATGTAAGCTTGGTGTATGATGAATTATGGAAGATCTGGCGTCAAAAGGCATGTACGAGTATGATATCTACACTTAGATGGCATTGAAGAGCGGCAAAATGTAGACATAAAGTTGCTTCCGAACTCATTAAAAACTATGTGTGTAGAACTAGTTGTTCTTGTATTATATTATCGGTATGCTATCATTGTAGACATAGTATTAGTAAATATTAGCTTGAAGCGTAATATGGTTGATGATGTGGCTAGTGAACAATTCTGGCAGCAATTCTGCTCAAAAAGCAAGGAAAAAATACCCAGGTATCAAAAAGAGCGTACAGATGATACATCTTCATCATCATTAGTAGCAAGATTTCAATCCCCACTTGCAAAATAGCCTCCAATCAATCACCTGCAAATGAGAGCTTTTCGAAAACAAGTATATGGCCAGATTACAGAACCGCTAAGTAACACCAAAAGGCAGAGAAGGCCAGGCCGGAACGCCGCCCAATGCTATCGGATGATCGCCGCTTCATAGAATAATGCAGCACCCAGCACCTTCACTCTTGTCAACTGCAAGAAGAGCCGCGCGGGTCGCTGCCTCGAAAACGTCGTCCACGCCATCACCCGTCAGCGACGAGCATTCCAGGTACTTTCGCGCGCCGATTTCTTCCTTCATATCGTTTCCAGCCTTTAGAGAAGTAAACTTGAGTGATTTCTTCCGCATCTCTTCGATAGCCAGCGGGTCATCCCGGAGATCCTTCTTCAGTCCAACAAGGATAATAGGCACACCGGGACAGCGCTCACGAGCCTCTTCTGCCCATTTATGCTTGACGTTCTCTAGGGAATCCGGAGAGTCGACGGAGAAGCCGATGAGAATGACATGAGCTTTTGAGTATGCGAGTGGCCGTAGACGTTCATAATCTTCCTGTCCTGCGGTATCCCATAACGCTAACTGGACTGATTTACCGTCGACTCTACAATCTGTAACATAGTTTTCAAAAACCGTGGGGACCTAAGGCCATCCGGTCAGCATTAATATATCATAAATTAAATGACGCATGATTCTTTACTCACGTAACGCTAGACGAGAACGATTTAGCTTGTTTCTTGTGAATTCAAAAGACAGGAGTACCTACTGTAGGGAAATACCCTAATGTAAAAACGCTAAGCAAACTCGTCTTGCCACAAGCACCGTCTCCAATAATCACCAACTTCCTATGCAGAGAAAGATCTGGTCAGCTGGTTGCACTCGTCAGAGGTTTCGGTTACACTCTGTCGGAAGAAACTCAAAAGCGGCTAGCAACAAATGTGAACGTCGAACCATTGCGAACGGCTGGAAGTACTGAATACGAAAATAACTAAAAGGGGAGTTTGATCCGAGACGATAAATTCAGACATGGAAGCCATGCGAGCAGGGCCTATTTTTAGCCATGGAGAAGCTTGGATCGGGAACGCCAATCCAGGTTATCGTTGCTCGCCTAGCATAACAGAAAACTGAACGAAAGAAATAGCTCCCTGCAGTTGACTGGCTGCTGGATCCTAGTGCCTGAAAACGGAGCAAATCAAAAGAAATGTGTAGAAAAATTGTAATGTAAGGATGAAGCAGCTGAGCGCTGAGGTCGCAATTGACAACTTCCTGCCATGCCAGAAGGAATTGATGAATTAAGAAAAAATACTCCTTGAAATAGCTTACCTTCGCATGACGCTCTCTCCTTGTTGTGTCATTTTGAAAGAAGTTGCAGCTGTCGTTCTGTTGTGAGCCTCCAGAAAAGATACTCGGGAATGATGCGTTTGGGAGCGTCAAGCCCGTCGATACACTGCAGAGAGTGTGGTGATCTTCTCTTTCACCCAGTATATTTTCTCCGCCTCCCAAATTATGCTCCTGAGCAGTTCTTGCAATTACTCGCGCCACGGCCTTCCACGCAGATGCTGTGAGGGGAGGTATAAGCTGCGGATACGTATGTAACCGATGAAAGGGTGTAGGACTGTTCTAAGGGTATTGGGAGGATTGGGAGGATTTCTTGGAGTGCAGCTGTATCGGGTCAGGCTCGCAGCGTTTGTCGGGGGGGAGGTAGTGGCACTGCGCTGGCCGTGGCAATGTGTTGGTGAAGCGCTGTCGAAACAGGTGGGGGCGCAGGGCGGTGGTGTGCAGAGGGAATTAGTCTTGAAGTTTCGTGATTCACCCAGGAGGCGCCGGACTCGGTAGTATGGCGAGGAATGGGGAGGAAGAGAATGGACTCGGTAAGATGTCTAACAAGATCCTGAGGCAGATAGCTGCGATCAGTGCTCAGCGGGATTAAACGTGCCAGGTTGAAGCTGTGCCTAGGGTTAGTTTACATAGTAATCTATCGTTACGTATTGCGTAATTTTTCTCGCCGTCACATCAAGGACGGCTCACCTGCACATCAAACTCTTGACATCGCCTTGCGAACGCGGCTCGGGGCACTCCACCACCACGCCGACATACACACATACGGACCGCTCACACTTCCACCCTAGCAGTCTTTGCTCACTCGGCCTAGGACGTCGAGCCGTGCAACTCTGCCACCTGCCTTCCTTGGAGGGGCCTTTCGTTCCGGAATCTCCACCTCGAAACAAATCTCTCAAACACCAACACTCCACGAGGTTTAATTATGCGCACGCCATTTTTCAACAGACTTGTATCTAACACATTTGCTAGTACTAGATTACCCCAGTCGCTCGCTCCTATGGCTCAAGGCACAAAAGGTCAAGCGGCCGCAACAACTGCGCCCACCAATGGCGTCACAGGTGGACACGCTCCTGCGGCCGCTGGAGTGAATCGCAAGAAGCAGAAGCGGCGAGAGAAGCAGGCTGCCCGGCAAGCTGCAGAGCAGGATCAAAAGCAGAACACAAACGTGAGGAATGGGCATATGCCGCATGGCCAGAGCACAAGTCCTTACTCCGCTCAACAGGTCCCGGATTATGGAGATCCCGAGTTCGACGACCACGACCAGTTTGACCCTGCTGACGGTGATGACCTCTACTACACGGACGATGAAGGCCAAGCTTACGGGCACCCATATAATACAAACGGTCACTATCAGACCGATTATGCTGGGAACCGGGACAGTAGTAGTACGAGCAAAAAATCTAAGAAAAAGAAGAAGAGCCGGTCTGCTCCTCCACAGCCTCCCTACAATGGTCCCACTGGCAACTCCGCTAATGTACTACCCCACTCCGCATCCCAAGTGCCCCCTCCACCGCCTCCACCACCCCCACAACTATCTAGCGCTACGCTGCGGACAGTCCAGCGTGGTGCCAATTCGAAGGATCGTATCTGGAATACGTCAACATCGGAGGAGCGGGAGAGGATCAAAGAATTCTGGCTCTCATTGGGTGAAGATGAGCGCAAATCGCTGGTCAAAATTGAGAAAGAGGCTGTTCTACGGAAGATGAAGGAGCAGCAGAAACACTCCTGTAGTTGTACCGTCTGTGGCCGGAAGCGGACCGCTATTGAAGAAGAGCTTGAAGTTCTCTACGATGCCTATTACGAGGAATTAGAACAGTATGCAAACTACCAGCAAGAAAATGGAGGACCTATGCTCCCTCCTCCAGGCCGATATAGCCATTCCCTAGGCAGCCGAGTACCTCCGGATCGTATGCCTCACATGATGAATTCACATCAGCCATCCAGAATACGAGAATTAGCCGATGACGAATCAGAGGACGATGATGAAGAGGGCGAGGATGAGGAGTATAGTGAGGACGATGACGAGGATGATTACAGTGACGAGGAGCACACTGATTTACCACGTGGCCCAGCAACCGATTTCTTCAACTTCGGCAATAGTCTGACAGTGAAAGGTTTACCCCCAAATTTTCGGCATAAGGAATACAAAGGGGCTAATCGATAGTCTAGGTGGTATCCTGACAGTTGCAGACGATTTACTGAAGAATGACGGGAAGAAATTCATTGAAATGATGGAGCAATTGGCGGAGCGTCGGATGCAACGGGAAGAGGAGGCCCAGTATGCCGCCGCCGGCCTGTCACATCCGAACGTTTACTCAAAGGCTCACACTGCTCATAGTCATGGTGCACCGCCGGACGACGACGATTACGACGAGGATGAAGATGAAGACTACGAGGAGGATGACGAAGACTATGAGGACGAGGACGAGATGGTCAGCAATATTTATGCTTCGCTGCCATTCGATGATTGCTAATAGTTGCAGCAGGACACCATGACTGAAGAGCAGCGGATGGAAGAAGGCCGGCGAATGTTTCAAATATTTGCAGCGAGGATGTTTGAACAGCGAGTACTCACTGCCTACCGAGAAAAGGTTGCTGCGGAACGTCAAGCAAAACTTTTAGAGGAGCTAGAAGAAGAATCGCGGCTGGATGTTCAGAGGGAGGCCAAGCGAGCCAGAGAAGCTCAAAAGAAGAAAGACAAGAAGGAAAAGCAGAAGCAAGCAAAGGCAGAGGAGAAGGCACGAAAAGAAGCGGAGAAAGCTGCGGAAGAAGCTGCGGCAAAAGCACTTGAGGAAAAGAAGCAAGAGGAGCAACGGCGGAAGAAGGAAGAGCAACGAAAGAAAAAGGAAGCGGAACGAAAGGCCCAGGAAGAAGAGAGACAACGGAAGGAAGCCGAGCGAGTAAAGAGACTTCAAGAAGAACGGGAACGCCAACAGGAAGTCGAGCGTAAGATTCGTGAGCAAAAGGCTCAAGAGAAGAAGATTCGTGAGGAAGCCAAAAGAAAAGAGCGTGAGGAACGCGAAGCTCGAGAGAAAGAAGCCCGAGAGAAGAAGGCCCAGGAAGACAAAGAAAGGAGGGAGAGGGAAGCCAAGGCGAGAACAGAAAAGGAGCGCGCTAGAAAGGACGATCAAACCGCCGCAGGTTCTCAAGCGCCTACTTCCGCTGTAAAGCGACCCTCGCAGCCTGTTGCTGTTGCTCTACCTCCTGGACTACTTTCAAAGCAATCCTCTACAGGATTTCCGTCTCCACACGTTCAGGTAGCAACCCCGGCTATTCCTAAGGCACCTACTCCTGTACGTCCACGCCAAAGCTCCCAACAAGGGTCGCATGGATCTTCGCCAAAGACGCCTCAAGTTGCCCTTGGAACTAGCAAGTCGATGTCCCCGAGCAATACTGCGCCGCAGATGCAAAATTCCATTGCACCTAAGACTATCTTGACAAAGCCTTCGAATGTACAACAGCAAGCTATCCTTCATCACCCCCAGCCGTCATCCCCAATGGCCCCAATTGGACCTCCGCTTGGAATGCAGCCTCCAGGATCTGTCATGGGCGGAATGCCTCCAGGTTTGAATGGCTTTCCCCATAGCCAAGCGCCCATGATGCCCGGTATGATGGGCCCACGCCCCTCGATCGGCCACAATATGCCAATGTTTCCTCCACAGCCAGGTTCGCAGTTTCGCCCATTTCCACCACCGGGAATGCCAGGGCCTGCTCCGGGCGTACCAGTTGGGAGGGGATTCCCCATGGAAGGACCTCCCGGATTCCCGCCATCAATTCCTGGCATTGGAGCTACTAATCAGATGCCTGGTTTTGGAATGGGCATGCCTTCTCATTCTAGACAGCAATCAGCGTCTTTCGACAAGCCAAATATCGAACCTTCCATTGCAGCACCCCCAGCTCAACCAATCGCCAGACCTGCGCCCATTCAGCGGCCATCAAGTGTAAAGCCTCATGAGGGCAATCTGGATAGCAGGCAGTCAAAAGGGGTTGAAGTTGATGAGCTCGCCAACCATCTAGGCAGTAAAGCTCTACTCGAAGATGCAGATGATCCTCTACCAGAATTTCAGTCCCCAGATGCCGAGGCGCGTCGCGCGAGTATGCAAGCTGGTGGAATGCCCAGGAACGCGCGCATGGGTTTTGGTTTCCCGGAGGGACCTGGCCAGCCAAGGGTAGATTCATACGCCCCATTTGGTGGCTCTAGTGGTACTGGGAGTGCATGGAGCACGCCCTCAATGCCTTTCGCAATGTCTGGTGCTCCAGGCTGGGGAAACTCACCAACGTCTGGAATGTTTAACAACACGTTTCCGATGATGGGAAATCAGCAATATGCAGCGAAGTCCCGGCCTGTGCTCGTTCGTCGAGTGGTATGTCAGGCCTGTAAAGCTTTGGCGTCGAAGCAAAGTAGCCCGGATGGTTATTATGCTGTCAACGACGTGTTCCGCCACATTGAAGCCACCCGATCAGGCGCTGACCCACAGATCAAGCCTGATGAGATCATTGAAATCTGCGATATACTTGGCGATTCGTCGAATGGTGGTGGCACACTCAATTTCAAAGAAGCTGCTCCTGGTGCTGGTCGGTATGCTATCAAATTCGAGGAGAGTGGAGGTCCGACAGCGGCGCTGGGTGAGATCGGCAGCCCTATTCCAGGTCATAGTCTTCCTGCTCCCTCTGCGTTTGGTGCCAGACCATTCCCTTCTCTGGGTAGTGTAACGTCTCCGAATTATTGATGAGTCGGACGATACAATGCATGTCACTATTTCTGTTGCACTCGGATGGCTCACTTCTGAAGAAAGATATCAGATGTTAGTATATCCTCTCTCTCCTGCTTTAAAGCGCCACGTGTTCTCTCTGCACTCATGGATGGTGTTCTGTTGCTTCTTCAGTCGCCGAGATTCTTGGCGGATCTTACGGCACTACCGAGGGCATGTTTCTCCTCTAATTCGTGTTGCTTGTAGCTCTGATTGATAGAGCATATAGTCATTCAGAAAGGAATGAACTTCTCTTGCTAGAGATATGAATTACTCATGGACAGTCCTCGATGTGATGCCGTGTGACCAGCAATCCAGCATCAGCATTTTTGTGTACCACTGGATACACGATGGCCGGCCCTCCTCAGCGTACCGGTGAGCGGCTTGGTACCGTGCTTGTGCATGACAAGCTTCGCGCATAACTCTAAGCCACCAGCCGTCCTTATTAACGTCAAGTTTAAGTAGCGAGCGCAACCAACTCTATGGGGCCTACTGGACAAACGTTACCATGGCTGCAGATTCTCGACTGCACGGCTGTCTTGATTGGTCTCGGCACGCCGCTGGAATCTTGCACCTCCACCACTTGCAAGGAAGTCCCCAGGCCTTGTTTTGCTCAGCTGCAGGCTCTGCCCACCTCAGCCTCAAAACTCAAGCGGCGAACAGAAACCGTCTTCACTATTCCAGTTAGCTGCAATTGCTTCTTCCGAGCCGTTTGACTTTTCCATCATACTTTGACAGCGGTTGCCTAGCCTTTCAGCTCTCGCTTGAATAAATGCCAATGCTCCGACCACGCATATTAGCCTCGAGATTTGCTGCTTTTGTTTTTGGTAGTTGCCTCTTTCCTTTTAGGCGATAGAATCGCTGTACGTCGTGCCTGGTCGCCCAAGACACTCCAGCACCCGAGACCATAAAGCACAGCTTTTAGAAGCTGCGTCTGAGTCCAAGAATATTCGCGAGGTTAGCCAGGGAGACTACCACGGAAGACATCAGTGATCAGGTTCTGCCTTCTGTTATTTTTTGCCATGGCTCAAGACCTTGAGCCCACTGCGACTGAAACGAATACAGCCGAGACTCCACAAAAGGGACCGGAAACCATCCCCACAGAAGAAAATAACGACGCCTCTCAACCAAATGGAGTCCCTGATGCGGGTGAGAAATGCGCCTCGGGGTCTGGTCGCTCAAGCCAATCAGCATCAATTGCATCTTTGTCAAGGTCTGGAACTCCAAGGGTGCCCATCCAGAAGGTCGTTCATAAAATCGAGTATCGCCATGTTTCAACCAACAACGTTGTCTTCGAAGAAGAGTCTGACAGATTCGCACCATTCAAATCCCCTCCAGAGCAGCCAGTACTAGAGGTCATAACAATCGCCTTCACGGCGCATGACAGGTCACCGTATGCATACCGTCGCGAAGCGCTAAAACCACCACCAATCCATTCCATGGGCCACACTTATGTCCAAATCAATTCGGCTGCAGTCATCAATGCACTGCGCGCTGTCGTAGAGTATTATCCCGGCCAAAATCTAATCGGGGATTCCATTACCATTTCGGAGCCTTACACGATCCTTGTGCACCATGAAAAAGAGCTTATTGCGTACCGTGAAAACTTCGCGCCTAGAGCGAACCACGAAGACGATGAACGGTGTGAGGGCGAGGCTGACTCCTATGAGCACCTCGGTATCGTTTTAGATTTTATGGGACAAACTCTCAAGGATTCTTTGGAGAAAGAGAGCGCACGACATGCGCGAGAAGTACCTGTGACGACTTACGAAATGCTGTGGACACTATTCAAGCCCGGAATCGACGTTTACTATGACACGCAGAGCTGCGGCATTTTGGATAGCTACGTTGTTAAATCAGTAAATTGGGAAATTAATAATGGCAGTCCAATGCGGTACACCATCTGCCTCTGGAATTTATATTACGATTCAATATACATAGGACCCAGGAACCATTTCGCAGTTATCCTGCCCTTTGATGGAGAGAAAGAGATTGCATCCTTGGATATTCTCCCTTGTGAGTATCTTAGAGAAGATAAGCACAAAGAGACTCCCGACGCCATGAGAAAGCGACTTGAAGAACGAGGAAAGATGTTCTTCCGGTTAACTTCGAAACAATGCATGTGGTATGACGGTCTTACTACTACATTTCCTAGACATAGGGTAAGTCCATAGATCTCTTTCGAGACTATCGGAATAACAAGATTTAAGTTTACTGGCCTCGTGATGGTTGACACCGAGTCATTCTGGGCGTCACTACAAGCCGACAAGCCTCCTCCAAACGCCAAGATGCCCCCACCACCTCCACCACCCCTACTCTCTGATGATGTGGGAGAGCGGTCTATTGGAGGCATCCCAAATTGTTTCTGTAAGAGATGCGTCAAGCTCAACAGCCGAAACAAGAAATCGAGATTTGCGGACTACGCTAGAATCAATCCCATGACTACTAAAGAACTCACGCCTCATCAATACTTCCTGTGTGATCGATCTGTTCATGGGTTTATCATGAAAGTCCGCAACTGGCGTGAGTATTCGAGCCCAATTTTTCATATTTCTGACGCACTGCCTCTTTAATTCATCATATTCCTAGCGCTCTTTCTGTGATACAGCGCAATAGACTAAGGCCAACCAGATCGCCTTGACGTATCCTGCTTCTCCGAACCCAAATACGACACTCGTCTTGTCGACGACCTTGTTCTTGCTTCAGATACCCGCAATCTCATCAAGTCACTTTCCAAAAAGTACGCCCGCGAAGACAGCGTCGCCAAACCCGCCCCAGGTCCCGGGAACAACGCGCACACGCAAGACCAATGGTCCGCCGACTTCGTGCAAGGCAAAGGTGAAGGCATGATCTTCCTGCTGCACGGCAAGCCCGGCGTCGGCAAGACCTACACGGCGGAATGCATCGCCGAGTACACGAAGCGCCCTCTGCTCTCACTGACCTGCACCGACATCGGCACCAACCCCATCACCATCGAGTCCAAGCTGACGTACTGGTTCAAGCTGGCGAAGCACTGGGGTGCGATCCTGCTGATCGACGAGGCGGATATCTACATGGAGCAGCGCATCACGCAGGACCTCGAGCGCAACAACCTCGTCGCGGGCTTCCTGCGCGCTATGGAGTACTACCAGGGAATCCTGTTCCTGACGACTAACCGTATTGGCACGTTCGACGACGCTTTTATCAGCCGCATTCATGTTAGCATTCACTATCCGGAGTTCTCGGACGCGGATAGAGGAGAGGTGTGGGGGAGCTTTTTTAAGAAGCTGGAGCGGGATAGGGGAGACACGATGAGTATTCCGCCAGCGACGCGCAAGTTCATTACGTCGTCGAAGGAGGTCAAGGCCGTTAAGTGGAATGGGAGGGAGATTAGGAACGGTGAGTTTGGGTTCTACAATGGCATCTTACTTTCTCTCTTGGAGGAGTTGTCTGAGACACGGCGCGCGTGAGCACAGCTAATCAGAGACCTTTACAGCATTCCAAACAGCTGTCGCACTTGCGGAAGTTGAGGACGAGAAAGACGACCAGGGTCGCATCATCTTGAGGGATTCGCACATCCGGTCGATTGTGCGCATGTCCGGCGCGTTTAAGAAGTACCTCGCCACGCTACACCACGGAGACGAGAGTAGGCGCGCGGCGAGGGAAGGGTTGCGAGTGGATGATTTCGATGAGGATGAGCACGATGCTAAGAGAGAGTTTGCACATTATTCCTAGAGTGATTGAGGGTCTATAAGGAAATGAATGCTTTGGGTAGATGAGAAGATATGAAAAATATACACGTACTGCTTGAGAAGCGCTTTTCGGTATATAGAGTTCAGAACATAGCATATCGGACTGCTGGTTAAAATGAGAACAAAATGCATATTATATTTAGTAGCTATGACTAGAAACCCTTCGAAGCTAGTCGTTTAAAAAAATAAAAGGAGAATGTCCACCGTTCGTTGCATTCATGGTGCTATGAGCGAGTTGATTAGACGTTGAAAGACAATGCTGGACTCACAGCGAGGACTAGTAGACTACGGAATGACTTGCATGGCATTAAGCCAATATCAGCAAAGCGGTGGGATACCGTCCCCAACGTTTCCGTGCCGTCGGGCACCTTCGGCTAACCTTCGGCTCTTATCGATGCCGATGTCCTCTAGTACCCTGATGGCCCGAATAGTGAGCTAAAAGCAAATACCTACAACTAGCTATCCACCACCCAATGCAGGCATAAAAGCCGTGAAAAACCTTTACCCTACCCTCCCACCGCATATATAACTTCCCCTCCTAACTCCCCTCCTCCAACTCCTCATCCAAAATCCCACAATGGCGCACAATCTGTTGGAAAACAAGCCCGCAACGATATCACGTGATGAGACTTGGGAGAACCTCTTGGCAGGAATCTGACCAATTAGAGAACTTCGACCGCCGGTTAAAGTTCCTTGAAATCTCTTCAACCACCTATATAGAAATAAGCAATGCACAGAGTTTTAGCCCTAATAACCTCATTTTAACAGGTTATGAGCCCGGGTTTGCGCCTAATGAGCTAAACCTAATTGCTTTATTATTTATGATAATTGCTATCGCAATATTACCGTACAGGCGTTAAAAGGTCATTGAACGTTTAACTAACTTATAACGCCAAAAACCTATAACGAGCGGCTATGTAGCTGCTAACAACAGACTCTACGCTAAATGTGACAAGAGGATCTTACCAAGGACGAGCCTAACACAGCCCATAACAAACGGCGACACTGGAGGCTTAGAAGGATACCTCGCATTTAGTAGACAACCTTACTATCATTATTATAGAACGATAGAGTTTCGAGAATAAAGCCTTATAATAGCCGTATTAGTAGCGGATTAGAAGAAGCTTATTAGAACTGCCTATACCGGCTAAGGAATATATTAAGTCAAAACTTACACTATATATATACTCCTTACAAAGGAAACAAATCTAATAATGTTGTTATAATAAGGCCTACAGACTGCCTACTACAAACTACCTATAAGCCTCGTCAATATAAGCGACGAATATACTGCCTAAGCCTCTATCCGAAAGCTCGTCAGACGGGAAGACTGGCTAATATTTAGTATTAATATATAAAACCACCTCTAATCTAAAAACATTAAGTGGGTTCTTAATAACCCACCATAGCTTCTTCCTACAATTAAGTTAATTAGAGAGAAATAGGTAGACTTAGGCTTCACTGCCAAACAGCTAAAAATTAAGCCAGCTAACTTAGTAAAGGAATGGGAGAAATATAAGGAACAGCTAGCCTATATAGCCGGTTTTATTAACCAGAACGTTGGCAATATCTATAAGCCGTTTATATTAAATGCTAGACAGGCGCTTAAGAAATAGAAGGCTCTAAAAGAATGCTTTAAGGATCTTAATCCGGCAGCTGTTACTAATATTGTGGCTACCTTTTTTACTAAACACATTTAAGATTTTAAGAACGTAGAGGAGTTTATCTTCTATATTATATCAAACCTTAATCGCCTTATTAAAATGGACCAACCTATTAACTACAAAATCCTTGCCTAAGCAGCCCTTCTATATAGAGTTAGCTCTACTAACTACGCTTAGTTTAAAACAACTCAACGAACAAATTAGACACAGAAAAATACCGACCTATAAGCCTTAGGTAAGGAACTTATCGTCTTTAATAGCGAGCTTAATTAAGAAGCTTCTACTACACTAGTAGCACGTTCAAACAACGGAACGTCTATAAAGAGAAAGACTGCACTAGTAGGAACGTGCAAGCACCCTAACTACATAAAATATAACAGAACTACGCATTCCGAAGAAGACTGCTGGGAGAGAAACCCAGAAAACGTACTATAGAGAATTGGTAATAGAATCCATACAAGGAAGAAGCAGAGGACTAGGCCACCTATTTAGCTTAATAAACACTCTAATTAAGTTAAAAATAAAGCAAATCCATAACGCGAGCTTATAGCAGCGGTGGTATAAGCCTAACTAAGTAGGTATAACTTTATCTATAATACTGCTGCTACCGTCCACTGCTGTAAGAATCGTGAACTTCTCTTTAACTATGTTAATAATAACACCTTATTAGATACAGTTGGTCCCTATAAAGCTTAATTAGTAGGTAAAGGATCTATCTCTATACAAACCGCACTCCCTAATAAAGGTTACGGAAGTACGCTTACTCTACACAATATTCTTTATATATTACATTTACTAGCAAACCTACTATCTAGAAGCCAACTTAAGAAAATAGGCGTCTTCTTTAATAATAAGACTTACGAACTTAAATTTAATAACAAGGTAATAGGATACGCACCTAAAGTTTAACAACTCTACCCAATTCGGCAGTATAACTACTTATTAGAATCGATCCTCTAGACAATTAAAAACAACAAAAGCCTACCTGTTTAGCATCACCGATTTAGCCACCTTAACTATAGTGACCTTAAACGCCACCTAAGTAAACTTAGTATTAAGTTTAATAACGTTAGTAATAAACACTATAAGCCCTACGCTTAATCTAAAGCCAGAAAGAGGTATAATAGAACGCCCTAGGAACGAGCTATATAGCCATTTTAATTTATCTATATGGATCTAGTGGGACCTATTACCCCCGTTGGCTTTAAAGGCGAAAGATACTACGTATCTTTTACCGACGACTATATAAGGTTTACTACAGTCTATACTATCCGTACAAAGGATAAGTGGCTTAGTACTTTACAAAGGTACTATAATTGGATTCATACCAAATTCGACCTTAAAATCACTAGAATTTATACTAACTACAAAGCAGAGCTCTATAGCAAGAAAGAAACCACCTAAATGGACAATCTAGGTATAGAATTCGAACCTACCGCCTTACACACTTAGGAAGAGAATGGAGTAGCAGAGCGCTCGCAGCGAACCTCCACTGAGATTACCCACTCAATAATCCTTGCTGGCAATATACCAGACTTTCTATGGCCCAACGTACTCCTTGTAGCTATATACATCAAAAATAGACGCCCTATAAGAGCTCTTCTTAATGGCATGTTATCTTATAAAAAGCTTAAGGGCAAACCTCCCTTAGTACACTATCTAAGGGCTCTAGGATCTACCGTCTACTTCCTTATAGCTAAAAAAGATCGCGTGAAATTAGCCAGGTTCACTCTATAAGCAAAGAAGGGTGTTCTAATTAGCTATAATAGCAAGACAATCTATCGCGTTTGGCTACTAGATAAACAGAAGATTGAGCGTCTTAAAGACGTCAAAATCTACAAAGGCGATATTAGCTTAAAAACTACTACTATATTTATAGAAGAATCCATTGACTTGTCTAATAAGCAAGGGAGGGAAGACACTACTACTTCTTAGCCAAAGCCTCTATCAAGAAAAAGACAACAAAGAATTAATTAAAAGGAAGGTCGCGATAGCTTGCCCTATAAGCTTAAGCCTCTACCTAAAAACCTCACTACAACCACTACTTGATCAGGCTGCTAGACATTAAGAGTTAACCTACTAAGTAACCCTACTGCCTTCCTTATAAGCCTCACAGGTACAGACCAAGGCCTTAACTAATAGGCTGACAATATTAATAAGCTACTGAGCAACTAGGATAATGAAATAGGCAATAAACTAATAGCTCTTCTATCTACCTTTCCTCCTTAATCTATACCTTAAAACCCTTACTTAAACAATCACAACGCGGTCAATCCTATGGCTCTACTAGCCGGCTATATTTGATATACTAGCTCACCCGATCTCAAAACATACACATCTACTACCTTAATTAACGAAGATAAGCCTTATACGTACGACTGAGCAATTAACGGCCCAAACAGCGAAGAATGGATAAAAGTAATAATAGAGGAGGTAGGGTCTCTAATTAAAAACCAGATATAGGAACTTATTGACCTTGCCTCCCTTAAGCCTCCTTATAAGCCTCTTGCTGGTAAATGGGTGTTCAAAGTTAAAAAGGGAAAGGACGGCAAGGTCCTCCGCTATAAGGCTAGATGGGTCGTTAAGGGATATTTACAGCAGTATAGTATCGACTACGACTAGACCTTTACTACAGTAGTAAAACCTATGGCTTTTAGGGCTCTATTCATAATTGCTACCTACCACAACCTTAAAATTGAACAGATAGATATTAAAACTGCCTTTCTCTATAGACCAATTGATTAAGAACTCTACGTCATTATGCTAAAAGGCTATAAAGAAGCTGGTAAAGTCTACCGCCTTAAAAAGGCCCTCTACGGACTAAAACAGTTACCTTAAATCTGGTATAAGACGCTCTTAAAGTTTCTACTAGAAAAACTTAGACTTTACCATCTATACGCGGATCACAGTATATTCGCCACTAGCAAAGGATAGAAAGGTTTAATTATTTCTACCTATATTAACAATACTAAGATTATCTATAAGGATATAGCGACAGTCAATTAGGCGAAAGCAGAGCTCAAAGCAGCCTTCTAAATAATAGATCTTGGGCCAATAAGCTTTTACTTAGGTATGACAGTCACGAGAGATTAAATAAAGAAGAAGATTATACTCTTATAGCGAGCCTACCTTATTAAAGCTCTTAAACGTTTTGGATTATAAAAGGCTAACACCTTACTAATACCTATAAAGCACTCAATTGAGCTCGTAGCCAATCAAGAAACTACTAGTAAGGACAATATCAGAAGATACTAGAGCATGGTTAGTTTAGTTATGTTTCCTATAATAGAAATAAGGCCAGATATCGCCTTTGCGGTATTAATAGTAAGCCGTTTCGCCCATAACCCTACCTCTACCTATATGACGGCCGTAAGACTTATCCTTTAATACCTGGCCGGCTTACTCGATAGAGGAATTACCTATAAAGGCGATAAGAACCTAGACCTTATACCAATTGGCTTTAGTAACGCCAACTAGGGACAAGACAAAACCACGAGACGCTCTATATTGGACTTTATATTTATATTAAATGGAGGACCAATCTTATGGAAATCAAAGCTACAAGCTACTGTTTTACTATTAACATATTAATCAGAGTACACGGCTCTAACGGCTGTAGTAAAAGAGGCTACGTGGCTTTAACTTTTACTTACTAAACTAGGTATACTAAACCAAAGCGAGTAGTTTACTAGGATCTTAATTAAAACTAATAACCAAGCTATAAAAGCGTTAGCTAAAAATCTAGTTTAATATAATTAAACAAAGCATATTAATATCTAGTTTCACTACATAAGAGATAAAATAAACAGTAACAGGATTAACCTTGTACACGTTGCTTTAATTAATATAGCAGCTAACGGCCTTACTAAGCCTCTCGCGGGTCCTTAGTTCTACGCCTTCCTTAAACACCTTTGGATGGTGCAGAGACTCGATTAACTATACTAGGCCTCAATAGGAAATTAGTACACAATCAGTAGATCCTTGGAGAGTGCGCTAAACGACGCCTTAAGGCCTTAAAACAAGCAACAGAACTTAACCTTAATCTACTAACCTACCACCCAAATCTAACGGCTACGACATCAGAGAGGGCTCATACTGGTAGGAAGGATGGAGGCTATAGGGCCTCTAGAGCTCTATAGGCAATATAGAATACCTATAGGGAGGTGCTACCAAAATTTTAAGAGACGTTTTACTAAGCAGGTACTGTCTCTAGATATTAGGGAGGGCGTAACTCCTTATTAAATACTTATTCTACCTTAGAGGAGCTTTAGCAACCCTTATCAAGCAATCCTACACCCCTATATATAGTGTATATAGCGGTATCGTTGACTGAGCTTAAGGGAGGGTGTTGGAAAACAAGCCCGCAACGATATCACGTGATAAGACTTAGAAGAACCTCTTAGCTTATCTTAGGTGCCTCAGCCGCTTCTCTAAGGAATTTGTGGCGTTGCATGGCCCCACTCTCTTGCCACAGCCCCACTTTGCCAACTCGTGCGAACTCCTGAGCCAATTAGCGGCGTGCACTAACTCCTGCGAACTCCTAAGCCAATAGAACGTCGCGCTACCCCTAAAACCCCTGCACCCCCCCAAATTCCTCTGCGAAGCGTCTGAGAGATTATAGGCGCGTATTTGCTGTAAGCCAGGCCAGATTTCTAATCTGTGTTAACTTTAAGCAACTATAATAGGGTTAATCTAGCAGCTACGGCTATAGTTCGCGATGTAATTAAATTGTAACCTCCTCTACTAGTATATTTTAATTAATGTAGCTAGCTAACCACCGTATTAGGGGTTAAAGTACAGCCTTAAAGTTCAAAAACGCGTTTTCTGAAGCTAGGCCGACCCAACCAACCTTATTAACATAGTGACCGTACTCTACTACTATACCTCTATTCACCCTAAAACTTCCTAAGGTGCCTCTTGTACTCTATTATAAACAGCTTATCTAAATTTACTACACCTATACAATATTTATGGTGTATTATTGGCTAGGTACGCTCTCTTAGAGACTCCTACGAACTCCTATAAACTCCTAGGCTAATTAGATGAGCTCTTATAAACTTCTATAAACTTCTAGGCCAATTAGATAGCGAGATTTAGAAGAAAGAAGAAGAAGACGGGTAGTAGGAATATAGATTGCTGGAGTTAATGGCATAGAGCTTAGGGTAGGGCAGTAGAGCCACCTATATTATAGACGTTAGCTAATTGTGGTTCTATCCTAAAGACTCTCTAGTTAATTTAAAGACTAAGCGTAGAAGAATTACCGTTAGTTATCTAGCAGGTAGGGCGTATGGAGAATATACCGTTCTAGTACAAGGTTATTAACCTCTGCCTTTAGCGAATTATGCTTCAGACCTACCCATAGCTTAATAACTTTAAGCCGCGTAATAAGCAGGTGCGCACTCTGCGTCAGCTTATATTTGGGAAAGGTAATACTCTTCTTATTACCTATACGGGCTTTAGTAAAAGCCTAATCTTCTATACATATTATGTTCTTACGGGGAAGATTACTATTTAAATAATCCCGTTAAATAAACTAGGTAATAAGCAGCTAGATAATATTAAGAAGATAGATGGCTCTTATCTAGTTCTTATTAACGCTAAGATAAGAAGTTAGGAGAAGTCTCTAATTACAAAGATCTAGGAGGGGGCGTATACACATATACTTCTTAGACCCAAGTAGGCGTTAATAAAGTTATTCTAGGATGCCTTAAAGGAGCCAGAGTTACAGTCTTGGATTAGGCTAGTTACGATTAATAAATGTTATCTTATAAAGAAATGGGAAGGCTTTTAACCGGCCTACTTAATGCTAGGTAAGCTATGGATAATCCTCCGCCTAAGTATAGTCTAGTTTGCCTATTCTGCAACTCTTAATAAGAAGGCAGAGAAACTAGTCCTATTGCGTGCTAGGTTTTGAGCAGTTGGCTATTATCTATACCAGACTAAGGTTATAAGAACATCTATTAATTGTCCAGATATGTCTATATGTGTATAACCAACTCCTAAAGGAAAGGTAGACTTATAGGAAAACCTATACTTTCTATTAGATAACTATGTAAATAATAATAGAGTACCTATACCTAAACAGATACCAAAGACGATAGTTTTTATTAATGGTTAAACATCTGTTTGGTAGGTAGCAGAGTACCTCTAGAATATACTACTCTAAAAGTCTAAGGCGTATATAAAGGGGACCAACAACAACAATAAGGCCTTTTGTATTAGTAGCGTAATCTAGGAGTTTACTGCTACTATATAAGAGTATAATCGCAACCAATAGTATATAGAGTTTAAGAAGCCCTTCTCTATTATCCAAATTATAATAGCTACAACCTTACTTGGTATAGGCGTAAATGTTATAGATATTAAGCGTGTAATTATTTAGAGGTTTCTAATTATAAATAGCCTAGGTAATGCGTGGCAGCGAATTAGTTAAGGTGGACGAGGGGGGGGTTATACTAGTACAGGTTATATCTTCCTACCGTACTAGGCATTTAATATAGAGGGGGTAGATAAGCTAGGACGGAAACTACCACTACTGTGTATAGAGCTGCCAACCTAGGCGCCTTAGAGAGGACGCAATAGCTTACCTACTAGACATAGATGGAGTAAACTTATCCAAAGTACCACACCTAGTGATATTAGCAATGCAGAGAGTATTACCTTGGAGAAATCTGCCATAAGTTATAATTCTACACCTATAGCTAATAGTGACCTTCCGTTCTGGATAAGGGCTAAAATAGCTAGTCGCAAGAAGCTATTGGCTAAATGGAAGGATATAATAAATAGTAAATGTTATTAAAAGGCCTTCCTTACCTTTTTAGAAGAGGATAGGTTACTACTAGTAGTCTTAAACTATATTATTCACGCGCCAGCTAATTAGTGCTGTAATTAATATAACCCTTTACTATTTCCTGAGTTTATATTAGCCCCTAAAGCACTAGCACTACTTTGTCGGCTAAGGGCTGGCACTCAGCCTGATATTGCATTAGGGTTTATTAATAATTGGGCTGTTAAGCAGGTAGAGTTAATATACGCTAGTAAATATTAACACTTCCCTATACTATTATCTGCATTTATGGAAGAGAAGTATTGCTGGCAGCTTATATATTTGTATAATAGGAAAACACCTAATACCTTCTAAGAGACACTTATAATAGATTCCCTAGAAAGTATGGCTCCTCTACTTATTTTATAGCGATATTGCGATACCTATAGTGATTAGTTAATTAAGCAACTAAAGAGTATAATAAAGGCAGTTAGGAGTACCCATAAGAATAATCTAGCATAGAGACAGGCAAAAGATGCTTAGGGTAAGGCCTTAGTGGTACGCGAGTTACTAGAGCAGCCGTTCACACCAGCGGAGTATACTGCGCATATTCGGCAACGGGACGATAGCCTTACCATCTAGGTTGCTATACGGGAGGCAGCATAAAGCGTAGTGGACTTGCCAGCTTTACTACTTAGAAGTTAGGTTACTGGTAGGATTAGCACGCTAGGCTTTTTACCTAGTACTCCACTTCCGGCTATACCAGAGGGTATTAAACACGCGGCGTAGGTACTTAAGGATATTTAGAGACTAATCTCTACGCCTATAATATATGGTACATCCGCTATAGGCTTTTAGGATGTCGCTGCTTCTAACGCTTAAAATGCCGCAGTTCTTGACTCCTAGGATATAGCCAGTCTTAATTCTTAAGTTATCGCTATTCTTAATTCTTAAGTTATAGCTGTTTTTAATTCTTAGCCTATTATTCTAGCTATATCCTGGTTACAGGTGGTCTTGACGCCTAGCTGAAAAAGATAAGCTAGTAACTAAAGGGACTCGCCTACTAAACATTAAACAGTTATATAGGAGAGGGATGCAAATATAGATATAGTACTTATATTTACTCCAAAAACTAGATCTAGGTGTGTTAGAAAAGCAATACTAAAAAATAAAGAGAATTTCCTTATGGAATTATAGATAGAGATAGCTTAGGGTTTTATATAATAGCGCGTTCTAATTAGTCCAGGAGTTGGTAGGAGTTGGTAGGAGTCAGTAGGAGTTAGCAGGAGTTGGCAGAAGTTAGCAGGAATTAATAGGAGTTAGTAGGACCTATTAATCCGCGACCTTTACTTAAAATATTATAACATGTTCTAATTGGCCTAGGAGTTCGCAGGAGTCTTCTAATTAGTCTAGGAGTTTACAGGAGTTTTTAGAAGTTTTGCGCTAGTGACTTAATTAATAATATAAGGTAAATAAGTGTTAGATTATAGTAAATATCTATAAAGGTAAAGTAGATAAGCTAGTACTTATAGTTATCTATACCCCCTATTTCTCTCTACAACACTAACACCAATAATTTTTTTTAAAAATTGTTTATAATAACTCCCCCTATAGCCTGGGTGCTTTTGCACCTAGTAAACTTTCTAATTAGTAAGGAGGCTATTTTTATCGCCGCCTTTACTCTCTATCCTAGAGCCCTACGTTCGGGTTACATCTGGCGTCCTCTATAGGTATTTTCCTATGCTAAATAGTTAACTAAAGCTTTAGTAAATTAACCTAAGCTTTTAACTACTTCCCTACTTAGAGAGGTGGTTTACTAACTAATTCTATAGCCCTCCTTGCCCTCACCGCGCTTGCGCTCCTCCTATCCTAGTTTTAGTCCCCTATCCCTCTCCCATACTGCCTCTTAGCAGCGACGACGATGATAATAATAATAATAGTGTTGGCTAGTGGCCTAATCTACTATACGTTTTGCAATGCCTTATGTCTTAAACGTTAGCTAATATAGCATATAGATTACTATTACTATTACTACTACCTCCTTCTCTACTATTACTACTACTACTACTACTACTACCGCCACTGCCGCTCGCGGCCCCGCTTGCTTAGGCTAGCTTTATGGCTGCCTAGTAGGCGGACTAATAGCGGCTCCCATAAAACTAGGCCCTCTATAGGAAGGCTACTGTTAACTACATGCCTGCGGTTATAGGTAAATGGTAGTTAGACCTCCCGGCGTTAGTGGGCGCTAAGAACACCTCTTATATTAGGAGAATTATGGAGACGGAGCTAGGTAAGCAGCTTATAAAAGAGGATTAGTGCTCGGCTTGCTGAGCAAGGGATAAGAAGTGCTAGGCCTACTCTAGAAAGGGTTCTTAGTAGGTAAGTAGGCCTAGTGACGCCTATGCTTGCTATTGTGTGGTAGCCCGCTCTAGCGGGTGTAGTCTATCGAAGCGGCGTAAGTCCTAGAGAGGCTTATAGTTGCCACCTCCTCCCCCTTGGTCTCTTCTTCTGAAGGGGCCGCCGCCGCCTCCTCTAGGAGCTGGGGGTTTGGGTATAATAGCATAAGAAGGTATAGTATGGGATTAACGACTATAGCGGAAACTGGTATCTCTTTATAGGTAAGCTTTAACCTTATTCCGGTTAGTTTGGATTCTATATAGGTAAAAAAGCTAGTATCCTGGGTGGGCCTAACTATAAGTTATCCTTTGTAGGCAACTGTAAGGCGTTATAAAAGCCCTTATTCTACTTTCTATCTAGGTTTAGGTTAGAGGGGTATCTAGTATAGATAGACAAAGAGAGTAAGTATAGCGGGCCTCTGCTCTAGTGTGGATGGATGGAGAGAGTAAGTATAGCAGGCCTCTACTCTAGTATAGATAGATAGAGAGAGTAAGTATAGCGGGCCTTTGCTCTAGTGTGGGTGGATAGAGAGAGTAAGCATAGCAGGCCTCTGCTCTAGAGTAGTAGTATTAGAATAGAGGTTATTTTTATTCTGCCACTTAAATGTACTATAACTGTTCCTACCCCCTTAAAGTGTATAAGTTTATAGCCTGGCGCGCGCTCTAATTGGTCTAGGAGTTTACAGTAGTTTGCTAGGAGACCTTAGGGAATAATAATAGTAGGGAACTTAGCGCGCGTTCTAATTGGCCCAGGAGTTTATAGCAGTTTGCTAGGAGACCTTAGGGAATAATAATAGTAGGGAACTTAGCGCGCGTTCTAATTGGCTTAGGGGTTTACAGCAGTTTGCTAGGAGACCTTAGGAAATAATAATAATAGTAGGGAACTTAGCGCGCGTTCTAATTAGCCTAGGAGTTTGTAGCAGTTTGCTAGGAGACCTTAGGGAATAATAATAATAGTAGGGAACTTAGCGCGCGTTCTAATTGGCCTAGGATTTTATAAAAGTTTACTAGGAGACCCTAGGGAACGATAGTAGTAAGGGGCTTAGCGCGCGCTTTAATTGGCCTAGAAGTTTACAGCAGTTTAAGTAATATTTGGGCAAGAAGCTTAAGAGACATCTAGCTCCTAGCCTATATTTTGGTTAAAGGTAAAATCCACCTCATCTAACCTATTGCTAATAATGTTGGTAAACTCTTATATATCCGTAAAGCTAGTTAGGTTATTAGTATCTAGAAGAGGATAGGAAGCAGTGGCCAAATGTAGGTCCTGTATATAGAGCTGGTTAAACTGCTTAATCCTCTCCGCTAAAACGTCTATACTGGTATGGAGAATATTATAAGAGTTAAATAGCTGTAAGCCTGCTAACTGCCTGGGGCCTTGCGGTATAGCTAGATTACTTAAATAGATTATATAAGCAAGTAGGAATATATTAAGTTCCGTAGAAGCCCGCGTATAAGTACCCGACATTTCCTCGCCAAATATATGCTCTATCTTGCTACGCACCGTCCTAACCGTCGCGTTTGATAGACATACTTGATTAAATATAATATTAGTATTATAGGTAGAGTTCTTATAACACTTTATCTTAATTTTATAGCTGCCGTTTAGGTGCTCTAGTCTAAGATTAACGGCCTTATACGTGTTAGGAGACCTAAGCTAGTTTATAACCCCTAAAGCTAGTATTATATGCTAGAGTTTAGGCGAATTTACTAAAGTAAGATTTTACTAATAGAACAGCATTTCGCGGCTGTAATTATACTATAACGCGCTAAAGAAGTAGATGATAAGGGGGTTAATAAGCCGTCGTAGTATACCCACATTAGTATGTTTAACGGCATGCCAAACAGTAAGAAGTAGTTTGGCTTCTTAAAGTAGGCAACACATTATCCAAAACTTAATATTGCCGTACGCGCGCCTACTCAAGTCCACGCCGCTTTATGCTTTAATAGTAAAAGCAGTAAACTAAATGTCCTTAACTATTTCTAGGAACTGCTCTAGTATAAGGCAACTAATTGCCCAAGTGACATTCTCTATACGTTCCGACGATAACGGATTAGATAGGTCGGACAGTTTGGGTATTATAGTAAGGAGACCTTGGCGTTATATAGCTGTATAGAAGAGGGCTATTACGCGCGCCATAAAGCCTTGCTTAATAATTGGTACTACTTAATAGTACTTAGCGTTCTCCCATGTAAATAGTGCACGATTTTATAGAGTAACATTAAATCTTAGATAGTAGTGCGCCTCCTCTTAATAGTCCTTGGGCGCTAAATGCGTGCGTATAATAGTGTTGCATAGATTTATTTTAATATGGAACCATATAGGTATACCAAAGAGCCAATTCTAACGGTTAAAAGGATAACCCATATGGGCCTATTCCTATTTTACTAACCTAATATAATGCGCAGTAAGCTGGTTACTATGGGCAAGCCAGAGCTGATTAGTAAAGTCGTTATATATAGAGCCATAAGGGTTATTTGGAGCCTAAAGTCTAAGCTAGTTAAGAAAGATATTCTTATAGACGCTATATGTACCCTAGATAGTACCCTTATCTTCTATTATAGCACCAAACTACTAGAACTTGGTCTTCCTAGTATTAATATAGTGTATACTTGGCATTTAAGGGAAAATATTACTTTTAGTAAAGACGCGCTCTACCCTATATAGATAAACTCCCTTTATTGCCCTAGCAATAAGATAATGGCTAATTTTTGGTGTTAACTTGTCTCTAATAAAGCCAGGTAACCGGAAGATATTATTAAGTTATAGCGGTTTTATTGGATTGTGCATTAATTGGCATAGCCTAGAGAGAGGCAATTTAGGGCAGAATATAATGGCCGCGGTCGTTAATAAACGTATAACAGATATATAGCTAAGCAACTTATTGCGTTTTGTGTCCTTAAAGTTTACATTATTGTATACAACCACTGTGTCGGTATCACCCGGGGGGGGTACTGCAATTGCAATAAGTAGTTCTGGTTCTTGGTTTATTCGTGTCTTCCTTTTTAGTCTACCCAAAGAGAAAGAAAGGGGTAATAAAGGTCGGGCTATCTATCGGGCCGTAGGTAGTCAGGTGACCTACGCTACGCATATAGCCCCTACCGCATACGCTCTGCGCGTAACGTTATTTACAACCTCTACTTGTACAGACACACTGTTTGTGGGTTATACGCTAGAGTTTTAAGATGCCTCTATAAATATTAGCCCCTAATTGGCCTAGGAGTTTGCAGAAGTTTATAGAAGTTAATCTAATTAGCCTAGAAGTTCGCAGATATTTATAGAAGTTGTTATTAAATAGAGATAAGATAGTTAACATACCTCTACCTCTTCCGCAATACTGCCTATAATGCGATTTGCTAAATGATAACCATAATATAGTCTAAAGCCTGATAACGTTTTAAATACCCTCCTTTTTACACCAGAGCCTATAAGATAGATATCTATAAGTAAAATAAAGAAATTAGACCACTTCTTTACTCTAGAAGTATAAATTAAGCTAGTAATAGCATATACCCGCTTAACTAAAATGTCCTAAGCCCCCGCCTTCTGACCTCCTGCTGGATAACTTACTTTATGTGCGCGCTGGTTACTAAGCAGCTATAGTAAAGTTGTATACCATATTAGGGCAATGTCCCATATAGTGCGGAAGGTGACTTTAAAGTCCAGCTCCTCTATATTTAATGTCTTGTTAAACGTATTAAAATATAGCTCCTGGATAAGGCGGTCTAACTTTATAGTAAAAGACCCTACTGGTATAACTGCCCCTTAAATATAGCTGAGTTGTGGATTCTCTGTAACTACATCTAATAATACTCGCTGTTATTTCTTAATATAATTGTACTAACGGTGCCTAATTCTAACCCCTTTATTATCCGCATTATCTGCTCTAACCTAGGCAGATAAGAATTAAGCGAAGCTCTAACCCTCTTGCTTTAAAGTGTTAACTACGGCTTGTAACTTCTTTGCGCGCCACCACCGTCTCCTACTTTGGTTTAATAAGGGAGGTTTAGGCTTACTAGTACTAGGTTGGCTATTATTATCTATTTAGTTATCATTATTAGAGAAATCTTTAGATATATTAATAAGGTGTTCTGGCGGGCTGGAAAGGCTAAAAGGGCTAGATATAGGACTCTGGGCGTCCTACTCGGATATACGCCTATTAGGGGAACGGTTGGGCTCCATTATGGATAGAATATATAGAGTAGGAGATAAGCTTTTAAATAAAGGTATTAGCGAGCTGGGCAGCGCTATATTAGGGGTTAAAGTACAACGTTAAAGGCGATATAACTGTTGTCTACTAGTAAGGCTGTATAGCCCTTATAAAACGCGCCCATAATCTCTTAGACCCTCAGAAAGGAATTTACCTCGGTGCTCTGTGATTGGCTGCTGAAGATAGCGCAAGCGCTAATGCCTGCGGCGTATGTTAGGCTACGGCGCCGGTCGCTAATTGGCTTAGGAGTTTGCAGGAGTTACAGGGGTTATAGAGGTGTGGCGGTGCCAGCCGCTGATTGGCTCAGGAGTTTGGAGGAGGTGAGGTGGATTTTCTCTCCGAGGGTCTGAGTCAACTGAGATAACTCTTAGCAGGAATCTAATCAATTAGAGAACTTCAACCGCCGGTCGAAGTTCCTTGAAATCTCTTCAACCACCTATATAGAAATAAGCAATGCACAGAGTTTTAGCCCCAATAACCTCATTTCAACACAATCCCCCCCTTTCCTGCGTCTCCCCGCTGAAATCCGCATGATATACGAGCTGCTCCTCCTCCCTACTAGCACCGCAGCAACATCTTCCCTCACACTCTACCCCCCGCCGCTCCTCCACCAGGACCACTAAACCCCCATCCCCACAGACCCTACACCCTCTACATCCGCACCCTCGACCCCATCTCCAGCCCCTCAGCCCGTCCGCCCACCACTACAGCCATCCGCCGCACCCCCTACCGCACGCGCGGCAGCCGCTTCCGCGCCCGCACCCTCCCAACCACCCTACACCGTCCTGCAGCACCCACACGCCACCCACCTCCGCGCCACTGCGCCGGCCCTCCTCCGCACCAGCCGCCAGCCGCACGCCGAAGCCGCGGCGCTGCTCTACGGCGCCTACACGCTCGCCTTCAGGACCGCCGTCGAGAGGCCGTCGCCCGCAGCCCGCGCCTGCGTCCGCGGCTTGCAGCTGGCGAAACGCGCGCTGCCGTCCGTGTCGGGGCTCGATCGCGCGGAGTGGGGCGCTGTGTGTGCGTTTTTTGGCGGAGGCGCCGCGGCTCGGGTTCGGGTGCTTGAGCTGGCGGTTGTGGCGGGGAGGCCGGTGGGGGAGCGGGGTGGGGGGGGGGGGTGGAGGGGTTGGCGAGGCGGGATTTTGAGGCGTTGGTGTCGGGGGCGGGGTTGGCAGAGTGTTGATTTGGAGTGGGTGGAACAGTTGATGGCGGTGAGGGGGGTTAAGGATGTTAGGGTGCGCGCGATTGTGGAGGTTTGTCCGCCGCCGAGGATTGAGGCGATGGCGTTTTGGGTTGCGGTGTCGAAGAGTGTGGAGGGGGGGTTTAGGAGTGGGTGAGGGAGGTTATGGTTGGAGCGTAGAGTTTGGAAATGGCATTTATATTTCCTGAACTGTTTCAGCGTAAAGTGGAGACACATAGGAAAAGGGTTCAAAGCAGTGAGAGCGCTTTTGTTCCTTCATTTATTCGCTGAATATTAGATCATTAGATCATGAGTTACACAGCCGGCTATCTCAATTGGAAATGCGAAATATCGTGGGGTGATATAAGGCTACGTTGGTGAGTACTCCGAACAAAGCCTATTTGAACATGATTAGAGTCGCTCCTACTTAAAGAGACCACGTGCGTCACGTTCACAAGCATTTTTGGTCGTGAACTCGTGGATTGATCTATGTATGTAACGTGAATAAGATGCATCGTACATGTCCACGTAATAAATTGAAATACAAAGACCAGACGAGAACACTATTTTATGGAGGTATGTAGGATGGAGAAAGGAGGGGCAAGGGGGAGATGCAAAAATACCAATGTTGATGTGACGCCAAGAAAAGACCGTAGCATAGAGCTCTAAACCTTTGACCGAAAACGATTAGTAAGTATTATTATCCAAAAATTCAGTTCCAATTTACTACGATACTGCATGCTATCAGGCAACTGCTAGGCACTGCGGAAACAAAGTTCTGCACGTGTATCCCGTATGCCGACTGCTATGCTTAGTCAGCTAGGCTTGGCAACAAAGCTTGTATTGGCTTGTATTTCTGTTACGACCCCACGGCCCTTTTGTTGAAATCATGCTTCAGCATATCCCACCTATCTCGACCGTACGCGTAGTATCTGTCGAGCTTAGGCTGAATGGACATAAACCATGGATGATAACAATAAAGGCGCTCATGACTCCATCCCATAAGCCAATCTCGTTGGGAATCAGGTATAGAGAACCAGCAGTGCTCGAAACATTTTGTAAAGTACTCATCGTCAGAGAACTCGGGGGAGAAGCATGAAGGCGAGATGATTGAGTACGACGATCTCAAAAGGGTAATAAAAACCACTCTTGTTGATAAAAGTGAGCTTAGGTTTTGAGGCTCGCAATACTCTCTCGAACCACCGGATTGGTAGAGTCCGACTTCATACTGGCATTCCTGCGAACGGCCTCGAAAGATATCGTCGCAGGTAGACTTCCACGTACAGTTATTCAAATATACCTTGACTTCCAGCAAAAATTGGCTTGTTGGATTCATGGTCAGATAACACAAACTTCGAAGGCCTTCAAAATATAGTTCGGGTACCTTGAACGCTATTGTAAAGGTCCTGTTCCAAGATTTCCCGGAGTAAAGCCAGAGTAACGTTGCTGGCACCGTGTAGGGAATTGTCGAAGAGTTCAGCCCCTGTTGTCCTACTTGGCGAGTCAAGAAATTGACAAATTTGACCCAGTTCATGGTCGATCCGGTCCAGGTTTGGTATGACATGTTCGGATGTGACGCTTTAGGTTGTCTGCTCTTGGAAAGGCTTTATCAGCGAGCCGACAATCCGAATATGGACACTTTAAAGGTGCATGCGGATACTGTTTGGGATGACGACTGGACAAATGCCGATCAAGATCTCTTTTCAGGCCGAATGCTTTTTGTTGACAATTTTCCACTGGGCATTTATATCGACGGGTATGCTTCCTGTTCCTATGGTTGCTACCAGGATACGTTAATGTTTTTGAACCTAGTAGATGGTGCGTAAGATCTTACTTTCTTAGATGGCGTTTCTCAAATACTTCTTCACACAAGTCACAGCGATACGGCGGCTGCTCTCCAGAAATGCTCTCGACGACAGGAATAACCTGTATATTTGGCGTAGATGCGTAAGGCGGGTTAATTTCAGCTGTTGAGACCGAGTCTTCACTAGAAGCTGACCCAGATGCCTGTAGGGGAGGCGAGTACGGACTGCGGACGCCGAGATCTTGAGGTCTTCCACTTTCCCTTGGAGCGAATGGAAAGCCGGTTGGTGCTGGCAACGGGGAGATGCTTATTTGAGTTGATGGCGAAGTGGCGATAACGTAACTGATAGGACTTGAATTCTGAGAAGTTTCGTCTGATGACGATATTGACGGAACTAACGGAGGAAGCAGAGAGTCTGATGTTTGAGATGCGGCCGTACTTTCGGGGATATTCTTAAGAGAGCAAGGACTACTACGAGGCAGGTCGGATGAACGAACTAGCAATGAATCTTCGAAAGGGTTTGTGGTATCGAACACATAAAGTTGGCTGGGCCAAATGATGGGATTCAGTTGGTATTCAACCTCGTATGGGTTGACATACTCTGCGGATAGATTGCCTCGATTGCAGTCTAAACTATGGTGCTGATATTTGCTCGGGATTGGGGACGCGCGAAGACAGTCTGTCTCCGCGCAAAGGCGATACTAGATAAGAGAGTTGTGAACGATGTTAAACTCCCCCACTCACGCGCGCCAGGAGGCGCGGCTCGTAGATTTGTACTTCAGCAGCAAAATGGGAGGGAAGAATTGCGCAAGAAATTGGTTCTGTGGTAAAATATGGATGAATGGATGTTTGGACGTCGAGGATGCTGGACAATGGCCGTGATATATGACGGCCAAGGCCAGGGAGGCATACTGATCCTCATAAGCGAGAGGCATACTGCTGCGATACTCAGAGATTTTGCGGCTGAGCGAAGTATATCGGCTCTATTATTGGTGTTCTGTGTGCATGGGTTGCGACCGGTGCGGAGGCATACTGATCTTGATGCCAAGCTCCGTAACAAATCGTTGGGCACATCTTCGGCTATGTGGCCACCCAGCGCAGCCGGAATGCCAGTGAAGCGTCGTGTAACCAACTAGCCCCGCCCACGCCGCAACGCGCTTCAACTTTAACGAAAGAACTACGTCCATGACATTATCTGGCAAATACAACCCCAAGCCGAAAGGTTCAAGCTGTTGGCGAGCCCGAGGCACTTCGCCCCGCTCAGCCTCCACATCACTATTCAACGAAACCTGCAACTGTCGGGCTGAAGTTCAAGCACGCGCCTTTTCCACGGCGGGATATCCTTTGGAATAAAGGATCCATCTCCTAGAGTTACTTCGCAGCTCAGATACAAGTCTCCTGCAAGCGTATACAGATCAATGTTTTTAGTCAAGTACTCGGCTATCTTGGCATGGATCCGCTTAGTGTCACTGCAAGCATCATCGCCGTCTTACAGCTCACTAGCACTGTCATCAATTACTTGAACGACGCAAAGGATGCTTCCAAAGATCAGGCGCGGTGCGCGACCGAAGCATCAAACGTCTATTGTCTTCTCACAAATCTGAAATACCGCCTTGAGGAAGCGAAGTCAGAAAATGCCTCATGGCATACCGCGGTGCGGTCGCTTGCTGTTGCTAACGGACCTCTTGATCAATATAAGTCTGCACTTGAGCAGTTGCAATCTAAAGTCACAACAGTATCGACTAGTCGACTGCATAAAGCTGGCAGAGCACTCGTATGGAAATTTACCAAGGATGAGGTGGCTGGCATACTATCGAGAATCGAGCGGTTGAAATCACTCACTCAAATTGCGCTTGAGATGGATCACTCGTAAGTGCATGTGTATTACATTGACAATAAAACGGCTGATTCCGGAAGAAAATTATCCCAAGCAATTAGGGACGACACCACGTTCATAAAGACCGCTATACCTGTTCTTACTGCTGAAGTAAAGTGCGTACGAGAAAGCCAAGACAACCAACGATATCGCGTTATCACAGACTGGCTGTCATCTACGGATTTTCCATCTCAGCAATCGGACTTTATTAGCAGGAGGCAGGAAGAGACTGGCCTATGGTTTATCAATTCGCCTGAGTTCGCCAGCTGGCTTCAAGGAACGAAGCAGACCCTATTTTGTCCTGGAATTCCTGGAGCTGGAAAGACGATGATCGCAGCGATTGCGGTTGACCATTTGTGGAAGACCTTTCAGAAAGACAACATAGGCATTGCTTCCGTATACTGCAACTACAAAGCACAAGAAACCCAAACTACTACAGACCTAGTAGCTGCCATCCTCAAACAGCTGGTCCAAGAACGGCCATTGTTTGGAGAGCCTGTTGCAGCTTTACACGAACGACATGCTGACCGCAGAACACGGCCATCACTTGATGAATTGCTTACTGCACTTGACTCTGTTAGCAGCTGCTACTCCAAAGTATACATTGTTCTAGATGGTCTAGATGAATGCTCGGACAGCGATGGTACCCGCAGCAAACTTCTAGCCAAACTTCGTAGCTTGCAAACCAAGACTGACATAAGCCTTATGGCAACACCACGTTTCGTGCCTAAGGTTGTGCAATTTTTTGAAGGATTCCTAATGTTGGAGATCCGAGCAACCGACGCTGATGTGAAGCAATTCGTGGCAGGACAGATGAATCGGCTACCCCACTGTGTCCAGCGCAATATTGGTTTACAGGTGGAGATACAGGATAGGATTGTTCAAGCAGTAGACGGCATGTAAGTGTTGTATCCCATACGAGTATACACTGCAGCTTACCTTTTTAAAGGTTTCTTCTTGCTCGCCTCCATTTAGACTCATTACGGGGTAAACCAACGAAGAAGGCTATCCAGTCCGCACTTACGAAACTCCCTAAAGGTTCAGAGGCGCTGAAAGAAGCATACGATGAGGCGATTCAAAGAATCAAAGGGCAATTACCTGAGGAGTTTGAGCTAGCAAAAAATGTGCTCTCCTGGATTACCTACGCTCAGAGGCCGCTTAATACCGAAGAGCTTTCTCATGCCCTAGCTGTCGAGGTAGGGGAGTCAGAACTGGACGAAGATAATATCCCGGATATTGCAGACATGGTGTCCGTTTGTGCGGGCCTTGTTACTGTCGACGAGGAGAGCAACATTATTCGTTTAGTCCACTACACCACGCAAGAGTACTTTGAGCGTATCCGGGAAAATTGGAATCCTCGTGCTCAGCAGGAGATCGCTTCAGCATGTCTGACATACTTGTCCTTCGAAACATTTCGCACTGATAGCTGTCCCAGCGACGAGGACTTCGAGCACAGACTTACTTGGAACCCTTTCCTTGATTATGCCGCTCGACATTGGGGACAACATGCTCTCACAGTCCAAAAGGCGATCAAAACGGTGGCTCTGCCGTTTCTCTGCGACGAGACTCTGGTTTCATGCTCCACCCAGGTCACGTCGGTTCCTCAGAACAAGTATGGTCACTATGGTGGCTATAGTCAAAAATTCCCAAGACATGTCACAGGCATGCACCTTGCAGCCTCCTTCGGACTCGCGTGTTTGCTTCAAGACTTAATAAATGGAGATGGAAATGGCCATCGTTTGCATATAGATGTGCAAGACTCGCCGTACGGCCAGACACCGCTGTTGAGGGCAGCGGAGAACGGGCACGAGTCGGCAGTCGAGCTGCTGCTGAACAAGGGCGCCGATGTTAACGCGCAAGGCGGCTACTACGGCAGCGCGCTCCAGGCGGCATCATATGGAGCCCACGACAAGATTGTCGAGCTGCTGCTGAGCAAGGGTGCTGACGTTAACGCGCAAGTCGGATACTACGGCAGCGCGCTCCAGGCAGCATCATATGGAGCCCACGGCAAGATTGTCGAGCTGCTGCTGAGCAAGGGC
>Ga0307507_10001348_pt1 | contig 54941 bp, 63 predicted proteins | sample 7_EM_MG_FD_207223 | JGI IMG/M metagenome (GOLD analysis project Ga0307507, IMG submission 207223) | Populus trichocarpa ectomycorrhiza microbial communities from riparian zone in the Pacific Northwest, United States - 7_EM | ecosystem: Host-associated > Plants > Roots > Unclassified | place... | reverse complement strand
ATATTTGCACACGTCCGTGCAACCCGTAGAGCCACAGACGCGTGTCAAATCGGGAAGGAACGCGCTCTTTCTGCCGGACTTTCAGTTCATATTCAATCTGACGGTTTTGCAACCGAACGTTCCCTTACACTGTGAAATAGTTGTAAAATCCATTTGGGACAACACTAGAGGGCTATGAGTTTATGGGTATCGTATCAGCCAGACATATCTTAACCTGACGCGCTGTTAGCCTTTAGTCAAACGGGGCGGCCTGGATAGGGTTGGCAAGGCGAATACATGTAATTACCCTTTTTGGTTAATATTTTGGAAATATATACAAGCCTGCTGAGAATATAGGGAGACAGATCTGTGAGAACTGGAGGACTGTTCCGCAAGGCCACGAGTATCTTACGGCCCCTATATTACTACTAAAAAGGATTAAGCAATACAGCAGGGAGGAAGGTGAAGTTAATGCAGGCTCGCCAGAAATAGCCGAAGGTCTCGTCTGGTCCCAGTTAAAGGACGTGTTTAATACCTGTTTACCAAGCTGCGAGCATATCTTTCTTAACTGTGTCCAGCAGCTTTGTTCCTCTATACTGGGGGAAATACTAGGTAAGGTGGGCTGGGGCGAAAACGGCCCTCGGAAGGCTGAAGCCTTTGTGGAGATTAATGGCGCCGTCTTATTTGGCGAGAGTAGTGTTCTGGACGTTGAAAAGCTAGAGCTTTTGTTGCCACTGGCGGTGCACATGGAGGGCAGCTTCTACGACAGCGGAGTTGGTTTAAGTCTATAGGCTTCTTCCCGAACCAATCCAGCAACAGCAAGCTCCAGCGGCGTGAACCCAGGCTTACAGCCTGCACGACTATCGGCAGACAGCATGAGAATTTCACTATCTCTATTGGATCAGACCGGGGCAAAGAGTATAAGTGGAGATCACGCTGAAGCTAGGGATACTACTTGTAGGATGGAAAATCTACTAACCAGTTGTGCAAGCGCCGAAGCAGGGCCCGTCTGGGTGTGGCAGACAGATGACGACGCTGTGGCCAGGGCTAACAGCCTTTTTTAGTAAGCTATGTCTCCGGGACTGGCCGTCACAAACATGTCCACAGAAGATGTTCCTGCCTTGGACTAGGCTATGGGAATGAGAGGGAAGTTTATTGCAGGTCTGCGGGAAAAGCTTGCTAAGATGATGCTCTCGCGCTGGAAGAGGGGAAATATGAGATGAAACTGGATGTCACTAAGGGACGAATCACACCTTGTCCTGTTACGATCCGTGGAATAAAATCACTTTAAATCCGCATGGAGGATCTATAGAGACATGAAGTTATTCGTACCGCTCCCCATCCCCTCTTTTTTTGTTTTTGGTGAGCAACCAGTTATTTTTCTTGTGATGAGAGTGCCAGATGTGCAGATATGTAGTGCACAGACAAAATCCACACTTTGATCTTTCTGCACTTATCTTGATAGACCACTTTTTAAATTAATAGCTACTATATAGACCTCTAGCTTGGCCCTCTTGGCCTAAAAGCTAGAAAGGGCCATGCAGCAATTCACGTGTAGCTCCATGCATCCGCGTTCCTGCGCATCCATCAGGCTGATACAAGGAGGGCAACTTTTAGGTCATAAAGGAAATAGTAAAGAAAGGGAGCGGATAGGCATCCCCTAGAGAGTCTATAGTAGGAGAGTAAAATTTAGAATACTAGCGCGTCCGTAGGCTTACTACGGCAGTAATAGTTATTAGGGAGATCGATAGTAAGGATATAAAGTACTATAGGCGACTCGTAGGCGACTTATAGGCGCCACGCAGGCGGGGCCTAAAAGTAGAGAGATAGAATACGGGTTTTCTTATAGAGTTTTCTCCCCACATATATATAAGGTGTAGTCCGCGTGGGCCCGACAGGGATCCGAATCGGAGGTTAAGTGTAACAGTGCAAGTGTGGGAGAATTGAATGAGCGACTTAATTCTAAATCTATGGAAATCAAGTGAATTAAATACATAAAAGTAGACCCGGAACTCCGTAGTCTATGACTCAATATTTGACCGTATCCGAGATATACGAGGGTAGTGTCGATCCTGTCTCGGAGCCTCTCAGGCGACGATCTTGTGTCTCAGCGTAGTGCTGGTGAACTGTTACATTAAGCAATGAATGAATAATAATAATAATAATAAATACTCTTAAGTTCTTACTTAACACTCTGCCAAGCCTCGTGTAATCCGTTTGGACAGGATCGGGCTTCATCAAGCCAATCCAAGCCAACCAGTGATATCATCAATCGCCCCACCCTTTTAGATTGGATTGATTGCACTCGATTGTGCCCCACCCTAATCCTATGCTAAGAATCCATAACAAACTCTACATCGACGTATATGCGTTAAGAGCTAACTGACCTCCAAGGTGTGCATACAAGACATTGCTGCCAGCAGATATTTCACCCTTTCGTACCAAGTCCATCATACCTGCTAAACTCTTACCCTCGTAAACCGGATCAGTAATGAAGGCCTCCGTCTCGGCACCAAATTTGATGGCATCAATGGTTTGCCTATCCGGAATGCCATAACAACCAGCATGGTATCTGTCGTCCAAGATAATGTCATTGCTTGTAATATCGCCTTCGTCCAAACCAATCTTCACTCCAGTAGCCTTTGCAATTCGAAGCACTTGATCAAAAGTTTCCTGCACCTTTGCGGAAGCATCAATGCCAATTATTCTACGAGTTCGAGAACCATTCTTCTCAGCAAGCTTGAACCCTGCAACAATTCCTGCCATGGTAGATCCTGTGACAGCACAAACTATAATGGTGTCAAAAAAGACACCCATCTCTTTCTCTTGCTGCTCGACCTCGAACACCCATCTCGCAAAGCCGAGGCCTCCCAAAGGGTGATCGGAAGCTCCCGCGGGAATGTAGTAGGGTTTACCGCCACTGTCGATCACTTCCTGGGTCAATTTCTTCAACGAATCTTTATGTGCAATGCTGAATGGCGACAGATCCAATCGCGTGTCCGCACCCATCAGGCGGGAGAGCTGAATGTTACCAGCTTTATCGTATACAGGATCTTCCCAGTTGACCCATTTCTCTTGTACTAGGGCAGCGTTCAGTCCAAGCTTCGCAGCTACCGCTGCAACCTGTCGAGTGTGGTTGGATTGCACACCACCAATGCTAACCAATGTATCGCATCCTTGTGACAACGCTTCAGGCATAAGGTATCTAGAAAGATTATTCATGGAAATCCAGACTTTTAGACGGTCAGATTGCCACTTACTCGAGTTTCCTGGTCTTATTTCCCCCATAAGCCAAGCCAGAGTTGCAATCTTCCCGCTTTGCGTAAATGTTGACTTTACCGCCAAGAGCTGCTGTGATGCGGGGCAAATGCTGAATCGGCGATGGCCCGAAGAGGAAAGATTCCTTTGGAATGCTGGCAAAAGGCTCTGGCAGCTGAACTGTTAACATCCTTGACCTCAATCGCAATTTCGGATGGTAGATGCGGTATGAAAAGCAGGATTATGGGGTTTTCTAGGTAGCAGGGCTCCACTCTTATTTATGTGATTGTGCTTGATGTTAGGATTCAGGCGAGCTTGCCACATCTAGAATGGAAGAATCGCATTATTAGACCTGAAGAGGTTCAAAAGAAATTGATAGCTAGGGTGGGGAAGCCGGAAAACTCGACATCTGATTGGCAAATCTCCCTAATCCCTCGGAAAACCTCTTTAGAACTACCGTGATCACGTTTTTTTCCCGCGCAAAGACCTGATGAGATATGAAACTGCCGGAATCAAGCAATTACTTCTTTTGAAGGTTAGGGCGAATTGCGTGTGTTCGGTAGAGCTCTAGTGCACCCTATCTTTTTCATTACTTCCCTGAGCTTGACCCTAAGTAGCCTTCTAAAGCTCCATAACTTACAGCGAACGACGATATACAATTTCTCATCCTACCGCCAGAAGGGTTTCGCGATCGTGTTCAACGCCAACGCGAGAATGTCCGCCTCGGGTTACAGCATCCAGAGTACACGATTCAGTAGCAGGCACGGAGGAGGCGCGAAGACTACGACAAGAGTGACCGCCGATTTACTAGCTACAGTGCAAGCGCTACGTGCCTGTTCGTCCTCAAAGTTCAAGCTGCGCTTGCACACTGGAGATCACGTGCAATCAACAACCGTACCGCCAGAACTTGTGAATGGCATATCGATTGTACGACGAAATTAAATGGGGCCCATTTGTCACAATATAAACCTCTTGCCTCTATTCCTACATCGTCATATTCTCAAAACCAATATTCCTAGCCCAACCCCCTAACCCTCTCCCATCCCTTATCCAACGCCCCAACAGCTTCGTCCGGCAGCGGGCCCTTCTCAAGATCCACAAGATTGCTCTCCAAATGCGTCACACTACTTGCACCAATCAAGACTGCGTCGCCTTTCTCCCCGCCAAGTAGGCTATCCAACCACCTCAGCGCATACTCTCTGAGCGTCAACCCATACTTCTCAATGACCGGATCTAGTAGCTCCATCACAGCAAAGTACTCCCCGTTCCCATAGCTCCAATTTTTGATTCTCTTATGCGGCTCGCCGCCGGCCAGGAAGCCCTCCGCGATAGGGTTGAACGTGAAAACTTGGTGCCGTAGGGCCTCAAACATGGGAGATCTCGGGCTCTACGGCGCGATAGAGAGCGTTGTATTTGCCTTGGTAGACTGACGGCTTGACCTATCCCTCGCAATCGCACAGCTCGCAGATCTGCGCGACTTCCCATGCGGAGAGATTGGTGAGGCCGAGCTGGGCAAAGAGGCCTTCTTGGTGGACTGCATTGATGCCGCGAAAGATGTCGCTTTGGGGGACAGAGCGGTCAGGGCCAAGATAGTAGACGTACAACTTGTGCATTCTGAGCTCTGTGAGGGACTTCTGGAGAGTTAGGCGGAGCATATCGGAATGGTAGCGCTGGTCGAAGTCTGTGTGTGCGTATTAGCATTTTGATCATTGCAGAGGCGGAAGAAAGAAAATATGTACCCTAGCCCTCAGGTATGGCAGTCTCGGGATTAATGGAACGCGGGGAGGTACTTTGTGCTTATAAGTAGGCCTCACTCCTGACATTTCAATTCGCCGAGCATGGTCTCCGATGTGCCGTTCCCGTAACGGCGTGCGGTATCGATCTCGGTGCGCCTAGTTGAATGAGCCATGATACTGTTGAGGCGCGTTCATGGACTTACCCATGCTTCTGGAAGACGTCCAAGATTGAGTTCCTAGTCTCAAGACTAGTGACCCGGCAATGCGGTGCCACGTCTTTGAGCAGAATAGCAATCTCGAACGCAGAGGAAAGATACAACGACTCACATACTCTTCTGACCGAACGACATCGCGCCGAGTACGATTTTCATGATGGCTTTCTGGCTCGAAGCCATGACTTTGCGATACTTTGCGGATGCAGAGATAATTGAAACATATTACACATCGGGTTTTTGCTCTTAGGAGAGCGACCACAGTCGATATTACAAAGCCAAGAATGACAGGGTTATTCAACGTACGAAAACTACGGCTAGAGTGGTACTGTCATAGGTCGTTTATGGAGTGAAGTCTGCGGACTTTGCGGACTTTGATAGAGCATTGATACCTTGCATTAGCCTGGTCGCGAGTATCGACTGAACGGGTTAGTGACTTTAGGTGCTAAGCTCGAAATGGCAAGGTATCGACAATTGAGGCTGCGCTGAGATGCAATTCAACGACCTACGTTCGTACGCTCACATGAACGTTGCCTATGACGGAGATCAGCGACCTAGCCGTAAAGACCACTGCAAATTCGTCGGTGCGACATTTACTGTGTCTAGCCATGTCAGGAAATACTCTCGAAATGCATATCTCCGCCAAACTCTTTGTGTCCAATGGTAAGAGATGCTTATTCTCACGACGAGCTCATTACATAAGTCCGTTGATTGAGTCGATCCCGATCCGCAGGTGGATTCCTCTGCCTATATAAGGCTTGGTTGCATGCAGATGCTGTAGACAACATCGATATTTCGTGAAGGCTTACCTTGGATTCGAAAATTTTCTCCAGCAAGAAAATGCCTGCGCTGCCCGTCCCCACCTCTCTGCAAAGTAGCGCGAATGCTACTAAAGTCGAGTATGTCCAGCTTGGCTCCTCTGGGCTTCGAGTCTCCGCGCCAATCCTCGGTACCATGGGTATTGGCAGTAAGGACTGGCAGAATTGGGTGATGGAGGAAGACGAAGGGTTGGAGATATTGAAAGCGGCCTGGGACAGAGGTAGGTAGGACATGTGGAAATATACTGAAGTTCTGTAATTGAATCAACAATAGGCCTCTCAACCTGGGATACCGCCAACGTCTATTCCAGCGGCATAAACGAGGAGATCATTGGGAAAGCCATTAAAAAGTTCGAGATACCCCGGCACAAGCTTACCATCTTGGCTAAGTGCTGTGGAACGGTCCCAGAGGAACCGGGCATTTTCAACTGGCCGTTTGAGGCGCAGATGCAAAAGAGCAAAGACTATGCCAACCAAGGCGGTGAGCAGCTCCGTGTCGATATGAAGCGTCGTCCCAAAGGTGCTTAAGCTGACTATTTTGGGCCGGGTAGGTCTATCACGCGGCGCAATACTCAAAGCCGTCGGTGCCTCACTCAAGCGTCTTGGAACAGACTATATCGACATTCTCCAGATCCACAGATACGACGCCTCGGTTCCTCCGGAAGAGACCATGAAGGCGCTTCACGACCTTGTCCAAGCCGGCAAAGTTCACTACATTGGCGCAAGCTCCATGTGGACGTACCAATTTGCCCGCATGCAATTTATTGCTGAGAAGAATGGCTGGACGAAATTCGTGAGCATGCAGAATCGGTACAATCTATGTTACAGAGAGGAGGAGAGGGAGATGAACAAGTTCTGCAACGAGACTGGTGTGGGTTTGATCCCATGGGGGCCTTTATTCTCAGGCTTGCTAGCAAAGCCATGGGGAGTCGAGTCTGCTAGGTCGAAGACCAGTGTTGCTATGAGCGGTGGGCTTACGGAAGCAGATGAAATCATCAATAAACGAGTTCAGGAGGTGGCTGAGAGGAAGGGCTGGAAGATGAGTCAAGTTGCACTGGCGTGGATCAGAGGAAAGGGTTGCATCCCAATCGTCGGCTTGACCAGTACCAGTATCGAGAGGCTTGATGAAGTGTGTGCTGTGCGGGACATGAGGCTGACTGCAGATGAGATGAAGTATCTGGAAGAGCCATACGCTCCAAAGCCAGTTGCTGGACATGTCTAAAGCCAAAGTGGAAGCTAGAGGAATAGGTAGAATCCGCGTATGACGTAATTAGGTGGGCAGATGTGGATGTGAAGATTGCCAAACGGACACCTGTGTTTAGTTTAGCTCCTCCCCTAATAGGTTAGAACGTCACCTGTTTGCATCTACTTCACGAAAATCAGCACCAAATAGAAACTTCAATATTAGCCGTAGGACGAGACTGCGGACGTAAACTTTGCGAGTAAGATTCAATCATGGTGTTACAGCATAAAAGCTGTATTTTATTAATTTAATTTTCGCAATATCCCTTAACCAGTCAGCGTCCAAAGAGTAAGTGGTTCGTGCACGAACACCGCATGCACCTACCTACTACAATGTAAAATATAGTTCTGCAGCAAGGATAAGTGCTAGCAATCTCATATCGAGCGACTTAACTCCCAAAATTAGGCGTGTATATCAAATTACTATAAAATCAAAAGCTTCATATTCCTCAGTACGGGCGTTAAATTCAGCTCGGTTGATTGGCTAGTTCTTATCGATAACCATTGGACGCGAATTAACGAGTCAAGGGATAGATGCGAACAAGTTAAATGCATGAGACTCCCCAACCTATTAAGGCAGGAGCTAAACCAAACATTGGGTGTCCGTTTAGCATCGCCCTAGTTTTTAGGTCCTGTCTTCTCTACCGCCGATCTCTGTTCATGTTCAAAGAGAGGAATGGGCCACGAACATTCAAGGTCATCAAGCCAATGGAGATAGTCACGGACTTCGCGTTATGTCCGAAGCGCTTCGTTTAAAAGCCGATAAAGGCGCCAAATGCAACAAGCAAAGCTCGTAGGTCTTCAGCTGCTCCCGTCTCTGCTCTTCTTGTTCTATCCGAAGTGCTATGACTTTTCCAAGCCGCGGTTGCCGCACATGCAAGCAGCGTCGCGTCAAGGTGAGGCTTTAGAAGATGCTCAGATTGAACATGTGTTACTAACATACACCTAGTGTGATGAAGCTCGCCCGGTCTGTAATCGATGCCAAAAGGCAAACCTCATTTGCCACGGCATTGAGGAAGACCGCAATTTTATCTTCTTGAGCGAAAACGAGTACGCAGTCGGTCGACGGAAACGTCCACGGGGACCCAACTTGAAGACAACTCTGGTCACCCGAGACAATCACCAAATAGCCACGTCGAGCAAACCCAAGAGCCTTTCCAGATCTCCAGATGATGCTTTGCCGATCGAAATACCACCTGCTAAGCCACAGAGCTTCTTTATATTACCGGCTCTAGACATTCCCCTGGACGATCAAGCCTTGACCTACTACTCGCGATATTATGTTGAAGCACCACACGGCTTGCCTGAAATTGCGGACAGCCATCTGAAGTACGCCCTTGCCGATTGGTGTTACTCTCAGCCTCAATCTATCCTCAGTCTCGCGATATTTGCAGTGTCACATACTACATTTGGGCGGGCCCGAAAAAACCATGCTGCCTTAGCTATAGGCTGTACGAAGTACTCGAAAGCTCTAATGAAAATCAATTTAGCATTGAAAGACGCAAGTGAAGCAACGCACGACGAGGTGCTCCTTGCTGTAATGCTTTTAAGCTTCTATGAGAACTCTGTGATGGACAAGACGTCGTACGTTTCGAGTCGAGATATCCAAGTCATGGCTTCACGAAGTTTTGCACACCATGATGGTGCAATGGTTGTGCTCAGCTTGCGACGGCAGCTGGACCAGTGCACCAACTATAGTATGGAGCTGGACAAGCTGGTCCGACGCCAACTGATACGGTCATTGCTCTTACGGAGCATGCCTCTACCATCTTGGCTTCGAGATGGTTCGCAATACGGAGAATACGGACCCGCACTTGAACTGGACCGTTGTATGGTGGGAGCTGCTAAGCTACGACATCAGGCTAGCAGTCTATCTGCGGATTCCACAGGTCTTTTAATATCAGACAGATATGACAAGATGGTGAGACTCCGCTGTCTTTTGGCAGAAGCTCAGACTCTGGACGATGTTCTGGTCATCTGGGCGAATAATTTGCCTACAGAGTACTGGTACAGCACCCGTTCTGTACAAGACGATGGGCGTGTTGAGACCGGCAACAGGGTTTTCGATGGCACTGTTCACATCTACCCTACTGTGGGACATGCAGGAATGTGGAACCGCTACCGCGCCCTCCGTCTCACCGTCAACGACATCATGCTCAAGACTCTGTCCGTACTTGCCGAATCTCCAGATTCTGACACAGAGTCTCTAGAAGAAGCTGCTAAGTTGAGAATCCAGCGCCTAGCCGGTGATCTCTGCGCAAGTGTGCCGTGCATGTTAGGACTGATTGAAACTCATCACGTAGCCGGGCATGATGTTACTATCGTCACCAAGGTTCCCGCCTCCCTAAAAGCAGCTGCCAAAGCTGCCACGGCCTCTTTCCTTTGCTGGCCACTGACCATGGCGACTATGGTATCCGGAATACCGGAGCAACATCAGCGTTATTTGAGGAATCGCTTGCTCGACGTAAGCGAGATCGTCGATGATGGTGTGTTGGAAAGAATTGCAGCTGGCTTCTCCCCAATATCGCGTTGTTCTGCGAATGTAACATGAACGGTGTTTCAAGACTTTGAATTTGGGATTACGCGGTGCTACAGCTGGACCGCAAGGCCATTGACCAGAGTTGACCCGCCAGCGAGTTGGGTTGGCCCGATTGGAATGTGGATGACAAAGAGGCAGCAGAACGAATCTACGCCTCAGTACCACCAGTACCATGGCTTCCGCCACAACTAGCAAACACCTTACAGTGTACTCATATGTTGCGTCTCGAGAACTATCGTGCTTGAGATATTGGCTATCAGGCCCGTCACCACATGCCTAATATCCTCTCTCCATCTAAATCTAAACCCGCTACGTAGTATTCCCCTTCCCTAACCCAGTATCCACCTTATAAACCTCGGCCTACCGACTCTCCACCACATTCGTGGCCTCGTCCACTACGTCTGCATATTCAGCTCCCAATTGTGCCTTCCAAGACTGCACCTCCACCTCCTCGCCCTCGCCGGCCCGGGCGGCCATATCCTGGCCTTCACCAAGTCCTCGAACTGATTCGCGCTCGGAAGAGAAGAGACGGTCTGATTGCACTTTGTCCTGCTGCAAAGCGAGAGGGAAGAGACGGGTCCGGACCCGGAGGGGAGGGAAATCAGGGAAGCTGGATCTCGTCTCCTGTCGGGTCGGGTGATTAACGAGAGGATGTTTATCGTTTATCCAAAGCTATACAGTTCGCGTCGTGATTGATGTGGTCTATTAGATGGAGCTTGATCCCGAACAAGTTCACATTCAAACATGGCATTCTTGAAATGCGATGACATCGCAAGCAGAGGATGTCGCAGGACGGGAAGACGTTACAGGACGGTGGAATATCATAGGAGCAAGGCACAGTTAGCCAATAAGCGCGAGGACCCAGGAATGGGACTGAGCACGACTGAAGTGCAGGTTAGAGATGAATCTGAGTAGTGGCTGTGCGGCCTGAGGAGAGCTGAGCCGGAGTTAAGCCGGGTAACAAAACCACTAGTAGAATAGGGACAGCCAGAAGGAATCAGAAGCCAAAAAAGATGTTGCATTGGACAAGGTTCGAACTTGCGCGGGTCTCCCCAACAGAGATTCTAACATAGGCCCGAACCTGCCGCCTTAACCACCGGCTAGGGTGACTGGCTCGTTCGGGTGGCCAACACACGTTACTACGAACAATTTGTCCGCACACAATACCTCCTTCCGAAGCCTATTAGCGATCTTCTTCAGTCGGCACCCTTTGCTCCTGCGAGTTTGGAGTTCTCCATTAATTCATCGGCTGACTCTGCTGGAGGCTTGCTAAAGCACTACGAGGAAGAGCATGGGTATTCTGTTGTTGTAGCATACATTCATCTTATGGCGTCCAACGCCAAGGCCGCACGGACAGCTACACCGTGATGGCAGCTACACAGAAGAGTCTCTGATTGGCCTAGATCCTTATCGATAACGTTGGACCCAACTCAGCGGTCGAAGGGATACAGGCTCGCATATACAACTTCCACGACCACTCATGAAATAACTTTTTAGGTTGTAGACAGCAAGCTTCTCCATCGCTATAGCAAGTATCCCTTGACACGCTGGTTTGCGTCCTACCGTTATTGATAAGAACTACCCAATTAAATCAATTAAATAAGGCTAAACGCGTTGTTTTGATTCTGATATTCCGCACGGACCACTTGATCTTAGGACGCAAGCGTGTTAAGGGATAATTTTGCTGCACCTAACTTTTCAGCGGTGATATGTTACTTAGAGGTTCCCACATGTCTTTAAAGTTAATTTACCTTGGTTATTAGCCAGCGCAAAATATATAGTGGAAACCAACCCCAAGAGACATCACGTTTAATAATCTCCACCATACCCGGTCACAGCCTTCCATACTTTACTAATCCACAGGACTAGCCCCTTCGATACTGTTTAGGAAGTTGACATAAATCTCTTGCGTAGAGAAACACTAACTACAAAAGCGTCCTCATTTTAAGCTAGTAAGCTAATGGATGGGTAGAAGCTGTGGCGTTCCCATGAACAAATTTGTTATAATGCTCCTAGAACACCGAAATAGTCTAAAGCATATTTCGACTCCATTGTCCCTAGGTTTGTTGGACCCATAAGCGTTATTGCGAGCATCTTGGTTCTATTTGAAGAGGTCATTCAAATCCTCGAAAACAATTGCTACTCAACCAATCAGCGAAACTTATGGAGAGACCGTCTTCCGTACCTGGGACAGGATCAAAGTCAAGACTCTCAGCGGCTAAGTTAGAAGTAAGTCTTGCCGGGACAGCACTCCCATATCGAAGGAGACCTGCTGTTCCCGAGTCATGTCCTGAACCAGAAAGCTCGTTGGGGCCTTCCATAATCTCTCTCTGCTTTATCGCTTCTGACTCAAACTCAATGCCAAGTTCAAGAGGAGGAAGTAATGAGGCGGAACCTTGTGGAAGCTGGCCTTCGGTGGGCTCCCCCGGGAGTTTTTGCGACTCTAATCTGTATACATTTGTTCGCATTAAACCTAAATCCGAATCTATCTGCGGCAAGGGTTCCGGCACATAAGTAATCGTGGAGTGGTAGCCGGAACCGGACTCATTGATGATTTTGGGAGCTCCGTTATCAAGATTCTGCCGAATGTCATGCAGTTCTGGGCAATTAATGAGCTGGTTCGTGGAAGGTGGGCGGATAATTGCCTGAGGTAGAGGGGTAGTACGTCGTGATTCTTGGTATAGATTGGAGACTTGAGTTTGACAATTACGAATAATATCCACAAGCTGATTTTTCAATCTATCTTCAAGCATTATTAATTGCACATCTTCTGCAACGGCAATTTCCAAGCTCTTTCGCACTAGTTTAGGAAGCTCTCTTCTAGAGAAGTGCTCAAAGTGTGCTAATTCTCGCGGGTCAGGGGAATTCAAGGTTATTGGTGAGCTGGAGCTACAGTCTAGTATCGATATCAGCCCTCCAGTCCACTTCTTGGCTGCAAAAGATCAACGGTAAATAGCAGATCCAAAAAAGCATTAACCAAGTCTCGGACGCTTGTTCAGATTTCTAACATCTAAACTCCATATACGAAATTTGAGTGGGAAAGAAGAACACCGAACTTACAAGGACTTGGTATGTCGTCTTCGGTATCATTTGGGAAAAGTATTTGCCAAACAGCTTTCCACTTTTCCTCCTCTATCATTCCAGACCTCTTTTTACACCTCAGTTTCGTCTCTTGATCCTTATTGAACCCATCTCTTTGGACTTTGGGGCGCATTTCACAGGCCTGCGAAGCTCTTAGATGTTCTCGACAATCTTCTTCACTACCCAATGGCTGACAGCACCTTGGACACTCAATGGGTAATGCGTGCTTTCGATATAGGTGTTCTCTAATCTGTCAGCCCTATGATTCTTATAATATTATATTAATCTGCCAAGATAAAGACCACATTAAGGAGTCTTCACGAGCAAAGAGTTATCGTTAAATGATAATCAAAGAGAACAACATTCTACTTCAAGATGTTGTGCAGTTTTACAGTCTGGAAAAACCAAAATTCCACGTCGGAAGAAATAATCACAACTTACTTTAGACGATACACACTAGAGAACCCAGGATGCACGCAGGATGTATTTGCAGAATGCCTATCAGGGTTTCTTTTATAATAAGGGCAAGCAAATCTACGCCCCAAGTCATTTTCTTGGTCAGACTTCCGGGAATTGGGTTTTGGGCGTTTATTGGGTTCGTCCCTATCACTATCTTCTGGCGGGAGTGATTTTCTATCACCGATCTTCCGTTTACCCTGACATGAATTCTGATCAGCATTTTGGTTTGGTTGCGGGTCGTCGCTTCTTGGACGATTGTCTGGTGAGTCCCCATTTGCGTGCACCCGAACCCCAGAGTTATAATCGAACATGAGGTGGAATTCATCCATGACACGATCAACCAGTGCTGTTTTGGCAGGGGAGAGGATGGGGAGGATCATCGCAACGCGTGCTTCACTCTGAGGTGAATCCGGAAAAGGTGAGTTACTGAACTGCGTTTCGTCCTCCAAGGAATGTTCTCTACCCTCATCTGAGCTGGTCACTATGGAACCACTATTGGAAGGGTGACTGGATGATGGGAGACTTTCGGAGTTCTTTTCTTCCTGTAAAATTGGCACAGGTGGAGAGAAATCACGAAAAAGGGCCTGTGAACGGCGTTTTGAAAGAAAAATGCGTGACTTAGTCTCTTCGGTTTTGCAAGTTTCTTTTAAATGCTCTGAAAACGAAAAATCGAAACGGGCAAGTTCATAGTCAAACTTAGGGAGATTCCTGGGAAGTGAAGACCTAGAATCCACTGTTGGTTTACTAGGCACTCCTCCCCAGTATGATGTAGGCACCACTCCCCAGTGGGATGCGCTCGAGGACGATGCACTTAAGGACGATGCGCTCAAGGATGGTGCGTTGGATAATTCAAGAGTACGCCAGTTGTCTACCACTGCCAAGCTCCTTTGGTCATCATCGAGTTGGTTTTGGTTCCTGGCGTCGACACAATAGTGATTGCCAAAGGGAAATATATGAGCTGCAATGTAAGACTTAGAAAGTGTGGACAAAGGCCGAAAGATTGTAATGGGCTGGACGACATACCACTTGGTAAAACTACAGGCTTATCTGAAGCTTCCTGGTCAGTTTTATGGTCTGTTACTTCAACAAGTTTTGCGTGCCCAAGTATATCATGTTTATTATTTTCCTCAACTGCTTCGCATGACCCTTTGTCTTTCCTATTCTTTGAGGGAGATTTTCTTAGGCCCCATTCCATAAACTTTTTCTTGTATTCATTCTCGCTAGAATCAATTTGTCAGTGGTATATATGCCTGGGGGACCTGGAAATATACGTTGCCCTGAATTTATGTTGCTGTTCCATCTCCTTTATCACATTCTGAAGGGTTAGGTTACTATCCATGTAAAGATGAGAGATTGTATCTTTATGAGACTCAAAATCGCGCTGGGGCGCATAGGAACGAGGCTGGGACGGCTCGGAAGCTAGTAGGAGATCCATGGCAATGCAATGGACGTGGTAATATTTAAGACCTTAGGCCGGCTGATTTTTCATAAAAGCTATAAAAATTAGGACACCCACATTTTATTATGTTACAAATCCTACTCACCATTCCTGACAAGCAGGAATCGTTTCTCGGGATTAACTGGAGGAAATCACAGCCTTGCAGCTGAAAAACTCTCCGAAAGCGATTCACGCCTGTAAGGCCAGGCAAACATCAATAAGCTGTCAGATCTAAAGCGGCAATGAAGAATTAGATAGTGCAAGAAAATGTTTTGTCAGTTGTATGGAAAATGCGCAAGACGGACGGATATGGAAGGGCTCTTACCTGAAAACCAAAACGCGGACTTTGAAATTCGCATTCGCGCGCGTCCCCAGCAGCGCATAAACCATTCGTAGCAGCTGACGAGGTGGCTGGGCCTAAAGAAACTGGCCAGTCGGGATTTCATGAGGAGGATATGCCAGTGTTGCGATTGGTGACTTGCTCGTTTGTATCTGACGCCCCGCCACCAACTGTTTATGCTCGTCGGCGCAGAATGAAGGAGACGATAATACTCACAGGCGTGAAAGGGTAGATAAGTAAATCTAACTAGAAGGCACCATTACTTTCTCAGGCGCGCAATAACAGTCGAGCCTATTATTGCGCGAGTGGATAGATCTTGTCTGGTCGAATTTAGGAGTATAAAATAAAAATGTGGATTGCCTTGAATCCGCTTCATGTATCGGAGAGAAATTCATGAAAACATTCGCCTTCTTATCTTCTAGATACTTGATCACCGTCACAAAAGATCCTGCGGCCCTAAAAGCGGAAGTAACCCATAAGTCTCTAGCAAATCTCTTAGCCATGTCTGCCCCAGAAAACCCGTCACAATTATCCTCAACCAACGATTCAAGGTATTTTAGCTATCCTTCCTTCGCTGACATTCATTAACAATGAATGCGTAGTGGGAATAAGAAGCCGTCAACTACGCTCCTAAACTTCATCGGCAGTGCGCCTAGTGTCCACGAGAGGCTGGCTTTGGGAATACGCCCACCTTCCCCAGAAACGCGACAGAGACAAATGAGCGAGGTTATTCGCACATTGGAGGGTGACATGGCTGCTTCGTTTGAGATAAGAAAGGTGTAAAATAGGAGCGTACGCTTTGCCACTCACGGAAATTATATTATGGGGATAGAGTATGGATTGAGGGCAGACTGATATTGTAAGAGGGGCCGGGAAGTGATATAGGTCCGTGAGTCCTGAGTTTAGTCTGGCCGTGTGGAAGATTATCATGCGAATCATTTCTGTATAGTCGGATTTTTGACACATGTTTGGAACTGCAAAGTCCTTTTAGAGGCAATGTTTTTGAGTATTAGAATCTTTCTGTCTCAATGATAATCTATTAATTTTTCGCCTTGGGTTAAGATATAAACTGAGTAAATACTACCGGGTTTTCTCAAGGTGGGGAATCTCTAAAAGGTTAATTTATGCTTCGATAACAACATAGATTGGATAGGAACGTAAAAATAAATCATGAAGATAATAAGAAGAGTAACTGAATTCCACTTAAAACATGCCCTACCCTAGTTCCATTTGGTAATCGGATCGGGAGTTTGCTTAACGGTGAAATTAGTAGCGTAATAAGCAAATAAGGCTTTGTAAGAATAAACCATCGAAAGTCTCATAGGGCGCAGAGACTCCATTTGTAACGTTCACGAAGATTGAATGAGATGTGTAGGAAGAAAATCAATTTCGTGGAGCTCCAGCGGAGATCAAAACAGCCGCAGCCTTGTGCTCCGCAAGCGCGAGCGGTGAGCCACTAGCGCCTACCTCTTCAAAAAATTCAAAGCTCTCAGAACTCCCACCACCCTCGAAATCTGATATTTCTTTCCTTTCATTTCCTACCGTAGGATTTTGCTGCACGATACAGCCACTCGCAATGGCGAAGAGCAAGCTTCTTGGCGCGCTCGATAGGTACAAGGGCCGTGATATCAAGCTTGAGAAACAAAGGAAAGCGGAGAAAGATGCGAGGAAACGGAAGAGGGTTAGGAAGGAGGAGGAGGGAGATAGCGACGAAGATGAGGAAGTTGGAGGGGCGGCGCTGAATGGGTCAAAAGAAGAGAAACGAAATGGTGCTAAGGGAAGGAAAGGTGGAAAGGCAAATGGAATGGAGAAAGGTGCAGAAGATGAGGCACAGTGGGAGACTGATGAGGACGAGGGTGATGAGGACGAGGATGATAGCGAAGCTGGAGTGGTATAGAATCAAATTTATACAGATCATATTATATGGCTAATAATTGAATATCTAGATCGATACATCACGTCTCAATGACACCGACAGTTCCAGCTCCGAAGACGAAGATATTCCCCTCTCCGATATCGAATCCCTTGCCTCCGAAGACAAAGGTGACATTCTCCCACACCAACGTCTCACAATCAATAACACCACTGCCCTCCTCTCCGCACTCCACCGCATCCAACTTCCGACTTCTAGCATGCCCTTCTCCGAGCATCAATCGCTCACGACCGCAGCCCCAACCTCCATCCCAGACGTCGAAGATGACCTCAACCGCGAACTAGCCTTCTACGCGCAGTCACTCTCTACCGTCAACGAAGCCCGCGCCCTGCTAAAGAAAGAAGGCGTGCCGTTCTCGCGGCCAACCGACTACTTCGCCGAGATGGTCAAGAGCGACGAGCACATGGGCAAGATCAAGCAGAAGCTGATCGACACAGCCGCGGGCAAGAAGGCCGCTGCGGACGCGCGCCGGCAGCGCGATTTGAAGAAATTCGGCAAGCAAGTGCAAGTCGCGAAGCTGCAGGAGCGCGACAAGGCGAAGCGGGAGACACTGGAGAAGATCAACTTGCTGAAGCGGAGTACGTATACCCCGTCCCCCCCTTTTTTTTCTCACCGCCCTACCCGAGTAATCTCATACTAACCGTCCTGTCCAGAACGCCAAGGTGCCGAACTCACCACAACGCACGAACCGGACCTCTTTGATGTAACCCTTGATGATGCCGCCGCTGCCAAGCCCTCGCGTTCCGACCGCAAAGATGGCCGCCCGAATCCTAAGCGGCAGAAGAAGAACGAAAAGTTTGGCTTCGGTGGCAAGAAGCGCTTCGCTAAGAGTGGCGACGCTGTCTCCAGCGCCGACATGCGTGGCTTCTCTGTCAAGCGCATGCGCGAGGATAAGCCTGGGAAGAGCAGGGGTGGTGGGGGCGCGGGGAAGAGGTTAGGAAAGAGTAGGAGGGCGAAGAAGGTGTAGAGCATGATCCGGTAAAGAGGGTATGTTTATGCATCGGGCGGAGTTCAGGGCGTTCTTTTACCCCGGTGAGGGTTGGAAAAGCATTCAGTCTAGTTAAGCGGATGGGAGAAATGTGGATCTTGTGGATGAATTGTGGTAAAGTCTAGGCATTGTCGATGGAGGGATGTGTTATTCGATAGCTGTAAGTATAACCCGCGAATTCCTAGCTATCCTAAATGGAGCTATGCAGCACCGAGTCCCTAAACCGTTGATCCGTTGCTTCGTAAAGACATTACGAACGCAAAACTCTGACCTGCACCAACCTCCCCCTTTCCCCTCTAACGCTCAACCAATCTAGACTTGTAAGTGTTTGTCAGACTTATCCTGTCCTAAACACCATGCAAGCGGAAACAAGGTATCATAAAAGTCAAGTCATAAAAAAGTGGATAAAAGGAGTGCACTAATCCCGCCGCTTAATTGCCATTGGAAACCCGCCAGAAGTATTTGAAGCCATGCCCGGATACTGGAACAAGCTTTGTTGTTGATCCGTCATCTCACGGATACGTTTGATGAGGTTACTGTTTCCAAGATCTTGTTAGCCATTCGTTTATATAGGGGCATAAGATATATGTGCATATTTAGGATTGTGAAAGTGCTGTACGAACCTCACGGGAAGCCTTGACCGCTGCTCCTCACTTATAACTAATTCAAGCTGCTCCTGCCTCCGTGCTGCATGCTCCTCGAAATGCTCTTTAATGAAAGCCTTTCCGCTGGCGGTGCTCGCACCAAATATCTTATGCGCGCACCCGTCGAAAGTGCAAATGAAGGAATCGCCGGGTGCATTGGTAGCAAAGGAAGGGAGTGAGGTAGATATGATAGAGGGAAGGAAAGTGGGGCTTGTTGACTTAGTTGATTTCGCACTGGCATTCTGCTTCCAACGTAGCGGAAGCGGGTCGGAAGACGCCTCAGTGTCAGAGGACGAGGGAGAGGAGGGAGGAGAGTTTAGCGAATGGCTGTGGCTTGCGGCACGTTTGCGAGGGTTGACGAGGGAATGGTCATCAGGACTTTTGCGTTTAGATGGGGAGGATAGTTCCATTGGGTCGCCGTCATCGCTGAGGACCTCGTCCGAGTCTTTGTCAAACGGGGTCGAACTGTTAGTTTTGCCGCGTTTGCCTCCCCTCCCCTTGCCGGCAATTTTGCTGATCTTGGGTCGTAGGACAGAGGATTTGCCTTTGTGAGCGTGGTAAGGTCTGCGTGGTGTTTCATCGGACGATGAGCTAGGTGTGCCTGATTCGTCGCCACTAGACTCCGTCTTTAACGGGACTTTTCGTGGACGAAGCTGCATCTGAGAGACTTTCCTTATTGTAGCAACTGGTAGTTGAATTGAAGCTAATTCTTCAAAGAGAGGTTCTTGAACAAAGTGACTAGATCGTCGGCGTTTAGGGTGCTGCATCATATATCGGAGATTAGATGCATGCACCCGGATATAATTTGCTGCTTGCTCTTCATCATCGATTTCATATTTCTTTATCATCAATTCCGCGATGCCGTCAATCGTCACGTTGCCAGACTCGATGAGGTCCTGTGCAACGGCTTTTTGCATAATCTCCCATATGACTGTGGCTTCCCACCAACTATCGTCCTTTTTAGGTGCGTTTACAGGCTTCTGTTGCTTCGCAGGAGCGCTTCGGAATCTACTAGATCCCACAGCAACCTTCGAGGATTTTTCAACGGATGTTGCGACTTTTGATTTTACTCGGGTCTGGGTTGGCTTTTCTTCATCCTTCCCGTTGATCTTATCACGCACTGTTTGAAAATCCTTCTGCATGAATGTTAGCTCCAGCTAGTATGTGCACCAAATCCGCCTCACATCAACATACTGGAAATCTACTCTTCATATGCTGGTATAAAGGCGTATTACTCCACCCAATACCTTGAGCGCGATTGAGCATAGACATTATTAAAAACAGTCTATGCTTATAAAATGTTTCCGCAGCCTCTTCTCGATCATCACAGCGAAAGCGGCCGCCCTCCGCATACTGCTAACCCGTCAGCATTGAACATCTCCCAATAGAACCACCGAAACCGCACCTCTTGAAATACCGAATCAACGCTGGGGCCGCCGCCCCTCTTCCGAGGCTCTGAATGCACGTCTGCGACAAAGTATAGCAGCTCAATCGCCTGTATCATATCCTGGAAGATAGCCTTGTACGACCGCGCCGGCCGGATCTCCAGCCACCCTGACTCTCCAAGAGCCCACAGTACGATTTCGCCCGTTTCTACAGTCTGCGCATACGAGTAGCGCATAACATTCTTCACCTCGATCACCACCGCTTTGCTATATGGCCGGCGCGCAACTATCCCGAAGTAACTTTGTCAGCAAGCGTTTCCACCATCAACGATGCACTCAGCCTTACGGTATTGCTGCTGACTCCGGTCGGGGGGTTCAAGCCTCCCCTCTACGATTACCGGCGTGTCGGCGTATGCATCGAGCAAGCTCGCGGGCTCGCGGGTTTCTGCATCGTAGATTTGGACATTGGATAGTACGTACTGCTGCCACAGGTCAGAGTCGGTGATGGAGGGGTCAATCGGCTTCAGGATATCGAGCTCCGGGGTAAGCATTGTGTCGCTGAGAACAGGCGCATGCTGTCCCGATTGCGGCGGATGAGAAGAGTAAGGCTGTGGGAATGGTAGATGTATTGGTGGTTGCGATCATTGGTGCGGCACGCGCAGAGTCAAAGACTGGAGGCGCGTAGTTTCTAGGGCGCACGTGATGGTGTCTTCCAAATAGTTTTCCAAGGTTGTTGAACCTACCATCATTTATGTCAAAGGAACACTATAAGGTCAACGCCGGAATCTTGGTGAGCATATCTTGTGATGAGAAAGAGACAAATTCTCTGCGCCCCAAAATTTCAAAAAAATTGAACTAAATCCTCAATATGACACTATTGGCTGAGAGCATTGCTGGCAGTAATGGTCGCCTGGATGATAACTTTTGGAACGCAATGCTGAGCCAGTGTATATTTTATCAATTTCTCCAATGACATTATACAATCTAACAGGATTTTAGTTACATAAGGCTTATATCAAATTCATAATAATCACAGAAATGCTTTTGATGACTCGCTCAAAGATTACAAGGCGTGGCAAAACCGAGCGAATAGCTCCTTACGTACATGCCTTTATCAACCGCACATAGAGTAATATCTGATTGAGATTCTTGGAGCTTAACCAATGTCCCTACGATTTTGAACGCTGTACCTCCGCGACCTTTCCTTTCAATCTCCATTGCTCTATTCCTCGCATGGCAATGTAACAGTACGCCCCTCCAGCGGATCCGTGACGAGTTTTCCATGTTTACAGGCTCAACCTGCCTCATGAGCTAAGAAGATTGCTTCTTCATCCTCACCCTCGTTGTCCCTACTTTTGGGGTGAGGAGCTGGGAATAGAGAAACTTACGTCCAGGCCAAAGTTCTATGCGTATACACCAACGCCGGCTCTCTGGCTTCGCTGTTGTCTGAGATGGCAACCGCTGGGTTCTTGTGCCCTGCTTGGGGCTTGGAGTCATGGCGTGGAGGAGAACGATGGGTACTAGTAGGGATTGTTTTAGTGAAAGGACCGAGCATGCTCTGACGGGATGGAGAGACGCGATGGGACAAGGCAACTAAAGAAGTATGATAAGGACAATCTGCCCACTAGATTGTCACTGCTCTATGAAATCTGGGCCTATCTCCTGCTTGCATAGGACCGTATACTATTGTATGGTGAGGACTTTGCTTGACATGCAATGGCCTGTCAATATCAAGAGCAGATAAAATGGTGGTTGAAATCATATTCTCGATCACTCAGATTAATTGACGCTGTGGCCGTAGAGTTTAGACAGCCACAACAAATTATGCACTAATGGCACAGCTAAAAGTATTGATTTGTCGACATGAGACCAGAGTCATCAGTTCAGATGTGTATCAGTCTACGACATAGCAACGAGTGAGTAGGATTGAAGTAAGCAGTAATGGAACCCCCAGCCTTTACGAGGGGTCGGAAGGAATGCGGTAAAAGACTCGGGCAGTCCGATAGCTTGATGCAAGATCACTGTACCAAATTTTCGAGCACTTCTCCATAGTGCTCCTACCTACCCTACATAACCCGCTGAGGCACTGAAGACGAACTGATTTCGGGGATTTCCCCAGTATTAGCCTACCTTCTAACCCCTCCGCTCATCTGTTTAGTGGGTCCGATTTAATCCCCGGAGAGGCTTCTCGATAATGAAACACACCGCCTCCTCACCGTTTGTTAAACCCTTGGAATTGTGACTGTCTGGACCTTCACCAATTTCGTGCTGAATGCCTGTTGATCGAGTTGACCGACCACTATGCCTGCTAGTGACACACCAAACTCGTAAATGGTAGGACCGTTCTCTTGAGCTTATCGGACTTATGCATGATCTGCTGATAGCTCCAAGCATTACGTCCAGGTCGATGAGTGGAAAGTAAGTCTGTCTGACCTGTTGGGCGCGCGAGCGCTGGAAAAATGGCGCGGGAATATATCAGAGTCGAAGGTGAGAGTGAAGTTGAGGACGGTTGTGAATAGTAAGCTCCTGTCTGGGCCATTGAGTCTGTCAGTAAAATTGAGGACGGAGATGCTCTTGCTCGTAGATCTAAGTGTAAGACGTCGAGGGCTCTACGAAGGTTTGCTTGATGCTATGGTATTGTACGCCGCACTGGTCGACTTGGTAAAAGTTCTTTTTCTGATGGTGGTTTTCTTGGGGCGGAGATGTTGGGTGATTAACGTTAGCCTATCTAGAAAAAGTAACCTTGCAAACCACTCAAATCACGGGAAACGTCAGAATCGGCTCAACTCTACCGATTTATTAAGCCATAACAACGTAGGTTTTTCAATTTTTAAATGGATAAAGGCGTTAAGGTACTTTAAAATATTATACCTGTATTTTTATTATTTTCTATTATTAAGCTGTAAAGAAGATGGCTACTTTGTAGTGCCAGTTTTTTTGTCACCCTCGTGCTACTATCCGTGGTGATACTCGGAATAGATAGATTCGCATATCATTCGTTAAGAGCTTGATGCAGCGGGATAGAGTTCGCAAATCGTCGGCCCTTTTTAATAGATCAATCTAAGCAGCCTAGAATGCGTACTAATCGTCAGCACTGCATTAACTGCATGGATGAAGTTGCACGCTGTTCGATTAACGTGACATTCGCCATCTTAGGGAAACCCCGTTCGGATTCCCTAGTCATCATCAGTCACCATTGCATGCCTGTACTCCAACCGCAAGGTGTTTCGGAGGTTGTGATAGACAAACATAAGGCTTCTAGCATGTTGGAAAGGCTGTGCTGCTGGTGAACTAGTGCATTGCATTTGCAGACAAAAGTAATCTGGTTACTCCGTGGGGCCATTTTGGCTGAAGGAGTCATTTGAACGGGTTTATCGGTGTAGACATCGTACTGGATGTTCCGGGAAATGTGCCGCGATATGTATTTGTGAAGTCTCCACCGCGGATTGTACATATCCGTTTCTCTTTCAATTGATCTCCGTTCTGATTGACAGCTGTCATGGTAATTTGCTGCAATATCCAAGCTGGTATTATTAGTTGCATCTTGAGAAACGTGGCATGTTCATGAACAACGCTGTGCTTTAGTTTAGATGTTAATTGATTCGTTAGCGGCGAAAGTGAACATTCCCGGGATTTCGGTTGAGCCTCTTGCAAGGCGAAGTTTTGCCAAATAAGTGAGTCTAGCATGTCGGAGGGGCTCCGCGGCTATCATAGTGTTCAGTTCCTTCTTATCAAAGCTGGAGACGGTTAGCTGAGACAAATAATTTCTCCGGCGGATCCTTTCATCAAAACCCAAAGTAGTGCCTTTAATGCGCACTGAAGTATCCAGTGTTTTCTTCGAGGACAGCTTTCCGCTGATCGCGGTTTTCGGGGGCATGCGTCATGTGGGACGAGCGGGTAGGTCGAAAATAGAATGCAACGTTCGCAACAGGAGCCTCCGCAGATGACCGTCAGCGGTACGAACCCAGGTTCCATTTGAATAAGAGTAACTAACGTCTAGCGTAAGGAACAAGCCTATGGTCAGCCTGTCGGAGGTGCTAAAGGCGAGTCGCGGCCGCGGCATGAGTTTAGCCTACAAGCGGGACATGAGGCCTGAGACAAGTCTGCAAATCATTGCATGTGCGCGTGCCTAACGATTAGGTACACGCAAAGGATTATGTGGCGCCCGAGCGTGAAGGAGGACCGAATAGTCGAGGTGCCTGCTGGAGATCTTCGTTTAATTAGCTCAAAGTAGGCCTGAGGGAGGCTTTTAGCCTTGGATACCAAATACAAGGGACGTATTGACAACAATGTGACACGATCTGCATGTGAGATAAATATGAATATGGAGCTTTGGACCAGTTAAAGGGCAGACTATATTGCGGACTGGGCGAATTTAACACGCGGGATAAAAAAAGGCCATTGTGCAACCCAGGGCTCAGATGAAATCCTGTAATTGAGGTGTGTGGGCTGTTCCGACCTCGGCTCTGGCATGTCATGGTCCTTGTCGGACATATTGGGTTGAAATGCTGTGTATATTGAATGTTGATTTCCTCAACCGCGCTGATTTCGGTGCTGATGCTGACATGAAACTTTTTTGGCTTGCATGTCACGCCCAGGGCAGATCTGGCAAAGTAGTGCATGAATGCATTCGGATCTACATCAAGATCACCCCGAGATATGGCACTGCGAATGAAAGAATCAAACGAACGCGCGAGGCGCGAGACAGGTCAGCATGCGAGGAAGGTGGAAGTGCGGAAAGACTCCTTCGGAGACGGAAGACCAGACAAAAGAAAAGGATTTGCTACTACTGTCTGCGGGCTTCCTGGCACTGCCTTGCATGGAGGCAGCTGGCAGCAGGCAGCAGACAAGGATGCGAGACTGCCTCTGTCTTTGGCTGATGAGAGTGCAAAATACACTTGTCAAGGTTTCAACGGTGGTTTTTGAGTAACTTTAAGTCGCCTCGGTACATATTAACACCTGCCATCAACATCTTAACGTGGAGGGAGTTGCGACATGGTTCAGCATAGGTGCATGATGCTACCTGCGGGATGCAGCGGCTGCTTTGTTTTTTCGTGTTCAGCGCACGTAAACTGCTCGCAACTCGCCAACAGAGCGTCCCAGCTGTCAGCCACGAGTATGACACTGGCATATCAGCACACGAGGCGCCTGCGATAGAGATTTCTACCGTTGAGATCCGGACTTTTCTAGCTACAAGACTATTGCCTGCTTGACTTGGCAGAGTACCGGACAGGGGCGACCGGAGAGTATAGCCAAGAGAGTCTTTGAGATTTAAGTTTTCAAAGAACAGCCCGCATGACTGTAAAAGATTGATGGCTGCAGCTGCAGGCGAATGAACAACTCGACCGATTGCTCGATCGGGCGTCGATCTAAGGACAAGGACATGCCCACATCCAAGGGAGCTTTCTCGGGTATCTCTTATGCTGAGTCATGTAGTGGAGGAGGAGGTGGAGGTAGCATCGCGCCCTAAGGACACATCGTTGAGTGGCCGCCGGCCGCCGAGACAGCAGTCCAACACTCCTAGGAGCCTAAAGATCCCCTCTGCTTGACGATTCCCCGGGCGGGGTCTAGAGCCTGCGATGCGGAGTGACGGAGTCGTCAGCGAAGGGGAGACCTGGAGAGCGATCATCTCGCGCTTGACCAGCCAAGCGCGGCCTCTCCAATCTATCGAAAGGACCTTGTCACCTTCCACATTGCTTGGTGGGTGGCACAAGAAACGGTACACACGGCGGGTTTTCACGGAGTCAAGGGCTCGAGGGCTTTTTTACCCTTGCCCCGTCTGCCATCTGCCATGAAACCCCAGTCTACTGGCCAAGTGCTTTGAATCTGATAGGCGATGCCGCTCATTCCGCAGTCTTTCTTTTCCACGATGCGACGCCACGTTCGGACCCACTCCGTCTCGTGGGACCCGCGGGGGGCACGTCATTAAGGGTTTTCGATGTGTGCTTCCTTCCCGCGCTGCAGATTGCCGGGCTGAGGCTGCAAACTGCACAGCTGCGCTTCGGTCAAGGATGGGGCGAGCCGAAAAGACAAGTAATAATAATTGGCGGTCGGCGGGGCGCTGCTGAAACTACGGGCTTGAAAGGCCTCATCTTGCGCCCGCTGAGAGGCGAGCATAGCGTCGTGGCTTCGGAGCCACTGCAATACAGACGGTCACGGTCGCTGTGCCTCCAGGGCACAGCTGGTCAGCATCACCAGCAGCAGCGGAAGCAGCAGTGGAAGCAGCAGTATCACCAACAGCATCACCAACAGAGTTACCAACACGAACAGCAACGGTGCCAGCCGATCCCGGAGCCGGTGTCGACGCGTGCGTGAGAGCAGTGCAAACTGTGGTGTTCGCGCTTCTATTCGAGGAGCGTGTCTGCGTGCCGTCACTCGTGGTACACCAATGTACGGGGGCAAATGAGGTGCTCTGAGGCAGGCCGTTTGACTAGCTGCAGGCGGCGGCCTTGTGATGCTCCTTGCGGATCCATACGATTCAGAAGTGTAGTTTTTTGGGGGGATGAGCTTTTGGGATGGCCGGAGCGCAAATTACTATTATTGCAGAATGTGCTGGACCTGCTCTGGAAGAAATAAGCGCAGGTGTGCGCAGGTTTCCTGGAGCTGCTAGCGGCCTATTATTGGATGGCGTGGATTGCGTCAGCAGCAGGCATCCGGAGGACAGAGTGGTTGGGCGGTGGACGGCGTTCCTGGCTGCAGCCAAGCGAACTTTCGAAGGACGTTCTTTGGCGTGAAATTTGGCTTCTCTAGAAATGCCCTGGCTCCGACTGGCACGGACTGGCCTGGCTTCGGCGGCTTCTGCTCTTCCTGGGAAAGGGCTTCCTTCGCCCGAACAAGCTGCGCTCCAGCGGCCCATGGGTCATGACCACTGTCGATCATCAGAGCGGGAAGTGGGCTAGGGTTCACCGGCGCTTCGGCTTCATCGCGCTGGCATGCTCACTGCGTCCAGCACCGGGGACTTTTCTTATCAGCCTGCGTATCAGCAGCATTGCCAAAACCAGCCTGGCCGCCGTGGGGAGGGCAAGGCAGTGGAGCAGTGCTGGCGGCACGCGAGATGGCACAAATGGGCTCAGCCCTCGCAACTGGGCTTGAGAGGCTCAGACGACCCGTCATCGTCCACCCAGGCACGCTAGCCGAACATGTCGTCTTTTTGATCATCTCCTCATTTCTCGATAGTGCCAGCATTTTTCGCAACCCCCTTAACCTCACGCGACGAAGCATTGTCGCGCTGCTGGCTGGCACTGCGACCGTCTATCACCGTGTCACACTGCAGCCGGTATTGGTTTAGACAACCCCAGCCTGTTCCGACCCTCACCCATCACGATGGACTTTTTTTGTGGCGAAAGCAAGCAAATAATACGGCATGCGCACCAGCTGATGATGTTGGCCTTCCGGTGTTGGCGGGGCTGAATAATAATGGCTAAAAGATGAGCCTAACTCCTGTCATCCTGCGTGCCTGCCATCCTGCCTTGCTACGTGCTGATGGCTAGGCAGATGAAAATCGTGCCAAATTGTGCCAAACCGTGCCAAATCGCACCAAACCGTGCCCGCTGGTTGGTAGCAGCAGCATTATGAGCAGCGGCAGCCAAGGTACGCGCGTTTTGTCTTCCGTGTGTCTCTGCTTTGCACCCTTCCCTCCGCGCCATCTCCGCTTCTCAGCAGCTTGCGACCTCTGGCAAGCCCGGTGGCGCTCCGTATGCCGTAGGTGCTCCGTATTCTGTCACTGGCGGGCCTCTCCCCTAACATGCATGTGCCTTAGCAGTCAACATCCCGCACCGTTTCAGAGGCAGACTCCACATACTGAACAAAGGGCCTTTCGTGCTTTTTCTTGGCGGGGCCTAACATCAAAGATGTCAGGATCAAAGTCGCTCTGTTGCGATCCTAGACGGGCTAGGCGGAGTCCGCGGTGCTGGTTGCTGCACCCACGCTGGGGAGGCGGGTGCTTAGGTGCAAGCGAGGCTGAGAGGGCCCTCATCTAGCTTGGGCCTGCGCAAATGCGAGATGCTGATTGCTGCAATTTCCGTTGCGGCGCTGCCGTTGCACGTACGACCCAAATAATCAGGTCCTGCATGCCCTGGGCGAGTGCCCGTTGGCCAGTGGCACCGCCGTGTCGTTGGGACAGGGATGGCCGGTAGCAAGGCGGTTCTGGAACCTGGCAAAGTCGTTCGGCTGGGAAAAGCGAATCAAGCTGCTTTTCCCGCAAAGGGCCCCAGATCGCGCGCACGCAGCGCACGCAAACCGACCTGGTGGCCCAAGTTCGTTGCCTCGCGGCGCCAGCCAACCTCCACCCTTCCACTCTCTCCGAAACCGCGCCCAAAACCCCTTGATGTGGATGCATCGACACGAGATCTTGAATGAGGCCCGTCACACCTATTCTCGTACGATTGGCTTGAACCTTACGAGCCTGTGTCCGCCGAACTTTCCAATAATTATGCCATCAGGTCAAGCGGCTAAACATGGACTGCCCAACCTTCTGCACTTGCCGAGTGCTATGCACCATCTTCCTTCGTCCAGCGACACAGGCCTAGTCCCCAGCCCGGTTGACCGCCTCGACGGCCACGCTCCATGCAGACGGCCTTGCTTTGGGCCCAGCTGAGTCGCACTGTAAGTCCCGGGAGGCTAGTCGCACTACTGTTACTAGCATCATCGTCGTGAGAGTGGTGTTTTCCCTTGTCTGGGGGACCGGCCAACAGATGCGGCACGGATCTCCGTTGCGCCATGATACATACCCGCGCGCTGAGGTGCCTTTGAGGTAGTCCTGTGATTTGATCATTATTGGTTTTTTCTTCGTTGGCTGCGTCGTCGATTATGATTTCGTTGCTTAGCTTGTTCGCGTTCAAGCCGTGCCACTCGGACGACTCGTTTCCAACCCGCTCCTTCAACAGCCATATTTGCTTATAGCCCTGTTGGAGCTTTCCATCCCGCTGCATGCCTTTCATACATCGCGGCATGACGCCCGTCCTAGCTTATTCCTGGCATCCCACCATGACTTGCGAGACATGGTAAAAGTACCTCGTAAGGCACAGCCTTCCTAATTAGTACCATTTTCTCGGTTCACCATATACCTATGCAGATGTCCCGGCTTGCATGGTATTCGTACGTCCCATATCTCAATCCTCAGTCACCGCTAGGTACATTTTTCGTCCACTGCTGCATTAAGCCAGCCATCACAACCTTTCCCACGATGGCTGCTACTACGAGTCCAGATTATGACGATCTGGTCAGCGACGTCTCAAAACAAATGGCTGCCTCACAGCTCACCCGCAGGTTATCTCGAAGCTCAGGAAGCCAGTCTGGACGACGATCTGCGAGGATAGAGAAGCCCCGAAGTATTCACAATAGTCCTAGAGTTTTGGAGAGAAGGAAGACCACGACCGGAGTAAAACGATATGCAACACTAGACGATCATTACAACATGATGTTTGGTTTGACAGGAGGAGAGGAGGAAGCTGTTGAAGAACGGAAAGAGGCACCACGGCCTTTGAGCTGGCATCCTTCCTCATCGCAATTCCACACGCCCTCCCACACGGTACTAGAACCCTTACCTACACAAGGGTACGCGGACTGGGTCCCGTATCAATCGCAATCTCGCAATTTAGGCTTTGAGTCTGAATACAATTCTCTTTCAAACCGCAATTCCGCCTTCGCAGACCAGATGCAGGACTTCCCTCCATTTTCTCATTCAACCGACACTGTCGCCTTGGGGAGAGACTCATTCGTCTCTGGATCTAGCTGGCAGGATATACATCAGCCAGTCCCCGTCACCTCATACGCCTTGTCATCGTACGCTTCGCTGCGGATAGAGCCAACGCCATGGTATCTGCAAAGCTGGACCCAAATGGCTCAAACACAATCCGAAATATCAAGGTCCGCCTCTACAGACTTTCTTCCCATTCAGCATCCATCAGCACAACAAGATGTGAAATCGCAATCGGCCCTTGAAGATGACGATTCCGAGGAGGCGGGCAAGGAGTTGGTTGGTATGGGTCTCTATGATCCACCAGAGGGCTTTCAGTCCTGGCAATCAGGCCTCCTCCAAAGCGGGAAGGGGCTCAAGCTGGAGGAGACTTGGCAGCCGCCAGAACAAGATGATGATGTGGACGACGCAAGTTCCGATGACGGGAGTGTCGACGAGCCTCCAGCGGGCGACGACCAGCAGTGGTCGCTAAGCCCGGGCCAACAGTTACCTGCTAGCATGGAAGGACAGAGTTTTTTCTTCGATGACGACGAAATGTACACCAAGGAATGGTGGTTTCAGCAGCTCAAGCAGCCAACGGTGCAGGACGCCAGAATAGGGTATGATTGGTTATGATTTGAATCATTGGAGCATTGGGCGGGGCTTATCGCCGTGGGGTTCTTTTTGATACTTTGATCTCTTAGCATAGCGTTGGTGTTTGGGAAAAGACAGGATTCATCGATACCCGCTTGATGGCATTGGTGGGTACACCGTCCTCACGGACGAAGGGAGGCTTCGTAGGATCCGTTGAGTCTTCAAGTTCGAGCTACGTAGCTTTGAAACAATACAGTGAAACTGTGATAGCATTGATAGCTTTCATCGAGACGGTGATCACAGCTGCTTAACCTTCTCTTACCACGGCAATCCCGCCATACGTTTCTCCCCTCCCATTCGCCGCATCCGGTGGCACGGAAATAACTCTAAAGTTAAGCTTCTTTTTTTTTACGCGAGCACGTCACGTGGCGTCAACCGATTCTCGAACTCCAAAAGTTTCGCACCCAGCTCCGCCGCCCCCAAAAAACAACTCTATCGACGCGCGCGCCATTTCCGCTCCCATGCCTCGATACACGGTGATGCCGTGGCGCGATGTGTCGGAGCTGTTGCGGCTGCGCGGCCAGCTGTACCGGCTCGGAGAATTCAAGGACGTAGACAGGCGCCAGGAGGCCGTGAACCAGGTATCAGCCACGCATCCCCCAGTTCTCCGGAAAAAAAATGTCTAAAAAAAACATTTTAGCTAAAGATGGGCTTTGGGGGCGGAGATCGAGCGGGACTGAGGAGCTGGAATGAGCTGACACGATGCTAGATCCTCGCGTGGCGCGAGCGGGCGGAGATTCCGCTGGCGCTGGACTCGACGATCCTGCTGGTCGAGGCAATGGTGCAGGAGGATGCGCGGGGACAGCTGGACTCGCACTATGCGGTGCGGCTTGTGTATGCGTCCGCGATCAGCAGGTGCGTTCTCAGACACTCCTAAAAAAAAAAGTTCCTCTGCCATGCCCCTGGGGTGTTGATGTGGGCGGCGAGCAGGTTCGTGACGGGCTTCTGCGACTCGATTCAGAACAGCTACCGTAAGCTTTCGATGCATGAACTAGCAACCGAGCTGGCCATGCCCGCCCGCTTCGTCGAGATGCGCCACCAGGCTACGCACAAGGAGCTACCGTCGCTGATCCGCCTTAAGGATATCGCGGCCGAGGCGCTGCACTGGCTGTGGGGCTGGTACTGGAGCCGGCTAGACGAGCTTGTCGGTGGCTTACCGGACGAGGTGAGCCGAAGGGAGAATCTGAGGCTGCTGAGAGAAGGTTTGCAGCTCGAGCTGAAGAAGTACCTTAGTGCCAGGCGGGCGGAAGTTAAGAGGGATGCGAAGGGTGTGAAGTGGGGAAGTAGTGAGGCAGGAAAGGAGGCAGGGTTGAGATGTGTGAGGCATTGTTTGGATAGGGTGGAGTATTTGGAGATGTTGGTCGAGTTGCTTGTGGATGAGCGGGCTGTTGTTCCTTCCGATAAGCAGTACGTTTCTCCTATTACGTTTGAAGCGCTTCACTCATCTTTTCTAGGATGGGCAGCACGATGAAAGGTGCGTTCCTTCTGTGGGATGAATTGCTGCGCCGCTTGGCATCGCACCAGTGGAATTTCCTCCGTATCCTCTGCCGACACATGGTCGATCTGATGAATATACCTACTACTCTCAGTGCTACTGCCGAACCAATAAGAGAGGCTATGTATGAGTGGGTAGTTCATATCCTGACGGCAAAGGAATGGGTACAGCCACGGAGAAGAGTCGAGAGCACGCTACTAGAGGACATCATGGGCCGGTGCTTCACATTTCCGTCTTCTTGGAGCCACAAACTTGCCGAATCGATCATAAAAGATAGGGATGAGCTTTTCCAAGCAACCTGGCGGCCAGTGCTACGGGCATCACTCACAGATCTCGAGGATGATGACACACAGCAGCTAGAGAACAGTCCCACGGAGGAAGAGTCTCCCATTTCTGGCCTGCCTGGAGATAACAACAAACGGTGGGCACTCCGCAACGGGTCCCAGTCACCCCAAATCCGTGCAATCAGCAGATTCCGAGGGCGCGTCGACTCAGACTCAGACATGGACTCGGATTCAGATGTTGAAATAGCCCTACCATCTCCAAGGTCAGCCCCCGTAATCAATTTCAAAATACATACTTACCACCGCCACAGCTCTGTCATGAAAAAGTTCCGCAAGCGCTACAAACTACATCCGAAGATCCAACCGATGAGCGGACTTCCGCACCTTGCTCCACCCGGTTGGAAGAAGTGGAGGGGGAGATGGAAACGTCAGGCTATTGGTCTGGTGCCGACAGACTCGGATTGCGATGGTTGAGGGAGTGTAAGTGGTTCGATTTATGACTGTTTGGCATGGAAACTGACACCTGCTGGTGTGCAGGTTTCCAACTTTGTAAGGGTACAATCTTATCTCGTGCGTGCATGTTTAGACGATCCTGATGAGCATGATTTGGCCTTTCCAACTATTTAGGTGGAAGAGGGAAATGCATGCTACTGGGGTATCCCTTAACCCGTCAAAATTGGTCCTTACGGTATCGATAAGAGCCTACCAATTAAATCGGCCGAATCAAGCAGCCGTTCTTAGAAATACGAAGCTTTTCCGCACGGACCACTTACGCTAAGGGCCTTGACGGGTTAAGGGATAGAGATGGAAAATGAGTACCGGATTGACTCTAGTATGTACGTCTTTTGGTCGTGTAATTAATTATGGTGGACTACTAGGGTGGTGATCTCTGGCACCAATGGGTGTACGGTCGAAGTATAGTCGTTTGGTAAAGGGGAAACTGACGATTTCTCTAGACTGAGTAAGTCGCGTGCCTTGTGGTGAGAAACATGTTACCCCCAGATCATACAGCTTCCACTAACTCTGAGAACTACAGGGCGACCGGAGCAGGGTCTAAAGTAATTAAGCCCTCCTCAAAAATAATAACCAAGCTATCAGCTTGCCGTTTAGATACCCTGGCAGTTATGCCCGTTCAGCTCAGTACCAATCAGTCTCTCATCGATATACCTTATTTCTCCCTCTCAACTCCTGACGACCCTAATTTCTCCCTCTCAAATACTCTGCATATTCCCGTGCCTCGATTCCGTTTTCTCCTGCAATCCCTTCTTAAGCTAATAGCCTCCTCTCTCCCTAACCTCAACACTTCCTGACCCCACATCCAACAACCAACCCTCTTTATCCCATTTCATGAAATCGGGCACTTCCACCCTCCCCACCCAGATCCAATTCAACTAGTCCCAACTCCTCCATCACAATATCCACCCTCGACTAAAGGCTGCTCGACCAGAACATGCCTAGCCCAGCCCTATTAGCTCTTCAAGATCACCCTCAACACACATTCAAGCGACGTAAGACGCCTATCCTTACCCAAACAAGTTACGAGAAAGGGGCAAAGTAACTCCATCCCACAGCTCCCATCCGGCCACCTAAGGTAGGGGGACGAAGCCCATGTAACGTTTACTAAGAAAAGTAAATGTAACGGGCACTAAGCAGAGTGAATAATCAAGTAAAAGAGATTAAAGCCCAAAGGTGTGAAAGTCTAAAATATAACTAGGGAGAATAGAGTGTTTGACAAGCGCTCTTTGCCCTTGGATCCTGCCCTCTGCAGCAGCGAGATATTGACAAAGCTGCTGCGTGGACAAGAGTATCTCTCGACCTCCGCCTCGAATCGCATCCCCTGTAAGCTCTTCACAAGCAAAGTCGGACAGTTTGGAGTCGTAGACCCGGATAATCCGCAGGGTTTCCTTGATCGTCACGGAATGCCTATAAAGAAATGTTAGAAACTAAAGACGAAAGAATACTGTCTTAGAATAGGCTATACCTCATTAGCGGCTTCTTGAACTACCCTTAACTCATCCCCATCACCAGCATGGACCATATGAGTTCGCCATACCGACAACGTCGTAGGGAAAGCGCCAGTGGACAAAAGATAGGACAAAAGAATATTTCTCTTAAATCTCAGTGTCAAAAATAAGCACTACTATACGGGCACTTTCTGTTTGCTTACCGTCCGCAGCGTCCTCAGAACCCCGGAAGTAGTAGTTGTTTCCGCGCAGAATTTTATCAGGACTAACCCGAGCACGCCCACCCGTCCTTGTTTCCGTTAAGAATCCCTCCCATTATTGTTAGCAACAATAGCGCACGCAATTCGTGCAGTTTCGTGGTGGATACCGCCTTGAGGACGATCCAAAGCCGGAAGTCCCATCAAGGTGTTGCCCGTGTCGCTATAGCCCGGATGTCACAGATAGACTGTGGTTAAGGCCTGTTGGGAGATTCTGCCCGCCGTCTTCGTGGGAAGGTATTCTGTAATGCGAACGTGGTCGAAGAGTGTCACAAGACATATATCTGATTGACAGCCATACGGAGGAGGGCTGGTCAACATAGCGATGCCAGTTGCAGACAAAAGCGATGTTTCTGTTGCAGTAGTGCTCTGTCTGGGCATTGAAGAGACGAAAACGAAAGCCGAACTCTATTAGGCTGGTTTTGTCCTTTGTCAAAATTTATAAGTTACTTTATACAGCAATATAGGAGACCAGGCATCTGAGTAGAACATCCACAGAAAATCGACCTTGAAATTATATATAAGGCTACCATAGGCTTTACTCTCGGCCATTGTGAAGATGAGGAAAGCCAACCGCAGCCGAGAGATCCATATGGATATTGAAGGAGTTGGAACTTCAATGGCAGACTCTACAGAGCTTGGAGGCACCAGGCCGGGGCAGGTTGAGTCTGCCATTGAAGTTCCAACTCCCTCAATATCCATATGGATCCATGGGCTGCGGTTGACTATCTTTATCTTCACAATAGCCGAGAGTAAAGCCTGTGGTGGCCTTGCATATAATTTCGGAGGTCGGTTTTCTATAGATATTCTGCTTGGATACTTAGTCTCCTGTATTGCTGCATAAAGCAACTTATAAATTTCGACAAAGGACAAAACTAGCCTAATAGAGTTCGAGTTTCGTTTTCGCCTCTTTAATGCCTAGACAGAGCACTAAATGACCAATGATAGCCTTTCTGATGCTCTTTGACTCGTTAGCTTCATATCACTTCTTGCATTGGGATTGGTCCACCGCCTCGTACCTTTCACTTGATGCACTGGAAATGGCTTTAAAAAGGGAACTCGGAAGAGAAGACAAAAATATGACCCGAAGGTAGTGACATTGGAAGGGACAGAAAGTGGAGGATTTCGTGCGTCTTTAACTCAGCTTCTGAAGGTCTAGTTACACAACTATCTTGTTTCCTAAGGATTAAGTGTTACAAATGGAAACACAACCTGCAAGTAGCCAGGAGGAAAAAGGGTACGAAGAGGTATCTTCCAACCAGTTCCACGCCTCACCACGCTGTGTAATGGAGCGCAGAATCTAGTTGGTGCGACATTCTGCTAGCTCGAATCAAGTGAAGATGAGTGTTGGCGATGTCAAGTGCGGTGATGATAATGGCATAGGATTAAGTGGCTGAGTCGTATGCTGGCACTATGCAGTTATAGGAAACTGGAGTCGTCTATGGGCGTTGACATGCTAGGAACCGTGCCTATTATTCTTGTGATAAGTGATACACGCGTTTTGTGGTATCCCTTTGTGATACTTCATTCGTGCAACGAAGCGAAAGCTACAGGCGGAAGAGACAAGGAACGCGAAATTAGCAACTTAGTACCAACGCACCAACGATAGCACGCCCAGCCAAGCCGCGCTGCAATTCTCCTTCTCGCTTCGTTACACTAAAGGTGTTCACGTTAGAGTTTCTGCTTGACCGGTTAGATGGCCGGAGCGGTTGTTGTGGGAGAGAAACCGTACGAGCCCGTCACTGATATACTCGTTCAGGAGCAGAGGACCAACTCCACACCTGTAGTTACTTGAGATGGTAAATCTTAACCTGTAAATCTGTTGAATTCTGATATTTTGACATGCCGATCTCTTTAAACCCGCGAAAACCCCCGTGAGAAAACGCCGTCCCATGCCAGCTATGCACTAAATCCTCGATGTCGGGGTATAATCATCTTTAAAGCCACTCTCCATCCACGCAGCCCAGCTAAATCTGTCCTCTCTACCGCCTAATCTCTGATTCCCTGATTCCCTCAGATTCCGCTCCACCCCATCAGCCCCGCTCCAGCTCTTCAACCACAAGCAAACCTTCCACTCCTGAACCAATCCTGAGCTCCCTCCTCCAATCTCCCATCTCCTCTCCCCTCCCCCTAAGGCAAACAATCCGGATCCGGCTGCCAAAGCACCAAATCCCGATCCGCACTGACCACGAGATTCATCCTTTGATTATACCCCACCACCGCCGCGCGGCCCTGGCCCGGCAGCTCCGCAACCGGATGCGCGACCCCATCCGCGCCGGCCGCCTTACCGATATCCCAGACCAACAGCCCGTCCTCTCCGCTGCCCCCAACGACGAACTGCCCATCCGGCGCGACGCACACGTCGCCCTGGCCCGCGGCCGGCGACGCCGGAGACAGAGACGCGGCGGGGTTGTGCGAGGGGTTGCCGTGGGAGTGGGAGTGGGAGGACGGGGGAGGGGTACCGGGAGGGCGGCGGCCGCTGGGGCCGGCTTTGCGGTAGAGAAAGTGCGTCAGGTCGCCGGTGAAGGCGTCGAGGACGAAGTGGCCGATGCCCGTTGTGCCGAGGAGGAGGGCTTTGCCGTCGTTGGTGAATTCGAGCTTGCTCCATCCTGCTGCTCCCCCTGCCCCCGCTCCACCACCACCGCCGCCTCCTGTTGCCCCTCCTGCCCCACCGCCGTTGTTGGGGTTGGCGGAGTTGGAGCCGGAGCGTAGGTACCGCGCTTCGTGGCCCTGTAGGTCGAAGGAGGCAAAGGGGGGTTTGTCGTACATGCGCAGGTCGTACAGCAGGATGGAGTGGGTGGGTGGGGAGGCGATGGCGATGACGGTGGCCGAGGGGTCGTAGGTCGCGAGGTAGGGCGCGTGTAGCTTGAGTTGCCCTTGGCAGTGGTTGGAGGCGAGGTTCCAGAGCCGCACGGTGTTGTCGCGCGAGCAGGAGAGGAAGGTGTCGGAGGAGGGGCAGAGCGCGATCGAGGTTACGGTGTCTGTGTGGCCGCGGAAGTAGCGGATGTAGGAATTGTCGTGCGTGGAGAGGAAGCGAATTGTGTCTGTGAGAGGGGTTAGGGACCATGGAGAGAGGGAGTGGTGGGGATTATGAATGTAGATGTCTTACCGTCGACTTTCGTGCTCGCGTAGATGATGCTCTGGGCGTGGTGCGAGAAGCGCGCGAGATGCACGCCATACTTCTGGCTCTTCAGCTCTTTGGCATGCTTCCCCTCCTTGCAGTTATAGATCTGGAGGGTGTCATCGTCGCGGGCTACGATGGCGAGTTCGCCTGTGTCGTCAAAGTCGAGAGACGTCACTGAGGTCTTGGAATCATCGGGTCTGAAGCGCTGGATAAAATGGTAAGGTCAATCAAGATATCCCAAAGAGCCGAGGTGTATAAGAAGAATGCTTACTCTCGCAGGACGGAGGCTTGCAATTACATCGCTGATTTTCTGGGTTGGAGGTGCACTATTGGTGGAGGGGGCTGCTGAGCCAGCGGCCATTGTCGGTTTACCAGAGGCGCTACCTCGGTGCGAGCATGTCGAGAATAGAGCACGTTACAGTTAGCGTCGCACTGTGTATAGGGCTAACGTGTATGTATCGCGTTGCTGTAGCGGTTGTTGGTGGTTGATACAAGTGTGGAAAGGCTTGTTCCGCTTTGCTTCAAAATTCGACCGACATTCTGCCACCGGGTACTCCGGTTTCGGCAGTCCTCGGTGCTAAATTGTTCCTCAATCACCGCCAGCTGTTGATAATCCCCAGTAAGCCTGTCAGATTGCTCCCTTTCGCTATATAACTCTGCGCGCCACTTCGACGTCTATAAGCAGCTGTTTGCCTTCTCAGCCGCACGCCTATCGACCACGAAACAACAATTCCCGCCGCCTTGGGTAGGGCAGGAGAAAGGAACATGTCGACAACACTAGGGTATGCGCCACACATTCAAGGAGCTCGGGGGTGTGGAGGGGGATGTTGGGCTGATTAAGGTTACATAGGGCGTTCATTGCTGGCGGTGTTGCAGCTTGCGGAGCGGTCACAGTAACCCACGGCTTTGAGACCGTCAAGATTCGGTGTGCATCTCCGCTGTGCTTCCCATCGCCTATACGCTGACGCTGTTACAGATTGCAGCTTCAGGGGGAGCTGCAGTCAAAGAAAGAAGTGGTGCGGCAATATAAAGGCGTGTTTCACGGCGTTGCAGTGATTCTCAAAAATGAGGGCCCAAAGGGACTGTTAAGAGGGCTGAGCTGCGCTGTGAGTTGATTTTCGTAGGAGAGGGATGTTCAGCGCATCTTGGGGCTTGCTGACAAGGCTTCCCTGGTGCGTACAGTATATCTACCAGATGACTCTCAATGGGTGCCGGTTAGGCTTCTACGAGCCCATCCGGAAAACCCTTACCACCGCGATCTTCAAGGACCCTAGCGTTCAGTCCTTTGGTGTCAATATCTTCTCGGGCGCGACGTCTGGCATCCTCGGTGCGGCAGCTGGATCACCATTCTTCCTTGTGAAAACCAGACTGCAATCATACTCACCCTTCCTCCCTGTAGGCACACAGCATCATTACAAGAACGCGTGGGACGGGCTACGGACCATCTACACCCAAGAAGGAATAAAGGGTTTGTATCGAGGAGTAGGGCCTGCCATGGTGCGGACAGGCTTCGGCAGCTCCGTCCAACTACCCACATATTTCTTCGCGAAGCGGCGGTTGGTAAAGCACCTGGGGATGGAAGAAGGCGCACCATTGCATCTTGCCAGCAGCACGGCGAGCGGGTTTGTGGTCTGTGTCGTCATGCACCCGCCGGATACGGTCATGTCGCGCATGTATAATCAGACGGGTAACCTCTATAACAGCGCTTTCGATTGCCTGTACCGCACCGTCAAGACCGAGGGCATCCTGGCCGTGTACAAGGGCTTCTTCGCCCATCTCGCCCGGATATTACCACACACGGTACGAGACGTCGATAACTCGCCGCTGGAACTCGCGCGCGCTGACATGTGACAGGTCTTGACGCTCAGTCTAGCAGAACAGACGAACAAAGTTATGCGGAGGATAGAAGACCGGCTGCTGTTCCAATCGGTAAGAGAGAAAGTGTAATATAGAGCGTCGGTTAGGTGGTGGGTAAATGATCTACGCGCATAATATGTATGTACCTTATTATTTAGACTAGTTAGTAGACGGAAAGTGACGGATGGTCTCTTGGGTATTTTCCGCTCTGTCGCTTTTTCGCGGTCGCATTTTGCAGTCGCATTCCCTTCGCAGTTCGGTCAGGCATTTTCAGGCGTGGAAGTGTTCGGAATAGTGTAGCATCAACCACTTGATTCGAGGAGTATGTGCTGGCATGTCCACCTCATCATATCCATCTCCTCGGGACTCGGTCCGGCAGACCGCCCCGAGCAGTAAAAGTACATGAGTATCGGAAGTATATTAATAGCCCAATTTACCTGGAGTGGTTATGCAATTCTTGGCCGAGGAGCTTGGAAAGCGAAGCTGACTGCCCTGTCCTATGGGCGGATATATGGATATATGGCACGTGCAGTAACAACACACAACTGTCCTCGGATCGCAACCTTGTTAGCTCGACGTCGGAGTCATGGTATTTCCTGTTGGACATTGGCAGTCATTGGCAAGAATCCGGGTAAGGGTTCTGTTGCAACTCGGGATCCACTCTGTCCGAGCAAATTCGCAGGTACGCGGCAGCGGCATTTCCGGTGATGCTCCAGGCAGCGTAACACGACAGGAGCTCTGGTTTGGAGCTCTAACAAGTTCTAGCGTTCTTTGCATGGCGGCCGCATCCGGTCGCAAAGCCGCAGCCAATGGCGTGTGCAGGAGACATTGGTGTTGGTTCCTGTCAGATCGTGCTCGTTCAAGGGGAAAGGGGACCGGAATCAGAAAAGAAAATGCCCAATGCGAGTAGAACCCTTGCGAATTTCGGAGGCGAGGAGGATTGGAGGCTTGAGAAGCAAGGGACAGGGGTAGGGAGCAGCCTGTGAGGCAAGATGATGCTGGAGAGCGATGACTGACAGAAGAGCGGTAGGTGTTCCTCCACCACTCAGAACCTGGCTGTGATGCTTCACGGGCTGGGGCCGGAGACACAACAGAGCCGCCTAGGATACGTGGTTGTAATGACATACTTTGTATCACGATCAACCCCCTTTTGGAGCAAGATGGTGACATGCTGGGTTTCGGAAATATTAGTGAATGTCACCAATATCGGGATAACCAGGTAGAATTTTGGTATCGGGGGGGGGGAGTATATTTGACCCAAGAGGCATTTCATCTATACCCTTTAGGAACTCGTCCCCATCAATACCTTGTTATTTATCTACACGTGACTGCTAATACAGTGAAAACTACCGGTATTACCATACAATTGGCAGAACCTCCATGGTGCATTAGCAACAGGCGTCTCCTGGAGAAAAGACCCACTCTTTTGGCAGCCATCCCCGCGCGGCTCCAAGCCGATCCCCAGATTCGGCGGGTTCCAGCCCGTGCCCAGCGCTATGTACTCCAACTATTCATGTTGGAGCCAGCAGCCAGCCAGTCAACGCGCATCATTCAGCATCATGAGGCCATCGTTACGTCAGCATTTCCATTTTCGCCGACAGCTGAGTGTTGGTGCTAGCACAGGCAAAGCTAGGCGAAGTAAGCGGGTGAACGGAGGGCAGCAGTGGTAGCAGCAGGCATGAAAAGTTTTTCTCGCTCACGACACGTACATGTACGGGGGCAAGGCGAAGGTAAAGGCAGGGCAGAGGCAAGACACGGCAGGATGACGAGACAGATGCTGTATGCGATCGATCGCCCTGATGGAAAAGTAGCAGGTGGTTTTATTGGCATGAGATGGACAGCAGAATGTCGTGTTCTCGACGTGTGCGACATTTTTATTGTCGGTAGTCCGAGCAGTCTCACCCAAGGAATTAAATTTTTTTTTGGTCATTTTCAAATTGTTTTTTTCCCTCTCGTCCTCAAGGGCCCCCCTTTTTTGGTCATCGACGGGGCTGGGCCTCATAGACCGGCCGGGCCCTGAGCGGCTCTGGCGGTGTTCTCACTGGAATTGGGCGGTGTTTCCCTGGATCAAAGCACGGCGGCTGATCAAAACTGGAGCCCGCCCAGCACTCTTAGCCCAGGATAGGCTAGTAATGCGCTTCCTCAGTGATGCAGATCGGCGCCTTTCCCCACGAGGCTGAACGGTGGGGCCAAAACGGTGGGGCCAAACATCAGCCCGTTTCGCGAACGAAAAGGTCGCAGGGGGCCGGGCTCGCTACAAGATGCCGCATCGGGAATGCGCCGGACGCCTTCTGTTTTCCACGTGGCTGTTGGTGGAGGAGGAGGAAAGGAGAAAATCCTTGAGCAGAAATTTCCCTGCGTCATGAGCGGGTGGACTACGGGTCTTTCGGGGCTGTTGGCATGGTTTTTTCGACCGTCGTGGTCTCGCATACCTCAGCGGCGGGTACAAGATACGAGGTGGAGCAGACAGCAGGACGGTGGGAATTGCCCAGCGGCGGTTTGGCGGCGTTGGCGGCGTTGGCAGCGTTGGCGGTGTTTGGTAGCGGACTCACGAGCAGAAGTCGCACGGAACATCGGGTGGCGCGTGTTTCTGCTCCAATTGAATTCGGGACTCGAGGGCTCTGAGTGGTGGCCATCCCTGCGTCGTGCTCGTCATCTGACATCCGGGCACAACTGGGCAGCCCCAGACTGCACAAGCTGCCCAGGTTCTCCGCCTTTTCCGAAATGCCGGGTTCAGGCCTGGGGAGGGAGAAATGCGACGACACAGCCAAAGGTAACGGTATCGTATTATTACATGTCCCACCCGATGGCCGTTCTTCTCCCTTCCCACAGCCCGTCCCCCCCCGTTATCCAGAGTCAACCCCCCTCCAACCTATTCTCCTGGGTACCCAATGCAGCGGCGGGCCTCGTGATGCCTCGCCCAGGCACAGCCATTGCACGCTTTTATCCTTGCACACCACCGTCTTAGTGATACACCGGTATTACTCACCGCACTCGACACTCAACACCATACTCAACGTCACCCTTTCATATACGCTCTGTCCTCGCGATCCGAGGAGAATATTACACAGCACATCCCCATTCCTGGCCGACCAAACGCAGCATCTTGGCACTCGTCGCTCGATAAACTGCACACCGGCAATGCTCACGCCTCCACGCATCTATCACCCTGACAAACGGCGAAGGAAATGGGCCGACCCTTCGACCGTCTCGCGTCTCTGATCCCGCCATCCATCAGCATGTCTTCGCCGCTGCGCCGGTCCCCTCCTCCCTCCTCCACCTCCACCTCTATCCCTACCTCAGCCTCAAACCCACCCATTACCACCACCACATCAACAGCAACCACAACGACAGCCGCTCCAACCCCAAAAACCGCCCTCTTCACCTTCCGCCCCGCACCACCAAGCCCGCCCCTAACCTTCCCCTTCCGCCCCTCGTCCTCGTCCTCGTCCTCATCCACCGCAACCCACGACCCGATAACGCCCCTCAAGCGCCCGCGCGCCCTCACCGACATCGACGGCGAACTCTCCACCCTGGGCAAAAAAAAGCGGCGCCTCCGCCTCTTCCTCATCACCTCCCGCCTCTCGCGCCCCTTCTCCCTCCCCGCCTCCAACATCGTCGACAGAGGCAGCTCCAAGATCGCCGTGTGGGCGAAGCAGAAGAGCGGCCTGGGCCGCCACCTGCTGCGCAAAGCCGCGATCCTGAACCGCGTCCGGCGGCGCGCCGCGGCCGCGGCCGCTGCCGCAGGGGGCGGGGTCGCGCCGCAGGGGGAGAAGGAGAGGAGGCAGCTGGAGATTGCGCGCGCGGTGTTTGTGGACGCCGCGCACGAGATGCACACGCGGCCGGTGCTGCAGCGGCCGCCGCCGTTCCCGCCGACAGCCGCGGTGCGCGAGGGGCGGTATTTTGCGCTGAGCGGGTGCGTCGGTGCGGGTGCGGGTGCGGGTGCGTATCCGGGCTCGAGATATCCGGGCATCAGCGCCAATCCGGGTTCCGGCGCGAATGCGAATGCGAGCGCGAATGCGAGCGCGAGCGCCGGGACTGCGACTGGCGGGAGCAGGCCCTGGAGCGGCGACTTTCCCGGCTTTGCCAGCCCCCCTTACAGCTACCCCTGCCCCCCTCCGCCGCCCGCACCGCTGTCCGCCGCCCCGCCCGTCCGCCTCCCGCGCCGCAGCTACCTCCCGCTCCCGCCCTCCCCGCTCGGCATCTCCAACTACGACGCCCTCGACCTCGAAGACGAAGTCCGCTCCCCCTATGACGATGACGACGATGACGATCTCTCCTCCTCGGACGCTGAGATGCTGGGCTCGCCCTGCGGCACCTCCGCGTCGTATTCTAGCACCGTCGAGACGAGCAGCGATGCGGCAAGGACGCCGCCGTTCCCCGTGCAGTATTATTCCGACTTTAGTGTTCTGGAGCCCGAGGAGGCGGTTGTGGGGGATTATGATGGGGTGGATGGGCCGGAAGGGGTTGAGCCGATTTGGCCGGGGGACAGGCTGGGTGGGGAGGTGATGAAGTTTGGGGGGGTGGGGACGGAGGAAGAGGAGGAGGTTGTAGTGTTTAGGTTTTATTAAGGGGAGGGTGGGATTGGAGGATAGGAAAGGCCTGAGACTAAGAGGCTGAAAGACTGGGAGACTGAGACTGATTGTGATTTTGCGATTTTGCGCACCAAGAGCTAAGGAAAGGGAAAGAACACGGAGTGACATGATTACTGCAACTATTGGACTGATAGCGATTACAGCGACTTTAACCGGGAAACGGACGCACGGACATATTTCGTGAGCTGCATTGGGCCGGGGTTTCTGGTTCTTCCCCTAGGATCTTTGGGCGGCATGGCGCATTTTCCCGTGCTGCCTCTATCGTTTTATCCAAAAAATGGGAATGGCTATGGTGCTTCAAGCGGATTATTGGGTTTAATTCCGCATTTTGGCTTTGGGCGTTTTTGCTGGAGTTGGGTCTGGGGATTGAGAGCTGTGGCACGAGAGATGGAGATGTTTTGGATGAGGAGTAAGAATACACAGGAACGGGAATGTAGGCTTTTCAGAGCGAGATTTCGAGCAAGGGAAATAATGACTTGTGATGTCTTTTGAATTTATGAGATTTTAAGTGCTGCTGCTGTGATGCGGTGCCCTGGGTTAGTCCCGCTGCTGGTAGACGGTTCCAGAGCTGCGGTTGACTGCAAGAATCGGTAGTCGAGCCAATGCTCCCCGCACAAGAGGAATGGAGCAGGCGTTGCTGGCTTGGCTTTTATGAATGCTGTGGTGTTGGATACAGGATCATCTGAGAGAGACTTAGGGAAATGGATGCAGGATACGGGAAGAAGTTCTCCTGTCGATGCTGTGCGGTGTGTGTGGAGGCTATAGTCGTGCTAGTCCCTTGGGAGCTTCTGTGCACGGTCGACGGCGATGTCGCACATTGCCTAATGCATCCCGTTAGTTGAGAATGGTGTGTATAGCAGATATTGGAAGGGAAGTTCAATTATGAACTCGGCGGATAGTACATGAATTACAAGACAAGGATGTGACTGAGGACAAGGAAGGTGAAATAAAACGGGAATAATGCATAGAAAAGTTAATAGAGGGACAGAAGGTGCTACAAGGAACTAGGAAAGGGGTCGGGGCCGGGAGAAAAGCGTACCTGGATAGCTTCGGCCCGCTCGGCGGCGATGTCATTGCGGGAAATGCGTGAGCGTATATTGGACATGACCTCAGGGCGCGAGCGGCCATTGACGAAGACACTGTCAGGAGAGACATGTTATTAGAAATCGGTGGGAGAATTTGGGATAATAGGGAGGAGGGATTGGTGAAGATTGACATTCTCTTGCTTTGAAAGTGCTCTTTGGCTGAAGCAAGGGTCATGCGGTGCGCAAGGAGATAAAGAGAACAATATTGAATGTGGATTGCACTACTCACACATATCTCAGCCCGGGAAACACCTCCTCATACTCCTGGTTCAACTTCGCTAGAGCTTCGGCCTCTTCCTGTCCACCTTTATTTAGTTGCGCCTGCTCTGCACGGCTCTGCTCTGAGTCGACTTTCTTCTCGCCTAGGTGTGGATGCGCACACAGGATCTCGGATAGAGTGGTTATAGCGTTTGGAGACGTGGAGGAGGCGAGAGTAGTTAGTTGGGTTTGGATGGCGACGATAAGGGCGGGATAGGAAGAGAATGTGGTGGATTGGAGAAGCGGGGTTGAGAGTGTGTGTAGGGGTGGGGAGGGCTCAAAGAGGAGGTCGAGGACTGCTGTGAGGCTGGAGGCGGGAAGGAAAGGAAGGTCGGAGACTGGAGGGAGAGTAGCCATGGTGGTGGAAAGTGGCGGAAGATAGTGGAAAGTGGTCATGTAGGATAGTATAGTAACAGGACGGAAGTAGTGGTAGAATGTTTGTCTTGGTTGTTTGAGAAAGGTCGTAAAGATGAAGGATGGAGATGGCGATGAGACGATAATAAATGATAGATCACAATGGATGAGTTGGATGCTTGAGGTGACAAGATAAGAGAAAGTTGATAGGAATTTGTTCTAACAGCTAATTGTCTCCATCGGACGGCAGGTACCGGCCGATGGAGGTTGAAATTGATGCTGCCGACTCCCGCTGTCAGGGAGAATTGACAGAGGGCAAATTTGCAAGTGTCAGAGCTGAATTGGAGAATGGTGCAGTTGGAGTGGAGATATCGTCGTGCCGGCCAAGGTCGGAGCAGAGCTGACAAGGTTGGGCGGGATGATATGCAGGTTCACCTAACCCATGCAGGATGTCAGAATTAGCGCTAGGGGTGCTGACTAAGCTCTGGACACATTGCAAGGTCGAGCTCTGCATGCAATCTACATAGACATCAACCGCATCTACTGCATCACGAATCAATCAATATTCATCGTCTGCGTCATCTCTATCATCAATTAGACCCTCAAGACACCTCCGCTGTGACCTTATGACCTTGTAATTCCAACACAGGACATAAATCTTCTTTGCTTTTTCTAAATCGCAATTCCCTAGAATTTTCCACATCTTGTCGGGAGACGGGCCGACCATGACGCAGCGATCCCGCGAGATCTGTAGGAATTGGGTAGTCTAAAGTAGAGGAATGCGACATTCGTTGGGGAACTGTGAGTACGTGGAGATCGTGGAGACGGTAGGTAATTACCCTAAATTACCCTAACGTGTATAAATATGGCGGACTAAATGTACCAAACCGCCAACCTAAACCTCGCCGAATCAAAATATCGTGATCAAAGCTCCATTCGGGCCACGATTTAAAGCTTCGATTTGAAGCTCCAATTTAAAGCCCGGATTTGATTTGGAAGCTGTTGGCTTGGAGGCTTTCGGCTTGGAGGTTTTTGATATAGCTTTTGTAGTTAGCAATTAAGATTATATTAGTCACGAATCTAGTGTGTATTTGGAATATAGAGCCTCAATATAGAGCCCTCTGCTTTGGATCTGCTTATCCCTTAACCCGCCAGCGTCCATCTGGTACTGTAGATGGTTCGTGTGGAACACCAGAAGCAAAACCACGCGTATCCCTTGGGCTGGTAGCGTCCTACGATAATTGGACCGTGCGCAGAACACCAAAACACTTAGAATCAAAAGTACGCGTATTACCTACATAGATTCAGATATTATACATGCCTTCCAATCGTACTTCTAATGATATAGACTTTGTTCCACCAACTCAATATTCAATTCCACCGACTCGAAAGGCCAAAGAACCCCCCGCAGCCGTGGCCGTTGCCTTCCTCCGAGCCTTTATATATCGCGAATTTTAACAACTATAGCACCCTAAATCTTCCTCTAAACCTCGCTGTTTGCAAAATTCCGTTCTACGGAAACGATAGATATTAGTTACCTTATCTTAAGCGATTTGACTCCAAAAATTGGGTGTATATAGCAATTGTATACGGAAATCAGCAGATTCTACAACCTCATATTTTTCATCACGGAGCCTTGATCCTATTAATCCTATTAGCTAGTTCTTATCGATAACGGTAGGACGAATTGTACCAGTCCAAGGGATAGTGTAAGCTTTGCAGTGTAAAGAATTGAGTGAGCGACTTGATTATAAATCTATGGAAATTAGGTGTAATATATACATAAGATTGGGTACAGGCAACAGAGACAGGTAGTAAGAAATACAAGATATACGAGGGTAGTGCTGACGCTGTCTTGGAGCCTTCCAGGCTGCAGTCTTATAGTTCGGCACAGTACCAATAGTCTGTTACACACACCCCTAGATTTAACGGTATAGTCAAAGCTATAGACAATAAAAATAAAGGCAGAGACTATACCAAAATAGGAAATTTCAGATACAATTTAGGAGTAGTAAGGGGATAGGGTGATATTCAAGAGTCTTTATCAGATAATGCAGTAGCAATTTAATGTCAAATATCCACCAAATTCAATTGCTTTATCCATACCTCGTGCCTTTAACAGGGTAGAATCTTAGTAAGGCCGTCGGCAGGCATTTTGTCCGTAGGGACCCATCATACGTTAATCTTTTTGTCTTGGACCTCCTATCTAAGCCAGTGCTAATAGACGTCGATATATTATAGCTTAGTGTTAAGCTTTAGTGTATCCTGTCTTAGGAGTTGTATAGTTTACATATTATCGCAAAGTAGGGTAAATTCGCGCTCTAAATTAAAGCCAATTACTCTAAAGAATTGTTACCATCAGATAATCTTAACAGTAGCTATAGATAGGGAGAGAAGCTCTGCTTTAGTAGTTAAGTAAGTCACTAATTATTATAGGCTTGCCTTCTAATTAATTAGTCCTCTAAATAGCATAAATAGGTATCCTTAAGAGCTCCATCTAGTGTCTTTATAGTCCGTAAATACTGCGTTAGATGCTCCATAAAAGGTAACGTCTTCTCCTTTAGGGTTTCTAAAGTAGATATATGCTCTAAATACTTTACTAGAGTATTTAATTGCTATAGATTTTGTTCTAAGGCAGTAGATAATAGCTTGGTTTAATATATTAAGGTGCTTTTAATTTAGATTAGTAAGGAATTTAGCCAGCTTAGAATGCGTCTTAGTAATATTAGGTCTTCTAAATATGGCAAGGTGTGTAAGGGAACCGACTTATTACTAATAGGCTAGTGTTCTTTAAGGGTTTGTCTACTAGTTGGATAGAATCAGTTCTTTAGTAGGAAGTAGTAACTTAGGAAATCTTCCTAGTTAAATATTAAATTAATTGGCTATCTTTTTAATATAGGAATCTTAGCAGAGCCAGATCTTTTAACTTAGTCGATTTTATTTAATTTAAATTCCTAGGAACTATTATAGGTCTCCTAGTGCACGGATCTTATATTAGTATAGCAGTTTGGCTTTAAATTCTTTTGATTTAAAAGGTCCTTTTTAGCAACCAAAATAGCAATATTATCTATATAAAAGAAGACAATAAGTCGTCTATTAGTATAAAGGTAGTTGGTACCTAAGACAGGCTTTAATCCAAATTTAGCTAGTATATTTATAAGTTCTTTATACTAAAGTAGTAGTAAGACTTTTAATCTATATAGCGCCATAAGTAGCTTTAAGATATGTCTGTTTTAATTAAAGCCTTCTAGGCAGTAATAGTAGACTAACTTATCTAGTCTTGCATTTATAAATGCGTTTACAGCATTATACTATTAAATCTCTAAATTAAATGCGGCTGCTATAGCCATAAGGGCATGGAATATTTAAGCAGCTAGGGTTGCTATATAAGTCTCCTCTTTAGTAATCTATAGGTCTCCACGGATATATAGTTAAGCCTTTAGCTTTTATAGGTAGCCGTTACTATTAAACTTATATTTAAAGACCTATTTTAGTAAAAGGATCCAGTTATTAGTTGCTTCTTCCTTTAGTACAGTCTTAAATATCTCTCAGCATTTTAGGTTGTTGTATTCTTTTTCTATAGCCTTTTAAAATCCAGTAACGTGATCTACAAGCTAGTGGCCCACACAAGCAAGTGGCCCACCCCACTCCACCAAACACGCGATTGCAAAATAAGGTAATTAGTCAACCACAAATAACTATATTTGGTGTAGCTATCTACTAGCTAGTTGTCTGCCGTCTAGGGCACGTACGTGCTGTGTGTTATGTTGATTTGCACATACTACACTTGCGTGCTGCCCGTTGCGGTCACTCAGCCGCTGCCTCAGCTGCCCCCTCCGCTGCCCCCTCTGCTGCCCCCTCTACTGCCCCCTTCTGGGCAGCTTGTGCACAAGATAGCCCTTCTACTCCTAATAAAACACCCCCCCTAGCTATATACATGCGCCTAGTTGCCCTCTTTCGTTTTTGGCGCTGGTTTTCTATACATAGCTTTTAATTTTTGGTTGTAAGTAGGACAGCGCTTAATATTGCCATTTCGTAACCCTTAACAAGCTAGGTAAGGGCTTGTTCTGTTAGACTTAGTGGGCTATACGTACGCTATTTAAGATAGCGCCTTAGTAAGACCGTCTGCTTCTATAGCTTAGCAATATTATTGGGTGTTTTAGCTGCCTAGGATGTATTTAATTGCGGACATTAGGGTAATAGTATCCAATATTCGGTGTGTAGTAGTAATAGTACGCGATCTGGATTGTACGGAACTAGGCTAGTAGCTGCAAATCCTAACCATATATTGCTCTAATATAGTGCTGCCTGCCTAGCCTGCCTATATATAGGCAGGAATTCGCGTTTATTAATATGGTTAACGCCGCGGCTTATAATCTGTTTAATAAGGTATCTATAGGCCTGCTTTAGTACTAAGAAACAGCCTATATCTAGTAGCTATAGTAGATATAATAAATGCGCCAGTATGTAAAGGATAACTATCTGGTAATCTAGGTAGAACTAATTAAATTCGGGCGATATGTGGCTATTATGGCCATCTAATACCAGCAGCCAATGCGGGCCAACAGTGCGATCCTTTGTATGCTTGTAAAATACCTCTATTAGCTAGGTTAGGCCAATTTTATTTATCGTTTAGCTATTATTGCTGACACCAATTAACTAGTTATATAGTATAATATTATTCTTATACTAAGCAGCCTAGTATATTACTGCCTTAAAAATAATAAGTAGTGGAATTGCGATCCCTTAGGCATTAATGCATTTAATAATAGTAACCCATTCTTAATTGCCTAGCTATATAGTTCTAGGCCGGCCAGCCCTATTAGTTCCAGTAACGACTTTTACAGTTATAATAACACCCATTTAGTAGCCAGTTTTATTAAAATTCTAAACATTGTTATCTAGAATCTTATACTGTATTTTTATATCTTAAACGCGTTTAAACTAGGCTTAAATAAGTATAGGATTCTCGCATTTTACCTATTAATAGTCGTACTTATAATTATATTTAAATTTTAAATTATTATAGCGGTTAACAAAATTTCATACCCAGTTCTGGCTAACAGTAATAGGGTTAGTTTGTCTAGTATATTAGGTAGCTAGAATACTAGCTATCTACCATACAGTCGCAATCCTAAGCGGCATACTACATTAATCTATTAATAGAATCCACTGCTTAAGACTCTCTTCTTGTATTGGGGTAAGACGACGATTTAAGGCAGCAGAACCGCGCTGTGGTCTAATGCCGCTGACGTGTCGCTTGACTGTCTTTCAGGACACGTTATATGCCCTCTTAACACCTCGGAAGGATGTAATCTGGCCTATTTTATAGGCTTAAACACCTAGGTTGACTCTGCCCTCTCAAAAAGGGCTTCTTGCTATTGTGGTACTGCCATTTAGATAGTTGTTAAATAACGCGTCGCGTGTTTGGTGGGGTGGGCCACTTGCTTATATAGGCCACTAGCTTATAGATCACGTTAGTTAAAGGGTGCTTTCTTAGCTCTTTTAGGTTCCTTAGTTTGGGAGGAAGATTATCCTAATATAGAGATAAGGATCTAGTTCGGTTAACATCCTTTACTAGTCCTATAGTAAAGCCAGCATAGTAACTAAATAGGGTAGATAGATTGGCTAGTACTACTGCGTACGCTTAATATTAAATTAATTTAGAACCTTCTAGTAGAATAAAGTTAGTAGAAGAATTAGCTAAGACTTTATTAGCTTACAGAGCTATATTAGTTACTCTATTAGATAGTTCTAGTAAACTTAGCTAGGTAGAAACTGCTTTAATTATATCTAAAATATAGTCTTAAGGTCCTCCTAGTATGGCATTTATTTCTAGTAGATCTAAAGATACCGTTCTACTAGGAGTTAGTAACTGCTTAATATCCTTTATAGGAAGCTCTGCCAAATCGCTTAATATAGTTATTTAATCTACATTTAAGGTAGGTCTATATAGGATAGATTTATCCTTAAATTTATCCTTTGTAAAGGCTTAGTCAACAGAACAAGAATCTATTGGTAGGCAGTAACGAGAATTCCAAGACGAGGACTGGAAGAAGGTCGAGGAAAGGACACGTCTATATACATGGGCCAAGGCTCTAAGCGAGGAGCCCCTGACTAGGGTCTGTAACAGTGCCGTAATATCCTTATAGAGAGGTTCTGGTAGACTAATTATCTAAATAGTATCTTTTAATACTTCCCTTAGTAGGTAGTTAATATTCTAGCCCTTAGGGTTATAGAATAAAATCTTGTTAAATATAATGTCTCTAGTTTAGATAACCTTATAAAGACTTAAAATCTAGATTTAGTAGATATTAGTTAAATTATAGCCAACTAGATATTTAATTAACGTACAAGAAGCTAGCTTGTCTCCCTTTCTAATATATTTATTTAGCATATAATTCTTATAACCATATATATACATATAGGTAAGTAATGGTGGCTTTTTATAAGTAATCTTATACGGAGTTCTTTATCCTAGTTGCTTATTTAGGGTTTAATTAAGTGCGTATCTAGCAGTAAGGAAAGCTTCTAGTCCTAGAGATAGGAGTAAGGATACTTCCAGCTATATAACCCTTAATCGTTCTATAAGGGTTCTTCTAGATCGTTTAGCTTTACTATTTTATTCCTTAGTATCTAGTGCTTAGTATTTAAAAGTAACGCCTTTATCTGCACACTATGTCTATAGGGTATCTCCTATTTATCTAAATGCTTAGTTATTATTACTCTAGAAAAAGACAATGTCTTAGTAGAATTATATTTTAATTAAACAGTAAGTCTTGCAAATAGTAGGTAGGACTATAGCTTTGTTCTTATTCTTAAAGGTAAATATAAAGTTAAATTTAAAATATGTGTAGTAGAAATGCATAATATATCTATTACTATTATATCCAGTTACTCTAAGGTTAATGTTCGTATCACTTCCGGTGATACGTATTGCTATTGCAATAGTATTGGGGTGGTAACTGATTTGATTGATGCTTGATTGATTCTCCTATTCTACAAGTGGAATTTAGTGGATTTCCTGAGCTCGCTTAGCTTACGTAACCAACCCCTTTTAACTCGCGTTCGCAGGCAAGTTGCCGTAAATTGCCCTAGATTGCCATTACGTGATAGCAATTTGCGGTTACATGACTGTAAAGACGCAACCTTAATCAGACACTGGGAGTATTTAGTTTTTAACAGTGCTTGAGCACGCCGTCTGCTAAATTCCACTACTTTCCACCTATTAAATTCCACCAAATTCTGCCAAATGGCTGAAGTAACTAATTATGATTTTCTATGCCCGGCATGGAAAATTGCTATTAGCTTGTTTACCGCTAGCGTCTTGGCTGCTGGCTCGACATCTTTACACTCTCTATTCCTATCTTTCTATCTTCTCCTCTCTTTACCCACTTAGTAACCTGTAGCTTAACCGTATTTATAATTTGACTTTTAGAATATTATAATTAAGGATCGCAGGTTGTTAATAAGACTGGCTAGGTTGTTAGAGGGTTTAAAGTAGGCGTATTAACATGCTGGCAGCTCTTGGCAAGTAATAATAAGTTTATTATAGAGGAACTTATCTGTACGCAAATCTAGGTTAAGACCATATTAGAGGTGTCTTAATTCTTTAATAAGTAACTATAGGCAATCTAGGGTTAATTTGCCGGTGTTCTTGCCTATAATAGACTTTAGAGTTGTTAAGTTCCATCGCCCTAATATGCCGCGTCTGTATTTAGGTCCCTTGAAGTAATTGCGTGTAGTATTACAGATTTGGTTAAACAAAGGAGTTAGGGTGACGTTCTTAAGGTTAGTATAGTAGTGGTTAAGTACTAAGCCGCGTAGCATTATAGGGTAGGCTTTAACATTAGCTTCTTGGGGTATATTAGCTCTGCTATAAAGGTCGTGGAAAATAGTAAGTTTAAAGTTAAAGTTGTTATCTTCTCCACTGTACTTGTTGTCTTCTATGTATATCTTTACAAGGTTTGTTAACTCCTTGCTAAAACCATAGCTTAATAAGGCGGGTTGTATTAACAAGATAGGTTATACTAATAAGGTAGGTTGTGTAGGTAAGATAGGTTATAGGGTTGGTAAGGTTAAGGTTGGGGTTTTAATGGTAGTTTGTAAGATTAGGTTTTTGGTAGTACTAGTACTAGTACTGGCACTGGCGAAGTTGTTCTTAAGAAGGTAGTCAATTTGTCCTAAATTAAACTTCCCTTTGGTTGCCATATACTCCCTAATCTTAAGCTTAGTCCATTCTATAGAATCTTCTTCTTATAAGGTGTTAAGAAGGGCTTCTAGCATTGTGGTATTTTTATACTTCTTAACCTATACACTATGAACTTGGAGGAATTGTTAAAGGTTATAAACAGTAATCTAGTTATAGTCTCTAAAGGTCTATACTGTAAAGGTACTAAAGTCTTTATAGTAGGTTTCCTATAGGTTATTATCCTTAAGCTTGTATGCTTTATACTTAAGGAGCTTAAACTCTATAAATTCTTTAATCTCCTTCTTATCAACATCATCAGATTATACATTAATTCCCTCACTCCATTTGTCTTGTCCTTTATTAACTTAGGCCCTAATGTCTAACATGTTAATTCTTATAGCTCTTGTTAAGGTTCTGGGTAAAAACGCATAATAGACGCGAACTAAGGGTTCCTTATCTTGTCGAGTTCTGAACGTATAATAGACACAAACTAATTAAAATGCGTAATGGACGCGAACTAAGGGCCTATACTAGATAGGGGTCAGTTCTTTAAATACCTAGGGACTATATATAAAGAATAAGGGCCTCTCTTGCGAGATAGGGTTGGTTCTTTAGGTACACGTCAACTAATACCCCTTGGAAAGTAATCTGGTAGTAAGCGTGCATAATAGACGCGAATTAAGGGCCTATACTAGATAGGGGCTAACTCTTTAAATACCTAAGGACTATGTATAAAGAATTAAGGGCCTCTTTTACAAGATGGGGTTGGTTCTTTAGATACATGTTAACTAATACTCCTTAGCAAACATTCTTAATAGGTTGCCTCTAGTTAAAAAGGGACTGTTTAAGTTCGCCTCTCTTTATAGATAATACGTCTCCTAATCTGTAATTACTAATTAGTGTTTATATCACTTCCGGTAATACATATTGCTATTACAATAGTATTAGGGTAGTAACTGATTTAATTAATGCTTAATTGATTCTCCTATTCTACAGGTGGAATTTGGTGGATTTCCTGAGCTCGCTTAGCTCACGTAACCAACCCCTTTTGACTCGCGTTCGCAGGCAAGTTGCCGCAAATTGCCCTAGATTGCC
>Ga0307507_10001347_pt1 | contig 54942 bp, 25 predicted proteins | sample 7_EM_MG_FD_207223 | JGI IMG/M metagenome (GOLD analysis project Ga0307507, IMG submission 207223) | Populus trichocarpa ectomycorrhiza microbial communities from riparian zone in the Pacific Northwest, United States - 7_EM | ecosystem: Host-associated > Plants > Roots > Unclassified | place... | reverse complement strand
ATTTAAATTATTAAAATTTATTATTAAGTGGTTGTTAAGATATTAAAGTGTGATTTTTCCATTTTTTGGTATGTTTTTGAAGTGATCAGCTCACCCGTTTGACCAGCTCACCCGTGAAATACGTTACAAGAAATCTAAATACAAAATAACCTACTAAGAAACTTAATTAGAAGAACGCTAGCCCTTATAAGGTTAAAAAAGTTGTCTCTCCTTATACCTACCAACTAAAGCTCCCTAATACGGTTAAAATCCACCCTGTATTCTATATGTTAGTCCTCTACCCTGCCGCCCTTATATTAGACGCCCTACCTAGACAGATCTAAGACCCTCCCCCACTAGTTAAAGTAGATAGTGAGGATAAGTACCTTATTAAAAGAGTTAATGATATTAAGTACGACAAATGGAAACGTAAATATATATACCTTATAAAATAGAGAGGTTTTACTAAACCCTTATAGGAACCTGCCGACTCTATAGGACTTATATAAGCTATAGAAGACTTTTATAAACTCTACCTAGAACTACTATAGCCCCATCTTACAGATGCTCGAGTTTAAAGGGGGGGTACTATTATGGGACACCCCCGTAATACCTTATACACGTCCACCTATTTCCACCAACTAAACAACCAGAGACCGACTATGAGACGGCAATCTAATAGCAATCTGCCGTATTCTACCGCAATCTGCTGTCTCTACTGTTGGAGTTGCCAACTAGCAACTTTAAGGACCTCTAACTGCCAAATTCTACTAAGTTCTACCAGAACCGCCACCTAAGCTCTACCCTGTCCGTGCGTAGCATAGTACCCGTTAACCTAGCAACTAAGCGAACGTTATATACCCTTTTTCCCCTATTTCCTACTTCCTTTTCCTTACGCAACGTCTTGACTTTATTACGCAGTTTATGTATATAGCTTAATAATATCTACTTCGCTATATATTATTACCGCTTGTGCTCGCTCTGTGATAATAAGAATGCTCTCTATTTCCTTAATACTGTAACTATACCTAATAACTCCTTGTTGTAGATGTTATAGTTTAGTTTTAGTAGTATTATCTTCCAACTATAGTACGCTACTAGATGCTATGCATCCTAATGCTTCTATAGCAAATATGCTCCTAGTGCAAAGTCTAATACATCTATCTTAATAACCGTTTTTAGCTTTAGTTGGTAGATCTTAAGGATTAGTTCCTGGGTAAACAACTCCTTAAGTTCCTTAAACAACTTCTTTTACTCTGTTCCCTATACCTACGGTTCCTCTTTCTTTATTAGTCTTATAAATGGCTCGATGCTCTTTAACTATTATGCTATAAACCTCCTATAGTAGTTACAAAACCCTAGGAATAATCTTAACTGCGTGACGTTCTTTAGTTCTTACCAACTCACTATAGCTTTAACTTTCTTTAGGTCTATACTAATTTTTCCTAGTTTAAATTAATAAATCTCATAAAATTGGTTTTTCTTATAAAGAACTCGTATTTCTTAATAGCTACTAGCATCTATTCTTCTTATAGTCTCTTTAAGACCTATTTAATGTGTTCCTTATATTCTTTCTCGCTTTTTAAGTAGATAATAATATTATCAAGGTATACTATAATAAACTTATTAAGGTGTTCTCCTAATATACTATTAATTCGCTTTTAGAACGTTGCTAGTGCGTTTATAAGCCCAAACTATATAACTAACGGCTTATATAGTTCTTCCTTTAACCTAAAGGCTGCCTTTTATTTATTACCTTCCTTAATCCTAATCTAATAGTACGCCCACCTTAGCTCTATCTTTGTAAAGATCTTTACATTGCCTATCCTGTCTTAAATTTCACTAATTAAGGGTAAAGGATACCTATCCTTTCTAGTAATACTATTTAACTGTCTATAGTTAATATACATCCTAAGTTTCCCATTTTTCTTTAGAATAAACAGTACTGGATACCCTACTAATAACTATAACGGTCTAATATATCCCTTTTATAAGTTCTCCTTAACAAACTCCTTAAGTGCCACTAATTCGGTTTTAGTAAGCTTATAGATTAGAAAGAACTTTAGACTTATTCCTAGTTCTAACTCTATCTTATAGTCCTATACTATATACTTTAACAGCTTTTCACTTTCTAGTAACTATAACCTTTTGCTATACTTATAGTATCTTTTTGGTATATGACTTAAGCCTTACTTAGTCTCTTTATATATCGCTCCGACTTAGTACTATACCAACTTGGTTTGCTATCACACTTTACGTTATTAAGTATCTCTAATATTAACCTAATCTATAACCCAATTAATCTTTAGATTATATTCCTGTAACTAAGGCATTCCTAATATTACCTTGTCTTTTCCTAATAGTAAGATATTAAAAGACATTCTAACTGGTCTCCCTTTAATAGTTAACTAAATAGGTCCTATTTTAAAATTAATAATACCTCCTCTATAGGCTATCTAATCTCCTAAAATTGTTATAAGTGGATATAGGTATTCCTTTTATCTATATAGTAACCCCATCCTTTCCACTGCTACTAGTAATATATAGTTTCTTATTACTCTACTATCTACTAGTGCTTTAAACTACTAATCTTGCCACTTAACTTATAAGTTTAGGTATTATCCTTAAATTCCTTTAAAGGTCTAAGGCTGGTTCCCTCTAGTCCTATAGGCCTCCCTTTTTCCTAACTATTAGCTGCTAGATCCTATTATGCTTAATCCACCTTTAGCTAATACTTAGTTCATTTCTTTTCCTCTATATGCTATAGATAAGTGTTCTCTAGGCAGTCCCACCACTATTATCTATCTAGGCATTCTTCCGTAAGGAATCTTCTAGGTTAAAGTATTAAGTCCCCCTAACTCTATACTTCTACTAGGTGCCATCTATATATATACTTAGCATCTCTAAACCGTTTTTCCTCTAGTGCCTAATATATCCTTACTAGGTATTTCTAGTTCTTATCTTTTAGTGCCCTATGTATATTATATACGTTATCCACACAAGCTATCCACAATAGTGTATAATACGCTAGGTAACTTAGGTTAACTCTTAACTTATCTTTATCCTTAAGTTTAAACATATACCTAGTTAACCTAACCACTAGTATTTCCGCTATAGGTATTAAGATTTATTATTCTCCTCTCTAGTCCCTAGATCCTTCTTCTAGGTTCCTTAATATTATAATTAACGCTCCTTTAATGTGACTTATGCGTTTTTCCGTAATAGGTTAGTCTTAGACAACTTTTTTATCTAGCTATATATAAAAGTCTTCCTATTCGTTATTATGTTATTACCTATACCACTTTCCGTATAACTAGTTTAGTATATATAGTCTGTCTATAAGAAAGTACCTTGTTATCGCTGCATTGTAACATCCTTTAGTATGTCTTTTTTTGAACCTAACTAGAATATCTAGATCTTCTTCTTATTCCAGTTTATCCAACCACTTTACTCTAGGTGTCCCTACACTAGGCCTATTAGTAACTCTTTATATAGGTGCTCTATTCCTTATATAACCTAGTATAGCTAACCTCTTATCTAGCTTTTGCTCCTACTATATAATAATTCTTTATCTAAACTTATCTATAGTTTCCTATTTTCTGCATCTTGTAGCTAGATCCTTAAAGTCATCTTACTTCTTAATCTCCGTATTAACTTTCTAATCTTTAGGCTAAATACTACGTTTACCTAAAATTACTATAGTCCTTATTTATTTCTTAAAATCTTAGCTTCCTAATAACATTCTTACTCATTCCCTAAACTTATAGTTCTTAAACTTGCGTCTTATACTTATTTGTTTGTTACTAAACTAAGTTACTACTCTTTCCTATTGGTTTTTATTTATTATGGGCTCTTAAGCTATCCTTATCGCGTTTTATAAGTCTAGAGCTTTCCTTACCTCTTCTTAAAAATCTTAAACCTATAGCCTTTTACCTTTTATAAGTAGTAAGCTAGTACTAGTAGTCATCTACTTACTTAATTATCTCTAGATATTGCTCCTTCTATCTTATAAAGTAATAGATGCCATATCTAATAGTGTTATAACGCCCGTTACTAATCCGCGTTCTGTAGTAGTTTTAGTCTTTACTTCTATTGCGTTACTAAGGTATAAGTGCTCCTAGTTAGCCTCCTTTTCTTCCTTATCACTATTAATTAATAAGTACTCTAACTCTATTATTATTATTACTAATCTTTATCTGTATATTGCCTTAACATCTTAATCTAGCTTATAGAGTTAATCTTATTCTTTATCTAACTCTCTAGTTCCTTTAAGTCCTCTTAACTCTAGCTCTTATAGCCAATAGCTTGCGCTATACTTAGCGTCTTTATAAATTCGGCATGTGTTATTATAATAAAACGCAAAGTATTTAATTAAACACTCCTTAGTCCTGCGCAACATCTCTATATCTATATTATTATACTCTAACAATCTAGTGCCCTTTACCGTATAGTTACTCTAACCACCTCTACAGTCTCTAGCAAAATAACCTTATTTTCCGCAATTTATACAAGCTCTATCTTTAAACCATTTTTCTTATTATAGAGTCCGCCTAAATATCTTCTGCTACTAAGATCTCTAGTTTAGCCTCTGCTTCCTAGTCCTATAATTACTTAATCCTTAACCTCTAGGTTTCTATAGTTTCTTTATCTATCTCTTAGATTCTTTAGTACCGCTTAGGTCCATTAGCTCTACACCATTTTATAATTTTTAGCTCTATATTTACTAATACGTACTCTACGCCTTATATAACTATAAAACTCTATCTTGCCCTTTCTTAGCTTATTCCCTTTAATAGATCCTATTATTAATCTTTATTAACTAATCTATTAAGTCTTATAGACTTTCCACATCTTCTATTAGAATAATTACGTCCTAAACTTTAGCCTTAAGTCCCTATTTATACTATACTATAAGCGCCTTATTATTCCACTTAATCTATATTATAAGTATCTAAAACTATATCGTGTACTTAATTGCTAAAGAACGTTATACTAAGTTTTAAAGCTTTTATTCCGCTATAGTTAATACTTCTAGGTCTCTAAATATCTATATTAGTCTTTCTATAAACCCGTTCTAACTAGTAAATATAAACCGTATATCTTAATTAGTAGTTGTTATACCACTAACTTATATTTCTATAAGGTAAGGTTTAAACCATTCCAGTACTCTTCCTATTAAAAACAATCCTACATACGCTACTTAATCTATAGGTATTACTAACTTTGCTCCTTCCTGCATAACCTTAAAGTACATTTACGTAAGGAATTCCTTAAGTTTTAACCTTTCTCCCAAGAATCGTTTAATTAATAGTAACTTAACCTTTACTACTCTAATTCCATTAATATATTCCTTAAGTATCCTATTATTATCTAATAAGCGATTAACTATTTCCTATAACTAACCTCTTGTAACCACTTATAAGTCCATATCTGCTATACTAGTATCTCCTAATCCTAAAGTAGTTGTTACCATTAATGGTATTACAACTAGTGCTTTAGGTGGCATATTATTTAACTTTATTAATACCGTAACTAGGTAGTAAATATATAACGGAACCTTATAGTAAGAACTACGGTAGGTCCTATTATTAGGCTAGGTGTGTAGGTAAACAAGAAGTTAACAACATAATAATAACTAGTGGAGTGGTTGCCTAATAGATTAACTCCAATTGTATTCTAAGATTTACTATAAAGAGAGAACTATCTAGGTAGGGACTGTGGTCCTTTAAATACATAACCATACGCCTAGGAAATCCCTTCGCTTTATAAGGTACGTATGCTCTATCTGCTCTGTTATAGATCACATAGATTATACAGATCACACAGATTACATTACGTGACCTCGGCTACCATTTCTCGTTATATGGTTCCACCGGATCTATCCTGGACCGTGCCTATATTAACTAACTAGCTTCCGCCGACTCTTCTCCAAGTAGTCGTAACATCGTACTTAAGCTGTCCGTAACAGTTAAAGTTATTATCCTTAAACTTCACCTTGTATTTAATTAAGGAAAGGGAGCCAGAGGCTTAAGCTCCTATAATAACTCTAAGTTAGTAAGTTGGTAATAGAACTCTGGGCAGAAGGACAGTTACGCAGGCTTAACTTACTACTTTACTTAATGTACTTACTGTAGAGGAGGCTTCTGGTAATAGAATACCAGCAATTGTAGATAGGTGGCCTTATATAAATCCTTACTGCTGTAATAAAGGTAAGACATGCTGGCAGAATAAGAAGTCACTAGAGTTGCCTAACATCGCAATTAACCATTATCCCATTAGTGTAGATAACTTCTATTGGTGGAATAAGGAGCTGTTTAACGGCGCATCTACGGTTAAGCAGCCTTCGCAGAATATTGTCGTTAACTTGGTAAACTGGAAGGATAGAGATTAAAGGAGCCATAAGGAGCAGGTAGTGGTAAAGGAAAATTCTATACCGTTAACTCTTAGTGATCTGGCCTCAGCTATTCTTGCTACTTAGCTTAAATAAATAAATTAACCTTTTTAGCCTCTTCTACCTTATCCTCCACTATATTCAAACTTTAAGCCACCTTAGAACTCTAGCCCTGTTCGGTTAAAAATATATTTAATTAAACTGCTTGGTTAGTTCTTTAACTGGCTAGTTAATAAGCTAGGCTTTAATACTGAGTAGCAGAGGGCTATTTTGGAGCCTATTAAGGATAAGCTGATGGAGGAAGAGTGGAATATTAACGCGCTAAAGGAAAAGAAACTAGGTAAAGGCATAATGTTAGAAATATGGGAGGACTATAAATTTAAGATTAGAACACTCGCTTATATTAGAAGTAAGATCTTAAGCTTTAAGTAATTAAGATAATAGCTATCTATTAATCTATAATATATCCTGCCTCTTAGAAGTGCTGCCCTATATATATCCTACATACTTAACTAACTGTAAAATATAGGAACGCCTTAAAGCTCTTAAAGTCCTTAACTAACCACTAGTTCCTTTTAATCGAAGCCTTAATATTGTTAAACGTTGCCTTAATTGGATTAAAATCTGGTAAGTATAGTGGCAGGAACCTTAGCTTAATGCCGTGCTGCTTACAGAGCTCTTAAAGCTGTGTTAACTTATAGATACTCGCGTTGTTAAGAATAAGGATTAATTGTGGCCCTAGGTATAGTGTATAGTAAGGCAGCACCTGCTCCTCCATAAAGGCTTTAAATATAGTAGATGTAATAGAGCCCTAAAAAATAAGGTAGTTTAAATATCTATCTACTGTTAAGGCTGGCAGAAGGCTCCACCTTTCTAATCTCTTAAGTGGGCGTGCTACTTAACACTTAGTCCCTTTAGGTAACCACCCATACTTTCTATTACCAGTCCTTTTATTTGCTGCTGATTTGTTAAGAAATATAAGCTGCTCTGCTGTCCAGCTCTTTTATATACCAATTTAGGCAGTATAGAGGGGCTGGCTCCTCTCAGCCACCCAAGCCTTTACTAACTTTCGCAACCAGCGGGCCTTTACAAGAATATTGTGAATAGTTAAAGTAGAAATTTGGGCGTTAAATTTATTAAATAGGAAGGTCTGCATCTTATCCAGATACGCTATTAGCTGGTCTTCAAGAAAGTCAAGAAGCCTCTATAATATTTAGTTAGTAAAAAGCTTAACACTATATAATATTATATATCACCTGTTCTTAATAGGGCAGTAAACTCCTTAGCCTTTTAAGAGTAACAGATGGAGGAGTATATAGCTCGCCCTAAATATTAAGGTTTAACCGCAGCTTATAAATTATCTTTTTAGACACCTTTACTGCCTCTGCAATAGCTGCTACATCCTCATTGGCTTCAATTTGAAGCCTAATTCTATGAATAACTTCATCAGGAAGGTGGCGACCCATATTGGCTTTAATTGTGGTAGTTAAAATCGAAAGTACAGCCCCGCATACAAATTTTAGTGGGGTGCGATGAGGCTCTTTTGGCTTGGCGATTTTTACTGATATTTTTAGAATGACTGTAAGCGAGTTACCGATATTTCTTAAACGACTGTATAAGGGAGTAATATAAACGGGTCAGACGCCCACCCTGCTAGTATAGTAAACAAAATAACCTGGTCCCGCTATGTCACTTTAGACTTGCTTATTTCTTTATCCATACTAGTAGGGTGGGCGTCTGACCTGTTTATGTTACCCCCTTGTAGTTACGTAAGCTAAGCGAGCTTAGGAAATCCACTAAATTCCACCTATAGAATAGGAGAATAAATCAAGCATTAATCAAATCAGTTACCACCTATACTATTATAATAGCATTACGTATTACCGGAAGTGATACCAACACTAATTAGTGATTATAGATTAGGAGATGTATCATCTACAAAGAGAGACGAGCTTAATTAGTCCCTGCTTGCAGGCCTCTACTAATCCCATTTGCTAAGGAGCATTAGTTGATATGTATCTAAAGAACCAACCCCCTAATAGGCCCTTGATTCTTTATATATAGTCCTTAAGTACTTAAAGAACCGACCCCTTAACAGGCCCTTAGTTCGCGTCCATCACGCACTCTAAAAGGCGTTAGATACTCAAGAAACCAACCCCCTAATAGGCCCTTGGTTTTGTGTTTATTACGCGTTTTAAAACCCAAAAATTAAAACTTAATAAAACAAAGAACCTCCATTACACAAACTTACCTGTTATTACGAGAACCACTATAACGGATATTAGGCAATAAGTTAGAAAAGGACAAAAGAAGTAGGGCAGAGGAATTAATATAGACTCTAATGATATTAATATCACAGATATTAATAACTTCGTGCAGTTTAAGGCCTTAGAATATAAGGTCTATAACTTTAAAGATAATAAACTGTAGGAAGCCTATAAGGATAATTTCCAGAACTTTATAGTATAAATCTTTAAAAACTGCAACCAGACATATATTAGAAAGCTTTGATTACTCCTATAAACCAACGGCGTATAGGTAAGGAAGTATAGGAACGCCATAGTTCCCAAATCGCTATTTAATACCCTACAAGAAGAAGAACCCATAGAGTGGATTAAGCTTAAGATTAAAGAGTACATAGCAGCTAGAGGGAAGTTTAATTTAGGACGAATTAACTACCTCCTTAAGAACAACTTTGCCAGTGCCAGTACTAGTACTAGTACTACCAAAAATCTAATCTTATAAACTACTATTAAAACCCTAACCTTAACCTCACCAACCCTATAACCTATCTTGCCTATATAACCTATCTCGTTAATATAACTCACCTCGTTAAACTAGGGTTTTGGCAAGGAGTTAATAAACCTCGCGAAGATATACACAGAAGACAACAAGTATAGTAAAGAAGATAACAACTTTAACTTTAAACTTACCATCTTCTATAACCTCTATAGCAGAGCTAATATACCCCAAGAAGCTAAGGTTAAAGCCTACCCTATAATACTACGCGGCTTAGCACTTAACCATTACTATACTAACCTTAAAAATATTACTATGACCCTTTTATTTAACCAAATTTATAACGCTATATATAATTACTTTAAGGGACCTAAGTACAGGCGTGGTATACTAGGGTAATGGAACTTAATAACCTTGAGGTCTATAATAAGCAAAGGTAAGAATACTGGAAAATTAACCTTAGACTGCCTGCAATTGCTTATTAAAGAACTAAGATACCTCTAGTATGGTCTTAACCCAGACCTATATACTAACAAGTTTCTCTATAACAAACTTATTAACGCTTGCCAGGAGTTACCAGCTTGTTAATATACCTGCTTTAAATCTTTGGACAGCCTAACTGGCTTAATTAATGACCTATAATCTTCTATTATAACTTTTAAAAAGTTAAACAATAAGAACCCCTAAGCCTTCTTCACTGACCGCCGTTACTATAAGTAGTACCCCTAGCTACCATCTTGACCGCATAATAGACTACCTAACCAATATACACTACCCAAGAAGCGCTGCTTTGTCTGCTATAAGGAATATTGCTAGTTATCTAAACACTTAAAAGAAGAACGCGATAAATTAAAGAAGAAGTTTAAGGACAGATTCAACCGCCGCTTTAATAGATATATTAAGCAATATATTACTAAGTATGAGGGAATAGATTATAATAATAAACTTAATTCGGAATCTATTAATGACGTAATGGAAGCTCTTATAATTGATATTAAGTCACTACTAACATCTCCAACTTAGGAATAGACCGAATTATTCCTTACCTCTTTTAGAACGATATAGCACAAAGGAGCTATTAATACTGTAACCGACTTAGCGGACTAATCCTTTACCTATATAATTACCGGCACCAATTTAACTACTTACTATAATGACTTAGACCCATTTGCCTACGTTACTACCAGCTAATATACCTCCGATAAGTTCTATAGAGTAATAATTAACACTAGAGCTTTAAAGAGATTAGCAGCAGGCTATAGACAATACCTCGCATACAGGAAGACCTATAATACCGTTATTAATACCTTAAAGGCCGGCACTATTAACGTCCAGTTTGGCATTAGCTCTACCTCTTCTATTAGCTCCGTTATAGTTAATACACTAGTTAGCAACGTTGAGTTCCACATTATAAAGGCTAACATAACTTTCTTACTGTGCCTTGCAGATATAGATATGCTAAAGGTCTATTATAATAACCTTAAGAACGTCCTAGTTACTCTAACAAAATCGGCACTAGTAGTTTGCCGATTTGGTTACCCCTTCTTATTATAGAAAGAGTTACTACGGTTATTTATAACCTACTCGTTCAATTAAAACCCCTACTACTTAACCACTACTAAACTCTGCTGACTCCACCGCCGCTTCGGACACCTATCGGCAGACAAGCTATATAGGGTATTAGAACGCTCTGGCCACGATAATATTAATAAGTAGGTCATTAACTACCTTACTAAGTACTGTTCCTATTGCTAGAAATACAGCAAATCCCCTAAATAGTTTAAGTTTACATTATAAGAAGACTAAGATTCCGATTTTAACCATTCTATCTTTATTAATATTATGTATATTAATAGAAACCCTATTCTTTATATTATTAACGAAGCTACCAGATTTTAAGCTGCGAGATAGCTATGTAATATCTCTATAAAGTATACCTAGGACATCCTACGACTCTGCTAAATTAACGCCTACATTGGACTACCTAATTACATTACCTATAATGCTGGGAAGAACTTTATAAGTAAGGAGTTTCAACAGCACGCTATAGTAATGGCCATATTAACTAAGAGCGTCCCAGTGGAAGCTTACTGGTCTATTAAAATAGTAGAAAGAGCTTATTTAACCCTATATTAAGCATACCAGATAATTATAAAGAAGCTATAGGACTTAGGAATAGCTAAGGAATTAGCTCTATAAATAGCAGTAAAAGCCGCCAATGACATAGCTGGCCTAAACGGCTTAGTCCTAATACTTCTTGTCTTCGGTACCTACCCTTAAATAAGCAAACTCGACCTACTAGCACCCTCTATTATATAGCGAGCGGTAGCTATAAAGAAGGTAATAGAGGAGATTGCAAGGATTAGGGCAAAGAAGCAAGTTAATAATATACTAAACCAATAAAACGGCCCATCTGTTACTATAATCTATAACCTCCCCCTTAACTCAGAAGTACTTATATAGTGTAAAGGCAATACTGGACAGAGCGGTAGATGGACTGGCCTATTTAAGTTGCTTAGAATTAACGGAGAGGCATATAAGGTATAGCTCCCCAGTAGATCTACCAATTTTAGGACCACAGTAGTAAAGCTGTACCTATAACCCAAACTAGAAGAACCCAATAAGGAACTAGAGGAGGAACTAACTAAGGAACTAACTAAGGAACTAGCAGCTACTATACCCCTCTAAAGATTAAAACGGACACGACAACCGCCGATAAAGTTATAGTAAAACATTACAGATATATTAATATTTATTAACGACAGCCTGATAAAACCTGATACTATAACCTTTAAGTATGCCTTATCGTTATTTATAGAGTCTTAACGTAAGGAGATAAACGGCTTACTTAAGAAAGGTGTCTTTGAGTTTATTAATACAGTAGACGTCCCAAAAGGAGTCAGAATCTTTAACTTCTAGTTTATTAACGAGATTAAGAACGCCGGAACAGATAAGGCCTTTAAGAAGTCTAGACTAGTCATATAAGCCTATAATAACTATGGCAAAGATCTAGTCTTAACACAATTACTAACCATTTAACGTGTTAGCTAGAGAATTATCCTAGCACTTATGGCAACCCTATAAGGAAATGAAAGAAGACTAGCTTCTTTATACCTGCGCGACATCTTATAAGCTTATATATAGTCCAGTGTCCACCTAAATAGAGACTTCTTTATATGCCTGCTACTAGAACTTGGACTAAAGAATAGATTAATCCTAAAAGTTATTAAACCACTATACGGTGTCCCGGAAGCTGGTAACCATTAGTTTAATATATACTACCGTTACCACCTTAATAAGCTATAGACGAACTAGTTAATATACAACCCCTACTTATTATACACGAACAGTAATAGCTTTGGAATTGTAGGACTATAGACTAATAATATACTGTTCCTTGCTAATAAAACCTTTACGGAGGCTAAAGAAGTTAGGCTTTAGAAGGTAAAGTTCTTAGTAAAAGAGAGAGAGAAGCTTATACTAAATACCCTAATTAAGTTTAATAGAGGCTATATTAAGTAAGGAAAGGATTTAATAACCCTTACCTAGGAATATTAATGCCAGAACCTAAAGTTGGTTACTATAAAGGCTATAGACCTAATAAGCTCCAGAGGGGAAGTCTATAAGGCAGTTACACTAAAGGACTAGTACGTCGCTTAGAGAGCAAGAGGAGCCTACATTGCTACAGTCTGCCAACTAGAAGCTACCTTTAATCTCTTATTTGCAGCACAAGTTATTAATCTAAAGGAGGAGCACGCGAAGCAACTTAATAAGCGGCTACAATGGCAAATTGATAACCCCTTAAGGGGGCTCTGTTTTGTACAACTTAATACCAGTAAAGACTCCCTTAAATTAATAATCTTTATAGACTTATCTTTTATGAATAACCATAACCTCTTATCCCAAATTGGCTTTATTATTATACTTATGGACAAAGACAATAAAGCTAATATCCTCCACTGGTTATCTATTAAGTGCAAGCGAGTTACACAAAGCGTCTTAGCATCTAAATTATACAGAATGGCCCACGGATTTAACACCAGAGCTGCGATTAAAGCAACCATTAAGAAAATCCTACAACTTAAACGACTACCGGTTATCCTCTATACTAATTTAAAATCTCTATATAATTATCTAGTTAAGCTTAGGACAATATAAGAGAAGCGACTTATAGTTAACCTAATATGTCTACAACAATTATACAAAAGAAGAGAGATAGCAGAGATTAAGTGGATTAACGGAAATAGTAACCCTGCTAACGCTATAATAAAATTAAAACCTTGCTAGGCGTTAAAGGACCTAATTAATACGAATATAATCAAGCTATAGGTTACCGAGTAGGTAGAGAGAGAAGAAGACAGAGAGGTAGGAATAGAGAGTGTAAAGATGTTAAGCCAGCAGCTAAGGCGCTAGTGGCAAGCGAGCTAATGGAGATTTTCTATGTCGGGCATGGAAAATCGTGATTGGTTACTTTAACCACCTAGTAGAATTTGGCAGAATTTAAGTGGAATATGGCAGAATTTGGTGGAGTATAGCAGAATTTGGCAGAATTTGACAGGAGGCGTGCTTAGGCACCGTTAAAAACTAAATACTCCTAGTGTCTAAACGAGGTTGTCTGTAACTAATTGGGTTAGCTACGTGAGCTAAGCGAGCTCAGGAAATCCACCAAATTCCACCTGTAGAATAGGAGAATAAATCAAGCATCAATTAAATCAGTTACCACCCATACTATTGCAATAGCATTACGTATTACCGGAAGTGATACCGATAATTATAAAGTATATTAAGACACGCCTAAATAAACTATAGAGGGACCTTAAGATACCCTATAGGAGAATAAACTAATAACCCTAAAGTAGGGAAGATATATTAAAAAAAAAACAGGTAAAAAAAAAGTAGAAGAAGAATAGTATAGCGTTAAGGCCTAGGCCTAGGCTTGTGTAGAGGAGGAAGGGAGACATATAAGAAGCTAGTAAAGATAATAGTAAGAAAAAGAAAGGAGCTAAAGTAGAGTATAAAAGAATACTGGGAAACTATTTACCGTAATATAATACTGGTTAGACTAACATTAGAGAGATATATAGGAGTTAAAGATATAGAGGCTAACTTAGGCAAGAGAAACCTAAGCTGTAGTATAGTTAATACTATAGGGGGTAAATACCTAAGGGCTCTAAGAAGGTCTAATAAAGGTAGAAAATATAATAGTAATACTTTTAAGGACAGAAATAATAGGACTAAGAGATTGGCTTTACTAGGTAGGTATTTTAGTAGGTAACCTAAGGTGCAAATATAGCTAGCTAAAATAGACACCAAAATACGTAATACTATTATGCCCCCCACGTATCGGCTAAGAAGTAATACTTTTAGTAGCTAGCATAGAGAACTATAATATACTACTCTTAATATAAAAATGCCTTAAGGTGGCTATTTAGTAGCTTATTAGCTAAAATATACTAGACCAGTTCTAGATTATAAAGGAAATAGTAATAGAAAGTAGAGGGGGGAGCAATAGGCGCCACCTAATAACTCTATAGCAGTAAAGCAAAGTCTATAATACTAGTGTGTCCATAGGCTTATTACGGTAGCAGTAGTTCCTAAAAAGGTTAAAAAGTAAGATAGTAAAGCACTATAGGTAACTTATAGGCGCTAAGTAGGCGAGTCCTAAAAGGCAGGGAGACGGATTATAGAGTTTTCTCCCTCTATATATATAAGGAGTAGTCAGCGTGGGCCTAATAGGGCTCTAAATTGGACGTTAAGCAATAAATAATAATATTATTAATAGTATAGATGTTAGCGACTCAGTCAATCAAGGCACGAGCATGGCAAGAGGGACGCGCAAGCCTGTACAATTGGTAGTCTATAAACGAGGATCCAAAGCTAGAGAAAGGAAGGAGAAGAATAGCAGCGCCGCTTAATATTTTATGTGGTGCTTAAGTTACGTAACTCACGTCTACTATAATCTACGTCTGGCAAGATCCACCGTTTTCCACTAGCGCTATAACATTACCCCCCCCTCTAAAAAAGCCTGCCCTTAGGCTTTATATATCCATATTATATCCGTGGGGTATTCTTATCTTTATGCTTAATAGGCAGCCTATTATCTTCGCTATACCAGTACTCTATCTACTCGTTAAGGTACTTCAGGGGTCCGGGTTCGTTAGGGTATTAGTTATAAAATTCTTTAAGTCTCTAGGGGCAGCCTATAAAGTTCTAGGCGGGGTACTAGGTTGGGTCTAGATTATAGCCTTTCTATTAGGTATAGTATTATAGCGTTCCTTATACTAGTTTATAGGCTAGTATTTTATTAACTTCCTATTTGTTGTCTCCATTAACTTAAATTAGTAGGGGAGGCTTATTCTTTTGTCTAGGTAGTAGGTTATTTACAGCCTTCTATAGCTTATCTGGTAAAAAGATAGAATAGACTTTAATTAAGTCTAGGAGCTTAACCTTGTATAAGTTGCCTTCTTTATTAAGGATTTTATATAGTCCTACTATTTTATAGTCTAGTTTACGGCTAGGCCATTCTATCTTCTAGTTCTTTATTATAACCCAGACCCTATTATCTATAGTAAAGTCAGGCTCGCGCCTATGCTTATTTACCTACTGTTTTATTAATCTCTGGGCCTTTTCTAGATTTGTATAGGCTACTGTTTAAGCTTCTTCTAAGCGTTTAGCATATTGCTAGGCTTTCTTATAAGACAGTTTTTCGCGTACGGTCTGTAGCCCCTCTAGTCTTTCCTAGTTAAAGCTTATATAAGGTAAGTATCCCATTTCTAGCTAAATAGGTACAAATCCCGTAGAGTTATAGGGTAGGGTTGCCTAGGGGTAGTCTATTAGGGGTAGCAGTTTGCCCTAGTTGTTTTAAAAGTAGTTAATAAAGGGCCAGAGCCTCTAGTTTAAGTATTAATTTATAATCTCCGTCTAACTGTCTATCTAGGGGTGGTATACTATAGAAAGCTTTAGCTTAATGCTAAGGATCTAAGTAAACTTATTTTAGAAGGCCGATATAAACTATGGCCTATAATTAAATATAATAGTATCTAGTAGTCCGTAAATTTGGTAGATATAATAGATATATAGTTAGGCTACCTCCTTAGCATTAGTATCCTTATAATAGGGGATTAAAAACAGGCGCTTACTAAAGCGGTTAACTAGGATTATTACTATATTATATCTATTACGGTCCATAGGTAGCTTGTAAAAGTCTATAGAGATATACTACTAGGGGCGTTCTAGTATTAGGAGTGGCTTTAATAGTCCTAGGGTTTTATCCCGTAGAATTATAGACCTATAGTAGTTATTATAGTTCCGTATATAGCGGTTGATATCTATAACCATTTTAGGCTAGTAGTAACGGTTACTAATAATCTTACGGGTCTTATTCTTTCTAGGGTAGGCCATAGAGACCTAGGTATATACTTCAGCAATAAGCTAGGTCTGTAAATTCTGTTCCTCTACCACTACTAGCTATTCCTGGTGCTTAAGCAGTCCGTTTTTAAGGGACTATAGGCTAGTAGCATCCTTTACCTTTTCGCGGTACTCCTGTAGAGAAGGGGCCGTATAGTTTGCCTATAGCAGTTTATTAATAAGGTTAAGTTCTATAGAGTTAATGGGACATATCTTAGCATTTAAAGGGTCTGTATTTAGCTCTGCCTATATTTAGGGGTTAAGGTGCTCTGGTTATAGTAGTGTTTAGATCTATAATAAGATCTTTATAGCCGCCTAGTTACCTAGGTCCTATTTACACCTTATAAGAATATCCGCACGGTTTATAGCGCCTAGTCTATATATAATTAAGAAGTTAAATTAAGATAGGATATCCGCCTAGCGTGCCTACTAGGCCGTAAGGGCCTTCGTTATTATAAAGTATTCTAGGGCCTTATAATCCAAAACTACCTTAATAGGCTTAGGGGTCCCCTCTAGCTGTATACACTATTGCTAAAAGCTAGAGACAATAGCTAGCATTTCTTTATTATGGATATAGTAGTTCAGCTTAGCATCTATCATAGTCTTCAAATAGTATACAATAGGGTGCTATTCTCCATTTAGTTGCTTTTAAGAGAAAACGCTAGCTATTGCGCCGTCTAAGGCATTAGTTTCTAGTATTAAGGGCCGTTCCAGGTTAAAGTAGGCAAGTAGGGGAGCCAATACCAGCCGTTTTTTAAGCTTATTAAAGGCCTATATATATATAGCGTTAAAGTAAAATGGCTGGTCTTTCCTAGTAAGGCGGTTAAGAGGCTAGGTGATCCTACTATAGTTCTTAATAAAGCGTTAGTAGAAGTTATAGAAACCTAAAAATAATTACATCCCTTTTATGGTCTGTAGGGGTATCTACTAGTTAATTACGGCCGTTTTCTCTAGGTTGGCCTTAATTCTGTCTATACTAATAATAAAACCTAGGTACTTTGTACGCTTAATACTAAATTTCGATTTCCTAATATTGGCCTAGAGACCAGCCTTGCGGAGCCGTTATAGGACTTTATAGACATACTCCTCGTGTTCTAACTTATTCTTAGAGTAGATTATAATATTATTTAGGTAGGCCGTATAGAAGTTATTAAGGTAGTTAAAGAGTATATTATTTATATATCGCTAGTACATGGCCAGTCCGTTAGTTAGTCTAAAAGGAAGTACTTTATATTTATATATTCTGTAACAGGTCTAAAATATAGTAAGATCTTCTAATCTAGGGTCTATCCTAATCCGATAAAAGGCCTAACAGATATTAAGCTTAGTAAAAATCTTAGCTCTACTTATTTAGGTTAAAGTCTTATTAAGTAAGGGCAGTAGGTAGCGGTCCTTGCGGGTTATATTATTTAGTTTATAGTAGTTAATACAGAAACAAAGTCCTCTATTTGGCTTTTTGGTAAAGAGAATAGGTAAGTTAAAAGGGGCTTAACTAGGTTTAATAAAGCCCTTATTTAGGTTATTAATAAGGTACTACTTTATAGCCTATAATTTAGCAGTAGACTGCTAATAAAGGGGGCTATAGCTAAGTGTGTCTTCCTTATCTAGCTTAATCTTAATCTTATAGTTATATAGTTAGTGAGGTGGGAGTATATTTAATACTGCCTTAGAGAACGCGTCTTTAAATTTCTAGTATTAATAGGGTAGTTTCTGTTCTACTAGCTTCTTGTTTATAAGCTCGCCTTCCTATTTACTAAGCTTATTTTCCTTTTCCTTAATTATTTGATTAATTTTATATAAGCTAGTGGTAAAGGTAATAGTATTAGGTTAGACTAAGTTCTAGTAGAATCCTACAGCGCCAATATAGCAGATATTAACTGGTAGGAGGTCTATAGGTTTCTTTATAAACTATTATTAGGCCGTATTTTACAGCTTAGGGTTTGTAGTCTTTCTTAGCTTCTATTCTATCTTCTACAAGTTATCCCTCTGGTTTATATATTTAGTATAGCGTCTAATACTCCTTGCTATTCTTTATAGCTATATAGGGCCTAAGTTCCCTACAGGGAGCTCCACTAGCTTTTTACTACCTTTTTTAATCTCTAGTATAGGTGGTATAATATAGGTAGTCTAGGGGCGGCGTAGTATATAGATCTGTTATAGGTTAAGCTATATATATTTTTTAAAAGCCTAGTCCCTATACATAGCATCGGCCTAGTAAACGGTGTCTATCTATAGCTATATAAGGTTTTCTATTATAATGCTAATTTCCTTTATAAAAGAGGGTATTAAGAGTAGGGTTTTAGGCTAGACAAGCTATCTACTCTATATATTAAGCTATAAGCCTAAATAGGCTAGCTATTTTCTTTTTAAGATTATATTATAGCTTCCTAGGTCCGTAATAAGAAAGGGGATATTATACTACCTTTATTTGTCTACATGGAGGTAAATCCGCAAGATAGTTATAATAGGTAGTCCTATCTATCCATTATACCCGCGAATAGGAATTAGTTTAGGCAGTTCTTTAAGGGGTACATTTAAAAAGTTAGCCAGCTTTATAGTATACTAGGTATCTATTAAGGTAAAGGCATTTACTCTAGAGTTAGCTAAAGTAGAGGTTAAAACTTGATATCTATTACGGAATAAGGTATAAGGGATAGTACAGCTTTTTTTACTAACTAGCCAACCTAGATTAATATATAATATATTAATCCCTTTTAACCTTAGAGAGGAGTGTTCCTCTAAAGTTCCTCTTTTTCTAACTTTATACTATCTTCCTAAATTAACAGAACCTTACCTATTTTTACCTTCGTCTGGCAATTCTTTGTAAAGTGGTCTTTCTAGCTATATAAGAAGCAAGCTCCTTAATTGCTAAGGGCCTATTTATAGGGGTTGTTATATATAGGCTAAGTATGCGCCAAACCCGTAGTAGGACTAGCTATATGGCTAGCTGCTAAATTAACGGCGGGCTGTATAGCTGGTGCTATAGGAGTTGTAGATTATACTAGGGTGTTATAGGCCGTTTATAAAGTGCTTATAGTCTAGTTTAGAGAGTTTCTAGCTTTATACCGTTTAGATTATGCCTTAATTTAATAAAGGCCTTAGTTAATAGCTAGGCAGTGGTCTATAAGTACCTTTAGCGTCTATATAGTAGTAAAAACTAGTAGTATAGCGCGCTATAGGTCTAGGGTAAGCTTGTTAAAGAGGTTTAGTATTAGGTCTTTATAGGGAATTTAGGCTTGGCTAGCTAGGTACAGAAAGCGGGTCTAAAAGGCTAAAAAGGTCTCCGTTATCTTTATGTTAAGAGCTTTATAATTAAGGTAGGTGTTTTATATCTTAAAGGGGTCCTTATAAATAGAAGATAGGTAGTTAACTATCTCTTCTTTAAAGAGGAAGGGGTCTGCCAAGTCCTAGACTATGAAGGCTTAGTCAAAAGAACAGAATCTATTGGTAGCCAGTGAACGAGAATTCCAAGACGAGGACTAAGAGAAGGTCGAGGAAAGGACACGTCTATATACATAGCGCCAAGGGTCTAGGCGAGCCCCTGACTAGGGTCTGTAACAGTGCCGTAACATAGACGTATTGCGGATATAGATGCGTCTATACGTCCCCACCAGTACGGCCGAAGACATAGGCCATTTTAGCTTAAGTAGTAGGGAAGTAGTCTATATTAACTTTAAGCTTATCTTGCAGTTAAAGCTTCTAATTATTAAATATAGGGTCAGTTCCGTCTATAAGCAATAGGGGGTCCGTAACTTTCGCAGACCGTAACAATACTAATACTATATATTAGGCTAGGGTCTTAAGGACTATAGTAAGTCTCTAGGTGTCTAATAACTCCTTATTAGGTATAGGGGTGTCTCTAATTTCAAGCAGCTTTTAAAGCCGTTTAATTTTGGTATTAGCTGCTGCAAGCTCTTCCTAGGGGGTTAAAACGGCGACTGTTTTACTATTAGAGGTATTTGCGGGTCCTACAGCAGCTTTGCCAGCTGCTATATTTCTTAGTATAGTGGTAGGGGTATTAGGTAATTTCTAGTGTTTATTTATTTTTTAGGGGTTCTGGTCCGTGCGTGTTCTATTCTTAGGTTTTACGTTCTATTTATATTCTTTTAGTTTTTAGGGGTCTGTCCTATCCTTATAGTCCTAGTAATATCCTTAGGGTCCTATTCTATGTCCTTTATAAATATATTTAAGTTCCTTCTTAGGAAGAAAGAGTAGTTAAGCTTTAGATAATATTAGCGACTTAGTTAATTAAGGCACGAGCATGGCAAGAGGGACGCGTAAGCCTATACAATTAGTAGTCTATAAACGAGAATCCAAAGCTAGAGAAAGGAAGGAGAAGAATAGCAGCGCCGCTTAATATTTTATGCGGTCCTCAAGTCACGTGACTCGCGTCTACCATAATCCACGTCTGGCAAGATCCACCGTTTTCCACCAGCGCCGTAACAATAGACTAAATAGAATAAAGGGGCGTTAATAGTATAGTTATAAGGTATATTGCCTAGGTATATAGTAGGGAGTAAATAAGCTAAGTATAAGTTATAGGAGAGTTAATAGAAGAGGACAATATAGTAAAGAGTAGGCATTAGAATTAACGCAGCCACCTTACGTAGCAAGGTGGTAACTCTCGCTATTTTCACTTAGGTGGCCTTTATATAATAATTGCGTAATATAGATTTATATTATTATTATTATTATCGTCTTCTTCTTTAAGTAATACTATTACCACCACCACTACTACTACTACTACTACTACTACTACTACTACTACTACTTGTAACAGTGCAAGTGTGGGAGAATTGAATGAGCGACTTGATTTTAAACGTAGCTCTAGAGTCTCTATATATATACATAAGGAAGATGCAGGGAATAGAGATGGGTGGCAAGAATTACAAGGGTAAGCAGCTGAAATGGTGAGGTATGCAGGGGTAAGCAGCTGAGGTAGTGAGACGGTAGTAAGCAAGTCCGATCTTAGGTCGACAACAGCATGGTACTGGTAGTCGGTTACACTACTACTACTACTACTACTACTACTGCTGCTGCTGCTGCTGCTGCTGCTGCTGCTATATCTTTTGCTTCTGCTTCTACTGCTACTACTATTGCCGCTACTACCACTATTATTACCACTATTACTACTACTACTATTACTACCACTACTGCTACCACCGCTATATCTGCGCCTAGCTGCTACTTTTTATCTATACCGCCGCCGTCTTAGGGCAAATAGCCTATATAGGACTTTGGTCCTAGTAGATAAGCATACTAGTAAGCATTAGCACTATAAAGAATTTAAGAAAATACTAATATATAAATAGCTACTACGGCTACTGCTGCCGCTAATACTACCGCCGCTACTCCCCCTAGCCGGGTTTACGGCTGTTAATTAGCCTACCGCCCACCTGCCGTAAAATCCCCTACCTACTGCGCTTGCTACTACCGCCAAAGCTGCCACCGCTAATACTACCATAATGCGGGCACTATGTCCCCTACCGCGCGTTTAGGGTATATCTCTATAGTAGGTTCCTAGCTTAGGTGGAGCTTTTAGGGTCTACTAGGGAGTCCGCCTTAAGGCTAGGGCCCTAAATACAGAGGCGGCCCTAGCGTAAAGCCGGGGTATGGTAGCCCCGTAGGCTTATACGTTATATATATAGGGTAATGGACAGAAAGAGCGATTCGAAGCGATTGCCGTGGCCATTATTCTAGGCGTACATATTCTGTTAGTCTAACAATGCTTTTCAAGGTTATAGAAAGGAACGAGAGTATGGTTAGTTGGAGTCAAGGTAAACGTTCGGTGGTTGTCGGCTGGCAAGACAGGTATGACTCGTGAGCAGGTGTCAGTCTGACTCAAGACAGGACTATTCATCCTAGCACTGCTAATAATTCGCGTAAAACCCTGTCCGAGACGAAAGCATAAAAAGAGCGTGATATGTGTGAGATTAGAAGCTGGTACGCCGTAAATCCTAATGCGAGGTATGCCTTGGGGTTTACCTCAAGTGTAGGACAAATTGCTTCTCCCTTAGATTTATTGGATGGGAGTTGCATTATCCTCGAAAATCTGACATATATAATATAGCAAGAATGTCTACTCCTAGAAAGCGCGGGTCACTCGGAGTTTTTCAATGTAGGTATATCTCTTGATAACTGCGAGGCTTTTATCTAAGCTAATTTTCAGACTTTTGGGGTATCCTACAAGCCGAATACTTCTGATGCCAATCAGATTTCTCTCTTAGCCATACCTTCCGGTAAAGTCGCCACTTTCTGGTTGAACAGATTTTCGGCCCCTTGCCAGACTGGTGTTACTTTCCTGTCCTTCAGCGCCATCAGGCTCGGCAACAAAGCAGCACTGAACGCTTCAGATGACTCCCTTGGCAGAGCAGATGGTAGATGATCAATGGAGATCACTGAAAGTTGTGGACCATTATCTATTGGCACTCCCACTGTGGGCTTGTCAAACGTTGTCTGGAGAGAAGAGTTAGGTTAGATGATAAGGACTATAGATCTATAGAATGACTCACATTGACAGAGTATATCGGGATGGGGTTATGAGGACTACCCCACGTTAGTCTGGGAAATGAAAGGCAACCACAAGTTCTTACTTTGTAGTATCGCAGCTCACGTCGCAGACAACAGTTAACTTGCGATTCGATTCGGCTAAATATTCCGCATTGATGAAAGGCGGAATTGGTTGGGAAAGATAAATCTACGGGATTACAAAGTTAGTATTGGCGTTCTAGGCCGGTTTGTAAAAATAATGTCTTACGCAGTTGACGAAAATGTCTGATTCCTAAAATAGAATTAGCACATGACTTCTGCAGTTCTCGAAACGTCGACTTACGATGATTTCAGGGTATGGTCCTGGTCTGTCCAACTAAAAGGGCGTTAGCATTTTTCCATGAAAATAAAAGTAAACACTGGTAACTTGCAGTTTCTGCAAGATCCCACTCCTTAATTTCTCCACATTCTATCCTCTTCAGAAGATCCACTGCTCCCGACCCACACCTTCCGAGAGCTCCCAAAACCAGACTAGTAGGCTTACGGCCTGCAATCTTCTCTCCTGCAGCGACATCTTTGCGTAGTTGCTCAATGAGTTGGTCCTCGTTCTCGTAATACCCCTTACCATTTGTAAACGTGTCTAGGCCGGGCAATGGCACACCACTTGGATGGGTAAGTTGCCATGCCCATGTCTGTTATTGTTAGTGCTTGTTATTGTGGCGTTCGATTGAAGTGTCACCTTGACTGCGAGAGCAGCGCCAGCGAATCCAGCATGATATCCAAAAGCTGCAACTCTCCTCCCGTTTGAGTCTTGAAGAAATTCTAAATCATAGAGGGTTCCGCCTCCTCGTGGGAAACGGGCCAGCGTGTGTTCCCAGCCTCCTTGATTTTTATAGCAGTGGGCAAAGTGCACAAAGGTATGCTCAAGCGGAGTATCGGCTTCTGGAAGCTCTTTGAGGCCTATGATGATGCGGTCTTTCGGTGCTGTCTCCCAAGAACCTTCTTCAACTAGCGTTGCACCAACGGCCTCGAACTCTTCATCCTTAAAAATACGGGCGAAGTGAGGGTCCGTGGAACTCCTTTCGACTAGCACAGGGTACCCTGCATCAAGCAACTTCTTCGTGGTCGTGGGAGTAAGGCATGATCGATGTTCCAGGGGCTTAGCCTCTGCGCGGGCGTGAAGAGTGGGAAAGCCTGATGGCATGACGAATATGTTGAGTGCGGTTGAAGGTGATTTTATCGCGGTGCGGGGAAATGCTGGAGTGATAGGGTAGGACAAAGGTACCGATAATTGAAGTCACGATCGTGAGAGACCGGAAACAAGAAGCAACATGGAATTGAAATGTAATTGATTGAGTTATTTAGCTTTGCGGGCGCGCAATTAGGAATTATGACTCCATCACCACATTTTTCTGCCACTGGGGCTGCACACCGCTTCCATCCGAATTTCGGAGCCGGGGAACTTTGATCAGTGTTCATGTGTGCTTCTCCCGGCACGTGGAGAAACAACATGACCACCCAAGTGCAGGCACGGTCCAATGTCTCAAGCAAACCATTCCACACCTTTAGTTATCCTTTACTTATTCCCATCTTTCTTATAGACTTCTGCCCCTGTTTAGTTATGAATTTCGTTTGTGGAGGTCATTCAACACACGAGGAGAAAAAGCAATAACGACTCGTTGAGCTTAGGCTAGTCTGCTAAAGCTTGTCTTTGAGCCACAATGCCTCCAAAACCTCCTCGACCAACAGGAACAGCCTCATCGTCAGAAGCTCCCCATGTACGTCGCAAGTCGTCGACAGCAAGCAACAAACTCGATCTCCTTCATGTTCCGGCGAATCCTAGCCAGCTGAGGGAATCCTATGTTCCTTCCGAAGGCTCTCCATCTCCTGAAGAAACAATGTCTCGGCGACTTGGGCATAATGAAGCTGAAGCGTCAAGCAACTCTCAGGGCCAACTCCGAGAGCCTGAGTTTGAGAGCGATGGAATCCACCCAGCACCAGACCGTGCTTCCGTCCATTCCAACGACGGCAAAGTTCCTGCAGAAAATGTAGGCGCCACAATAGATGCGGACTTGGAGTCAACCATGCGGACGCGGCTTTTGAGCCATAAAGATTGGGATCAAGCATCAGGATGCGGGTCGGAGCATTGCAGCCATGGAACATTTTCTCCTAGACCTGCTACACACAGGAGCTATGGCAGTATTAGCTCTGACGTGTCTCGAGATGGGTTTGGAGGTCGATATCCAAGAGAGCTTGGCGACGGACCCGGTGGTAGTGTCGACCCTACGCATGCACTTCTTGGGGATGCCATTGCAGATGGACTGCTCAGAGGTGGGACAGGGAACAAAATGAGCACGACGCGGTTTCTTGCGAATCGGCACGGCATCAAGCACCAAAAAACAATGTGTGTATCTCCTTCGCATATCCTTCGTATGTGTCAACCATGCATCACAAGCGTAGTCGTTTGCGATGGGTAAACTTACTGCTAATACTTTGCCACTTTCCAGGTATTTGGCATATTATATTCCAATCTTCAATTGGATGCCACAGTATAAACTGTCTTATTTGCGTGGAGATCTTATCGCAGCCTTGACAGTGGCTTCATTCTACATTCCCATGTCGCTCTCTCTCGCCTCAAACCTTGGTCATATACCTCCGATCAACGGTCTCTATAGTTTCGTGTTCAACCCGATAATATACGCGATCCTCGGTACCTGCCCTCAAATGGTTGTTGGGCCCGAAGCTGCGGGATCTCTTCTTACCGGAGAGGCAGTTCGAGAGAATATTAGGAAGGGCACGACAGGGGATGACAACGACTCTAGGAATGCGGAAATCGCTGGGATAATCACTTGCATGGCTGGCGGCTTCATATTCAGCGCTGGCTTGTTTAGGCTTGGTTTCTTAGACAGCGTCTTGAGTCGGCCGTTCTTGAGAGGATTCATCAGCGCTATTGGAGTTGTTATCTTTGTGGATCAACTAATTCCTGAGATGGGTCTCAGTAGGTTAGCATCTGAGGTTGGTGAAGTTACTCATGGGAGCTGTCTGGACAAAATCATGTTTTTGTGCAACAATATCAGGGCCACTCATGGTCTGACCTGCGCCGTTTCATTTGGATCGTTTGCTATTATCATGGCGTCTAGGTAAGCATTTCACTACTTGGCTGGCGACCAAACACTGATTTTGTAAAAATAGGAGTATTAAAAAAAAGCTACAGCCTAGGTATCCATCCGTGGCTTATGTGCCGGACCGCTTTGCCGTCGTTGTTTTATCCGCTATTCTTACTTGGAAATTTGGCTGGGATCAACAAGGGCTCAGTGTCCTCGGCGAGATCAAGGGAAGCGGCAAACCTTTCGCCGTGCATTTCCCGTTCGAGGTATCACACCTGAAGTACGCATCAGATGCTTTAAATACTGCTCTCATCATCGCGCTACTTGGATTCTTTGAGTCATCCGTGGCTGCAAAGAGCCTTGGACCCAAGGAGAGCCAGAAAGACGGTATCCATGATATCACCCTTAGTGCTAATCGCGAACTTATTGCGCTGGGAACCGCCAATCTTGCTGGCGGTCTGTTCATGGCACTACCAGCATTTGGTGGATATGGAAGGAGCAAAGTCAACGCGTCGACTGGCGGGACAACACCGATGAGCAGCATCTTTTTAAGTATCATCACCTTGGTCTGCATATTCTTCTTACTACCGTATTTCTACTACTTACCAGTAAGTCCGTCATGTTCATACACAATCTGCCCTGCAAGAAACTAGCTGACCACTGTACAGAAAGGAGTTCTCAGTGCTATGATTTCAGTTGTGGCATACTCGCTGGTAGAGGAAGCTCCAAGTGACCTCCGCTTCTTCTGGCGGATACGTGGCTGGTCCGAGCTAATCCTCATACTGGTAATCTTCGCTGCCACTGTATTCTGGGATATTAAGAGGGGCATTGCCGTCGGCATCGGGCTATCCATTCTTCGGCTCATCCGCCACAGTACTCGACCGCGAATCCAGATCCTGGGACGCGTACCGGGCACTACGGATAAGTTTTCCAACGCAGAATTAGATCCGGGACAATTAGAGTTTATCGAGGGGTGCTTAATTGTGAAGATTCCGGAACCACTTACATTCGCCAATACAGGCGATCTAAAGAATAGATTACGGAGACTCGAAGATCATGGGACGAACGCTGCACATCCCGCACTTCCTCGAGTAAGGAAAGAGCATAACAAGAATATCATATTTGACGTTCATGGCGTTACTAGCTTGGATGGAGCTGGTACACAGGTTTTATATGAAATTGTGCAATCTTACTGCTTAAGAGGCGTACGCGTATTCTTCTGCAGAGTACCTAGCGAGCGTAGCCCAGTGTGGCGATTATTTGAAGCATCTGGGATCGTCGAAATGTGTGGTGGCCGTGGTCATTTTGTCAGCTCTGTTGGAGAAGCACTGAGAATGACGGAGCTAGAAATTCTGACTGAGTTCAGAGATGAGCGACCGTCAAGCTCGCACGAAGGATCTAGGTAGTTTTATCTAAGTGCTAGCTGAGATATAACTTGCTTGGTAAGCTTAGCTGTTTGGAAAAGCATTTAGCGTTACAAATAAGTTACCAGGGTATAGACCTGAATGACCGTGTGCTAAAATAAGTTGAGCCTGAGCTCACACGATGAAATTTTTGTGTCCTGCGCCCTAGTGCTTTTCTTTGGATCATAACATGGCACTATTTGACATACAAGTTGACTGGTGGACTGAATAGGGAATGGTGCGGTTTAATTAGGTACCTGAGGGCTAAACCCGAGAGCTAACATGAATGGGCGAAGCGGTGTCATTTGTGGGGAGATCTTAAACATGTGGGATGACTTAAGTGACAATAGTCACAGATGCAGGAGAGTTGCATAGGGCGTCTTGGAAGGAGTCTGTTATTATTTTAAGGTAGCAGGGCTAGTAAACTTAGGTTGAATGTAGATCTATATTAGAAAACAGAAAAGCAAACGAAAGTAAAAGAGGCACTTGAAAAATGCGTAAATTAAACTAGTAATGATCCTATTACCTTATTGGGCCTGTTCCCATTATTTCTAGTAAAATTGTTGATAGCTGCCAACACGCATTCTGTATCGCTCTACTATCATTGCTTTCTTCTGGTGGTTGAAGGACTGCCAAAATTGCTGAATCTCACCACTTAACTCTGGGAAACAAGTAGCCGTTTTGATTATTAGACTCACCTTGAGGAATTTGATGAAACGTTATTGAAAGATGATTATTGGAGAATTCTTTGGTGGGGTTTCTTAACTGTTCTGCGTCACTTGAGTGAAGAAGGTGTGTTCTTGAGAAAGCTTTTAGTCTCAGCGAGCTCAGACCCTCTGCTGATCTAACTGAGTTCGGCTAAAATTCTACAACGGAAGATAAACTCCGCCCCCCTTCTTATACAATGATTTTAGCGTGACCACGTATTGCTTAAAGGCCCGACATGCAGCAGCGCCTTCTCCGTGCGGGCGGAGTGTGGAGAGCTGCCACTAAGCCGATACTGGATATTCCGCCTTGCATGGTGCGCAAAAAACTTTCCCTGATTGGAGGTGAGGGGCCTCTCTCACCCCGCTGGTGCTAGGGCACCTGTCCTGACTGAGTGGAGGTGATGGCGAGAGATAACTGAGTGAGCAGAGCATGGCCCTTCCTGGGGCGACGATCTTCCTATTAAAGACCCCCCTCTTTCACCCGCCGGCTTCTGGCTTCTAAAGATCTATGTTCATTGAACCAAGCCTTCGCCAAACATTAAGAAACCACCTAACAATTGCGGTAGACAGCTCTAGGGTTGCGTGCTACAACGGCATTTTGCCCTGGCAACCTGTCTGTTAGCACTGCAAGGACCGTCTTGGAGCTTTGACGGAGTTGCACAGCTGCCCAGAGTTCGTGAATGACCGGGGCCTTCAACTTTCCTTCAATTCACTCACTGAAATTTATATACTATCTGTCTCGGCATTTCGCAATAGGGTGCAACCTTCAGCAAAATGGACGACAAGAACGGAACCGAACACCGCGCCCGGGTGGGCTCTAGTGAACCAGTAGTAAAGATGAGTGTGGGACGTTATGCTGCCACACGCTTCTCTACATTGAAGCCGCCCATGGAAAAGGCGCCAAATCCATTCAAGCTTCTCGTCCTTCTCAACTTTCAACAATGGATGTTCTTTCTGATCGCCTTCCTTGCATGGTCTTGGGACGCCTTTGACTTCTTCACCGTACCCTTGACTGTTGGGAATCTGGCAGAAACATTTCACAAAAGCAATAAAGATATTACATGGGGCATTACCCTCGTTCTTATGCTGCGTTCTGTCGGATCCACTATTTTCGGTGTTGCCGCAGATCGTTGGGGACGAAGATGGCCTTTCATCGTTAATAATATACTTCTCATTGTTTTGGAGCTATCGACCGGCTTCTGCAGCACTTATAAGCAGTTTCTAGCCGTTCGAGCCTTATTTGGGATTGCAATGGGCGGACTCTATGGCAATGCCGCTGCAACTGCGCTTGAGGATTGTCCAGAAGCTGCTAGAGGTATCATTTCAGGGATGTTGCAGCAAGGATATTCTTTCGGGTATCTACTTGCAACAGTTTTTGCCAGAGCATTCGTTAACACCGTTGGTCATGGATGGAGACCCGTAAGTCCTCCTAAATATAGAAATCGACATTACGCTAACTTACAAGTAGCTTTTCTGGTTCGGTGCTGGGCCTCCAGTTTTACTCGTTATTTTCCGTCTCATGCTCCCGGAGACTAAGGTGTATCAGGAGCGCCAGATAGTCAGAGAAGCCGGACACGATATTACGAGGACTTTTATTGCGGAAGGAAGGGTTGCTCTTAAGAGGAATTGGCTCCTCTTGATCTACATGGTCCTGCTCATGGCTGGTTTCAACTTTATGGTGATTCTCTCAGACTCATGCGTTGTCGGTGTACTAACGGAACAGCGCAGGGGCATGGATCTCGGGACCTTTATCCTACTATGCTAACTAACCAATACAACTTCAGTGCCGACGCTGTTACCGTTACTCAAGTAAGCACTTCATAACCGGTATGCTAGGAGGCGGAGGCTGATTTTGTTTGCCAGGTCGTTGCAAACCTAGGAGCCATGGCTGGCGGCATCATAATCGGCTACTGCTCTCAAATATTTGGTCGTCGCTTCACTATCACATTCATGTCTATCTTAGGCGGTCTGCTCCTCTATCCTTACTGTTTCGTTACCGACACCAAGATCATCGCCCCCGCATTCTTTGAACAGTTTTGCATCGAGGGCGCTTGGAGCGTCATCCCAGTCCATCTCATGGAGCTCTCCCCAGGTAGCTTCCGCACCTTCGTTGTCGGAACCTCCTACCAGCTCGGCAACCTGGTCTCTTCGGCCTCTAGTACTATCGAGGCCACAATCGGTGAGCGTTTCCCGTTACCACCCAAGGGAACGACGGCGCGGTATGAATACGGCAAGGTCATCTGCATTTTCATGGGCTGTGTGTATTTGTATGTTATTATTATGGTATTTGTGGGTCCTGAGTACCGCAACCGCTTGTTTGACGTTGCGCACGATCACGATATGGAGGACGCGACTCATAAGGATCATGGTGTAATTGAGCACATTATGCAAGAAGACATTGTAAGGGCTAATTCGGACCCGGAGAAGGGGCAACAGAGGAATGAGGATGCCGTTCATGCGTGAAAGTTTCCATAAATTTGTTAGGGTGTTGGTAAATCTGGAAGATGATAAGATTCGGTCTTTACGGACATCAATGGATTACTTCGGCATACTATGAAAGCTGTCCTTAGCCCAACCTTAAGTCAAGTCTTAAGAAGTGACGTTTTTGATCGTGCGAAGTAAAGAATACGAATTCATTCGTGTTGAAAGAATAGAACTAAGCTCTTCCAGCCAAGCTCCTCGTATTAAAAACCCATTCATATCTTTCTCTTCGTCACTCTTAACATACCGTCGCATTTTCATATTACTAAGATGTTGTGTGTGGAAATGGTGTGAAATCAAACTGTAGAATAGGGAGGGCTTGCAACATATTGACGCTAGTAATTGACAAGCCACCACCCTTCAAAATCAAGCTTAGTAAGCGATCAAACAATGCAAACGGGTGGCTCTTGGCAATATATCGCGTATCAAACTTCATAGAAGCTTTTGTAACTACGCGTACATACACCCCAAAATAAACCACCAAATCGCCTCCATATACATCCTCTATAATGCGCATCAACGGGGCCGATATAGGTGACGCCTTCGTAAACTTCCTAGACACCTATATGTCAAGCGCCTACCGTATAAGTCCTTCAAGTTCGATCTTGAAAAAATGGATAATGACCGCGTTCAGTCAAAATTTAGGTAAGCCTCTACTACCTCTACTAAGCCACCTACTTACTGCCTATATAGGTTCTCAAAATACGAGATTAAGCAGCTTGCAGAGCTTCTGGGCCTCTACCTTATTATTTACCGCGCCCGCTACCGCGTTAATCCCGTTACTGCCCTCTGCGTAGTCCTCTACCGCCTTACCTTTCCTACACGCCTGTGCGCTATGGAGGAAGAATTTGGGCGATCGCGTACTTGGATCTCTATTGTTTTTAATAATACAATTACCTTCCTAGTAGAGCGCTTCCGCAGCAATATATAATGGCACTATATACTTACTCATAAACGTATTCAACAATACGCTTAAGCGCTTGCACCTTATATGGCAGGGGAGGAAGTAATTTGGGGCTTCCTTAACAGAACATTTTGAGGCTTTTATAGACCCAATTAAAATCAGCAAACGTTCTATTCTGGCCATAAGCACTAACACGGCTTTAAGTACTAGGCTATTATAGCCGCTAATGGTATATGTGTGGCCTTACACGGGCTATTTAAGGGTAAGGTTAATGATTTCCTTATAGTTACCGACTTGGGCGTGGAAGGAAAACTTGATGAGGTAAGTTCTAGCCAAAATTATATAGAAAGATTGTATATAATGCGCAGCATCGCGCATATAGGTAAGTAGTTGATTTTTGGTGTAAAATTAATGAAATATCTATATGCGCAATGCTGCGTATTTTATTAAAACTAATATATGGTTTTCTAGATCTTTAAGGGCCGACATCCTTATTTTTTATATGGAGATTAAGCCTATAAATTACTTATTTATACCTTTGGGCCTTACTTAGGTGGCTCCTTAATTGCTAATAATTAGTAATATATAAATAAGCAACTCTCTCATATATAAATGTTGGTAGAGCACCTATTTGGGTTAACCTATAATCTCTAGTTATCGAACGCCTATAAAGCTGGCTTAAAGCAAGGCCTCCAGCCTGTTGCAGCTCTATTTAAGGTTGCAATCTTACTTACCAATTGCTATACGTGTATGAGGAAATGTATAGTAGTGAATAGTTGGTATCAGATTGCTCTACTGATAATTAAGGAGTATCTTAAGCTACCCAATAAGAATTAGATTTTCTTAATATTTAACCTTTTTTTCTACTATATCTGTTTTTTCTTATTCTAACTGTTAGAGCTGCTTAATATATACCTAATATATATATTCTAAAGGTAGCATAAATTATAGATTGCTTTTGGTTAATATTTGACGTTAATTGGATTTTTGCGATAGGCAAAAATCGACTCTATGGTCGCATACGACTATAATCGCTTATAAAATGTATACAGAGGGAGCTCTTGTCTCTTAATTTAACTCAAATATATAAGTAACTATCTTTTGTATAAAATAACCACCAGAATTAAAGCTTTTACTATAAGGAGTAGAAAGAATCAAAAAGCAAGTCCCCAAGTCACAATCTGTTAAATACCTCCTCTACTATAATACTTCCTAAAAAGTCACCAATGCTACGGTTGTATATAGTCCAAATTTAACCTATAGAGTTTAATACCAATACTCTTAAAGCCCTAAACTCGCGGTAGTAAAAGAGGCAGTAGAAGGACTCCGTTTAATACTTTATAGAGGCAGATCTTGTATTAGCGGTAGAGATAAGCGCATAGGAGAGACAGGAGCCTTCCTTACTTGCTTAAGCAACTCCTCTACTATACTAAGCAGTCGATCCTGGCGTTTCTCTATTATTTTTAGCCTTTTCTGCAGAGGCTCTGAGCTCTCTCTACCCCTACTACTATTGCTGCCGCTAGGTCCTGAGAGGGAGGCTATATAGATAGAGAATGCCTTACTAGCCTTAATACTCGCAATTGCCTCTACATCTTTAAATTTACCGCGCCTCTAGCGCCGAGGCTTTTTGCGTATAGGTATAGGCTTACTAACTGCACAAAGGGAGTCTACCAGCCACTCTTATAACTCAGAAAGACTCTTAGTAAGGCCTATATCTACTACTTACTTCCTACTAAAGCTCTAGCGAAGTAGATCACATTAGGTGATAGAAAGGGAGTGCTTCTTCTTTAGCGCATTTATAGCGGCTTAATATGCGGCAGCTCTCTTATTATAGCCATTAACAATTGCAATCTACCGATCCATTGCAATTGCCTAATTATCACTCCATATTTCGGTTCCTAATCTTACTTTATAAAGCTAGGCGCGTTAGGTAGCCTCTATAGCCTTTATATTTAACGTAGTAGATTGGTAAGAGTAACTGCAACCTATTTAGGCAGATAATTGGCCAACTACTATAGTAAAGAACTTTGTCTAGCCTTCGCCATATTAATCTAATCGCAAGATGTAAATTTGGATAAGAATAACCTTTTCCTGCTTACTTAAAGGCTTACCCCTAGGTGTAATAGAAGCTCAAGCTCCTGCCTCTAAGTTAAAGCTTGCTTAAGAGCCTTAAGTATTTTAGCTTCCTGCACCTAGGGGGGGTAAAAAAGGAGGTGCTATTATTAAAGTCCTTAATTGCAACCATAAGAGCACTGTAGACTGTTAATTTTAGCAGGGGTATACGTCTACATTAATAACTGTAGGGTCTGTTATAGTGTCGCTTATAATATTAACTAATTTACTCTCTTAGGGGGTAGTAAAAAGAACTCTGCTAAGAGGTGTTGCTTAATTGTAGGTATATTAGGGCCTACTATAAGTGTAATAGGAGCTTCGGTAAAGGTTATATAGCTTATAAGTGTAATAGGAGCTTTGGTAAAGGTTATATAGCTTATAGGTATATTAAAAATAGTATCTGCAGAAGGAATAAGTTATAGGGGTAATCTAGGGGAGGATTGGGTAACTAGTAGCTTAAAGAAAAGGTTAATAGATCTAGTAAAGGTAAAGTTAGGATCCTCCTTATAATTGTCCTCCCCTACCTTGTAGTCAGAACTTTCTAAATTAGTATATACTGACTTAGAGTTGTTTTCTAAGCTTAGATAACTTTAAGGAGGCGTACTTTCTAGCTCACTACTATTTCTGCGAAGGATAAAGGGGAAGGTAGGGAACTGGGCAAGGAAGTCGACTCATAAGATCCTATTAATAAGGAGAAGAATATTGTAATTTATCTACCCTAGGATCCAATTAAACACCTATCAGCTAACCTAGAAGAAGAGGTGTTAAAAATGGGTGGTAGCTTCCAAGTCGTTAATTATAAGGTCAATATATACCCGTTCGGTAGGGGGAGGATTTAGTAAAAAAGACTTTAGTATAGAGTAATTGCCTAAGGAAATCGCGATCTCTTTCTCCTCAGTACTCAAATTAATATGCTCAACGCTACCACCTCCAAATAAGCTCTCCCCTAAAGTCTCTAGCGGAGGAGACTGATATTCACTATATAGGCTGCCAATTAAAGAGTCCTTCTCAGTAAGATTAATAAAGAAGTGTATAGTGTCACGGCACTGACCTGTTATATACTGTCTCGTACTGTTTCCTACTGTTAGCTGGCCCACCATTAGCGCCTTAGCGGGCTAGCCCTACTATTTATATACAATACCCCCTTTCCATCTTCTTCTCCTCTTTATACCACAATGTAGTTATTTAGCCTACTTGCATTATAGCACTGTGACAGTTTATAGTATCTCTAATTACGCCCTATTACAACCTTTGTTTTTTCCCTCTTCCTAAGTATACTGTTTTTATTTTCCCAGTGTAATCGCGACCTAGCGCGACTGATAATACTATACTACAGTCCTAGACAACCCCAGCACAGTCCTAGACAATCTTAGTATAATCTTAGACAATCTTAGTACAGTTATAGACAATCTTAGCATTACAGCCAGCCTTATAAATTTCAATTGCCTTACCTAGATCCCTTAAAATGGGCAACCACAACATAGATAATACCCCGTCAACAAACCTACGCAAAGCGCTCGCCTGCCTCTTTAATACCTCCCACACCCACATTGCCTGGGCAATTAGGAATAGCCCAAAGTACCCTAAGGACCTTAATATGGCAGGAACCTTCCAGCATCTTTCTATATATACAACCTTTTTAACTAGCGTTAAGAACAGCCTCTAAGCCGTCTATAATAAAGGCCAAACTATAAAGTCTTAACTTAAAGAAGCTTAGCACAGAATTAACTCCCTTAAGACGCTCAAACTATATATATAATAAAATAAATAACAAGCTCTTATATATACTAAGATTATATAAAGTCTAAGCTCTTAGATTACTATACTCACCCAGACCATTACTAAAAAGAATATAGCTACTAGCTCCCCTCTTCTAACTAAGCCCTATAGAAAAAAGCGTAAAGCAAAAAATCCAACCCTATTTAATAGCAAGGGATCACCAATTAAAAAACAAAAAAAATTTAAGATATAGGAAACAAAGATCTAAAGCGTTTTCTAAAGAGATATAAAGTGCTTTAAGACTCCAATAGACAAAATCCTCTATATATCAGACATGCTAATAAATAAGGCCTATAACTATATTAAGCATAGCCTTAATATACTACGCATATACCTAAATAATTTAAGTAAATGGACCTTCTCTAACTAAGAGTCTATGCTCGTGTATATAAGGAAGCACTATAAGACCATTAATACAACCCAAGCGGCCAAAAATAAGTTAGATACCTTAAGCTAGGGCGAGCGTAACTACTGGTCCTAGAAAGTAAAGCTTAATAAGTTAATAATTAAAGTAAACAAGACTAAGGAACAAAAAGTGGACTTACTTAAAAAAAATATTTTACTAAAGATAAAAGACCTAGCCCTTACCCTTAGCCGTAAGATCGGTAATACTAACTATAAAGGCTAGAGTAAGTAGATGGACGTATTTGCTTATAACCTACAGAACTATACCCACTATATAAAGCTAAATACCGCTAAGCCAAGTACCACTAGCGGCTATTAACCTATATTACCTAATAACAACACCTTAGTACTAGCACCATAGAATAACCCAATAGACCTTAACGCCGTTAAATTTAGTAGTGGTAGTAGTAGCCTCCCTAATAACGTCTAAAGACACCATATAGATAACAGACTCTATATAGTATGTAGTTAACCTGGCCACTAGAAAGATGCTTATAACCCTAGGGCAAACCTAAATCCCCTCCTAATACTACTGCGCCAACCCCCTTCTAGCCATAGCGGATTTTTTAGCAGAGGGGATAGTAACCAAAATAGTAACCATAGATAAGGATATAAGTTCGGACATAGAAACCCGCCCCTATAATAGCCTTCCCTAATATAGCCCCAGCTAATGGTCCTATACGCAAACTACGGATAAGTGCTCCATATCGCTACTAATTATAAGACCGGCTATATTATTAGTAAAGTACCCTCTAGCACATATACACCGTTAGAGACTAATATATTAGGACATACTAGCTAAGACTATAGCCACTAGCTAAGCCCTATAAGTCAGTTATTAAAAGGCCAACTCTTGGACTAAGTCGCCTCTAAGGGTTAGAACCATATGGGGAGGAGGATAAAAAGATTAGATCTATGCTACTAGATTAGTTAGACCTTATTCTAAGTTAACTACTACTTAACCTTAAAACAGTAAATAATAATAGAAATACCATCCTTATTTAGATCTACCTCTCCTTACTATATAACCTACTCCTATAAGTTTTTATTAAAACAGTAAGCCTTGTTAACACCAGTAGTACAGCACCAGCATTTATAGACAAAGACTTGCTTATAAAAAAGCATAATATTATAATAAAAAGACTCCTAGTCCTAAAACCACTCCGCCTTACTAACAGACTCCCATCTAGCTTTATTACCCACTACTTTATAGCAAAAATGATAATCGGCCACCATACAGAATCTATGCTTTTCTACATCATAAAATTATTACCCTCTATACCAGTAATTCTTGGAATGCCCTAGCTTAAAAAATATAACCTAAGGGCAGACTTCCCCGCTTTAGAGCTTAAGTTTAACTCTAATTACTATACCTACAACTATCTTCTATAGCACATTCCTGATTGTAACTAAGTAGCACTATACAGACGCATTGCAAGGCTAACGCTCAGATACCATCAGCTAATAGTAGAAGAGGTACCTAATACTAGTAACCTAATATACGTAATAAACAAAGCGGAGATCCTAGAAGACTAGACCACTACCCTATCCCTAAAAAAACAAATACTACTAGAACTATAAGTCCCCTATATACACCCACTTAACCTAGGTCAGCTAACAAGATACCTAACTTTAAGTTATTTGCCATATACACATACAACCACATATATAATAGCTAAAGATGTTACAGCTAAGACCAAAACCAGAGCAATTAAGACCTCCCCCCTATAACGCCCAACCTTATACCCGTCTCCTACGCGTACCGTGTAGGGCCGCCGCCTTGTTTCCGCCCCCTAGGCCAACTAAGCTGTGCTAGCCTAGCCGTAACACCGGAGAACTAGATACGCCCCAACCTAGATAACATTAGATATACTTATACTATTAATTTCACCCAGTTCTATAAACAAAAAGACATAAAGGTGATAAGGATCTATATAGCAGAGCTAGTAGAACTAGTTAAACAAAAAGAACACTAATAGCTGCTTAAAGAGCTGCCTATAGGCCTAATAGAAGTACCAAACCTATTAGAAAGATCTTTCCACCGGCTAGTAGAAGGTAATTATATAATAGAGGAAGCCCGTAAAGCGCTACCCCCTTATTTTTATAACTTCCTTAAGATAAACCTAAAAACCAAGCCTAAGTTTCTACGCTAAAAGATAGTTAATACTAATATTAAGAAATTCCTAAAAGGCAAACCAGGATTAACCTATAAAGATATTCTATAATACTTACTAAAAGAGTTTTGCGAACATATTAAATACTTTCTCCCTAAAAATGTAGACAAGCTACCCCCTTACCAACCATAGAACCATAAAATTAAGATTATACCCAGAAAGCAGGCCCTATATTATAAAAACAGACCACTCTTACCCACTAAACTTAGTTATATAAAGAAATGGATTAACAAGATGCTAGATAAGGGTTTTATCCGCAAATCAACCTTACTAGCCGCTATACTACTCCTCCTTGCTGCGAAACCTGGTGGTAGTATATAAATCTGCTATAACTACCAAAGCCTAAACACAGTTACTATTAAAAATTAGTACCCATTGCTACTAATCTATAAGACACTTAATACACTCTATAGTGCTAAGTACTTTACTAAGCTTAATATAATTGCTGCGTTTAACCGGATCTGGATTATAGAAGGTTATAAGTGGCTTATAGCATTTATTACCCAGTTTGGACTCTATAAGATATTAGTTATACTATTTAGTCTCTATAATACGCCTATTATATTCTAGAACTATATTAACCATGTTTTACACAACGCCCTTAATAACTACTACACTGCCTACCTTAATAATGTCCTTGTCTTCTTTAAAACACGCACTAAGCACATTAAATATATAAATAAAGTTATCTAGAGACTTGGCAATACTGGACTATAGATTAATATTAATAAGTCTAAGTTTTATACTACTAAAACAAAATATCTCGGCTTAATTATTTCAACTAATAGCATAACTATGGACCCTAAGAAGGTGCAGGCCTTATAGGAATAAAAGGACCTAACATTAATTAAAGAACTACAGCAATTTCTTAGCTTTGCGAACTTTTACTAATAATTTATCTAAAGCTACTCTGTAGTTATTAAACCCATAACTAGGCTACTAAAGAAGAGTACTAATTAGTTATAGGGCCCTAATCAAGCACAAGCCTTTCAGACACTAAAGACAGCGTTCACCACAGCACCGGTCCTAGCATACTATGACTACACAAAGAAAACTATAGTAGAGATAAACGCCTTAAACTAGGCTTTAGGAGGAGTGCTTTACCAAGCTAGTAAAGATAGCAAACTTAAGCTAGTTATATTCTTCTCTGCCAAGCACTTCACCCTAGAATATAACTATAAGATATACAATAAGGAGCTCCTAGCAATTATAAAAGCACTAAAAAAATAGCGCCCTAAACTATAAGGAACCGAGTAACTGTTTAAAATTATTATGGACTATAAGAACCTCCAGACCTTTATAATAATAAAATAACTAAACTAGTGCCAAGTCTAATGGGCTAAGTTCCTCTCTTAGTTTAACTTTGTTATTACCTATAGGCCTAGCACCAAAGCCACAATTCTAGACGCTCTTAGCCGTCTCCCAGGCGTAGCACCTGCTAATACTAGTAACGAACGTCTATAACACCAAAACCGCATTATCTTACTACAAAAAAAAGTCAACCCCACTATCCTAGAAGAGCTGCTAAGCAAATCCCAAGACTAGAGCGTTAAAGACTTTATTATAGTAATAAACCCAGAGCCTAAGAAAAAACCCCTTAAGGAGCTTATTAAGAATGCCTATAAGGAGAATAAACTCGCTAGGGATATATTAGCTGCGCTACGCGAACAGAAAGGCCATAAAGCACATTACTAGCCTAAGCAGATCAGGAAGTTACTCCGCTATAATAAATCCAAATATTCAATTATTAACGGCCTAATCTACTATAGGAATTAAGTATTTATCCCTAATTCACCTAAACTCCAACTAGAAGTCGTACACCATATATACAGTTCAGGTCCTACGGGCCACCTAGGCCGCGTTAAGACGCTAAACCTCCTTAATCAAACCTATTAGTGGCCAGGTATTTCACAGTTCACAGCTACCTTTATAAAAGACTGCGCTCTCTACTTCCGTATAAAGACCCCACGCTTAGTACTACCTGGTTTCCTAAAACTACTAAAACTACTAGTCCGCCTATAGACCGATATCTCTATTAACTACATTATCAACCTACCTAAGTGCCTTCGTAACGGTAAAACATATAGACATATTTTTATCATTATTAACCGCCTAATAAAGATAAGACACTTTATTCCTATTACTAGCCTAAATACTAAAGAGCTTATTAAAGCATTTATCCACACTATCTATAAGTTACACGGCGCTTTAAATACTATTATTTCTAATAGAGGCTCTTTATTCATTTCTAACTTCTGGCGTTACCTAAACTAGCGCCTAAAGGTAACCCTAAGCCCTAGTTCCGCATAGCACCCTAAAACAAATAGCTAAACCGAGATTATTAATGCAGTAATAAATAAGTACTTACACGCCTTCATAAGCTTCATCTAAGACGACTAGGTAGATTGGCTCCCTCTTACCAAGTTTACCACAAATAACCAGATTAATAAGACCACAAAAATCTTACTATTCTTTACTAACTATAGCTATAACCTATGTCTAGGCGTTAAACCAGCGGGCCCCTAGCTATCAGCCCTATCTATATATATAAAGAAGGAATACCTATAAGCTAATACTATTACTAACCACTTTAAGCGCATCTTAACCCAGCTTAAAGCCCTAGCTTATATCTCCCAGCAACGCTATAAAGACAACGCTAATATAAAACAAGACAAAGGTACAATATTTAAAAAGAATAATATAGTTATAGTCAGCCTTAAAAACATAAAGACTAACTAGCCTAAGAAGAAGTAGGATAATAACTAGAACAGACCCTAGCCCGTCCTAGCTGCCTATAAAGGAGCAGTTATAGTTAACCTCCTAGACCACATCCACGTTAATAAATCTTTTTATACTTTAAAAGTCCGCCTCTAGTTCCCTAAAGAGATCTCTAGTTAAGTACACATTAATAAAGAGGAACGTTGTAATATCACAGGAAGGATAGCCAAAAGAGACAATAATGGCAACATCACAGATAAGTAGGAATTTAAAAAGATCCTTAATATATATAATAAACAAATAGACAAGCATAGCCTAACATATTATATCAAGTGGAAGTATCACAATAAAGAAACCTAGGAACCTAAGAAGTCCCTAAAAGGGTACAAGCGCGCACTATATAAGTTCCATAAACAACACCCTAAAAAGCCCAGACCCCCAAACTAGGTATAAGATAAGGAAAAGTTACGCCAAGGTTATAGCCAACCACAATATTAATTTGTGGTGGTTAAGATGTTATAGAACTTTAACCACCAGTTAAAGTTATCTAATTAGCTAGATTCTTGCTAAGGAACGCTATAAAACGCCACGCAGATCAATTCCAGTAGCGGTATAGAGTTCTGCCGACTTTATTTACTAAACTAACTAATTAGGATTTTCCATCCCCGGGATAGAAAATCGCTATTAGCTTAGCTAAGGGCGGTAAGCGGAACTAACATCTTTGCAACAAAAACCAGCCCCCGCGCATTACCTATTTTTAGAGTTATTTGTTCGGTTTAGGGACCAAACCTTCTAGGGGAGGGGAGTACTATCACGGCACTGACCTGTTATACACTGTCTCGTACTGTTTCCTACTGTTGGCTGGCCCACTATTAGCGCCTTGGCGGGCTGGCCCTACTATTTGTATACAATACCCCCTTTCCATCTTCTTCTCCTCTTCATACCACAATGTAGTTATTTAGCCTACTTGCATTACAGCACTGTAACACATAGGGGTAGGCACATACGCGGGCGTATACGTTGGCTCGTTAATTGGTAGAGAAGTTGCGACTTCTATAGGTGACCCAGGGGCTTTAAGATCTAGGTTATATGCAAGGATTATATTAATCAAAGTAAACAACTGAGTAGGAAGTTGCCAATCAGGGTATATAAGAGGCTTGTAAGGAATCTGAGAAGAAGGTATATTAATAAGGAATAAAATAGAGGGTATATTTAACTTATATATATATAACTACCTCCCCCTAAATCTCCTCTTAATGCGATTGTGATACCTGGCCTTTAGCTCTACCTTTTTATAATCACCAAGTACGAAGCCTTCCGACTTCCGTAAAGCCTCTATCACATTACTAAAGCCATCAGCAATATAGCCAACAAATATCATCACAATAGAAGGAGCCTTAAGAGGTTGTGCTAAGGTGGGTGCATCGCGACGCGCACCACCTCCTTTTTCTCCTCATCGCTGTCCTCCGATTTCGCTCCTTATAGAGGTGTGATAGGATTTTAGGGCGACGCGATTGTAATCTAGGCTTGAATGGCTTCGTAGATGTAATTTGAGGGTAAGGACTTCGTGCGCGCAATTGTACAAGCTTTGGATGGGGTAAGTCGTGTATGCAAGCAGGTGGTGGTCGTTGGGGTGTAAGAGCTTCAAAAGCTTCAAAGTCACCAACGTCAAATCAAGAGCCTTACTCATCAAGATCTAACTATAAGCGGCCATCAGACACGATATTAATCTTGGCAATATGGTGTCCGACGATCCTCAGATGTGACTCCTTAATTAGGACTAGATCGTGGCTATGCACGCCAAAATAGCGTCAATATCGAGTTATTTTCTGTTGCAAGCCCTCCCTAATAGCGTGGCTGGGCCGATATTTACGCACGCAAGCCTGAGCTGAGCTGGCGTAGCCCGATTTCCCTTTACGCTATTCCTAATATAGCTTAGTGGATGCCGGTCGGACACCAGACTCCCCGACTCTGCCTTCATATTCCACCGTATCCCATGAAAGTTACTCTATCTGTCACCAAATCTTTCTCGATTCCACAACGAAAGCATTCGGCCGTATCCGATTGCATAGAGGCTGGCACGGATCGGTGGAGGGGGCTGAGGGAGGGAAAGACATATAAAGAGGGTGTTTGAGTCGCTATGCAGGATGTATACAACAACAATTCATATAGTCGACGATTCAAGACCCACTGGAACTAACCATTTCTCGATTTCAACATACTACCCTCGGAAAAATATTCGACTAGATAAAGTCTTGCTATAATCCAGGTTTCTAGGCCGTCAACTCTGAGCCTCCCTAGATTCTAAATCTCCATTCCGAGTCCAACATCAAAAGCACAATGACAACCAACAAACCCACCCTAGCCTTCTTCGGCGCGACAGGTGGTTGTGCAGGCGCAGCACTCGCAGCAGCTTTAAGAGATGGCTATACGGCAACAGCTTGTACGCGCTCTAATCTCTTCTGCTGTGAAACACAGTCCCACTAATATCCATGCAGTGGCCCGCAACCCAGATAAGCTCGGTAAACTCCTCACGGCCTCTCATTCGATTCCATTATCGACTATCTCCGCTCAACTCACCGTCCACCCGGGCAATGTCAAGACCATAGCTGACGTTAAACGCGCGCTCATTTCCTCCACCTCCCCTTCATCCCTTGTCTCCACAATCATCTTCGGCGTCGGTAGCACCCCGAAAATGCAGGCATCGCTCCTCAAGCCTCTCACACTCGATGATCCGCATATCAGCGAGTCCGGCATAGCGACTGTGCTCGCCGCGCTCTCTGAACTAGCTACCGAAGGCATCACGAGCACTGCAGAGGGCACTAAGCCTACCATCGTGGCGATCAGCACGACAGGAACGGGGGGTGGGCAGAGAGATGTTCCGCTGCTGCTGTATGCGCTGTACCACTGGTGTTTGCAGGTGCCGCATGCGGACAAGCGCAAGATGGAGCAACTACTCTTCAAAGCTGCTTCGGACGCCAGCATCCGTGACTTTTTCATCGTCCGACCTACGCTTCTTACGGATGGTGCCGCACGGGGGACGGAGAAGGTGCGGGCCGGGTGGGAATGGGGTGTTAAAGGGGTACATGGAAGAGAGAAAGAGGCTGGTCCTCAATTAGGATATACGGTTGGAAGAACGGATGTCGGCAATTGGATTTTTGAACAATTGGTCAAAAATGGCGAGAAATGGGAAGGAAAGGTGATCAGTCTGACGTATTGAGAGATGGGGTTTTATGGGAGCTTTAGGCATATTTACTTTTTTTTCTGGATCAGGTATTGTGACATAGAGCCCCTGAGGCCTGGATGATCGAGTTTCTTTCATATTTGTATTTGTACTTTATAAGCGAGTCGCGAACCTCAAACTCACCAAAAATTAGAAAATTCGTACCTTAATATCTCAACAACCACTTAATAATGAATTCTAATAATTTGGATTTAGGCTTTTATGCATACTCTATAGCTTCTATTAAAGTTATATAGTAAATAATTCGGTGGTTTTTAAGATATAGTAATTTGGCCTTAATTTAGCTACTAAATTTTAAGGGCAAAGGTGGATGGACACCCCCTAATTGATACACGGACACCCCCAATTGATACGCGGACAACCCCCACTGATTGAGTTTAGTTCCTTCCTGATCAAGTTAGAACATCACGTGAATTTAAATTGTTTGCATCTGCATCAAGTGCGCGACCGTCGCGCGCCCATACCTAAAGCCTCGCGTTCGCCTTACCTATCCCACCCTAGCCTCTAACTGTTGAGCGCCGCTGCCCGGCTAGCTCTGTTCGCGTTGATACATCGACTCGTCGCGAGCCATCAGCATTTGAACAGATTACCAGGTATACTACGCGTGGGCGCGGGCGCAAGGCGTAGGCGCGGGCGCGAACGCGGGCGTGCTCGTAGAGGCAGTTCGTAAACATCAAGCAGAGGCTGCAGCACCCAAATAAGTTCACGCGGCGCTTCACAGGGTAGTTGAATTTGTTGAAATTAAATCTCAATTGCATACCCTAACCTAATTCTGTACATTCGGCTGATTCATCTTCCTCTTCGCTGACCTCTTCGCCAGCTTCAATAGCTTCTTGCCTTTTCTTGGCCGCTCGTTCTCTCTTCTTATCCAGGAGCTTCTTCAACCTCCTGGCAGAGATGAACACACCATTTGTTCCTGATCCGCAAACCCCGCAGCTTGGATCTTTCTTGTATCTTTTCAGCGCACATGGCTCACAGAAGTAATGGCCACACCTTGTGACGACCGGTTCCCTGTACGGCCCCTTGCAAATAATACAAGTAAACGGTATGTCCTCCAGTATGGCGTCCTTATCGTCATCCTCTTCCTCCACCTTGCGTCTGTTAGCATTTGCGACCACTATTCCTCCTACTTTCTTGCCCTTAGTGACGTCCTCCCACTCTCGATCGAGTTGCCAGCCCTGCTTGTAGTCGCTCCTATCGTGAAGGAATTTACAATTCTGGCCAAAGCCGCAGAAGCCAGTCTGTTTGTAGTCTTTGCACACATCTGGCGCAAAGTCGGTTGTCGTGGTGGTACGGATATTCGTTGGTGCCTTGATTGGACCGGTTGATCGTGTCGGTGCATCTGGGTTCTTCTGGATGAACGAAGTCTGGTTCGCGAGCCCTTTGTAACTTCCTTCAGGTATCTGCGATTCCTTTGGTATGGCTCGAGTGGTGCCTAGCATACTCTTCGATAATAGCACATCCTTCGAGTCCTCATTGAACCAGTTGTTCTGTTTCGTTGCGTCGTTCGTGCTTGTGATTGTGACGTTGCGATCGGCTGTGAAGATTGTCGCGGAAAGCTCTTTGTCGGAGGACTTGTTGTTCGCTGATAAGGCGGTCACAACGCCGGTATTCTTCTTCCTCCGCTTGATCCTGTGGCCAGACTCATTCTCGGAAGAAGAGTAGTCGGAGGAATCGTCACTTTGTGATGAAGCCGGCGTTGCCGGTCTTTTCCTAATGTTTCCTTTAGCCTTTGCGCCTTTCTTCTTGAACGTGACAATCAAGGGTTGAACATCTGTCGGCGCAGCCACATTCATCTCCGTCTCCGCCATTGTGAGACCAGGTAGGGTCTGGTGTGACGTGCAAGAAGACGGATGTATTCTCAAGCTCCGTGGAGCGGTGTGGTCCGGTTTAGTGTGGCCGGGATGTGGATCAGTCACGTAATCCACGTGACCTATCTTGTCATACAAGCAGCCATATTGATATTCGAGGGCAAGTTAAGTAATCCTAGAGCAATCCTAGAGGTAGATATTGCTCAAGCAACTCGACCTAAGGACCAGAAATTATAGAATAGAAAAGAAAAGGCTGACAAAACCAAGCCAGCGACGGATAATCAGAGCATCCGTTCCGAACCCCTCCAGACAGGTAGATACTAGGCCTAGTTAGGAAATCAGTACACGGTCGGCGGATCGTCGGGAACACCGCCAATCGACGTTTTGGAGGATTATATGGTTCCACTAGTTCCATCGTGGCCCGTGCTATCGTCAGCCCAATTGGCGTCATGAACTCCTCTTCAAGTATTTCTAACAATCTGGTTATAAGGTCCGTAACAGGTCGTGTAGACTAAGGTCGGGAGGAAGATTTGGGGCCATGGTCGTCAAAATTCGCAATATGCAGGGAGGGTTATTTTGCTTTCCGAGTCCGTAGAATTAAATATTAAGTCGGTGGAACAAAGTCTATATCATTGGAAGTACGATTGAAAGGCATGGTTGATTAAAATATATTTATTGAATCTATAGGTACTCGGACACAACATGTTTTCTCGAGTCCCGTCTCGGTTAGCGGGTATAGCCGCCTTTACGCAGGCGCAAACCACCCTCCACTCACCCACCGCTCACTCTGTTCGCCCTCCGCTCAGGTGCCTTTGCTCACTTGCTGTAATGAACTAATCATGCCCAGATTTGATCTGTTGTCCTGTTGTGTCTATTTTGTCAACTTTAGACGGTGATACGCATGTGCTGAGCATGAGGGGGTATGGTTGCTGCAATTATTTTGACTTGAGGGGAGTTGTGATCTCCTCACAAGCCCACAAATAGCAGCGTAGTTCCATGGTTTCGAGATGCTAAAGCCGGAGCGATTGGATTGCTTTGACTCTGATTATGGTTTCCAGTAGCCCAGATATCTCATTGCTCAAGTTAACTTAGTATCAAGTTGACAAGGCCGTCTTGACGCGTCTCGTCCGCACTTACCCCTAATACATGTGCGCCCCGTAGTAATCGGAATGTGCCGCTGCTCCCACCTCCCCTTAGAATCACAGGGTTCGAGCAGCCAGCCAGGACCGCGACCGTGCCACCGGTTTCCACAAAGTCAGGGGCTACGAGTAGGCGGGAGCCATTCACCCCGCATACCGCCCTACACACCAAAAGGTACTCTAACAGGTCCCAAAACAGTTCGAAACCCTTGAAACCTATCCCCCGCCAGCAAATTTTCCACAAGCAACCATCGTGCTGGCACAAAAGCCAATGACTCGTTGTGAAATTTGGCGGCGACAGTGATTAGAAAAAGTTCGAGATGCATCGTCCACAGCGGATCCAAATTTGGTAGACGTGCAAGTGCCTCGTCGAAGATTTGTCCCAGCTCATATTCCGGCCTAAAAACCCACCACCTCCTCTTTCGGGACACTGTCGGGCTTGACATACCCGACAAAGTTACCGGCATGCTGTCAAATTTTGATGAGTCCATCGGACCCACGAGACAATCCTCTCCCAGTCCGGTACTTGAGATCGTTCCTAGGATCCGTCCTCGAACATGCAGAAGGGAACTCTCCTCCGGAATGTCGGCGTCGCCGGCACTAAGCGGGATCGGGTCCCGGAGCCTCTGCCCATTCAAATGAAAGACTCCAGCGCGCTCAGGCTGACCCCAATCGGGCGCCTACGAAGAATGCTGCGGGAGCCAAATGCTATGCTGAGAATGTAGAATAACTTCAAATGAGTTTGTGGCAGCAACGAAAGCCCTGACTACATTGCGGCTGTGCTTCTCTATGGGGTAGTGATACTTTGATTTGAAGTGGCGACGAAAGTCGTCCCCGGTTATGCCTAAGGCCGAGTAAACCCAATCATGTGGCCACTTACACAGCCGCGACTTGTTCACCCACAGGGACCACGAAACGCTGAATGCTGGAGAGCTGACGTTGTGTTGTAGTTCGGGACTTCGTTAAAGGACCACTTTGCGGCCATAGTCCAGATTCAGCGCATTGTTGATCGCTTGCGCAGGCCAATCAGACTCGCACCCGGGGTTTTCCTTCACAATGCTCTTTACGGCGTCAGTATAAGTGACAAATGCCGGGTGAATTTTCCTCATAATATGTAAGGCCACTTGTAGCTGGCTGTAGCTGACGCTGTCCTCCCCACACTGTACTGTAATCTCCTGTGCAAAACTTATCTCCTGGACGATCCAAGCACGGTACCACCAGTCTCATTAATAGCATATAAAGGGCCGACAAGGAGGCAATATCGTCTCGACTCAAAGGACCGGCCGGTAGAAGGCTGAGAGGCCAATTATTGAGCGCGACGGAGTCGGAGACATCGTGTTCTTTGCCCTTCTCGACTGCTGCGTGGAGGTCGCGAATGAAGTGCATGGCGACATCACTATCAGGTGAGGATGACCTCAACCAAGCATACGATGACCCGGCGTGCTTGGGCGAATATCAAATGCATTATGGGGATCTGCTGGTATTTTTCGGCCTCGTCTGACTGGTTCAAACATATGGCGTCTATCCAGATGACTCGTGGGTTGTCGGGGTTGCGGAGATAGCGCAGAGTCGATGCAAGATTTGGCGGCACCATGAAGCGACGCGAGTTCAGCGAGATGTTCAGATGACATGAGTACTAAGAGAGAAGCTGCTATTATAATGCGTGACGAGTTGCTCTAGTTCTCGTTCTCGTTGATATTGTTAACCTCGATCGGGTACTGAAGGAACTCAAACCCACGTATCAGTAAACCTTCTGCTACTCACTAGAGTATTGGAGCCGAATGTGTTGACGACGCGGCCAAAGAGAAAATTTATTGCCTTGTTTTCTCCGCCCTAGTCAAGGGAAACTGAAGAGTGACGGAATTTTCTTGTGATCAGCCGCGCGAGAAATTGTAAATGAATGCGAAGGAAAGGGCACAAAGCGACGTGGCTGTCAAGCACATGCGCTGAAGTGAGAAGGAAACGCAGGCTTTAGATGACGTGTGATATATACTTCTTTGATCAATATGTACAATGGAAAAACTCCGCTCTGCAACCAAAGCCGTCTTGAGTCATCATCAATTTTCGTTTACGCAGCTCATCAACCATATGCATCTTCTCTCCGAACAAAACAACAGTGAAATCAAGACGACCTGCAGCAAGGCTTTGCCCCATAGCAGCAATCGGGCGTCGCTTGCCCTGCAGGTCCCCTCCAGAACTCACCACCCTGCAGGCAGTTCGTCGGGAAGATCTGGCTGGACGCTGTAATTGTGGACGTGCAGCCGCATGTTCCCGTGACAGTAGTCATAGAGCTTATAGAGGTCACTATCGGAGTGTAAGTCACTGCGGTCGAGGATGGGCTCGAGGTTGGTTTGCTGGCAATGCTACTCATAGAGGTGGAGGCGGGAGACACGGGCGATGAGGTCACGGACGTCACTACTGTTGTCCCGATGTTCGTCGCAGTACCAAGGGAGGGAGTTGCGCTGCAAGTGCTCACATGAAGGCCTACCGTCAAAGATGCTAGCCCATCCGTTCCGAGTGGATCGGAGAAGCCGGCCGGTACACTACCGACATAGGCATTGAAGTTGAAGATGCCGCAAGGACAGACGTTGCTGATATCTTTCAGGGACGTGTCACTAAGTATGATGGTACCATTACGAGTGAGGGTGAACTTCTGGCTCCCGACGGCCATGGGGACCTGGAATGCAGAGGCGCCTGCTGCTGCATCAAACGCTTGCGTGTTCGAGCCTGATGTTACGGTCACTTTTCCAGCAGACGTCAGCAGCGCGACGATGAACACGGCGTCTTGCATTGAATCGGACCCATCTGGGCGACCCATGAAGTAATTGCCACTGGCATTGTCGGCTGCGACCATAGTAGTATCCGTGGCATCACAATCGAGGGATTTGAGTGTAGGGCGGTACCAGTAAATGAGTTGGTCCGAGGTAATATATGAATTCGGAGAGGATGCACCTGCCTTGTAGGCCGAAATAAAGGGCTTAGCCATATCAAGCCAGCCATCGTGGGGCATGTCATTAGTCCACTTTGAATTTCCATCATCGTAGTGTTTAGATGAGAGAGGTCCAACGTAGTGTGACTCGCCGTAGTCATTCCAAGTGATGATTTCGAGAAAGCGGGGACCAAGAGTAAGAATATCATTCCATCGACGATACCACAGAAGGTCGCTAGGGAAAACCCAGTTCTTGCTGTATGAGACTTCCTAAAAGTAGTGTTAATGCTTGACTTTACGTAACAAGTGTATTTTATCTTTAGAAATTCCGGGATAGAAATGCTTACCGGACCAAAGTGTGTGCTGAACCATGGAGACACAGCTAGCAAGAATTTATAAGTATACAAGCAGGTCTCAAATTTGAACTAGACCTACGGGCAATGTATGGTTTGCTGCCGAGCCAATTGACATATGTGGTGTCGCCGGCCTCAACGGTGGCATTATTTCCAGCAGTTGGAGCTTTGTTGTTTCCGTTGTTATCCCAAGCCTATAGCGTTAGTGTTTCAACAATGAACCAAGCGCGGGAGAGGTACCATCCAGTTGAGGGCTCCATCGATATCAGTAGTGGCTGTGCCTTGTTCAGGATGGAAGTTTGGTGCAAAGAAAACATCCACTCCAGCAGCTGACCGCATAGTTGCAACGTTCAGCTCATCACCAGCGAACGAGGAGGCGAAAACTTTATTGTCTACAATGAGTTGTGCTGGTTTACTTGCGTACTGCGCAATTTTGGCGCCGACGGTGGCCGCGCCAGAGGATGGGGAGTACCAGTTAAAATCGAAGGAAATAAAAACCTTCATGCCATTGTTGTCGGCTGATTCGTAGGCATATCCGAGTTGCGTATCGGTGTAGCCGTCCACACCAATATTCAAGGCGAAAGCATCAATACCATAGGCTTTAGCTCGTTTCATATCCGCATCATAGTCAGCGGCACTGGTCGACCGCCGACAATACCAATCTAAGAATTAGAATGGCGTTAGCAAGTATGAGATTCAGGGAATTTCAGTAGGTCATACCATGAAGTGACAAAAAACTAGTCGATCTGCCGCAGCCGAAGCCCTCTGGCTTAATGCGGGATTGAAGTAAGGAACAGCATTTGTGAGAGAAGAACAAAGCCAGGCAATTGTGCCAATGCACAGCATGCGCGATAATAATTGCATTTTGATGGCTGATGATCAAACCCAGGAATAATACTAGAAAATGCAGTACAGCTGCTGAGGGACAACTGAAATGTCGGTAGAAATTATCCAGAGCAGTATGCCATAGAAATATATTCTACGATATGTGTATATATATACACAGCCACCGAATAGGAGAAGGGTTGTTTGAAACATTGAGGAGGGAAAAGGTCTAACATGGGCCTATGGAAGTGCAACATCCGTGATTGTTGCCCAGATCTGTAATGAAACATCACCGCTTCACAAGTACGCCCCCAAAGGGTAAAGGTTGGTCGACAGTATGATGACCCAGCAGAGGAGCGTTATACAGATCCTTGCAAAGAGCACTCGTCGAATAAGGATCTGAAAGTAATCCCAAGCCTTTTCGTGATAATATTATATTGTTTCGTCTGGGGGCAGGCAGCGCTGGTCGGAAACCAACCCTGATTCTGAGGGGTCATCCCGCCCCATGTTACACGGAGGATGGTAAGGACTTATTTAAGGAATAAATTTTCTACAAGTGTTAGTATCTAGAATAGATTAAATAGCGCGAAACAAGATTAAAGTAGAGGTACTTTAATAACTATCACATATCGGGGGGGTCATTTGGCGCGGGTAGCAGGGGCTCAGCGGGCGGCAACGGGGTGTCCTTCTGTGCCGCGTGCAATTCTAACATCGCTCGACGCGACTACCTACGTGCTAAGGGCCTGTTTGGTTCGTCGGTTGGAGGCGAGATGGAGGCGTCATCTCAACGGGCTGATATCGAATTGACGCTCCCGTTTGGTTCCTCTAGCTTCATTTCTTGCTCTGATCGCTCCAGCTGAGCTTCATCTCGGCAGGCGCGCCTACACCCCTGCAATTGCCTAAATAGGCTGTTAGTGCGGCTAAAAAACGTTAGTTTAAAAAATATAGGGGGAGACTACAATTTGAATAAACTAGAGCTTCCATTTTATAACGCTAGTAAGCGCCTATCTAGAGCCTCTACTGCCACCTTCTGCCAAGACGTTAACGTGGTGGTTTTAAGGCTTTTAATTAAGCTTGCTATACCGCCTACCCCTTAGCAAATTGTTATTATTACCCTTATATTAATCCTTGCAGCTGTCACCGCTATTATAGAGCATATATTGGCCAACTACTATAAGCCTACTGGCGTTTGAAGCCGTCCTCGCGATGTAAATAGAGGCCAATTATAGGTAGAGGATTGTTTGGAGTTACTATATTAACTATTTAATAAGACGCGCATACGGCCCAAAGTGCTTAACGACCTCCTTAATTGGCTTATATTAAATATAGATCTTAAAGATTTAAGAGTCTCAGCTATTAAAAAGGTAATAATATTCTTCTATATATGCGGCTATGGATCTAGCTGGCAAAACGTTAAGTAGAAGGTGGCTTATTTAACGGAGATAATAAGTCGGTATATAGTTGCCTGCAATTAATTTAAATTATAGTAATAATTAGCAGCCATTTTTATGAGGTTCTGGATGCTTTACTATACCTTTATTATTAAATTGTTAAACCCCCACCTATAGAGATGCCAAAGGAGATTCTTAAATCTACTAAGCGTTGGCCATACTTTACTAATTATATTGGCGCCCTTAATGGCTTATATATCTTTGCCTATATACCTATAGATAAGCAGATTCCATACTAAAATTAATATAGTAATATTACATAAAACGTTCTAGCGGTAGTTGATTTTAGAATAAGCTTTACCTATATTCTACCTAGATAGGAAGGCTCTGCTTATAATAAAAGAGTCCTTAAAAACGCTATAAGCAAGGGATTTAAAGCTCCTCTAGGTTAATATTATCTTGCCAACACTAGGTACACCAATTTAGATATAACATTATTGCTATATTAAAGCGTAAGGTATTATCTAAAGGAGATTAAAAAGGTAGAGAAAGCGCCTAATAATAAGTTTAAACTATTTAACTATCGTCATTTAAGTCTTAGGAATGTAGTAGAGCGTACCTTTAGTATTTTTAAGCGTTATTGGAGGATATTTAATAGGCCTTATTAATTTAACCTACGCACTTAATCAAAGCTAATTTATACACTTACTGCTGTATATAACTTCATTAATCTGCATTACAATGTAATGGATAATTGGGAGGATCTTAAGCTATTTAGTAATAAGGAATTAGAGCAACAAAGAAAGGGTTCTATAGTTAACCATTTATTAGAAGTAGATAACAAGAATTTAATTAATAGAAGGCCTATACAGGAGCGGCAGAAGGAAATCACAAATAAGATATAGAAAGACTACTATTAGGCAACTAAATATATAATATAGGCGTATATCTATACGTCCTAGTAGTAATATATAGAGCTTCTATTTAAAAATCTTAGAGTATATTACTACTGCTATATATCTTTAATTCTATAAGTAAGTGGCCTAATAAAACTCCCTATCCCCATTTTTATAGGCAAATATTTGCAGAGATATTAGGAGAAAGAGAGTGGTAATAAGCTAATTATATATAGCGTTAAAGACTCTATTAAGATTCTACTCCTTAACTTCCTTAACCTCTTTAAAATCCTTAATATTAAGATTAAGCTGTATACGTTCGTCCCTATTAAAAGACGCTAGGATTTAATCTATCTGCTTAATATCCTTACTAGCTTCTCTTAATAGCTTATAAACCCACTAAATACACTCCCGTTGGCCTAAGTTTATAAATAGCTTTGCACTAAACTCCTTCTTAAATTTAGTAATAACTATAAGCTGTTAATTAAACTCTAAGTCCTTAAACTAATTTATAAACAGCTTAATCGCCTAAGCCTGCTTATCTATTATTAAGTCCACTATTGCAGTAAGCTGCTTTGTTATTTAGGTAAGATTCTAACCTAAATAATTAGTTAATATTATCCCGTTCTTCTTCTTCTTCCTAGCTTAAGCATTAGTGGCAAAAGCGGCGTTAGTAGCTGCTTGTTTCCTAAGGAAGTTGCCAATAGTGCTACTATCCTTATTTAAATTAGAAGTAGAGCTTTGCTGACTAGGTATAGTTAAGCGCTTAATTAAACTAATAACAGCACTATCCTCTATATAATTATTGTTGGTAGCCTTATTGCCCTCTATAAGCTTACTAAGGGTTATAGCTTGCTTACTAGTAGTGATTATATTGGTAAATAACTGGTGGTGTAGATCCTTAAGCTCTAAAGGCTTATATTAGAACTTCCTTGCATCTAGATTGGCCTTAAAGTAATTATTAAGGACCTTTTTTAACGTAGTAGGATAGCCTCTCTTATCCCACCTAAATCCTAATTAACTCTTAAGCTTAACCTAAGCCTTATAGTCCTTCTTACACAAGTCATGCTTTAATTTTATCTGCTTAAGCTCTATATTAGGCCTTTTAGCCTTTTTATAAACAGCCTACGCGGTATACTCCCACGCCTACTTCTTATAGCTAGAATTAGCCCGCATTCCCTTATTAATTGCCTTAAATATTAAGCCTAAAAGCAGAGCCTCCTTTATATCAAAAGTCTATACTAACGGCCCCCTCTGTCCTTCTCCGGGTATAATTAAACGCTCGCGATTAGAGGGTAAGGGTGAGGGTAAGGGTAAGCATAAGGTAGATTCGTCTCGTATTTAGAATACATGGCCTTTTAGCGTAGGCGTGCGCGTTAACATCATATAGGTGGCAGGTAGGGAAGGTGGAGGTAAGGGAGATAGTCCTTCCGTCAACTTCTAGATGGCAGTTAAACCAAACAGGTCTTCAAATTTTACACCGCTGACATGGCGTCTTAAGACGCGGCAGAAGAGTTACACTAAAATGCGCCAAAAGCTACGACCACCTCAATTTAGAA
>Ga0307507_10001346_pt1 | contig 54944 bp, 19 predicted proteins | sample 7_EM_MG_FD_207223 | JGI IMG/M metagenome (GOLD analysis project Ga0307507, IMG submission 207223) | Populus trichocarpa ectomycorrhiza microbial communities from riparian zone in the Pacific Northwest, United States - 7_EM | ecosystem: Host-associated > Plants > Roots > Unclassified | place... | reverse complement strand
CAGGCTCTAGTAGAGCATCTATCTCCTATATGGCCAAATTTTTGACAGCTAGTACACTGCGTAGTAGAAGAGACATCTAGGTATTTTACTACCTTAGTAGCTGTACCCGCGATTGATATTTCTTTTTGCTTAAGGATTTCTTGTCTTTTCTCTTCGCTCTCTATAGTAAAAACTATAGAGCCAAATCTGGGTTATAGATCGTGTCTTTTTACACTAGATAAGATCCATCTAGGTAGTCCTTGTATCCTTATAGGATTAAAGGTCTCAATTTCTTCTTTTAGAAGCTTAGAGCCTTCCTCTCCTAAAAAGGGTAGGGTAGGAACCCCATGGGCTATAACTTAAACCCAAGGTTCTAGTTTTTGTTCTCTTTAGAAGGTAAAGCAGTTATACCAGATATCCTTATATTTAACTAGGAAATCTACATTATACTCTTCTATAGTTATAAGGAGAATATTTTGTTTTCCTTTAGTTCTAGCTATAGACGCTAGTACTGGTTTTTCTACTTGCAGTTTTAATGCAAATAGTTGGTTAACTTTATTCCGTATAGAGAAGGTATCTAGAGGTTGGTCCTTTTCGTCTATAATTAAGACTAGCTTTCTTTCTTATAGCTGCTTTTTCTTGCTCCTAGTAAGCGTAAAACTTCTACTAGAAGAAGAAGGTGTAGAAGGTAGTAGTGGTAAGGAGGGTAGTAAGGACGAAGAAGAAAGGTCCTTTTTTAGCCTCTCTGCATAAGTTTCTTTAATAGGAGCTACCTCCTTACGGAGAGCTCTTACTTCTTCTACTAGTCCTTTTAGGACATCGTTTGCCTTTTCTTTTTCTTTTTCTTCTTTTTCTTGTATAAAGGGATTTTCTCCTAATAGAATACTTTGTGTATAGAACATTAGCCGTTTGACTTGTTCTTTTATTTCTTTTCCTTCTTCTTCTTCTTCTTCTTCTTCTTCTTCTTCTAGCCCTTTATAGGCCTGGGTTAGGCTATTTAGAGCGAAGCTTAGATATTCTCTAGGAGAAGGGGAATAGGAAGGCATACTAGCCGTACTATCCGTGGTAGTTATTAGTTGTATTGTCTTTTTTGCAGGTTTTTGGTTATCTTTTTCAGCAGAAGACTGAGGATATCCTCTTTTTTCTCCTGCCCTAAATAGGCCAGGAGGGGGAGAAGGGGGAGAAAAGGTAAATGTAGACTCTTTATCACTTATTTCTATAGGAGGTTTTTTTTTAGACCTATTAGGCCTTGGCATTGTGTGTCTTATAGGGGGGTTTTCTAGTTTTTACTATCCTTATGCCCTTTCTCCTTACTAATCCTACTAGAAGATTTCTGGGGAGATAAGGCTAAAAGGTAGTAGAAAATCTAGCCTCTATATTTTATGGTTTTGGTGTTCCTGTCCGTGCCTCGCTTACAAGCTAGGACCACCCCTAAGAAGAATTTTCTGTTGGGGGAAAGGGGGTAAAACGACAAATAAATCCACCTCTAGCTCACTAGGCAGTGGGAATTAAGTCTTAAAAGTTGGAAAATCGATTGTTTTTGATGGTAAGATGGGTATGCGTAAGTTTTGAAGTGTGGCGCTACCTTTTGGTAAGGTTGCATGTGTGGTGTAACTCTTATAAATCCTTATAGATAGCGGAGCTACTAGTATAGGCTTTATTAATATAAACTATGCAAAAACTTAACACCTAAATTTAAAGAAACTTAATAAGCCTTAAGGCCTATAAGGCTTTAACGGCAAACCCTTAATATATAGCAAACTAACGCACTACGCTCTTATAAAATTGCGGATAAGCGAATACCTTAAATATATTTCCCTATTTATAACACCTTTAAAGTATTATAAGATAATACTTAGATATAAATAGCTAAAATAATATAACCCTTTAATTAGCTAGGTTAAAGAAATACTAAAGTTCCATTTAACCTACTACTAAAGCTATTACTTAAAAAACCATTTGCCCTATAAACACGTATATAACTATTTAAATTTAATATAATATAAATTGCCCTTACTATAAGCCTTAAACCAATATAATAAAGCTATAATTACCAATAACGATAAAGAATGCGAAGATATTATACTAAAACCTCTTAAAATTTGTATAATATAGGCCGCACCTTTTATCTTATTAGCAAAAAGACAAGATTATAAAATCTTTACTATAACTATAGAAGATATTAAGAAAGCACTAGAACCAAAACAATATACTAATCTTTAACCTCTTATACCTAATAAGTACTATAATCTAATTAATAAGTTTAAAAAATAATTTATAAACTAACTAGCCCTGTACTAAGATAAGCACAATTTTAAAATAGAACTTAAGCCTAGTATAATACTAAAGTTTAGTCCGCTATATGGTATATTATAAAAAGAACTACTTATAATGCAATAATACCTTAACAAGCATCTAGAAAAAGGATTTATTCGCCCTAGTTAATCTCTATTTACCTTACTTATACTATTTATTAAAAAGCTAAGAGGAGGCTTAAGATTCTATATTAATTATTAAGCTCTAAATATAATTATAATTTAAAACCAATATCTAATTCCCCTAATTTAAGAGACGCTTAACTATTTAGTAAAGGTATAGTACTTTATAAAGCTTAATATAGTTACTACCTTTAATAAAATCCATATTTATAAAGGAGATAAAAAGTATATAGCTTTTTATAATGGGGACTCTTTAAATACCTAGTAATACTATTTAGCGTAAAGAACGGTCCTAGTATATTTTAATAATATATTAATAATACGCTTTATAAATTCCTTAATATATTTATTACCGCGTATATTAATAATATCTTAATCTACTTATCCTTACTTTCTAAATATTAGAAACATATTAGAATGGTTCTTAAATGCCTATAAGATATAGGCCTATAATATAATATTAAGAAATGCAAGTTCTACGTATCCAAGGTTATATACTTAGGCTTAATAATATCCTATAACGGAATTAAAATAGACCCTAAGAAAGTTGCCATAATTATAAACTAGAAAAGCCCTAGTAATATATAAGATATTTAAGAATTTCTAGGATTTGTAAATTTCTATTAACAATTTATTAACTACTTCTTAAAAACTATTTAGCTGTTAGTAAACCTAATAAGAAAAAATGTAAAATTTAAATAGACTACTAAATATAAATAAGCTTTTAACAACCTAAAGCATTATTTTATAACTGCTCTAATTCTTACCTACTTTAACCCTAACCTTAAATATATTATTAAAACAGATTTATCTAATTATGCGCTAGGGGGAGTATTATTGCAATATAATAAGAACGGTAAGCTATATCTAGTAGCCTTTCTCTCCTAAAAACTCGTCCCTACTAAATTAAACTATAAGATATATAATAAGGAACTACTTATAATTATTAGATGTTTTAAATAATAGCATCCCAAGCTTAAAGGATTGTTATTCCTAATATATATATTAATAGACCATAAGAACCTATAATACTTTATAACTATAAAGCAATTAATATTGTGACGGGCTTATATAAATGCTTCTGAACCAAAGCTTATAGATTGCTACTATATAAGAATACTAAGCTAAGGAGGAGAAGAAGACTGGTAGAGACTGGCAAGATACAAAGGGGTTGTTAAGGCGCTAGTAGTAAGCGAGCTAATAGCAACTTGGCAGAATATGGCAGGTTGCCCAGAAAACGGCAAATTGCCTAGGAAATGGCAAAGTAGTAGGTGACGCGCTCTAGCACCGTTATATTACCCCCCCCCCCCCTCTCTTCCCAAAAAAGCCTGCCCTTAGGCTTTGTCCAAGTTCTTTATTATTGTCTAAATTATTATAGTTATCTAACCCCTCTTCCTAGCATTTAATCCAGCTGTCTAATTTATATAGTGGTCCAGGGAGGTCTAGGTAGGCTAGGTAGAAATCTTATAGCTTATAGGAAGAGTACTTAAAATTAGATGCGGGGTACTATTCTGGATCTTTATTATAACCTACCTAGCTCGTACGGTATTTTAAGGTACCTTAATCTTTCTTAACTACTAAAATCTCTTTAACTTCCCATTCTTTGTCCTCTGCAATCTAAATTAGTAGTAGGAGGTTATTATACTATCCAGGTAATAGGTCGTCTATAGCCTTCCATAGTTAGTCTAGAGAGAAGATAGAGTGGATCCTTATTAACTCTAGTAGCTTAATCTTAAAAGAGTGCCCTACCTTCTTAGGGATCTTATAGGGGCCAGCCATTTAGTGGTCTAGCTTGCGGCTTAGCCTCTAGGTCTTCTAGTTCTTTATTAACACCTATACCTTATCTCCTACGTAGAAGTCTACCTCGCAACAATATTAGTTTATATTGGCCTCTTTCTTTTCTTATGCCTTTTTTATAATTGCTTAGGTAGTCTCCTAGGCTCTATATATTCTCTTAGCGAATATCTAGGCCTCTTTATAGCTAAGGCGTTCGTGGGCCGTTATAGGTCCTATAGGTCTATTCTAATTAAAGGATGTTTATAGCTTATATCTATAGAGTAACTTAAATAGTAACATTCCTATACTATTATAAGGGAGTGTAAGCTATGCGTAGTCTATTATAGGTAGTAGTTCCAACTAGTTGTCCTAGTAGTAATTAATAAAGGGGCGAAGTCGCTAGTTAAGGTATTGGTTTATAATCTTAGTTTAGCTATTAGTCTAAGGGTAGAATGCAGTAGAGAGTTTAATCTTAATCCTAAGGATATAGCAGAATTTATCCTAGAAGTCTAATATAAACTAGGGTCTATAATTAGAGATAATTAACTTAGGGGCGCTATGGATCTAGTAAATATTGTTAATATATATGCGGGCTATATCCTTTACAGTTATAGTCTTAAAGCAGGGGAGGGAAATAGCTTACTTGCTTAGTTAGTTAACTACTATAAAGGCCATATTATAGCCATGTTTATCCTTTAGAAATGATTTAAAGTCCATTATAATATACTGCTAAGGGCGTTTAGGAACTAGTAGTAGTTATAACCACCCAGGGGTTTAATCCCTAGGGGTATTTACCCGTTTATAAGCATAATAATTCCTAATAAATTATTCTATATCAGACAGGAGTCCTTACTAATAGTAGCAAGGCGCTAGTAGTTAGTGGGTCTTATCTTAACCTAAATATGCCGTAGAGACTTAATAGTAGGCTTTACAGATTAGTTCCGTTTATAGGTTGTTAATATCTAAAACTATAAGCTGTTCTTAGTATAAGAGCAATCCGTCTTCTATTTCTAAATTAGGGTTACCTTCTATAGCTTAGTTATAGAGGGCTTTTAGGGATTTGGCTATGCGGTTTGTAATTAGGATATAGTTAATTAGTCCTATTAGTTTATCTAAGATCTCTTCTTCCATAGGTGTTAGCTTATTTCATTTAGAGCTTAGTTCCTTAAGGATATATAGGTTAAGCTATTTAGGACAAAGAAAGGCACATGTCTAGTGCTAGGCCTTTAGCTTATCCTATAGTTCCATATCCTGTTCTCTCTAGATAAAGGTATTAGCTTTAGAATTTTGCCTACTAGGGCGGTATATAATTGTAAAGAAGAATTAGGAGAGTATTTTAGCCCACCTAGCCTGTTAACTAGTAAGCTACTTTATTATCATAAAATACTTAAGGGCTTTATAATTAGTATAGACTTTAATCTAAGAGTCTGTGCTTCTAAGCTCTGCGCACCACTAGAATAATAATTATATAATAGCTAGCATTTCCTTATTGTATGCCTCGTAGTTACACTTAGCTAGGGCCATTATTTTTTAAAAAAAAACGCAATAGAGTACCACTTACCATCTAGGTATAACTATAAGAGAATCCCCGCTACTACTCTATTAAAGGCATCCGTTTCTAGTATTAATTTAAGGTCTAGATTATAGTAACAAAGAACTAGGGAGGAGGTAAGTTGGTCCTTTAACTCCTTAAAAGCTTTTATATAATTATTATTAAAAATAAAAGGCGTATTATTCTTAGCTAGTTATATAAGAGGCTTAGCTATAACCCAATAATTATAAATAAACTAACAGTAGAAGTTACAGAAGACTAGAAAGGACTGGATACCTTTTATAGTATAAAGGGGTTTCCAGTTATATATCGCCTTAACCTTCTTAGGGTTAACTTTAATTCCTTTTATACTAATAATAAACCTAAGGTACTTTATTCATTTTACTCCAAATTTATATTTCTTAATATTAACTTATAGGCTCGCATTCCGCAGCCTCTCTAGGACCTTTTTAATATAAACTTAGTGCTTGAGTTTATTATCTAAGTATATAAGAATGTTATCTAGGTATACCGTGTAGAATTTGTTAAGGTAGTTAAAAAGAACATTATTTATATACCGTTGGTACATAGCTGGCCCATTTATTAGTCTAAAAGGAAGGACTTTATATTTATAAGAACCGTAGCGGGTATAAAACGTTATTAGGTCCTCTAATATAGGGTCCATCCTAATTTAGTAGAAAGTTTAATAAATGTTAAGCTTTATAAAGATCTTGGCTTAGCTTAGACATATAAAAGTCTTATTAATTAGGGGAAGAGGGTAACAATCTTTCTAAGTAATAGTATTTAGTTTCTAATAGTTAATATAAAAGCGGAGGCCTTTATTAGGTTTCTTTATAAATAGAATAGGGGAAGTAAAAGGGGCCTAACTTAGTTTAATAAACCCTTTATAGAGGTTGTTAATTAAGTACTATTTTATAGCTTTTAGTTTTTTTATAGTTTGCTAGTAAAGGGGGCTGTAGCCTAGAGAGTTATTGGCCTCTAACTAAATCTTATAATTATAGGTTTAGTAGGGGAGCAGTATATCTAAAGCTACTTTTAAGAACGCGTCTCTATAGTTTAAGAGGTAAGTAGGGAGAAGGCGCTTAACTAGTTCTTCGTCTATTTCCTTTACTAGCCTTTCTTCCTTCTTATTAATAATCCAGTTAATTTTATATAAGCTAGTTATAAAGACTTTATTATCCTTTTAGTATATATTAAAGTAAAACCCTATAGCACTAATTACCGCAATATCTACTATAGGAGTATTATATAGTAGTAGAGATGTCCGTAGTCTTGGGGGCTTTTAGTATATTAGTATTATCCTTACTCCTTTTAGCTCTTGCTATATCTTTTAAAGGTTATCCTTTATATCTTATTAGTATGTCCTTTTCTATATTAGCCAGATCTCTATAATTTGGAAGTTATCTATATTACTATCCGTTCCACTTCTATAAATAGAGTCCTTCTTAACTATAGTGCTTTAGGAAAGTATTATTATTAGTATAGAATTCCTACTGGCCTTACGGCGGGCATCTTCTTAGGTAAAGGCTAGGTCGTGGTCTCTAATATCCTATTAATAAATAGGGTTAGCCTTTACAGCTAGTGTTTTATAGTTAGTCCAAATTTCTCTAATAAAGGAGGGTAATTTTGGTTTATTTTCTGGCCAGACAAACTGTCTTTATTATATATTTAACCAAATATTAAAGTAGGACATCCATTTTTGGCTAAGAATTATATTGTAAAAACCTAGGTCTAGGATGCAGAAGGGAATGCTAAACTAGCGTTGTTTATTAATAGCAATATATAGCTTTAAGATATAGGTAACCGGCTTACTGGCTTAGCCATTATAGCCTTTTACTTAAACAGGCTTCTCTAGTTAGGTAGTATTTACATTTAAGAACTTAGTAACGTTATTTACATAAGTAGTATTTATAAAGGCAAAGCTATTTGCTCCAGTGTTAATAAGGGCATTTATATTAACTCTATATCCATTTTAAGATACTATATATAGAACTATAAAGTATTTTCCACCTATTAGCTAACTTAGATTAATCTCTTTAAGATTAATAGGATACCCTAAAGGGAAGTCTTTTCCTAGGGTTCTTTTTTTCCTAACTTGTTGGACATTTCTTCTTCCTCTATCTCCTTAATATTACCCATATCCTTTAGCTTTGGGCAGGATGTAGTAAAGTAACTATCCTTTCCGTAATTAAAGTATATAACTATAGCAGGGTTAATTAGGGTATTACAATGAGTATTAACTAAAGGTTTAGTATATAGCAAGTTAGGCGAGGCTTATAGGTAGGTAGTTATAACCACTTTTAGTATAAGGGTGGTTATAGTTTATCTTCTAACGCTAGCTCCTATTAGTATAGCAGATAGGTTCTAGTCGCTATAGGACTGCTTTAGTTAATTAAAACGGGCATTAATTTGTTTTAATTCTAAATCTAATAACAAATATTGGGCTGCAAGTCTTTAGTAGGTTAATAGGTTGTCTAAGGCTACTATAATCTTTTCTTATAGTTAGACTATTAGCTTATTATATAAGTCTAAGCAGTAGTTCTTAAGGGGAACCTAGCCTTTGCCTACTAGGTGTAAGAACTAAGTCTAAAACTTAGTAAAGGTTTAGTTTAATTTTATTATTAGGCGGTTATAGTTATAACAGATATCCTATACTTTATTTAGATTAATATAAATAGTAGCCAGATGCTATATTATCTTATTAACAGATATAAACTAAATAGGTAACTTATCCCTAAACTTAGCCTAGAGGTATCGCTATGTATCCCTAATAGTTTAACTAAAGAGGTAGAGTATTTTAGCTTCTTTAGAGGGGAAATAGTTATAGTTAACACGGAGCTTCCCTCTTACTTAGATCCTCCAATTCTTAAAGGTAGGGTCTATTCTATTAGATAGTAGTTAAGGGTTAGGGAGCTTAACGGACTTTAATTACTTTATTATTATGTCTGTACTCTCTAGTGTATTATATTTGGTTAAGTAAATAGGTTAACTAAGGCTTTATAAAGGGGAGGCTGGGCTATTTTATAAGGTAGTAAAGCTTTCTAGGATCTCCTTTAGAGTCTCTTGTATACTTTAGGCTTAAAGATAATTAACCTTTTAATTTACTGCAAGGGCATAAATCTGTTTATGTATATCTATAACGTTATTATTATTTTTAATTTTTAATCCTAACTAGATCTTAGGTTCCTTTTAGGTAAAGGCAGGTCTTTTAAATAAGCTTGCTTTAGGTGCTATTATCGGCTTCCTAAGGTTTATTAGAATTATATAATTTAGTTTTAATTCTAGAGTTCTTTTTAGGGGTATAGGTTAAGTACAGTCCAGCCTATAAAAGTAGGATATTGTTAGGGCCTTCCCAGGCATAGTAGTGTAAGTTTTTTTGGTATTTAAGTATAACGTATTAACGCGTTATTGCAGATAGAGGTCTTCTTTTAGGGTGGGATATTATAGAGGCCTTCCTAGGCAATGTAGGGAGAGCTTAGTATAATATAACGGGCTTATATAAATGCTTCTAAACTAAAGCTTATAGATTGCTACTATATAAGAATACTAAGCTAAGGAGGAGAAGAAGACTGGTAGAGACTGGCAAGATATAAAGGGGTTGTCAAGGCGCTAGTAGTAAGTAAGCTAATAGCAACTTGGCAGAATATGGTAGAATTTGGCAGGTTGTCTAGAAAACGGCAAATTGCCTATAAAATGGCAAATTGCCGCAAATTGCCTAGGAAACGGCAAAGTAGCAGGTAATGCGCTTTAGCACTGTTATAAATATAGCGCTAAATTTATTAGGCCGAATACCTCTTATAATTTAACTTTAAGATTATATACTAACTAGGTAAACTTAATTAGAAGCCTAATATATTAATATAATAATTATAGGATTTACCTATAAACACTATAGATAAAGAGATTATAAATTAATTATAGATCTTATTGCCTCCTAAATATTTTAAAAAACTATATCCTATATTTCTAGATGCGGAACTTAATAGAAATAAATTAAAAGTTAATAAATAGGAAATTAATAAATTAATAAGCTAATAGAATATAAAAATAAAAATAATATATAGATAATAGATACAATAAAAGCGATTTAAATAGGAAAATGATAGTATAAAGATATTATACTTACTAAATTCAAGATTTAAAATAACTAATTATACTATTAATAGAAGATAGTAGTTCCGAATTCCAAACCTTTATAATTTAAAATACTTAAATTTATATATAACTCCCCTATAATAGGGCATCCTAGCCATATAAAGACTTATAAAATTATTTAATAAGTATACTACTAGCCTATAATGCACGACTATATATAAAAATACGTTTAAGTATATAGGATATGCATATATAGAAAGACCTCTTATATAAAAAAGTAAAGAGTACTTTAACTACTACTAATTTTAATATAAAGATAGCGCAATATCTTAATTAACTCTATAGTTAACTTGCCTAGTAGTAATAGGTTTATAAATATTATAGTAGTTATTAACTGTCTTATAAAAATGCAATATATAATTCCTATAGACTTAATTAATGCAATATTAGTAGCCGAATATTTTATTAAGCACGTCTTTAAACTATATAGACTTCCTAACTTAATAATATTTAACCATAAAAGCTAGTTTATTTTAGATTTCTAGTAAGCCTTATATAAATAATTAAGTATTTAAATATAACTCTTAACTGTATTCTATCTAAAGATAAATAATTAAACTAAAATTATAAACACAATTATAGAATAATACCTATAAATATACTACTCCTACCTATAAGACAACTAGAGAAAATAGCTGCCCTTAGCTGAGTTTACCGTAAATAATATAATAAATATATTAATAGGCGTAACGCTATTCTATATAACCTATAGATAGGACCCTTAACTTAAATTTAAACTATAACCTAAAATTAATATAATAGGACCCACGATTAAATGGATTTAGTTAATTAATATATATAACTTCGCTAATTAAATGAAGTAGTTAATGGAACTATTATAAAATAAATTAATATATACTTAAATAGTATAGGAATAGTATATAAATAAAGAACGAGCTCCTGTATAGGACTTTAAGGAAGGTAATATAGTTTACCTAAATATATAAAACCTATAAACTTAACAGCCCTTAAAGAAACTTAATTAGAAGTTTATAGGCCTATACTAAATTAAGAAGAAACTAAGCCTATATATCTATAAGCTTAAACTACTAACTAAAATAAAAATATACCTAACGTTTTATATAAGCTTATTATAACTGTTCGGATCACGGGGGGGGTTTGGGTTCAATCAATTTCTTCTTTTCTCTCCTTTCCCTCTTCTACTTCTACAGGTGGAATTTGATGGATCTCCTGAGCTCGCTTAGCTCACGTGGTCAACCCAATTGGTTACAAGCAACTGTGTCTACTATATTACAGAACCTTATTCAGACAATAACCTTTAAAAAGATAATTTTATAACTTATAAAGTGCCACCACTACCTCCTATAATTATTAATAACGGTAATAGTTCTTACTTTATTAACTTAATTAATAATATAGGCCGTCGAAAACGGACTCTGCACCTATACGTGGTGACGGCTACGAACCTGGGTCTTCGAAGTTCAGACCCAGAGCCAACGCAGAGACGTTGCACAGCGTGCGATAGGACCTGGTGGTGGATGTGAGCGTTGGGGCGGTAGTGAAAATTTTTTAGATAGTGAGATCTTGAAAACCACCACTATTGGTACCCCTTCACGATAACAGCTACCATGCTGTTCTCCTATTAAGGCACCTGTACGATCCGACATGGATATATAGCATTCGATAGCATCCCCCGACCCCCAATAGAAAGCATCGACGACCTCACATTGACGAACGAACGAATGCACGAACGAACGAGCAAATATACGGCCCCTCCTAACCCCCAGGGCGATCGCCCGCGGAGCATGCGGTTACTCGCCATCATCTACTGAGTACTTAGCAGCCTGGATTGCGACCCACGGTTTTCCCTATCTCCTTTTGACGGAGTGGTGACCCTTAGAAAGGGCCTAGCTGGGGCCTAGGCACAAAAAATACCCAAAATACAATATCCCGCTTGCTTGGTATTACAGTGGTTAATGGATAAATCCCCCTTACGCCTTCGATGGCCCTAGGGGGGGGGAGGCATGGCGTATATGGCAATGGTCAAACAAGAGATAGCACACAGGGGATGGCCAAGATATGGGAGACAACAGTATAGCAATCAATTGGCAAGGCCTAGCTGGGACGTAGTGAACCCCGGCTTTGGATGAGTCAGAGAAGGAAGCAGTGGTTCCCAAGGAGTTCGAACATCCAAGGAGGACAGGACGTAGCCGTAGGCCCGCAGGGCCGCTGCTACGGACGGACATGGCAAGTCGGGGTTTTTCCTCCCCCAACTGCAGGGTTTTCTTCATGTAAATTACAAGTTTTCCCCCCTGCGACGGAGTAGTCTGCGTGGGCCAAGTAGGATCCGTATCAGACGTTAATCAAAGAATCTCTCTCTAATTAATAATATATAATGGAAAATATAATCTAAACAATTTAAACTTCTTATTAAGTAAAAAGGATATAAAATACAAACCTAGGAAACCTATAATTAGATTAAGGCCAACGCACCTTTCTTAGTAAAAGAATTCTATAAGGACTATTCTTTACGGCCTAGTTTAGCTAAATAGACATAATATAAAGGTAAATAACTACTACCTAATATAAATACATGAAATATAATAGCAGGAAACTTAAAATTAAAAAGAACTTAAAATATATTATGACGCTTATAATATAATAAGTTATAAATTCTTAATTAAATTAAATTATTTTAGACCTTTAGCTAAAGGAGGAGTACTATAACAGGACTAGCCTAGTTATAGTAGGAATGTCTTAGTAAAATACTTAATAAATAACTATCTAAAACTGTTTGCAACTATTTACAACTGTTTGCAACTATTTACAACTGTTTACAACTGTTTATAACTATCTATAACTATCTATAACTATTTGTAATTGTCCGCTATAATCTACTATTTTTTACTAGCGCTATAACACTAAAGTATATTAAAGACCGTTAAAGACCGCGTGTATATATACGCATGCACCAACCACTAAGACCCTAACTGTTTAATTATATAATTCTCTTATTATTCCTTTCTCTTCTTTATATAACGTCTTGTACTCTATAAGAGCTATATACCCTTAGATTTAGATAAAATTTATATTATTCCTTCAAATCTTCCCTAAAGTCTCTTCGCGCCCTTATATCCTCCTTATTAACCTCCTTATCCTCTACTATACTATAGTCCTCTAGATTATTAGGATTATATATATTTAAGAAGTTATATACTACTGTTAATATATATACTAAAAGAATCTGCGTTGCTAGAGGGAAGTTCTATCTTGCTGCCTTAAAGTATTAAAATTGTCTTTTAAAAACTCTAAAGGTACGCTTAATAACATTCCTAAGTCCTATATAATGTAAATTAAATAGCTCCTTTACATTCTGCGGCCTTATATTTACCTAAGCTTATTTATAAAGATAATATTAAACGCCTTAGTATGGTACTAACGTTATAGAGGTATTTAAATAACTAGCATTAGCAAGATAATATTAACCTTATAGAGCTTTAAAGCCTTTTGTTGGTTTCACCAGGGATACCTATTTAAATAGGCCAGAATCGTAGTCAAACAGTCTTTACTAATTGATACAATAATTGTTTTCTTTTCTCTCGAAGCTGTGCGAAGGAAAAGGGGCTTAAGGCCCTTCGCTTTGCTTTGCTTCGCTTGTCGTAGCCTAGTACCATATATAACTATTCCAATACAGGCAGTTCTTTCTTTTATGGCCTAAGACTAGAACTAATCGAATTGTTATTTTAAAGGAAACGCTTTTATCCTCCTATCTTACTGTATACCATTGTATATATAAGTCTTGCCAAGCCCTTTTCTATACCCGTTTCGGATATTACTAGATTATACTAGGCAGTACTAGGCAGTACTAGGCAGTACTAGGTAGATTGCCATAGGTTACCGCACATTGCCGCATATTACTGTATATTGCCGTATGTTGTCTAGGGCTGAGTAGACTTTTCTCCTCTCTTTACCTATCCTTCTATTTGTACCTTAAGGTAGTTAGTATCTAAGAACTTTTCTAATACCTTGTTAGGGTTGGATTTAGTTATAGCATCTGCTAGGTTGTCTTAGCCGTTAATCTAGTGGATCTCTAGTAGTTCTCTTCACTCGTATAATTGATAAAGGGCTATAATATTAATTATTAGACGCTTTTCCTTAGTGGTTCCAAGCTTAATAAGGTATTCCTAGAGTAAGTAAGAGTTAGTGCAGACAATAGTTGGGATTTAAGAAAGACTGAGTTGATCTATAATCATTCTAAGAGTGGTATTAATAATAATTGCTATATCTACTCCTTCTACTATGCTGTAGATCTCTGATGCTAGTATGCTCCTAGTTACTCGCTTACTCTTAGTTAAGCTATAATAGATTAAGTTTCCCTTAATCTGGAATTTCTTCTCTATTATCTTAGTCTTATTTATAATAATAATTTTATATCTAATCTAGGAACTAAAATCTTTATTATTTGCAAATAATCCATCAACAAAGACAAAGAGCTTTACTATAGATAGGTTAAGGGTAATGTAGTTAATGCCTTAATCTATATACTTTATCTACTATGTAAGTCTCTTGTTTAAAGCGGTAATATTAGCTTTAGTTGGATTCTGGTATTGGGTAGCAACTAAAAGGTTAAATACAGCCTCTAGTTAATAGATGGTTGCAATATAAGCTCCACGCGCCTATTGCTCTCTGTAGTTGTTCTGGAAGTTAGGAGACTTAGCATCTATAAGCTTAAGCTTCTTTGCCTATTTCTTTTAACGCAACTGGATAGTATCCTTGTATTGTGTTAGTATATATCTATTAAAGATTAATAGAGTTTCTGGTGCCAGGGCTTCCTTAGGCTTTATAAGGAACTTAGCTTTACTAAGTTTATTATCCTTTAGGACTAAGAATTCTTCTAATACTAATATAAGTGTGTTATTAGTTTGCATTTCTATAAGGCTAAATACCCCCTTCTTGGTTGTAATTAGGAAGCAGGGGTTATAGGTAGATATAATTATAGATAGCTTTTCCTTGTAATACTTGTAATATGTAGCCCACCAATAGGTTCCAGCTTTAGGAATCCTATATAATGGCTTTAGAACAACCATAATAGTATTTAGTGGATACATATGGATAATTTCCTTTAGAAGATTTGCAAGAATCAGTCGTTAAATGGAAGTTGTTAATTAGGTATAAGCTTAAGTGACATTATATAGCCATATCTAGATCTTCTTATCTGGAAGTTAAAATAAAGATGGTGCTAGTGCCGTGATGACTCGTTAACTAGCTCTCTGGATAGTCGGAGATTGTATAAGAATTATTTCCTTTCTATTGTTGTTATACGCTTGGATAACGAGTCTGGATTTTTTATATAGGGTATCTATAGCTTTACCCTTAATCTTATAAACGATTCTTAAGTTAAAAATCCTAACACTAGCATGTTTAACGCGATCCTATTAGATAAAGTTAAAGACTCCTTATCTAGTTAACCCATCAACTTCCTGTTTTATTAAAGTTTCAAATAGTGCTTTAGGAGTGGTAATTTTACCCTCTTTTTATAGCTTTATTGCAAGTGCCATATTAGCTTGCTCTTTGCTTATTATAAAAGTTATTAAGGTTATTTGGGCATTAATCTCCTTAATAGTAGTAAGAAAGGCTTGGTTGAAGTTATTCTTATTAGTAAAATAGTAATAGGTGCTCTGACGGGTAACAATTTCTTTATTAGATATATCTTTGTTATATAATCCCTTTGGTTATCCTTAACCACGTTATATAATTGGTTCTAGGTTAACTAGTTCGGTTTGCTTGTTTGGTTCTTTCTTATTATTAGATTAGTTAACTTGGTCCTTCTATTCTAGAATATCCGGTATCTCCTCTTTTATATAGTATGGTTTGACGATAGTTAATCAGAAATTAGTTGGTCTATATAGTATATTAATTATGTATATTTCGCTGTTAATTGCTAATAGTTTATACGGTCCGTTCCAACCGTCCTTCTTGCGCTATACACGTACTTCTAAGAGAATTGGTAAACTTAGCGTAGATATAGTATTTGGGCCGTTTCTTATAGTAAGCGCATCTTTGACCTATTACTCTACTTAAGGACAACGAACTTTCTTAATAGCTGCACGGATTGCTTTAGCTCTCTTAGTAACGGATAGCAATAAAGCATCTATTTTAGTCATTTGTGGATATACCCTAAAGACTAAAAGAGTGGGAATAATTCTATCCGGTCCAGCTAAATTGTTAATAGCCTTTACAGCTATCTATAAACTTATTTCCTTGTTAACCTGTTTATCCGCAAGCTCTTCTTGGATAATTTAATAAGCTTATTGTAATAGGGTATAATATCTTTTAACCTTTCCTATACTGTTATGGGCTTTTACAGGAACTTCCTTAATCTTAATTGCTATTGACTTAGCGTGTTGTCTAAATTTAGTTAATGAGAAGTTCCTTTCTATGTTGTGAACTAAGTAATCTGGTGGTCCTTGGTAAGTGTTAATCTAGTACATTCGCAGCGTATCCTAAGCAGTCTTTGCAGACATGTCCTTTAAGAACTTAGCAGCTTGGAATAATATTAAAGAATCCACTACTTGCAGAACTGGCTTGCTATCCAAGTATATAACATTAATAATAACTATATAGTTAAATTTGTAGTTATCCTTTAAGGTAAACTTAAATCTGCTAGGCGATTTTGCATATATCTGGTAATGGTAATAGTATTTTATAAGGTATTTGACAGCTTTAGAATTTATTTTATATCTAGCTTATTAAAGAACCTTGGTTAGTTATTGAACTGATAAATGACTAAAGCGTTTATGCAATTAACGCAATTTGGCTTTAGTTAAGTGACTCTAGGCAATACTATATTCTAGTTGGTAAAGCAACATCCATAGATAGCCCTATTTTTGTATAACTGGGACAATCTTGTCGCCTTGGATTAGAACGTTTTAAAGATTGTTTAACTTAATACCTATTTTATCCATGTCTTGGATATAAAATAAGAACGGTGTATTTGCTGGGATAATATAGAAGGTAATAGTGCCTAGCGGGGTAGGAACTTGGATAGTGCCTTAGGATAATATAGTGCCTTTACTAAATCGGATCTTGTGAGCTCTAGCTATAGTAGTATTTAGTTAGACACTAGTGTTAAGCTTTTGTAGTACCTGGAACTAAGGTTAACCAGCAGTTGATATACCTATAGCTCCGCTATCTGGCATAATGCCCTAAAAGACCTCTAACGAATATCGGTCCTTAAATGTAAATACTAAGGTCTCTAGTAACTATAGTGGTGACGCCTTAAAGATATCTTTGCCAGTAACCGCGTGCTAGGTGGACTGGTCGTTTAAAATAGCTATAGTCTGGGTACTATTAACTTCTCCAAACTCTATGAAATATGTATTGTATTCCTCCTTGATCTCTATATTTATTATTATATAGTCTACTTCTCCTATATTATTATCTGGAAGATCTTTTACTCCTTCCTATATAGTAAGGAAGCCGTAATACTAGGCTAATATAACTTCCTGCTCTCCTGTGTATTAGGCATGTTGTTAATACTTAGTATATACTTGTTGTCTATCTTCTGCTATATGCTTACTTAACCAGCATCCAGGTTTGTTGCAGATATAGTATTGTTTCTAATGGGGTAGGTAGTAGTTATAATATCCGCCACAGTGGTTTCCTTTACTTTGGTATCCTCCTCTATATAGACATAATCCACGCTAGGAGCCTCTTTAGGGTCCTTTATACGTATAATTAGTCCAATTCTGGTTATATTACTTGGTGTTGCTTTAATTGTCTTGCTTCTAAGGAACAGTTTACGTATAGTATTGTTATATCTCTTAGGCATATACTGCTGTACCTACTACTAATTGTAACTGAGCACACACGCCCTTAAATATAGTGGCTGGGTTGTATAATGCAAGACTATACTTGTTAATACCTCTATAGGCACTAATAACTTAATCCTAAAGACTGTATTCTCTTTGGTATTCTTCTAACAATCTATATTAGATCTTTTAAAGTTTATTAAAGAGCATTTGCAGATACTGAAGTCGTAATTTTTCTAGGTTAGTGTTAATAATTTGCTGATATATAGTCTCTCTCCATTCCAATATATATAGTTAACGGTTTTCCTTAGTTTTAAAGTGTGTCTTTACTATTTATACCATTATAATAAAGTCATATAATCTTCCGGTAATCTTATTATAGTAAAAGTCGCTTACCCAATTCTTAAGCATAATTAGGAATGCTATATAATATTATTCCTCTGGCACTCTAACTGTAATACAGCAATTATAGAATACCTGTAGCTTAGTATTAAGAATGTTATATGCTTCTCCTCTATACTTCTTAGTATTATTGGTGTAAAACTTTATTAAGTCTATAAGCAATTTTGTTAAAGTAGTCTAAGGTTATTATCGGTTCTGCATATTCCATTTAGGGTAGTGCTAGTAAGGTGGTTAAGCTTATTCGTTACGTGGTAATACTAGGAGATTTTATAATGCTTAATTGGTTAATAGTGTAGACATAACAGGCAATGTCTGTATTGCAGTTGCGGGCAATTATAGCAGTAGTGGCAATCTAGATAGGTTTGTTAATATAGGTAGGTTATATAATATAGATAGGTTCCGTAGCACAGGTATATTTAGCTATAATGGCGGTAGAAAAGGGTAGATAAATTAATCTTGTGGGATATCTTATTAATACTACTCTGCTGCTGCTAGTATAGTAGAAGTAGCTTAAGGTGTTACTAGAGTAGTCTAGGGTGTTAATGTTACTGCTAATCTTGGTGTTTACAACTTATAAGTTGCAGGATTCTACTATAAATAAAACTCGCCGCCTTCTCTAAGCTATTAGTTAATTTCTTCTTTAGTCTATTTATAATACTCTTCTTCCTTAATAGCAATTTGTAAGTTTATAGGGAGGGTTCTCCTATCTCTACCTATATAGTATCTATATAATCGCAAATAATCTTGTAATATTTAGACTAAATTCTTATAACTAAGATTAAAGATATCCTTTGTCCATCCTTTAAAATTCTCTTAAAAGTATTCCTATAAAATTTAGTCCTTAAACTTCTCCTCTTAGTAGTACTAGATATAGTATATAATGTATCTATTTACTATTTCCGTGTTGAGGTTATTTTTGTTTATAGGATTAAATAATTCTCCCTATTTCTCCTTGTTATGGGTGTATTTATCTCGCAATAATATATTGATTTAGAAATTGACTGATTTAAAGGGGTTAATGTAGTTAAAAGTAGTAAGGTTAGGTTTATAGGTGGATTGTTAAAGGGTTAAAGGTAAGGTTAAGGTTATTATAATAACGTTCTTAACAGAAACTTAGAGCGTTAGTAAAGGAAGAGGTTCTTAGCTTATTAATTCTACTCTCGTCCTTATAAACGTTGTTATTCTGCATAATAGACGCGACTTAGAGGGTTAGACGGAGGGAGAGGTTCTTAGCTTGCTAATTCTACACAAGTCTTTAGAAATCTTACATAGCTTCTTTAATACTTGCTAAAGGTATATACTAGCTTTCTCTAGGAGCCTTTAAAGTTACTTTACCGGTTTCCTCTAGCGCGTTCCTATAAAGGAGTGGGGATACAATCCTAATATTTATAGTTTAGCCTCTTCTGGACGGATTCCTTGCTATTTTATAGTTAATAATTAACAACTACTAATTAGTGTTGGTTTCACCAGGGATACCTATTTAAATAGGCCAGAATTGTAGTTAAACAGTCTTTGCTGGTTAATACAATGATTGTTTTCTTTTCTCTCGAAGCTGTGCGAAGGAAAAGGGGCTTAAGGCCCTTTGCTTCGCTTCGCTTCGCTTGTCGTAGCCTAGTACCATACATGACTATTCCGACACCTTTCTTCTTTGCCAAATTAATAACTCTATAGTTATAGGCAGTACCTTCCCATCTAGCCAGAACGTATATAAAGTTTATATTAAAATTAACGGCAGCCAAAACGTTCTGCGTTAATATACCTTTCCTACTACGCTAGGGAGCTTACTACTTATACCCGCCTTTAATTATAATTAGTAGATGCGTACCGTTAAGCACTTTAATACAATTAGCAAAGAATAGATATTACTTTAGGTTATCTACAATCTTATTTAGCGTGGTATTTTTAGGCAGATTAACGAGCTCCTTATACAATTTAATAAGCCCAGAAAGAACTGTATATACTACTCTATATACCAAATTAGCTTTAGTAAAAGAACTGCTTTAAAGTACATATTACCTACTCCTTAATCATTAATAAGGCGTGCTGCGTTTCCTTACAAACTTACTAGTATAACTAATTATTACTAAATATTAGTAGGAATATTAATAGCTTATCTGCTGCTAATAGAAGTTTTATATTCTTTAAGCCACCATTAATTTAGAGCCATTTAAGCAACTTCCTAAACACCTCTAGCCGCATCCTCGTTAAATTATAGAGCCTCTATGGATGGCTATAGAGCAACTATATCGTCCATAACGTCCCCCGCCATATATTAGTGTGTTAAGTATAAACACTAACTAGTCGGATCCGAACGGTAATAGTAAGGATTAAGAAGAGGACATCGTATAGGGCCTGCAGCTGCTATAGTAATACCGTCGTTGGTGAGGGTGGTGGTGGTGGGGGCATAGTAGGCAAATCGGACGGGCGCACGAGCAGAGCTCCAGATTCGACTTAACGATTAATCTGGAAAAAAAAGCTCTAGATTAATCTGACGCCAAGACCTTAGATTCAACTACTATATACGGTAAATCGTGCGAATTTGACGCGGTTGCCGATCTGGAGGAGCTCCAGATCAGATTGGGGCTCCAGATCAACTCGGTTCTGGAGCCTCCAGATTCAATCTGGAGCTGCAACCGAACGCACCCTTACTGGTGGTACACATTCACAAGCCTTCAAAGATCATGTTGTGGTCCTACTTAGCCCTTACTTTGGGCATTGCAGCTCTTGTATCCGCCAAACAAACGCGGTTACAGTTCTCCCAGTCGGAAGCCTTACTCGCCTCTCTCTCGGACGTTCCCCCCGCAGCGACTTCGAAAGAGCTTCTGTACCTCCACCGCCACCTAATTGAAATCGAATCTATTACGGAAAATGAATATGAGGTTGGGAAATGGCTGGCTTCATATCTCGAGTCTAAGAACTTTACAGTAGAAATGCAAGAAGTATCGCCAAAGCGTTTCAACCTCTTAGCCTACACGGGTAAAACTAGCAAGACACCAATCCTGGTTTCGAGTCATATTGATACAGTACGTGCAATTACAGTCACCCTCTCTGGAGTTGGATCAATCAGTCTTCCGTACTCAAACTCAGCTGCTTATGTCTAATTGATTGATTTCGCTTTGTCCTAGGTTCCCCCATTCTGGCCCTACAAACACAACCATACCTCCGGCATCATCTCCGGCCGCGGGTCCGTAGACGCAAAAGGCAGTGTCGCAGCTCAGATTATAGCGCTTCTTTCTCTTCAAGAAGAGCTTCCTCCCTCGGCCGTCTCCCTTCTTTTTGTTGTCGGCGAAGAAACTGGAGGTGATGGCATGCGCTACTTCTCTGCAAACGCTCCACACTCCTACGATGCCGTTATATTCGGTGAGCCAACCGAAGGCAAGCTTGTCTGTGGCCACAAGGGGATGCTGAGTTTCACAATCAAGGTGCAGGGCAAGGCAGCTCATTCAGGATACCCTTGGCTTGGAGTCAGCGCAAACGATGTGCTCGCTGAGGCGCTGGAAAAAATGCTGAAACTAAGGCAGCATCTCCCATGGAGCGAGAAGTATGGCAACACAACCATGAATATTGGACGTGTGGAAGGCGGCGTCGCTGCGAATGTAGTTGCCGAGGCGGCCAAGGCGCAATTTGCGGTAAGATTGGCGGCGGGCACGCCAACTGTGGTCAAAGGCATGATTGTCAGTGCGTTACAAGGCATCAAGGCTAGAGTTGAAGAGCTAGGTGGAAGCTTGGAGATAGAATGGGGAAGTGAGGGATACCCACCTATTGATATTAATTGTGACGTGAAGGGGTTTGACAAGATAACGGTCAACTACGGAACCGATATCCCGAACTTGAAAGGCACACACAAGAGGTATTTATATGGACCTGGATCCATTTTTGTAGCGCATTCCGATCATGAAGCACTTAAGTTTGAAGAGTTGGAAAGGGCAGTGGTTGACTATAAAAAGCTGATATTGGTAACGCTCGAGAAGCAAAAATAAAAACTAGAAAATATGAATAGGTAGGAAATACCGGGATAATTTTATATATATACAAAGTCGCCCCGCCATTGGTAGACTCTATCCAGCTGACCATTAAAAGATATTATCAGTCCTCGCCCTCCAGGCATTTATACCGTAGGTGACGGGGTGCAGCTGAGCGTGGTCACCGATGGAGCCACCGGAAAAAGGTCGGCGGTACCCAACTTTTACCCATACAGAACGCGGGAAGGGCTGCAGGCCCGAGGAGCTAGGTATAAGGAGTGCCAAGGGCTAGCCGAAGGCTAGCCTTGGCAGCCCCCTAAGAGCTCCCGGGCGTGCACCCGAGTAAGGGATAAAAGATCCCTTACATTGTCATTCCCATGCCTTTACGACTTCAATTCTCGTAATCTAGAAGTTTCACTTTACACAGCTTGTTTACGCAGATATCCCATCCTTATAAACGCTCAAGATCTCTCCGGTACCCTAGGTAAGACCACGTAACTTCCCTCTCCAACTCCAAAGACGATCTCATTCGTCCCTTTAAAAACCTCCTCAGGCCTGTCTTTCTCACTCTCATGCGTAAAAATCCCGCTGCCCTGCGTATCCGCACCTGAGATCTCAAATATCAGTTTTCCGCCCTCGCTTACTACTACATTTGTTGGCCAGATCTCTACATCTACTGCGTAAACCTCTCCTACTTTTACTGGCTGCACGTCGCTAGAGCGGTAGTGTCGATATGGTAAGTAGGGCCGATGGAGAGGGTGTTTCGGGTCCATAGCCCGCAGGCTAACGCGCAGCCAGCCTTTAGTAACGGGAACGGGGTCGCCGGCTGTGCCGGTGTAGAAAACCTCGTTTCCAGCAGGGGAAATGTGGCGGATGGTGAGGAAGAGGTCAATATCAGAAGGGGCAGAATCCTGAGGTGGGATACGCACGTTCAAGTGTGAGGTCACATAACCTGTAAATTCTGTGCGGGCGGAGAACGGAGCTGTGCTAAAGCGGATGATACCTGCTTCAGATTGTTTATCAAAATCCCGTGGTGGAGGCGGACCGCGGGCTTCTGGGGCGCGGGGAGTGGGAGGCGCGTATTGCATTGTTTCCCATGATAGGGCACTTTTGTTTTGAAGTGACTCAGGAGATGCTGAAGGTGTGAAAGATTTGTCGGGCAGGAGGTAGTACTTCTCATACCGGGTATCTGGAAGAGGCCATGAGTGCTCCTCACGACGGGCATATTTCTTCTCTTTTTCAGCATCATTGAAGCCTACGTCGCCTTCACGGAGGACAACTGAGACGGTAGGAACTTTTCCTGGGGTGGCCCAGCCGACGGAATCTTCTCCTTTGAGGAAGGCGTCGAGGAAGGACTTCTGGAGAAGCGCTTCTTCATGATAGTAGAAAGGGAGATCATGTCGCCCGGTGATGAATCGCAAGTATTTAAACTTGGAGCTAGCGCGTGTGAAGCCTTCTATGTTCCCACGGAGGTGGAGGAGAATGCCTCCCTAATTTTCATCAGATCACAGGGTGTAATATAGGAAAGGGCTATGAACTTACCCAATTGGCTACACTAAGCAAGGGAACTTCTATATCCTCAATTCTGTAGTCTCTAGTAGCGTAATACTCATCATCTATGAATTTATTCGCTTCGTTGTCAACAGTTTGATCTCGCAGATTTGCTTTCAGCTGTTCTTCACTTAAATGTCCCTCAATAGTCTCTGGCAACGCTGAGCCAGGTCTACGTGGTCGGCCATACTGGTTGACTACGACTTGAGCGTTCCACCAAAATTCTACTCCGGTAAGCAAAAGGCGCGATCTTTACCTTTAAAAGCACTTACGAATAAATCTATTCGACAAGATCCCTCCATGTCTGCATCTATCTCTATAATAGTCCGACATGCCTTCCCAAGGAATAATGGCTGCCAAACCTTTCGGTTTCCTCGCCGCAACACGCCATTGTGTCCCAGCATAATAACTGATACCTAGTAATCCTACTTTTCCGGTTGACCACGGTTGCTCCGCCGCCCATTCGACGACATCTTTAAAAGCCTCACTTGTCTCACAGCTCATAGTATCCATGAGCCCTGGACTTTGCCCTATACCGCGCTCATCTGCTCGGACAATGGCGTAGCCGTTCGCAGTCCACCACTTTGGATCTGGAGTTTCCCATGCTGAGTGGAGAGATTTATGCTCTGGATTGACTTCGTCAAAGGATGATTTGCGAAAGTTTTCGTACCACACGTCTTTCCCGTATGGGCCGTATGTGACGAGGACGGGATACTTAGTGCTAGCGTCTGAATCGAGAGGACGGTATATATTGGCGCGAATTAGGCCGGACTCGTGGGTTCTAAGGGGAACGCCGATACTTTGTTCGAAGATGTACGGGAATGATGTTGTGTCCTTCGTGCTTATGTTGCGAATCTGTAGAGTTGTAGTAGATGATCCACTAGATTTGGCATTGGAATCATTGTTAATCGAATTTTCGCCAGTGTATTCGTCCATTGAAGTGAATGTTAAATTTGTTGTTCTTGAGGTGGGAGAGCTGAGAAACTTGAAGCTCAATTACGTTGAGTCCCAGCCATTCCTTAGCACATGAAATTTTTACCCACATCGCGACAAGTTTCGTGGACTCGAATATCCGGAGTTTGGAGTGATAATCCCGCATGGCGGGTTTGAGGGCGTCGTGATTCCCCCCTCTTTCCACTTCGGGTGTGTGGACTACCACCAATCCCAAGTTCGGCTCCACATTCCCTACGCAACTCCATAGTATCCCGTAAAAACGAGTTGCGACGAGGGCAGTTTCTGAAGGCTATCCCTTGCAATGGTAGCGTCCTACGAGAATTGGACCGTGCGCAGAACACCAAAAACCCGAACCGAAAGTACGCGTATTTTCCATCACGGAGCCTTGATAATACAAATCCTATTGGACGGCTCTTATCGATAACCGTAGGACACATTTTACCGTTGCAAGGGATAGTAATACCAGGAGCCTGTTAGGGGCTTTCAGATTGGGAAAAGAATTACTACCCCTGCTAATAACGCGCCCAAACCCCGCACGAGGTCGCGCAGCGACCGCCCCTAAGTACCCTCGCACGCGATTTTGGGCGAAAAGGTATATAATTTTAGTTAAATCGGTACCTTATAGGCGGTTGCGTAATATTACTCTAAAATTTAAATACCTAAACGCGTTCTGTTATCACTATTATATATAGTAAAGGTAGTATATGGCACGGAGTGAGTATAACCTCTTCTGTGCCCGTAGGTCAAGGCCCGATGGTTTTCTTCGTCGGCTTCAGATTTCCATTTTATCTATGCCGAACACCCTATGATCCAGGAACTACATCATAAACATTGTCTTTTAGAAATTACCGACTTTTGATACAGAAGGTGTAAAAGATAAATGATGTGGCCTTTGAGGTTTCATAGTCATAAGTTAGGCGAGGATCAGACGCAAAGCAAGCCTGTGCAATTCCTTCTAAAATATAAATTTAACGACAGGAAGTACCATCTACGGACATTAAGGACATGAAATCTGTAAAGATAAACGCTCGTGCCATACAGCCATGCTCCTGGAAGAACCTGAGCGCAAAACGCCGCGATATCCTTACCCTAAACGATGTCGTAAGACCAACAAACTTTGCTCTTTAGTGGGGCATCAATCCAAAGAAAAGATTACCTGAATCATTTTCTAACGGATATAATGCTTACGGCGCCTCATGCACTGGCTGGCCCCACTGGTTATTTCGTGGCGGTATATATGGTGACTCCATCTCAGCCGCACCTGGAGGGGTGGGATAAGCCGGCGGTTGGTATGGTGGAGCAGGCGTCGAGTGCGGAATGGGTACTTCCACGGGTCGAGGAGACTTATCAGGAATCCGTTGGAAGCCATCGCTAGTCATCGGGTACGAGTTTGCGGGTGTTCCGGCCGTCTGCATACGCTTGTTGTACCGGCGACGAGCGCAGAACCACGCTACACCCACCGCAATAATGAGGACCACGATAGCGGCTGCGACCCCAGCAATGATAGCAATGTGGGAAGTGTGTTTAGGAGGCTCGGACGCTGGAGAAGCTGTTGCTGTGGTTGCAGATGCTGCGGCAGCTGAGCCAGATGCACTGGAAGATTGTTTTGTTCCAGTACGTGAAGTATGAGTTGTTGATGAGGTTGGTTGTGCGCCAGCGCTTACCTCAGTTTGCGATGCGATGGGGAAGCTGGTCGTCGCAGCAGTCGACAAGCCAAAATCGTTCACGATACTTGCTGAGCTGACATCGAATACCTTTGTATCGTCGTTGCAGCATGTACTGCCATCGGAGGAACAGCAATATTTGGTGTCGCCGCAGGGCACCAGCTCATCCCAGGATGATGCTGCGTCTACATAGGGTACTCTGTAAGCTTTCTTGTTTATCAGAGGGACGAATAGACAAAAACTACCTCCAGATTTGCAGTGTTGGAAGCATTGGCCAGCCTGCCATGTTTTGTCTGTACAAGCGCCCCGGAACGCATATTCACCACCTGGATAGTAACATAAACCTGAATGAAGTTCGTTAGAAACCCGATGCGGGCTGAAAGAATCTGTTTATAACGGACCGTTTGATAAACATTGGTCGCCTTCACTCGGAATGCAGCAAGTGGAGTATTGATCTCCAGTGCATGGCTCGTAGCTATAGTCTGCTGGGAAAGTTCCATCGGGGTAGTAGCTGGGTGTAGCTTGTCAGGAAAAATTCTTGGCTTTTTGGTGGGGGGCCGTTACCATGATGCTCTAACTCTATGAGCGAAGAAACCGAAAACTGCGCTAGATAATGACAGAATTTGGAAGCGCATGATGACTTGAGAGACAATAGTAATGAACGACGGTGGATGATGGAGAAAGCAAGAAGAACAGGTTGAAGGAAGATCTCCTACCGGTCTCAGCTGAGAACGCCCAATTACTACATTGAGGGGGCCCGGGCAGGTTGTCCTATCGTGAGTTGCAACGCAGTGGAAAAGGGGCATGCGGAGCGTTTGCAGATACGATGAAGCCACAAACGAGGGCTGATACCTTGTGGTGGCTTGGAGAGGAGATTAGACAAATCATCTTCTAAAGATCCGGAGCAATTGAATTATGGCAACTTCCATAGAGATACTTTTAGACGGGCGTTCTCCAAATACTTTCATTGAGGAACAGTATTCGAGAGATACAGCCTGTCCAGGCTCCAGTGTCCCCCCCCGTGTGCACGCGCGACACACACCTAATTTCGCTACGTCTGCAGCTAAATTAATATGTAGAGCTAGCAGGAAGGGGTGTAGTACGTGGCCAGGGCTTAAGCCACGGCCCACATCGAATTCGGAGCTCGGATTTGAAGCTATTCTGAACTTCTCTCTCTTACCAAAAGTCGTGATATTTGCTCCAGATCGTGGTGTTGCAAAACTTCTTCCTCTTATTAATATGAGCTCCAAACGTCCTGCCGCCTCTATAGGTAGTCCCTCCAACCGCCCACCTACTTAGCGATTTCGATTGTTACCAGTATTACCTTCCTTATCGATCGCTCGTCCACCTCCTTTATTGCAGAGCTTGAGTATAAGCACGATCGTGAATCTTCTACCTGTATATAGTAGCCAACTTAACACGCAGCTTGACTACCCTCTACCACTAATGTATGGCACCCCACGTGCATCATAACAGGCTGCCTTTTTTACTATAGGCGAGCTTAATAAAATCCTATATAATCCGGTGGCTGCCGAAGAGGACGATAATAAGGAAGTTTGACACTTTTATCTATCGCGTAAACGGAATATGAGAGCTCCGCAGCGCCCACGACCCACCCAGCGTGTAAATATAGCTCCCCTAATATTGCAAAGCCAATCGTACACCGAGAGGCCTTATTCGCTAGAGGCTCCGCCATCTGAAGTTTCGGTAGAGGATAAGGAGGAGCCGGCTTTAAGGCTTCGAACGGAGCAGGAGGAGCATATAGTGAAGCCTTTAGGTGGAGGCTCCTTCTTTGAGTATTGCCTGCTAGTGTTAGTAAAGGTTGCAAAGTCGAGTCGCTTAACTCCTATATTGGCTTATACATTTCCTAAGGCTCGCCTTAGTCTCTCAGTGATATACAATCGCGAAGTTCTTTATAAAATTAATAAAGCTTTACAGCAGAAGTTCGCTAGCCATACTTTCTAGAGGAAGTCGTGTAATGCTACCGTAAAGCTTACTGGGCGATCAAACTCCACCAAATCTACATTCCAACCTGACCCAAGCCGTATAATTAATTGGGTTAATTCCGAAGAAGAACTCTTAAGGGTGGCGAAAGGATGTTACAATGGCGATAATGGCTCATTTAAGCGGCTTAAAGTTGAACTCGCTTTAGAATATATTAAGACAATTGAGCAGTAAGCTGCTCGTGCTCCTACCCGTTCTTTTATGGTGTCGCAATTAGCATCCCACAGGAGAAACAGTTTCAGCCCTGTGGCGTTTCTTTGGCCAATCATCAGGCAGCTGTGCTTATTCCCATTTCCCATGAGCGGAGTGGTCAATGCTGCATGGGCTGGCGTCAAGAGTCGTGATTCGGCCTGCTGTTCTTACAGCGTCCTGGCGCATCCGGTGGTTAGCGCCTTACTAGTGACGCCTCTCGGGCGGAGACCCTCATACGGATTAGTATGAGGTTCCCCGTCTTGGCAGCGAGCTTCATTGACCGAGTTTACGAGGTCTATCCCATGCACTGCGGAAATGGTCGTCGCTGCCTGTGCGCTCGCCAAGGTCGGGTGTGGCCAATTAGAAGCGCTAGATTTGTATTATATAATCCACTAAGGAAAATTAAAACTCTAAGATTTTTAATATACGATAGTTAAATTAACTAGCAAATATATTAATACTATGCTTAATTTAAGAGCTTAAACGCTTTAAATTTAATTCTATAGTAGTCCACCCTATAGATACTGCTAATTTAACCTATTTTAAGTGTTCCTTTTAGCATTCTCCTAATTTATAAAGTGGTATTTAATATAGCTTATATCCAAACTTTGTCTCTAGTGTACGCTAATATATATTAGGATTTAGTTCCCTAAGGGGCTGTCTTTTCTAGCTAATAGCAGCGCATGCTAAATAAGGCTTAGTTTTATTACTAAGCTTAGTTAGCTTAGACCCATATTCTTTCTTTTTAATATAATTACCTCTTATAGGGGGTGTATGGGAGTCTCTCTTGGCTGGCTTCTTTAAGTAGTTAAATAAGGCTTTAATAAGGCTTTTAAGGAACTTCCTATAACCCCCCCTCTTTATATTAGGCTAGCTAAAGGAAGATAAAAGCTAGTAGTAATTATTAAGGACTAGATTAAAAAGGAAGAACTAGAGGGGCTTCTAAGTCTTCCTTTTTACTCTTTAAGTTAAATAATAAGAAATACTTTAATTAAATTAATCTACGCCATTTATATAGTAATTATATAAGTTAATAAATACTGGAATTTTAAGTAATTTAACCGCCAAGGCTCTAAAAACAAGCCTTATATACTTGGCATTAGTAGTTATTTTAGCAGGTCTCTTCCACTCCCTCTTAACCATCTCTTCTAGCCTAGTAATAGTGCTAGTAAATAAAACAACCTATATATCTTTCTAAGCTGCCTATAGTATAGTATTATTGTTTAAAATATTCTAATATAGCTCCCCCTACTATAGATTATTAGTGTAATAGAGCTTAATATTTATAAGAGTTTAAGAGAAGCACTTCTTTAATTAGTTGGCTATATCTTCCTCTAGCTCCTTATTAAGCTCTAGGAGGTCCTTTAAAGGGTCTTCCTCCTCTAGAGGTTACTTTAGGGTTAAATTTAGGGGTAGAGGAGGAGGGACCTCCTAGGAGGTCTCCTAAGACGTCTCCTAGTAGGTCTTTTAGGAGGTCTCTTAGCAGGTCTTTTAGCAGGTCTCCTAGCCTAAATCTTTATTAAGAACTTAGGTAAGAACTTTACTAGGAAACTACTTATTTTGGCTAGAAATCTGGCTATTTTCCTATAAATTTTTAAGGTTCTCTAAGGCCTCTTAAACCTTTATAAGAACTTACCGCCTACCTATATACTAGAGATTTTAGCTAGGAATCTAGTTATTTTAGGTAAGCTTTCCTAGCGTTCCTATAGGCTTAAAATCCTCTTCTCTAGCTGCTTTCTGCTTAGTTATTATCTTAGCCCTCTTCCTAAGATTTTAGCTAAGATTTTGCTTATTTTAACTAGTATTTTTTCTCTTTTTCCTATATATCCTAGAGGGCTTATTTTAAGTAAGATCTTAGCTTAAATCCTAGCTAGGAATTTAGCTACTTTAGCTAGTATTTTTTAAGCTTTCTCTAACCTTCTCTTTAGCCTCTTTTTTATTAAGATCTTTCTTACGCTTTATATAAGTTATATAGACAGTCTCTATACCCTTTATCCCTTCCTTATATAGGCGTTTTAGTAGCTTAATTAAGGTAAATAGATTGTTAATCTAGATTATATAGTAATTACTACTTAAAGAAGATCCTTTCTCCTGCCTCCTTAATAGAAGATCTAAAACTACCGCCTCTATAGGGGTAGTAGTTTTAGATCTTCTATTAAGGAGGCAGGAGAAAGGATTTTCTTTAAGTGGCAATCGCTATATAATCTAGATCGATAATCTATTTACCTTAATTAAGCTACTGGAACGCCTATATAAGGAAGGGATAGGGGGTATAGAGACTGTCTATATAACTTATATAAAGTATAAAGAAGATCTTAATAAAAAAGAGGCTAAAGAGAAGGCTAGAGAAAGCTTAAAAAATACTAGCTAAAGTAGCTAAATTCCTAGCTAGAATTTAAGCCAAGATCTTACTTAAAATAAGCCCTCTAGGACGTATAGGAAAAAGAGGAAAAATACTAGTTAAAATAAGTAAAATCTTAGCTAAAATTTTAGGAAGAGGGCTAAGATAATAAATAAGCAGAAAGCAGCTAGAGAAGAGAATTTTAAGCCTATAGGAACGCTAGGAAAGCTTACCTAAAATAACTAGATTCCTAGCCAAAATCTCTAGTATATAGGTAGGCGGTAAGTTCTTATAAAGGTTTAAGAGGCCTTAAAGACCCTTAAAAATTCGCGGGAAAATAGCTAGATTTTTAGCTAAAATAAGCAGTTTCCTAGCGAGGTTCTCGCCTAAGTTTTTAATAAAGATTTAGGCTAGGAGACCTGCTAGGAAACCTACTAGGAGACCTCCTAGGAGGTCCCTCCTCTCCTACCCCTAAATTTAACCCTAGAGAAACCTCTAAAGAAAGAAGACCCTTTAAAGGACCTCCTAGAGCTTAATAAGGAGCTAGAGGAAAATATAGCCAACTAATTAAAGGAGCGCTTCTCTTAGACTCTTATAAATATTAAGCTCTATTATACTAATAATCTATGGTAGGGGGAGCTATATTAGGATATCTTAAATAATAATACTGTACTATAGGCAGCTTAGAAAGATATATAGGTTATTTTATTTGCTAGTACTATTACTAGGCTAAAAGAGATAGTTAAGGGGGAGCGGAAGAAACCTGCTAAAATAGCTACTAATACTAAGTATATAAGGCTTATTTTTAGAGCCTTAGCAGTTAAATTACTTAAAATTCTGGTGTTTATTAACTTATATAATTACTATATAAATGGCGTAGATTAATTTAATTAAAGTGTTTCTTATTATTTAACTTAAAGAGTAAAAAGGAAGACTTAGAAGCCCCTTTAGTTCTTCCTTTTTAATCTAGTCCTTAATAATTGCTACTAGCTTTTATCTTCCTTTAGCCAGCCTAATATAAAGAGGGGGGGTTATAGGAAGTTCCTTAAAAGCCTTATTAAAGCCTTATTTAACTACTTAAAGAAGCTAGCCAAGAGAGACTCCTATATACCCCCTATAAGAGGTAATTATATTAAAAAGGAAGAATATAGGCCTAAGCTAATTAAGCTTAGTAATAAAACTAAGCCTTATTTAGTATACGCTGCTATTAGCCAAAAAAGACAGCCCCTTAGGGAGCTAAATCCTAATATATATTAGCGTACACTAGAGACAAAGTTTAGATATAAGCTATATTAAATACCGCTTTATAAATTAGGAGAATATTAGAAGGAATACTTAAAATAGGTTAAATTAGCAGTATCTATAGGGTAGACCACTATAGAATTAAATTTAAAGCGTTTAAGCTCTTAAATTAAGCATAGTGTTAATATATTTGCTAGTTAATTTAACTATTATATATTAAAAATCTTAGAGTTTTAATTTTCCTTAGTGGATTATATAATACAAATCTAGCGCTTCTAATTGGCCATACCTGACCTTGGCGAGTGCATAGACAGCGATGACTATTTCCGTAGTGTATAGGATACTTATAGATCTAGATTTTAAACTTTGCCAAGCCTGCTTCTAATTAGTTAAAAAAAAAGTTGCGGGTGGTATCTACCTGTAGAATATACGTGACGAACTTTAAAACAGCGAGCTCTACTAAAGCCGTGGAAAAGCTCTGCATGAAGCTCTATATAAAGCCCTGTAAAAGCTCTACTAAAAGCTTTACTAAAGGCTTTGTAGCACCTCTGCCTACCTAGTGTACTGGCCACGCAGTAAATGGAGCATATAGTGCGCAGGGGGGTCCAAGGGGGATCTAAGGGGGTCTCCCCCTTAAAGCTCTGCTCGAAGCCCTATATAGAGCCCCAAAGCTCTACTAACACGCAGCACTAATATACTAGGAAGGTTCTGCAATTGGCCGTATAGCCGCCCATACGATTAATCGCCGTACAATTATCTCTACAAACGGCTCTACGAACGACTATAAACGTCTATACAATCGCCCGTACGAACGCCCGTCTATATAAACGTCTATATAAACGCCTATACAATTAATTAATTAATTAACTAAACGCCCATATAATCGATCAATTAAATGCCTATATAAACGTCTCTACAAACGTCTATATAATTAATTAATTAATTAATCGCCTATACGAACGCCTATACGAACGTCTACAATCGCCCGTATAATCGTCCATATAAACGTCTTACGAACCTTTGTACAAAGCTCTGTAAAAAGCCCTACTAAAAGCTCTACTAAAGCCTCTGTAAGAGCTCTGCCCACGTAGTAAATAGAGCATGTAGTACGCAAGGAGGGTCCAAGGGGGTCTCCCCCTTAAGCTTAAAGTTCTACTTAGAGCTCTACTAATATGTAGCACTGATATACTAGGAAGGCTCTATAATCGCCTGCACGAACGGCTCTATAAACGGCTCTATATATAGCTCTACAAACGTCTATATAATTTATTAATCAATTAATCGCCCATATGAACACCCGTACAAACGATTAATTAAACGTCTATATAATTACCTATATAATTGTCTCTATAAACGTCTATACAATTAATCGCCAGTATAAATGTCTGCACGTCTGCACGTCTATACGTCCGCACATAGTTCCTCATAAGGCTCCGTATAAAGCTCTATATAAAGCCCCGTATAGTAAGCGGCCGCTCCGCGTAGTAGAAGGGGGGGTCTAGGGGGTCTCCCCCTGGGAGTTTCCTTACCGGAACCGGCTCTATAGCCTCCCTCTAGTATCTATACTACTTTCCTTATAGTAAGCGGCTACTCCGCGTAGCGGAAGGGGGGGTCTCCCCCTAGAAAACCTTATCTATATATATATTAATTAAACTCTATATAATAAAGCTCTAAATTTAATTGGCTTATTAATTGTAAACTTGGGTCAAGTTTTTGTTAAGGGGTACCAATGATCCGTATGTTAATGCCTTAATATTAAAAATATATAAAGCTTTTTAAAATCAATGATTGTATGCCAGATTGCCTATATATAAATATTTCTAAAGTCACAGTAGCCAAATAAGTATTAAAATTAACGCTTAGTAATTAAATAAGTGTCTAAATGTCTTCTCTAAGCCCCTAATCTTCTAAGCTTTCTACTGTCTTCTACTACTTAGTAGGTCCCCCTTTTGCTTTAATTACTACCTATAGGCATGCAGGCATAGAAAACCGTTCATTAGGTCTCCTAAAGATATAAAGTCGCTAGAAGCCTCCGCGGTGCATAGCTGCCCTATCTATCCATATAACTCTCTACTAATCCTTAACTTAAAAGCGACAGTAAGCTAATACAAACGCTAATCGGGCGCGATAGTAAGCTATAGTAAGCTAAGGCTTAGCTTAGGTAATATATTGTCGGAAGCCTTCCTTCTTAAGATATTAAGTAACTATAGAATTAAAATAAGGTACTCCTGCGTGGAAGGAAAGCTCTAAGTAGGTAAGAAAACATACCCAGGTATTTAACTCTAGGAAATTAACTAGATGACGTTGAATTGGCAAGCCGTATATAAGAGCGTTACGGTAGCCTCCACGCGTTAGGGTATGCGCTTTATTAATAATGTGGTGGATAGTAAAATATGGTTACTTAACCAATATAGCAATGCAAGAGATAGGTTCTTAAAGGTAGCGATAGAGGCCTTTAATTGTATATCTTAGGGAGTAAGGAACAAGCACTCAAGCGTTACTTTCCTATAACTATATAATCACCCGCGGTAAGACTACCAAGTAGTAGTAATAGAGACTTAGTATTAAGTAAATCTTAACAATTATCGCGATTATTGGTAGGGGTGCTCTATATACCTGTATACGGCTCTAAACTAATTAAAATATATATAATATACGTCTGTGTGGGCCTGTAGAAGGGCTGGCGTCTATAACGCGTTGTGAGTATACCTCTCTTACCTTTTTATCCACTATTGATTTGCCTTACCTTTACCACCTACTTCCTAAGCTATGCCCCTCCCAGCTGACACCTGTAGCCTAACTACTACCTAAAAGCGACTTTAAGAAGAAGATGCTACTAGTTTAACACTTAGTAATTACGATTTGCGTAAGTTTAATAATATAATGGCTGCCCGCAAGGATCCTTACCATAAAATTAGTACACTACTTATAAAACGACGGCGTGGGCATAAGGATAAGACTTTTTGGGCATACGCACTTAATAAGCCTCCAAAAGGCTTACTAGTAAGAGGGAACTCTAACTAAGAGCTCTTCTACTGCAAGCAGTATTTAGATTAAGGTATTATAAAGTCTCTCTTAATGCTACTGCTTTCTATTATTACCTAAAAAACTTATATAGAATCCTTACTTATCTAAAGCAATTTAACGTTAATATTAATACCAAAGCTATACTTACTGCATTATTTAATAAGCAGGCTAAAGCTGTAACAACTGGTGTTACGGACGCTTTAAGTACGGTGCTACGACTACTTGGAGAAGAGTTAGAGGAAGCTAGTTAGTTAATAAGGGCATAGTTTAGGATAGATCTGGTAGAACCATATAACGAGGAATAGTAGCTGAGGTCACGTAATATAATCTATATGATTTGTGTAATCTGTAAGATCTATAATAGAGCAGACGGAGCAAGGACTTTCTTAGGCATATAGTTGTGTATTTAAGGACCCATAGTCCCTACCTAGATAGTTCCTTTCTTTATAGTAAATCTTAGAATATAATTAGAGTTAATCTATTAGGTAACCACTCCACCAATTATTACTTATTACTGTTACATTGTTAACTTCCTATTTACCTATACACCTAGCCTATTAGTAAGTCTACCATGGCATTTCTTATAAGGCTTTATTATACATTTACTACCTAGTTATAGTATTAACAAAGTTGAATAATATGCCACTAAAAGCACCAGTTATAACGCTATCTATGGCAGCTACGGCCTTAGGGTTAGGAGGAGATACCAGTATAAGAGATACTGATTTGTAGCTAGTTATGGTAGGTTAGTTATAAGAAATAGTTAATTAATTAACAGATAATAATTAAATACTTAAAGATTAAATTAATAGAATCGGAGCAGCTAAGGTTAAGTTACCCTTAATTAAGCGATTCTTAGGAAAGAAGTTAAGGCTTAAAGGATTCTTTACGCAAATGCATTTTAAGGTTATATAAGAGGGAGTAAAGTTGGTAACACCTATAGACCAAGTAGCGTATTTAGGATTGTTCTTAACAGGAAGAGTACTTAAGTAATTTAAATCTTACCTTACTAAAATCTAAACTAATGGAATAATAACTACTAACTAAGAAGTACGGTTTATATTTACTAACTAGAATGGGTTTGCGGAAAGACTTATATAGATATTTAGAGACCTAGAAGCAACAACTATAACGGAAAGAAAACTTTAGAACTTAGTATAACGTACTTTAGTAATTAAGTATATAACGTAGTTTTAGACACTTATAACGCAAGTTAAGTGGAATAATAAGGCGCTTATAGTATAGTATAAGTATGGACTTAAGGCTAAAGTCTAGGACGTAATTATCCTAATAGAAGATATGGAAACTCTAAGAGAGTTAATAGATTAGTTAGTTAAGACTAATAATAGGATCTATTAAAGGGAACAAGCTAAAAAAGGGTAAGATAGAGTTCTGTAGTTGTATAAGGCACAGAATATGCAGTAATAGATATAAAGTTATAAACTATAGAATGGTGGGCCAGAGCTAATAGACTTAAGCGGCACTAAAGAATCTAAAAGATAGAATAAAAAACCATGGAAACCTAAAGGTTAAGGATTAAGTAATTATAGGACTAAGGAGTAAAGGCTAAACCAGGGATCTTAGCAGTAGAAGATGTTTGGGCGGACTCTATAGTAAGAGTAATAGTTTAAATTAGGAGCTTATATAAATTGTGGAAAATAGGGTTATTTTGCTAGAGACTATAGAGGTAGTTAAAATAACTATATAGTAAAAGGCACCAGATTGTTAGAGTACGATAGTGTAGATATAGGCGTATTGCGTAGAACTAAGAAGTATTTAATTACACACTTTACGTTTTATTACAATAACGCATGCCGAATTTATAAGGACGCTAAGTATAGCGTAAGCTACTAGCTATAAGAGCTAGAGTTAAGAGGACTTAAAGGAACTATAGAGTTAGATAAAGAATAAGATCGACTTTATAAGCTAGATTAAGATATTACAGCAATATATGGATAAAGATTAGTAATAATAACAATGGAGTTAGTGTTAGGTGAAACCTAAGTAGATAGTTATATAGCTGTAAGGTACTGGCGACCCTGGGGCAACCTAGGGGTAACTCGCCTGTAAGGCACGTGCGCTGTATATGCCTAGGGAAAACCCTTCCTACCTTGCATATAGACTCCTCCTTTTCCCTTAAGGATTCGTCTATCTATATAATATACCCTATTATTCCATTATTAAGCTCCCTATCCATATTCTTACCTTATATTTAAATCCTTACTAATCCCCTTAGGAGGATAGCCGGTTTAATTTTTCTATAATACCTCTAAAAAGAAAACCCATGCCTACACCTAATGGTAATACGCTGACGATATAACTACTAAATGCCTTAGGATCTAGTGTAGATAAAACTGCTAGAAATACACTAATAGAATCTAAGCCACCTTCTAAACCTTAAAATAATTAGCTACCTGCAAACGCTAGAGACTAGTTTAATTTATATACCTAGGCTTAATAGGAGCTAGATAAGCTGGCTAAGAAAATAGCTAACTTATAGAGCATTATTAATTTGATAAAGCCCTCCCGTTACCTCTTTAGTAAAGAGTATAAGTTATATGGTGAACGCATATACTGAATAAATCTCAACGCCCTAGTTAAGAAGTTACTACCTAATATTAACGGTACTACTTAACAGCATTTTAACCGCTGGATCGCCGCAGTTAAGAACCAATTTAAGGTTAATAATACTAACTATAACTATAAGCAACGTACGCGCTAGGCTATTAAAGGTCTTATAAAAGAAAAGATAATTGCCTAACTAGTTTATTGCTAGTTAGGCACTAAAGATAAAGGTTCTTTACTATAGGATAAGTTTAAGACTATAGTCCAAGACCAGATCAGGAACCCTATAGTAAGACGCTTTAATAACGCTACTATATACTATATAGCTGTTATAAAGGAGAACTAGAGGTTTAACATCTTCCTAGCTTATATATATAGCTTAGAGGACCTCTTCTTATATACCCCTTTTATTAATCCTAAGTAATAGGTAGACTTTTGGTTCTTATATCTCCCAGCCTACCTATAAGCAGAGCTCTTCTGCCAGAACTTTACCTAATAGGTAAAATCCGCTAAGGACCTCTTTGACAAAATCTACCGTGTAGAGTAATTGCTTAATACTATAAAGCTTGCGGAAGATTGTGTAAGTAGTAGTAGCAAATTATTATGTATAAAGCGTGGTTGCAGTACAGGCTTTATAGAGTTAGGTTTAGGGAATAGAACCTAAAAAAGGCGACGCTTTTTAAAGTAAGCTCTAGGGGAGACTACTTAAAAGCTAGATAGCCTAGAGAACCCCTTAGACGCTAGTGGTATCCATATAAGTTAAAAGAGACCTATAGGTAGCCACTGTAAAGAACACTGGAAGCAAGCTAGTAAGGATAAGTCAGGCTAACCTTTAGAAAACCTAAAGCCCTAGTAGTATATCTCTTTTAACTGCAACTAGGGCCTAATATAGAGGGAGAGAAGAAATGTATTGTGGTATATATTGCAATAGATACACCCTAGGGTAAAGTCCGCCTATATTGCTTATATAATAATGGGTACTAAATTAACCTTATTAACCAAGATATTATCTATAGGTTTAACCTACCTATAAGCCACGCGCTATATTTATGTAAACCTATTATATGTTTTCTTAATAGCAACCAGATAACAATCTAGGATGCTTATAATCTAACGGTTACTACTAGCGACTCCTAGGGTACCCCTTGTACTATTAGCCCCTAGACCTTTTAGGGTGGCTTATTTAATAGTTATAATATAGTTCTTAAATGGGATTGGCTTATAGAAGCAGATCTATTAATTAGCTTCCATTCTAGATAATTTATCTAGGGTACTTTGGACCCTAGACGCCTCTAGATAGTTACCCTTAATACGCTCCTCGTAGATATTAAGGCTGGCGAAACAGTCTATTTACTATGGCTAGAAGACTCCTTCTTTATGCCAGTTGTAAATATAATAGAGGACTTGTTGTCACTAGCAGCAAGTACTTATATAAACCCTCTAGATATAGAGATACTGGTTATAAACACAATAGAGGACCTGTTATTACTGGCAGCGAGTACCTATAAAGACCCTCTAGTGCTAGTATAGATTACCTTAACTTAGGGGGGAGGTAATTAAAACCCTAAAACTATTAAGTATACTATAGTAGAGCTATATATACTTTTAGTGCGAGTATACCTGTAAAACGTATATTAGCTACACCCTTCTCTTTACTGGCTCCCGGAAGTATACTACTATATAATAGTTACCTTAACCTTTGTGGACCCTAGCCTACTAGATGTATATAAAGAGGAGATTAATGTCTTCTTTAATAAGCTAGCAAGTATACTACCTTAAAACTCTAAGTATAACTATGTAATTAACTTAGAAGAAGGTAAGACGCTACTGCAAATGCCCCTCTATAACCTCTTATAGAAAGAGTTGCAGATCTTATAAGAGTACCTAGATAGTGCTCTTAAGAAGGGCTGGATTAGGCCTAGTAAGTCGCCTGCTAGAGCGCCTATCCTCTTTATACTAAAAGCAGAAGGTATAATGCGGCTATACGTTAACTATAGACGCCTAAATAAGATTATAATTAAAAACTGGTACCCCCTACTACTAGTCGGCAAACTCTTTAATAGGCTTAGCTATGCGAAGATATTTATAACGCTAAATCTTTATAATACGTACTATAGGATTCGCATTAAAAAGGGAGATAAATAGAAGACCGCATTTAAGACACGCTATAGTTACTTTAAGTACCTAGTAATGCCCTTTAGTCTTGCTAATGCCCCTATAACTTTCTAGAGCTATATTTATAAAGCTCTAGGAACCCTAGTAGATACTATTTATATAGTTTACCTAGATAATATTCTTATCTACTTAAATAATAAGGACAAGTATGTTAAGTACGTTAAGTAGGTACTGTAACAGCTCCGCGCTTGGGGCCTATACGCCAAACTATTAAAATGTATCTTTTATACTAAGAATATTAAGTTCCTGGGCTTTATTATTACCCCTAAAGGTATTATAATAGACCCTACCTATATAAAAGCTATTAAGGAATGGCCTAAGCCTAAGTCCTATAGGGACATTTAGGTCTTCCTTAGCTTCGCCAACTTCTATAGGCGATTTATCTAGAACTACTTAAATACTGTATAACCCCTATATATATATCTTGCATAGGCGTATTGCAACCTAATATTAGATGGGGAGAAGAAGTAGAAGCGTAAGCTAAAAGGGCCTACTAAATAGTATTAACCTTAGTCCTGGCCTAATAATGCTTAATAGGCGTTCTATAAGCTACGCGCTACGTTTATATAGGCTTCTCTACTTTACTACTTTAACCCTAATCTACTCTTAATGGTAATTACTAACGCTTCTAATTATACCCATAGCGGTATACTTCTACAGCCTTTAGGGCAGGGAGATTGACTCTACTAGCACCTAATTACTTATTACAGTTAGAAGCTTACTAGCCTAGAAGTATGGTATAATACATATAATAAAGAACTGCTCGCTATAGTGTAATGCTTTAAGATATAGCGCTATTACCTTAAACATACCGTATATATAACGCGCGTGCTCTATAATTATAATAATCTTAGGTACTTTATAACCACTAAGAGCTTATCTGCTCGCTAGACCTAGTATGCTAAGAAACTAGCTAAGTTTAATTTTAAGATTAAATATAAGCCAGGTAAAGCAAATCCCGCTAATATACTATTCTAGCGCCCGGATTATGCTAAAGGCTTTAAAGATGGCAGTAAGAGGATAGTCCTTAATACTATACTGCCTACATTGTAGTAAAAGTTATAGATTATAGGCCTTATAGGCGGCCCTAGTGCTACTATACTATACCAGTAAGTAGCATGTATATAGCATGCGAGTAACTTTTGTAAACTTGGCGCTAGCAAACTAGAGCGTCCTGCCATTCTCTCTAAGACTACTTTAACTGGCCTAATAGCGCTTAACCCTAGGGAAGACCCCTTAGCCTAGGCTACGGTCCCCTATAACAACCTAGTAAGTTACCTGCGCATTATATATTACTTCGCTAGCACCAACTTTATATAGAGTTTTATGCTATAGCAAGAGGTAGTAGTAGCTGCCTTAGCTAAAATAGCGTTTATAGAACACCCCCCTAAGTTACTAGTTAATTTTATTTATAGAGTATAAAAAAGGGACGCCTTTATATACTCTATATGTGATTAGTTAACTTAGGGGTAAGTCCCTACTAGTAATAAGGACTATACCCTTAATAATTAAGGACTCCTAATGCAAAATAACAAGGTCTAGGTACTAAATTATACACTACTATAACAGGAGATCCTTAAGTAGAATTATAATAATCCTATAGGCGGCCACTATAGTTTTAACTATACCTTTAAGGTAATTACGTAGAAGTATGCTTAGAATGGCCTTACCTAGGACCTCCGTAAATACCTAAATAACTATAATGCCTATTAACGCTTTAAATTGCGCCGCTATAAACCCTATAGTAAGCTATAGCCTCTCTAGGTCCCTACTAGAGCCTAGCGGCATTATTTACCTAACTTTATTACGGATCTCCCAGAGTCTAAGACTCTTAATGGCGTAGAGTATAACTCTATCCTTGTTCTTATAGACCGTTTTATAAAGCTAGTACGCTACTATCTAGTATGTAAAACAATTAATGCTATATAACTTGCAGAACTCTTATTTAGAGTCTTTATATAAATAGGGCCTTTAGATAATATTATCTCTAATAGGGGTAGTATATTTATAAGTGAGTACTAGAGCACCATATGCTACTATCTCCGCGTTTAACGTAAACTTAGTACTGCATTCTACCCGCAGATAGATAGTTAGACGGAGTATTAAAACTAGGAGCTTAAGGTATACCTACGCATATTCACAAACTAGGAATAGTCCAATTAGGCCTCCCTACTTAAAGAAACAGCCTTTACCTATAACTCTAAGGTCTATACTATAATAAAGCATTCCTCTATTAAGCTTACCTATTGTTACGGACAGCTTAAGTACGATGTTACGACTACTTGGAGAAGAGTCGGAGGAAGCTAGTTGGTTAATATAGGCACGGTCTAGGATGGATCCGGTGGAACCATATAACGAGAAATAGTAGCCGAGGTTATATAGTATGATCTATATAATCTGTGTGATCTATATAATCTGTGTAATGTATAACAGAGCAGACAGAGCACACGTACCTTATAGAGCGAAGGGATTTCTTAGGCGTATGGTTGTGTATTTAAAGGACTACAGTCTCTACCTAGATAGTTCTCTCTTTGTAGTGAATCTTAGAATACAATTGGAGTTAATCTATTGGGCAACTACTCCACTAGTTGTTATTATGTTGTTAAACTGTTCTTACCTACATATCTAGCCCAATAATAGGACCCACCGTAGTTCCTGCTATAAGGTTCCGTTACATATTCACTACTAAGGTTATAGTATTAAATAAGGTCGAATAACATGCCACCTAAAGCACTAGTCATAACAACGTTGACGGCAGCCATGACCTTAGGGTTAGGAGATACTAGTATAGCAGACACAGATTCTTAAGTAGTTACGCAAGGTTAGTTATAAGAAATGGTTAATCGCTTATAGGATAATAGCAGGCTACTTAAAGAACGCATTAATAGAATTGGAGTAGTAAAGGTTAAGTTACCTTTAATTAAACAGTTCTTAGGAGAGAAGTTAAAGCTTAAAGGGTTTCTTACGCAGATATATTTTAAGGTTATACAGGAAGGAGCGAAGTTGGAAATACCTATAGACTAGGTAGCGTACGCAGGACTATTCTTATTAGGAAAAGCTCTAGAGTGGTTTAAGCCTTACCTTATAGAGATATAAGCAAACAGTATAACAACTACTAACCCAGACGTACGGTATATGTTTATAAGTTGGAATGGATTTATAGAACGGTTAACATAAATATTTAGAGACCCTAAAGCAACCATAACAGCGGAACGGAAACTTCAGAACTTGGTATAATATACTTTAGTAATTAAGTATACAACGCAGTTTTAAACACTAGCTATATAGGTTAAGTGGAATGATAGGGCGCTTATAGCACAGTATAAATAGGGACTTAAGGCTAAAGTCTAGGACGCAATTATCCTAATAGAAGATGCGGATACTCTAAGGGAGTTAATAGACCAGTTAATAAAGATTAATAATAGAATCTATTAAAGGGAACAGGCTAAGAAGGGTTAGAATAGAGTTCTATAGTTATATAAGACGTAGAATACGCAACAACAAATATAGAGTTAAAAACTATAGAATGGCGCAGAGCTAATAGACCTAAGCGGTACCAAAGAGGCCTAAAGGTAGGAAAAGAAACTATAGAAACCTAGAAATTAAGGATCTAGAGATTAAAGGACCTAAAAGCAGAGGCTAAACCAGAGATCTTAGCAGTAGAAGATATTTAGGCGGACTCCTTAACAAGAAAAATGGTTTAAAGATAGGGCTTGCATAAATTATAGAAAACAGGGTTATTTCGCTAGAGACTATAGAGGTAGTTAAAGTAACTATGTGGTAAAGGGAACCCGACTAGCAGAAGACACGTATATATAGAGGGATAATGGTATACTGTAAGGAATAAAAGAGTGTTTAATTAACAGTTTTACGTATTATTATAATAACGCGTGCCAAATTTATAAAGACGCTAAGTACGGCGCAAGCTATTAGCTATAGGAGCTATTATTATCTAAGTTTAGAGGAACCAACGAACCAGCTTATAGATCGGACATTAAAGATAATAAGCTTAACATAGGCAAAGCATTTACCAATAATAAGGCCATAAAGGTAGTTTACTAGGAGCATGCGAACCTTAGAGAAGTTAAAATAGAAGCAGAAACTAAGATCATTATAAAATAGGGTTTAATAACGGGTATTATAACACCATTAGATACGATTTCCATCGCTTTATAAAATAAAAGGAGTAATATTTAAAAGAAACTAAGTAAGTAGACAACTGCTAGTGCTAGCTTATTACTTAATAAAGGCAAAAGGCCATAGGTCCAAGATTCTTATAAAGAGATAAGGAAGGCTCCAGACTCGCTAGGTATAATAAGAACAGCTTAAAAACCTATACCAGACGAAAACTAATAGGAAAGAGCAGCAACTTAGTTTAGTAATAAATGAATAAGTATAGGACGCAAGTTCAAGAACCAAGAGTTTAGGGAATAAGTAAGAACGTTAGTAGGTAACCAAGATTTCGAGAAATAAATAAGGGCCATAGTAGTTCCAGGTAAAAACAGTATTTAGCCTAAAGATTAAAAAGTTAATACGGTAATTAGGAAGTAAGACGACTTTAAGGATCTAGCGGCCAGACGCCGAAAACAAGAAACTATAGATAAGTTTAGGACAAGAATTATTGCATAGCAAGAGCAAAAGCTAGACAAGAGGTTAGCTATACTAGGTTATATAAGGGACAGAGCACCCGTATAAAGAATTACTAATAGGCCAAGTGCAGGGACACCTAGGGTAAAGTGGTTAGAAGAACTAGAACAAGAAGAGGATCTAGGGATTCTAACTAGGTTTAAAGAAAGACATACTAAAGGATATTATAATGCAGTAATAACAAGGTACTTTCTTATAGACAAACCATACACACTAAACCAGCTATATGGAAAGTGGTATAGACAACAAAGTAATAACAAATAGGCAGATTTCTATATATGGCTAGACAAAAAAGTAGTCTAAGACTAACCTATTACGGAAAAACGCATAAATTATATTAAAGGAGTGTTAGTTATAATGTTAAGGAACCTAGAAGAAGGATCCAGGGACTAAAGAAGTAAGCGACAAGTCTTAGTACCCGCAGAGGAAAAACTAATAGTCAGATTAGCCAGGTAGAAGTTTAAACTTAAGAGCAAAGATAAGCCAAGAGTAGACCTAAGTCACTTAGCGTATTATACACTATTATAGATAGCTTGTGTGGATAACACCTGTAATATACATAGAGCACTAAAAGACAAGAACCGAAAGTACCTAGTAAAGATATATTGGGCACTAGAAAAGAAGCGGTTTAGGGACGCTAAGTATATATATAGATAGCACACAGTAGAAGTGCAAAGTTAAGGAGACCTAATACTTTAACCAGGAAGATTCCTTATAGAAGAGTGCCTAGATAGACAATAGTAGTGGAAGTGCCTAGAAAACACTTATCTATGGTATATAAAGGAAAAGAAACGAACTAAGTATTAGCTATAGTTAGACTAAGTATAAGCAGGATCTAGCAGCCAACAGTTAGGAAAAGGGGAGGCGCATAAAACCAGAGGGAACTAGTATTAGAGCCTTAGACCCTTAAAGAAATATAAGGATGATACCTAAACTTATAAGTTAAGTGGCAAGATCAGCAGTTTAAAGCGTTAGTAGATAGTAGAGTAATAAGAAACCACGTATCACCAAAAGCAGTGAAAAGGATAGGGTTACTATATAGATAGAAGGAACACCTATATCCACTTATAACAATCTTAGAAGATCAGATAGCCTATAAAGAAGGTATTATTAATTTTAAAACAGGACCTATTCAGTTAACTATTAAAGGGAGACCAGTTAAAATGTCTTTTAATATCCTACTATTGGGACAGGACGAGGCGATATTAGGAATACCTTAGTTATAGAAGTACAATCTAAAGATTAATTGGGTTACGGGTTAGGTTGATATTAGGGATACTTAACGGCATAAGATGCGATAGTAAACCAAGTTAGTATAGTACCAGGTTGGAGCAATATACAAAAAGACTAAGCAAGGCTTAAGTTATATACCAAAAAAATACCATAGGTATAGGAAAAAGTTATAGTCACTAAAAAGTAAACAGCTGTTAGAATATGCAGCATAGGACTATAAGATAGAATTAAAAGAGGGAATAAGTCTAAAGTTCTTTCTAATCTATAAGCTTACTAAAACCGAGTTAGTGGCACTTAAAGAGTTTATCTAAGAAAACTTATAAAAGGGATATATTAGACCGTTATAGTTATTAGCGGGATATCTAGTGTTATTTATCCCAAAAAAAAACGGAAAACTTAGGATGTGTATAGACTATAGACAGTTAAACAGCATTACTAGAAAGGATAGGTATCCTTTACCCTTAATTAGCAAAATCTAAGATAGGATAGGCAACGCTAAGGTCTTTATAAAAATATATCTAAGGTAGGCGTACCATTAGATTAGGATCAAGGAAGGCAATAAGTAGAAGGCAGCCTTTAGGTTAAAGGAAAGACTATATAAGCCGTTAGTTATGCAGTTTGGGCTTATAAACGCACTAGCAATATTCTAAAAGCGAATTAATAGTATATTAGGAGAACACCTAGACAAGTTTATTATAGTATATTTTAACAACATTATCATTTACTTAGAGAATAAAGAAGAACATAGAGAACATATTAAGTAGGTGTTAAAAAGGTTATAGAAAGAAAAGATGCCAGTAGCAATTAAGAAATATAAGTTCTTTACAAAGAAAACCAATTTTATAGGATTTATTATTAAACTAGAAAAAATTAGCATAGACCCAAAGAAAGTTAAGGCTATAGTAAGTTAGCAAGAACCAGAGAACGTTACGCAGTTAAGGTCGTTTTTAGGGTTTTGTAACTACTATAGGAGGTTTATAGCACAGTGGTTAAAAAGTATTAAGCCATTTATAAGGTTAATAAAAAAAGGAGGAACTATAGGTTTAGGGTAAAGAGTAGAAGAAGCTATTCTAGGAACTTAAAGAGTTATTTACCTAAGAGCTAGTCCTTAAGATCTATTAACCAAAGTTAAAAACGGTTATTAAGACAGATATATTAGACTTTACACTAGGAGCATATTTGCTATAAAAGCACCAGAACGTATAGCATCCAGTAGCGTACTATAGTTGGAAGATAACACCACCAGAGTTAAACTACAATATCTATAATAAGGAGTTGTTAAGTATAGTTACAGCGCTTAAGGAATAAAGAGCATTCTTATAAGGTATAGAGAAACCGTTTATAGTTAAAATAGACTATAAGAACCTTATAGGGTTTTTAATAACAAAGAAACTTAACCAAAGATAGGTTAGGTGGGCGGAAATGCTTATAGAATACTATTTCGAAATTCAGTATACTAAGGGTACAGATAATACACGGGTAGACGCTCTAAGTAGAAAAGCTAAACTATAAAATAACAAGAAGCTATTAGGAGCTTTATTATAAAAGGATTAAGACGGATTAATTAGGTATAATTATCCAAGGATTATAGTAACTAAAGAAAGTTAGGTTTATAAATTACTAAAGAGTAATTAGACATAGAAGATCTAAGAAGTATAGACAGAGGATCCAGACTTAGAGTAATATAAGAATAGAGAAGTAATGTATATACCTAAGTCTATTATAGAAGAGTTTATTAAAGAATTCCATAAGGGAATAATATAAGGATATAATAGGTCTATAGGACTAGTGTTAAGACTTTAGAAGGAGTATATTATTTAAAGAATCTAGGGATTAGCAAGATAAGTTATAAAAGAATATCTAAACTGCCAAAGAAACAAACCAACAAGGCACAAGCCGTATAGAGGGCTATAACCTATTAAGACACCAGGAAGACCGTGGGAGGTTATATTATAGGACTTTATTATTAAGTTGCTAGGGTTAAAAGATCCTATTATAAGATAAGATCACAACGCGATTTTAGTAATAGTGGATAAGCTAATAAAGTAGGGATACTTTATAGCATGCACTAAAGAGATATTAGTAGAGGACGTCGCTAGAATCTATATAAAGGAAGTATTTATAAGATATAGAGCACTAAATAAAGTCATATCAGATAGAGATCTAAGGTTTATAGTAGTGTTTTAGGAAGTATTTCTAGTAAAATAGGGAGTTTACGCAGTAACCTCTACAGCGTATTATCCGCAGATAGACGGATAAACGGAAAGACTAAACTAGACACTAAAACAGTACCTAAGGCATTATATTAATTACACACAGAATAATTAGGTATCGTTATTACCAGTTATATAGTTTATATATAATACAACACTATAAGAAGGAATAAGAACATTACTATTTAAGGCAAATTACGGGTATAAACTAAGAACGTTGTTATCACCACAATAAGCAAAGAAAACGAGTAGCACAGCTAAGTAAAGGATGGAGACGTTAATAAACCTTTATATAGACCTTATGGAAACAGCCAAGTTAGTATAATAAAGGATAAAAAAGTACTATAATACTAAGAGATCTAAGGGACCAGATCTAAAGGAGGGAGATAAAGTATAGCTACTATATAAAAATTTCAAGAGTTAACAACTAAGTAAGAAGTTGGACTATATTAGACTAGGACCTTTTAAAGTTAAACAAAGAATTTTATTAGTTATGTATAAGTTAAACCTACTAGCCAAAATAAAGATCTACCCTATATAATATGTCGCGATGCTAGAACTAGCACACAGAGATATTAAGCCACTAGTTTATAAGGTAGATACATATAGAGGACAAAAGGAAGATAAGTAGCAAGTTTTAAAGATTATTAGTTACAAGGACGTAGATAACAAAATATAGTATAAAGTAAAGTAGATAGGCTATAGTAAAACTACCTAGGAACTACTAAGCAACCTAGAGAACGCTATAGGAAAGGTATAGAAGTATTAGAGAAAAGTAGGTTAGGCAACATTAATAAGAAAGAATTACCAAAAAATAAGTCACCTAAGGGGGACCTAAGAGGAGCAATTACTAAGCTACTTAGAGTTATTTCCCTTACAGGAGGAAAGCTAGTTCTTTTATTACTTAGCTTAGATAAACCCTATTAAACTAGCTTCTACTCCTTAAAACAAACCTTCTTATATATACATTTAAGGCGTTAAAAATAAGCATAAGCCAGACATTAAGCTTTAAGGATATATACAGACTCTTTAGAGACACATTAAACCTTAAGTAGTATAGAGGCCAGTTTACCGTTAAGTTTCTTAGCAGTAGATTAAACATAAGACCCTATAATAAGTTACTTAGGGAACCTAAAGACTGTTAAGAGTTATAGGACGCGTATATTTAGCATTAAAAATAGAGCGAATATTATAGAACGATTAAATGTTTGCTTTAGTGCACTCTAAATAAGAGGACGGTTATAAAGATAAAGGGCTTACTAGCGCAATATAAACCAACCCTTCTTTTACACAGCAAGAATATAGAGACGGTATTATCTTACCTAGAGATAAAATTATAGCAATAGTGCAAGACCGGCAAGCTATAGAAGAAGAAGAAGAAGCTTTAGGTATAATAAGTAAGGATATTAACTAGACTAATTAAACGGACATTACACCTCTAGTAAATAACTTAGAGATATTAAAAATCTTTAAGGATAAAGATAAAGAGGAGGGAGATAGTATTATAGACAGCTTAAGTACAATATTACAACTACTTAGAGAAGAGTTAGAGAAAGCTAGTTAGTTAATATAGACATAGTCTAGAATAGATCTGGTAGAACTATATAATAAGGAATAGTAGCTAAGGTTATATAGTATAATCTATATAATCTATATAATCTGTGTAATCTATATAATCTGTAATAAAGTAGACAGAGTATACGTACCTTATAGAGCGAAGGGATTTCTTAGGCGTATAGTTATATATTTAAAGGACTATAGTCCCTACCTAGATAGTTCTCTCTTTGTAGTAAATCTTAGAATATAATTAGAGTTAATCTGTTAGGCAACTACTCTACTAGTTATTATTACGTTGTTAAACTGTTCTTACCTATATACCTAGCCTAATAATAGGACCCACCGTAGTTCCTACTACAAGGTTCCATTATACCTATAGCTAGCTACTAAATGTCCTAAATAGAGTCCTAGATAGCGTTTAAGACGCCTAGCAAGATAAGAAGAGGTCTAAGTTAATAAATATCTAACTCGCAGAGACGTATCTATAACGCCTACGCCTTATATATAAGGTAGCAGCGGTGTTAATAATACATGCCTAAAAGCTTTAGGTAAAATACTATAATTATTACTATCTGGCTAAGCACTTCGCTATTAGTAAACAAGTCCTACTCTCCTCTAAAAATATCTGCGTAAAATATTCCTATAAGAAGCTTAACTGTAAGTTTATAGGACTATTTTAAATCCTAAAGCGTGTAGGGTAGTAAGTATATAGGCTAAAGCTCCCACCTACTATAGCATAGCTCTACCTAGTCTTCTATATCTCCCTACTAGAGCCTTATAGGTCATACCCTAGGTTTTAACCCCTAGTAGTAGAAGAGCTTAAGAAAGGTAGCTAGGAAGTAGAAGTAATAGTCACCTACTAGGATTATACTAGATAACTATAGTACCTTATTAAATGACTAGGATGGCCAAATAAATATAATAAATAGAAATATAAGATAGAACTTAAAAATTGTTAATAACTGCTAGATAAGTGTAATGGAACCTTATAGCAGGAACTACAATAGGTCCTATTATTAGGCTAGGTATATAAGTAAGAACAGTGTTAATAACGTAATAATAACTAGTAGAGTGGTTGCCTAATAGATTAACTCTAATTATATTCTAAGATTTACTACAAAGAGAGAACTATCTGGGTAGAAACTATAGTCCTTTAAATACATAACTATACGCCTAAGAAATCCCTTCGCTCCATAAGGTACGTATACTCTATACAATCTATATAGATTACATAGATTATATAGATTATATAGATTATATCACGTGACCTTAGCTACTATTCCTCGTTATATAGTTCTACTAGATCTATCTTAGACTATACCTATATTAACTAACTAAGGAGTAGAGTACAGTGTGTGATACTAGCGCGTCCGTAGGTTTGTTACGGCAGCAGTGGTTCCCAAGGAGGTCAAAAAGTAAGGTAGTAGAGCACCACTGGTGACTCGCAGGCGACTCGCAAGCGAGCCCCAAAAGGCGGGGAGACGGATCACGGGGTTTTCTCAAATAGAGTTTTCTCCCCACATGTATATAAGGAGTAGTCCGCGTGGGCCCAACAGGGATCCGAATCGGACGTTAAGCAATGAATAATAATATTAACTAACTAGCTTCCTCTAACTCTTCTCTAAGTAGTTATAATATTATACTTAAGCTGTCCGTAATACTATCTCCCTCCTCTTTATCTTTATCTTTAAAGATTCCTAATATCTCCAAGTTGTCTACTAAAGGTGTAATATCCGTTTAATTAATTTAGTTAATATTTTTACTTATTATACCTAAAGCTTCTTCTTCTTCTTTAACCCTTTATTATACGCGTATAGTTTCCTCCATACTATTACTAGGTGAGATAATACTGTCTCTATATTCTTATTATGCGAAAGAGAGGTTAGTTTATATTATATTAGTAAGTCCTTCTACCCAATAACCGTCCTTTTATTTAAAGTGTACTAAAGCAAACATTTAATTATCCTATAACGTCCGCTCTATCTCTAACGCTAAGTATGCGCGTCCTATAACTCTTAATAGTCTTTAGGTTCCCTAAGTAACTTATTATAGGGTCTTATATTTAATCTACTACTACGAAACTTAATAATAAGCTCTCAGCTTCCCTTACAGAGCTTTAACATACTCATGCTACTTATAAGGCGTACTTGTCTACCTTGGCGCGTCTTCTTTATCTTAAAAAGGTTCGTAAGAAGGTCCGTTCTAAAGAGTGGAAACTAGTTTAACAGGGTCTATCTAAGCTAGGTAATAAAAGGACTGGCTTTCTTCCTATAAGGGAAACAACTTTAAGTAGCTTAGCAATTACTCCTCTTAGGTCCCCTTTAGGTAACTTATTTTTTGGTAATTCTTCCCTATTAATGCTACCTAACCTACTCTCTTTTAATACTTCTATACCTTTCCTATAGCGTTTTCTAGGTTGCTTAGTGGTTTCTAGGTAGTCTTACTATAGCCTATCTACTTTACTTTATACCACGTTTTGTTATCTATGTCCTTATAACTAATAATCTTTAAAACTTACTATTTATTTTCTTCTTGTCCTCTATATATGTCTGCCTTATAAACTGGTGGCTTAATACCTCCGTATACTAGTTCTAGCATCGCGATATACTATATAGGATAGATTTTTATTTTGGCTAGTAGATTTAACTTATACGTAACTAATAAAATTCTTTATATAATTTTAAAAGGTCCTAGTCTAATATAGTCTAACTTCTTACTTAGTTATCAACTCTTAAAATTTTTGTGTAGTAGCTATACTCTATCTCCCTCCTTTAGATCTGGTCCCTTAGATCTCTTAGTATTATAGTACTTTTTTATCCTTTGTTGTACTAGCTTAGCTGTTTCTATAAGGTCTATATAAAGATTTATTAACATCTCTATTCTTTATTTAGCTATGCTACTTGTTTTCTTTACTTAACGTAGCTATAATAACGTTCTTAGTTTATACCCGTAGTTTACCTTAAATAGTAATATCCCTATTCCTTTTTATGGTGTTATATTATATATAAACTATATAACTGGTAATAACAATACCCAATTATTTTATGCGTAATTAATATAATGCCTTAGATACTATTCTAGTATCTAGTTTAGTCTTTCTATTTATCCATCTATCTGCGGATAATATACTATAGAGGTTACTATGCGAACTCCCTATTCTGCCAGAAATACTTCCTAAAATACTGCTATAAATTTTAAATCTCTATCTAATATAACCTTATTTAGTGCTCTATGTCTTATAAATACTTCCTTTATATAGATTCTAGCAATATCCTCTACTAATATCTCTTCTGTGCATACTATAAAGTATCCCTACTTTATTAGCTTGTCTACTATTATTAAAATCGCGTTATAATCTTGTCCTATAATAGGATCCTTTAACTTTAGTAGTTTAATAATAAAGTCCTATAATATATTCTCCTATAGTCTTCCTAGTACTTTAACAGGTTATAGCCCTCCGTACGGCTTATACCTTATTGGTTTGTTTCTTTGGCAATCTAGATATTTTTTTATAACTTATCTTGCTAATCCCCAGATTTTTTAAATAATGTACTCTTTCTATAGTTTTAACACTAGTCCTATAGACCCGTTATATCCTTATATTATTCCCTTATAAAATTCCTTAATAAATTCTTCTGTAATAGACTTAGGTATATACATTACTTCTCTATTTTTATATTGCTCTAAGTCTAGATTCTCCGCCTATGCTTTTTAGATCTTCTATATTTAATTACTTTTTAGTAACTTATAGATCTGACTTTCTTTAGTTGCTATAATCTTTAGATAATTGTACCTAATTAATCTGTCTTAATCTCTTCGCAACAAAGCTCCTAACGGCTTTTTATTATTTTGTAGTTTAGCCCTTCTACTTAAAGTGTCTGCTTATATATTATCTGTACCCTTGGTATACTAAATTTCGAAATAGTATTCTATAAGCATTTCCGCCTATCTAACCTATCTTTGGTTAAGTTCCTTTGTTATTAAGAATTCTATAAGGTTCTTATAGTTTGTCTTAACTATAAATGGTTTCTCTATACCTTAAGTGCTACTACTATACCTAATAACTCCTTGTTGTAAATGTCGTAGTTTAACTCTAATAGTGTAATTTTCTAACTATAGTACGCTACTGGATGCTATGCGTTTTAGTGCTTCTGTAGCAAGTATGCTCCTAGTGTAAAGTCTAATATGTCTATCTTAACAACCATTTCTAACTTTGGTTGATAGATCTTAAGGACTAGCTCTTGGGTAAATAACTCTTTAAGTTCCTAGAATAGTTTCTTCTACTTATTACCCTAAACCTATGGTTCCTCCTTCTTTGTTAGCCTTGTAAACGGCTTAATACTTTTTAACTATTATGCTATAAACCTTCTGTAGTAGTTATAAAACCCTAGAAATAACCTTAATTGTATAACGTTCTCTAGTTCTTACCAACTTACTATAGCTTCAACTTTCTTTAGGTCTATACTAATTTTCCCTAGTTTAATAATAAATTCTATAAAATTAGTTTTCCTTATAAAGAATTTATATTTCTTAATTATTACTGGTATCTGTTCTTTCTGTAGTCTCTTTAAGACCTATTTAACGTGTTCTCTATATTCTCCCTTATTCTCTAAGTAAATGATAATATTGTTAAGATATACTATAATAAACTCATCTAAGTGTTCTCCTAATATACTATTAATTCGCTTCTAGAACGTTGCTAGTATATTTATAAGTCCAAATTATATAACTAATGGCTTGTATAGTCCTTTCTTTGACCTAAAGGCTGCCTTCTATTTATTGCCTTTCTTGATCCTAATCTAATAGTACGCCCACCTTAGATCTATCTTTGTAAAGATTTTTACGTTACCTATCCTATCTTGGATTTTGCTAATTAAGGGTAAAGGATACCTATTCTTTCTAGTGATGCTGTTTAACTGTCTATAGTCTATATATATCCTAAGTTTTCCATTTTTCTTTGGGATAAATAATACTGGATATCCTGCTAATAACTATAATGGTCTAATATATCCCTTGCGTAAGTTCTCCTAAATAAACTCCTTAAGCGCCACTAACTCAGTTTTAGTAAGCCTATAAATTAGAAAGAACTTTGGACTTATTCCCTCTTCTAGTTCTATTTTATAGCTCTATACTATATGTTTTAACAGCTTCTTACTTTCTAGTAACTATAACTTTTTACTATACTTATGGTATCTCTTTAGTATATAACCTAAGCCTTACTCAGTCTCTTTATATATTGCTCCGACTTGGTACTATACCAACTTGGTCTACTATTGCATTTTATGCCGTTAAGTATCCTTAATATTAACCTAACCTATAACCCAATTAATCTTTAGATTATACTCCTATAACTAAGGCATTTCTAGTATCGCCTTGTCCTGTCCCAACGGTAGGATATTAAAAGATATTCTTACTGGTCTTCCTTTAATAGTTAACTAAATAGGTCCTATTTTAAGATTAATAATACCTCCTCTATAGGCTATCTAATCTCCTAAAATTGTTATAAGTGGATATAGGTGTTCCTTCTGTCTATATAGTAACCC
>Ga0307507_10001345_pt1 | contig 54951 bp, 14 predicted proteins | sample 7_EM_MG_FD_207223 | JGI IMG/M metagenome (GOLD analysis project Ga0307507, IMG submission 207223) | Populus trichocarpa ectomycorrhiza microbial communities from riparian zone in the Pacific Northwest, United States - 7_EM | ecosystem: Host-associated > Plants > Roots > Unclassified | place... | reverse complement strand
GGACTATAGTAAACATATATAAAAGGGCAGCCGCCAAGGCGCTAGCGGTAAGCGAGCCAATCGTAGGTTGGCAGAATATGGCAGCAGCATGGCAGAATTTGGTAGGTGACGCGCTCTAGCACCGTCACAAGTTTAAATTGTTTAGATTATAGTTTCCATTATATATTATTAATTAAGTTAATAAAGTAAAAACTGTTACCATTATTAATAATTATAGGAGGTAGCAGTGGCACTTTATAAGTTATAGGATTATCTTTTAAAGGTTATAACAAGCTTACATAAAATATTGGGTGTATTTTCATCTTAGTTAGCAGTTTAAGCTTATAGGCGTATAGGCTCGGTTTCTTCTTAATTTGGTATGGGCCTATAAACTTCCAATTAAGTTTCTTTAAGGGCCGTTAAGTCTTTAGGTTTCGTATATTTAGGTAGGCTATATTACCTTCCTTAAAGTCCCATACAGGAGCTCGTCCTTTATTTGCATGCCATTTCTATAACATTTAAGCATACATTAATTTACTTTATAATAGTTCCGTTAACTGCTTTATTTAATTAGCGAAGTTATATATATTAATTAACTAAATCCGTTTAATTATGGGTTCTATTATGTTGATTTTAGGTTACAGTTTAAATCTAAGTTAAGGGTCTTATCTGTAGGTTGTGTAGAACAGCGTTACGCCTATTAATATATTTATTATATTATTCGCGGTAAACTTAGCTAAAGGCAGCTATTTTTTCTAGTCATCTTATAGGTAGGAGCAGTATATTTATAAGTATTATTCCATAATTGCGTTTGCAATTTTAGTTTAGCCATTTATCTCTAAATAAAATACAGTTAAGAGTTGTATTTAAATACTTAATTGTTTATATAAAGCTTGCTAGAAGTCTAAAATGAACTGGCTTTTATAGTTGGATACTATTATATTAGGAAGTCTATATAGCTTAAAGATGTGCTTAATAAAATATTTGGCTACCAATATTATATTAATTAAGTCCATAAGAATTATATGTCGCATTTTTATAAGGCAGTTAATAACTACTATAATATTTATAAACCCATTACTATTAGGCAAGTTAACTATAAAGTCAATTAAGATATTGCGCTATTTTTATATTAGAATTAGTAGCAGTTAAAGTACTCCTTACTTCTTTATATAAGAGGTCTTTCTATATACACACATCCTATATACTTAAACATATTTTTATATATAGTCGTACATTATAGGCTAGTAGTATGCTTATTGAACAATTTTATAAGTTTTTACACAGCTAGGGTGCCATGCTATAGGGGAGTTGTGTATAAATTTAAGTATCTTAAATTATAAGGGTTTGGAATTCGGAACTACCATCTTCTATTAGTAGTATAATTAGTTGTTTTAAATTTTATATTTAGTAAGTATAATATCCTTATACTGTTATTTTCCTATTTAAATTGCTTTTATTACATCTATTATCCATATATTATTCTTATATTTATATTTCATTAGCTCATTAATTTCCATTTCCCATTTATTAACTTCTAATTCATTTCTGTTAAGTTCTATGTCTAGGAACATAGGACATAGTTTTTTAAAACGTTTAGGAGGCAATAAAATCCGTAATTAATTTATAATCCGTTTATCCACAGCGTTTATAGGTAGGTCCTGTAATTATTATATTAATATATTAGGCTTCTAATTAAGTTTGCCCAGTTAGTATATAATCTTAAAGTTAAATTATAAGAGGTATTTAGCCCAATAAATTTAGTGCTGTGTTAATTGCTTTATAGTTATAAAGTACTATAGGTTCTTATAGTCCATTAACACACATATTAGGAATAATAATCCTTTAAGCTTGGGACGCTATTATTTAAAATATCTAATAATTGCAAGCAGTTCCTTATTATATATCTTGTAGTTTAATTTAGTAGGGGCGAGTTTCTAGGAGAGAAAGGTTACTAAATGTAGCTTACCATTCTTATTGTATTATAATAACACTCCCCCTAGCACATAATTGGATAAGTCTGTTTTAATAATACATTTAAGGTTAGGGTTAAAGTAGGCGAGAATTAAAGCAGTTATAAAATAATGCTTTAGGTTATTAAAAGCTTATTCGCATTTAGTGGTCCATTTAAATTTTATATTCTTTCTTATTAGGTTTACTAACAGCTAAGCAGTTTCTAAGAAGTAGTCAATAAATTATTAATAGAAATTTGCGAATCCTAGAAATCCTTAAATGTCTTATATATTGCTAGGGCTTTCCTAGTTTATAATTGCGGTGACTTTCTTAGGGTCCATTTTAATTCCATTATAGGATATTATTAAGCCTAAGTACGTAACCTTAGACGTGTAGAACTTACATTTCTTAATATCGCATTATAGGCCTGTATCTTATAGGCGTTTAAGGACCATTCTAATATATTTCTAATGTTTGGAAAGTAAGGATAAGTAGATTAAGATATTATTAATATATATAGTAACAAATACATCAAGGAATTTATAAAGCGTATTATTAATATATTACTAAAACGTACCAGGACCGTTCTTTATGCTAAATGGCATTACTAAGTATTTAAAGAGTCCCCATTATGTATAAAAAGCTATATACTTCTTATCTCCTTCTTATATATGGATTTTATTAAAGGCTATAATTATATTAAGCTTTATAAAGTACCATACCTTTACTAAATAGTTAAGTGTCTCTTAAATTAGGGGAATTGGATATTAGTTTTAAATTGTGATTGCATTTAGAGCTTAATAATTAATATAGAATCTTAAGCCTCCTCCTGGCTTTTTAATAAATAGTATAGGTAAGGTAAATAGAGATTAACTAGGGCGAATAAATCCTTTTTCTAGATACTTATTAAGGTATTGTTATATTATAAGCAATTCTTCCCATAATATACCGTATAGTGGACTGAACTTTAGTATTATACCTAGCTTAAGTTCTATCTTAAAATCGTGCTTATTTTAGTATAAGGCTAGTTGGTTTACAAATTGTCTTTTAAACTTGTTAATTAGGTTATAGTACTCTTTAGGTACAAGAGGTTAAGGATTAATATACTATTTTAGTTCTAGTGCTTTTTTAATATCTTCCATAGTTATAGTAAAGATTTTATAATCTTGTCTTTTTGCTAATAAAATAAAGGGTGCGGCTTATATTATCTAAATTTTAAGAGGTTTTAATAAAACATCTTTATATTCTTTATTACAATTGGCAGTTATAGATTTATTATATTAGCTTAAGGTTCATAGCAAGGGTAATTTATATTATATTAAATTTAAATAGTTATATACATGTTTATAGGGCAAATGGTTTTTTAAGCAATAACTTTAGCAGTAAGTTATATGGAACTTTAGTGTTTCTTTAACCCAGCTAATTAAAGGGTTGTATTATTTTAGCTATCTATATCTAAGTATAACTTTATATTGCTTTAAGGGTATTATAAACAGGGAGATATATTTAAGGTATTTACCTATCCACATTTTTACTAGGGCGTAGTGCGTTATTTTACCATATATTAAGGGTTTGCTATTAAAGCCTTATAGGCCTTAAGGCTTGTTAAGTTTCTTTAAATTTAGGCATTAAGTTTTTATATAGTTTGTGTTAATAAAGCCTATACTGGTAGCTCCGCTATCTATAAGGATTTGTACTTCCTTCTATTTTCTAAGTGTTTAAATTTCGCTAAGTACATTAAGGGAGTTATATTGTGTATTAGCGCTGGAAGAGCCTAGATACTTATGCTCTTCCACCTTTTATCTTAAGGCGTGACTTGGCCTTAAAACAATTTATTTTCTAAATTAACTAAGGGCGAGATGCTTTGTGGCATTTAAGTACAATTCATAGAGTAGGTATAATTTAAGGAATAAGTATGGCTTAAGGAATAGGTATGATTTAAGGAACAGGAGGAGCTACGGTGGACCTTTTTAAAGGGGTAAGTTTGGCAATGCTTTTAAATATATCCTTTTTTACCGCATCCAAAGCATTCTCCATTTATAGCTTAAGTTCTTCATTCATTAGTTCCTAAGGGTGCATAGGATTAAACGGCATTGAGGTCCATAGGGTTGTATATAGGGCTTTTGGGTTTTAGAGACGGATTGCGTTTTAGGGTGTTTTAAACATAAGGTATAGTTAACTTTAGGGAACAAGTTTGTTTATTGTATCAAAGATCCTTATTAATTTATTGGCATATTATAGCAAATTTAAATAGGTTTTTCAGCAGTTCCCTGCCTCCTAACTAGGCTCTAATTTTATCCAAGATAGCTTATTAAAGGGCAGCAACTCTAGCGGCTTTATTCTAATCTAGTTTGCTAATAAGGCCTAAAAATTCCAAAAAGAAGCTGGTGAAGTCTTGGTTCTATTATTATAGGTTCTCAAGTTTAGTAACAGCTGTATGTTTATAGCTGGCGTCATTATATATTTGTTCTAGTAGAGAGACAAAGATTTTAAAATTAACGAAGGTGCTATTATAGAAGAATAGATCTATAGTATGTGCAGCGTCTTTACTTAAACAAGACATTCCATAGCTAACCTTGCTAGCTTTAGTAGGGTATTAGTTATAGTTTATTAAAAGTTTAAGATGGAGCTTGGTTATAAAGGGATATAGGTCGTTTTAATTTCTATTAAACATTGGAGGATTAGGGAGCTTTTTAGATTTTATAGCGGGTATTGAACTTATTATAGATATAGGTTAAGTTACCATTACTGGTTTAGTGTTCGTATTTAATGGGTTGGGTTTAAATATAGTTATTTCAATTTTGTTTGTAGGTATTGTTATTAGAGTCTCTAATAAAAGAGCCTTAATATTACGGAGTTCTTTGCGGAGTGCTTCCATTAATTACTAATATTAGGCTTCTAGTGCAGCCTGCTACTAAGCTAGGGCATCTATAAAGGGTTGTTATATTATAGTTAATTGTTCCCTAACTAGGGACATAATACTTATGGTTATTAAAAGGGATTTAGGTTCGTTTGCCATTTTTAATAGTGGTTATTTTAATGTGATGTAGTATAAGGGCGCGAAGAGGCTTTAGGGAAGATTTAAAGGAATGATATAAATTTTATCTAAATCTAAGGGTATATAGCTCTTAAAGAGAACAAGATGTTATGTAAAGAAGAGAAAGGAACATAGGAAACTTATAACTAAATATTTAGGGTCTTAGCAGCAGACGTGTGGGCATAAGCCCATGCGGATTTTAACAAGTTTTGACTAAATTCCATCACATTAGTAGAATTTAGTGGAATTTAATTAAGTTAGCAAAACTTGGTGGAAAACGGTAGATTATAGCAGATAATTGTGGATAGTTGCAGACAGTTGCAAATAGTTTACAAACAGTTTCATATAGTTATCTGTCAAGTGTTTCACCGAGACATTCCTACTATAACTAGGCTAGTCCTGTTACAGGTCCTTCTATAGCTAATACTTAGTTTATTTCTTGTCTTTAATATATTATAGACACGTATTTTCTAGGCACTCCTACTACTATTATCTATCTAGGCATTTTTCTACAAGGAACCTTTCTAGTTAAAGTATTAAATTACCTAACTCCTAAACTTCTACTGGGTGCCAACTATGTATATACTTAGCGCCTCTATACTTCTTTTTGTCTGTTATCTAATATATTCTTATTAAATACTTGCGGTACTTGTCTTTGGATGTTCTATGCATATTATATATATTATTTATATATGCGATCCACGCTAATATATAATACGCTAGGTGCTTAGGGTTAACTCTTAGCTTGTCTCCTTCCTTAAGTTTAAACCTCTCCTATAATAACCTAAATGTTGCCGTATTATTTACTGGTACTAATACTTATATTATCTCTCTCTAGTCTATAGTTTGTTCTTCTAGGTTCTTTAATATTATAATTAAGGCTCTTTTAATATAGCTTATCTGTCTTTCTAACATAGCCTAATCTACTATAGCTTTCTTATCTAGCCATATATAAAAGTCTTCCCACTTATTATTTCTTCTTTACTTATACTACTTCTGGTATAGCTTAGTAAGTATATACAACCTATTTATAAGAAAGTATTTCTTTATTACTGCCTTATTATAACCTTTAGTATGTTATTCTACAAATCTGCTTAAAATCCCTAGATCCTCTTCTTATTCCAGTTTATCTAACCACTTAGCTCTTAGTATTCCTACTCTTAGCCTATTTATAATTTTCTGTATAGGTGCTCTGTCCTTTATATATCCTAGTATAGCTAATCTCTAGTCTAGCTTTTGTTCTTACCATATAATGATTTGTTGCCTAAACTTATCTAATACTTTTCTTTAGTTTTCGCCTTTTAAAAGGATCCTTAAAGTTACCTTACTTCTTAATCTTCGTATTAACTTTTTAATCTTTAGGCTAAACACTATGTTTACCTAGAACTACTATAGACCTTATTTATTCTTTAAAGTCTTGGTTTTTTAGGAATCTTTATCCCGTGCTTATTTATTTATCTTTAAACTAAGCTGCTGCCCTTTCCTACTATTAGTTGTTATCCATTATGGGTTCTTAGGTATATCTTATCTCGTTCTAAGAATCTTAAGCCTTTAGCTTTTTGCCTTTATTAAGTAGTAAGCTAGCACTAGCAGTTATCTACTTACTTAATCACCTTTAGATATTACTCCTTCTATCTTATAAAGCGATAGATGCCATATCTAGCAGTGTTATAATACCCATTACTAAACCGCGTTCTATAGTGGTCTTAGTCTTTACTTCTGTTATATTATTAAGGTTTAAGCGCCCCTAGTTAGCCTCTTCTTCTTCCTTATTGCTATTAATTAATAAGTACTCCAACTCCATTATTATTATTGCTAATCTTTATCTATATATTACGGTAATATCTTAATCTAGCTTATAGAGTTAATTTTGTTTTTTTATCTAACTCTATAGTTCCTTTAAGTCCTCCTAACTCTAGCTCTTATGGCCAATAGCTTATACTATACTTAGCGTCCTTATAAATTTGGTATATGTTATTATAATAAAACGTGAAGTGCTTAATTAAATACTCCTTAGTCCCGCGCAATACGCCTATATTTATATTATTATACTCTAATAACCTAGTGCCTTTTACTATATGGTTACTCTAACCATCTTTATAGTCTCTAGTAAAATAACCTTATTTTCCACAACTTATATAAGCTCCTTTTTTAAACTATTCTTCTTATTAAGGAGTCCGTCTAAGTGTCTTCTACTACTAAAATCCCTGGTTTAGCTTTTGCTCCTTAGTCCTGTAATTACTTAATCCTCAACCCCTAGGTTTTTATAGTTTCTTATTCTATCTTTTAGATTCTTTAGTACCGCTTAGGTCTATTAGCTCTAGTCCGCTATTTTATAGTTTTTAACTCTATATCTGTTAATGCGTACTTTACGCCTTATACAACTATAGAACTCTGTCTTACCCTTTCTTGGCTTGTTCCCTTTAGTAGATCCTATTATTAATCTTTATTAACTAGTTTATTAACTTCCTTAGAGTATCCATATCTTCTATTAGGATAATTATATCCTAGACTTTAGACTTAAGTCCTTATTTATACTATGCCATAAGCGCCCTATTGTTCTACTTAACTTAAGTTACAAGTATCTGATACTGTATTATGTACTTAATTACTAAAGTGCGTTATACTAGATTTTAAAGCTTTCTTTCCGCTATAGTTGTTGCTTCTAAGTCTCTAAATATTTGTGTTAACCTTTCTGCGAACCTGTTCCAGTTAGTAAATATATACCATACTTCTTAGTTAGCAGTTATTATTCCATTTATCTAGATTTTGGTAAGGTAAGATTTAAACTACTTAAGTGCTTTTCCTATTAAGAACAACCCTACGTATACCACTTGGTCTATAGGTGTTGCCAACTTAGCCCCTTCTTGCATAACCTTAAAGTGCATTTATATACGGAATCCCTTAGGCTTTAACTTCTCCCCTAAAAATTGTTTAATTAAGGGTAACTTAACCTTAGCTGCTCTAATTCCATTAATTTAATCTTTAAGTATTTAATTATTGTCTATTAACTAATTAACCATTTCTTGCAACTGACCCGTTATAACTAGCTGCGAATCCGTATCTCTTATACTGGTATCTCCTCTGGACCCTAAGGTCGTGGCTGCCATAGATGGCGTTATAACTAGCGCTTTTAGTGGCATATTGTTCGACTTTATTAATACTATAACTAGGTAGTGAATGTATAATAAAGCCTAGTGGGAAATACTACGGTAGACTTGCTAATGGGCTAGGTATATAGGTAAATAAGAAGTTAATAATGTAATAACAACTAGTAGAGTGGTTACTTAACAGATTAACTCTAATTATATTTTAAGATTTATAATAAGGAAAGGAACTCTTTAAGTAGGGACTGTGATCCTTTAAATACATATCTATACTCCTAAGAAAGTCGTTGCTCTATCTACTCTGTCTACTCTATTTACTCTGTTATGGATTATATAGATTATATAGATTACATTACGTGACCTTACTTACCATTCCTCGTTATATGGTTCCACTAGTTCTATTCTGGACCATGCCCTTATTAACTAACTAGCTTCCTCCAACTCTTCTTTAAGTAGTTATAGTATTGTATTTAAAGCGTCCGTAACACTAACTAATTATAGAAGATACGGCAAAGCTAATTATAAAGCTCTAATACGTTAATATCTATTAATACTAACTATGTTAGGAATATGCAACGAGATAAGTACTATTTTAATGAATAGTAATAAAGGAGATAATTACTAATAGACTTATAAAGGCCCTGCCTAAGTAGAGGTTTTAAAGCTTTATTAATATAATTGGAATGGTGGATATTAAGGAACGGCTAGCTAAGGAGAAGTAACTAGAGGACCTAAGGAATAATATTAGAGCAAGATAGAAGGATTTAGATAAGATTATGGTTTAATTAACTTATTAACGGATATTAGAAGGTGGTTAGCTTTAACCTTAAAGAGCTTAAAGCTAAGGGGGTGTGTTAGATAATCTGTATTCTCTAAAGGCGTAGGTTATATGCATAAGTTATGTGTACGGAGCCCATGTACTATAAAGTCTCTTTATAGCTTAAAGTCCTAGGGGCTTAAGACAAGGTTAATTAACGATCAAGTTAAGATTATTAATTAATCAACTCCTTTATCAATAAATAGCTCTATATAAACTATCTAACAATTACCTACTACGCCTTTATTTTGGGGATAGGGAGTTTTAAAGTTTTAAAGGTTGTTAGAGGATAATAACTTAGGTAGGGGAGGTATATAGTGGGGTAAATTGGCCCATTATATTTAATATCTAGTTTAGGTATAGTTTTGGGAGAGTATAGGCCTCCCACAAATATATAGATTGGCCCGCGGCCTTAAAGTATTTAATAACTTAAACAGGCATAATAGATATATAGTTGCTTCTTCCAATACGCTCTTTTCTTCTTTTCTTACTGCCTGCTTTCCTACTAGCTAATTATAACTAACTAACCAACTAACTACGCCGTGACCTTATATCTAAGAGACACCATACCTTTCCATTGTATTATTAGTGTATTATTATTAGGTGTAGGCGTTAGTTTTCTTTTTAAAGGTATTATAGAAAAATTAAACTAGCTATCCTTCTAAGGGGATTAGTAAGGATATAGATAGGGAGCTTAATAATAGAATAATAGGGTATATTGTATAGACGGATAAATCTTTAAGGGAAAAAAGGGGAGTCTATATATAAGGTAAGGAAGGGTTTTCCCTAGGTATATATGGCGTACATACCTTATAGGTAAGTTACCCCTAAGTCGCCCTAGGGTCGCCCTAAGACGGGCTTATATAAATGCTTCTAAACTAAAGCTTATAGATTACTACTATATAAGAATACTAAGCTAAGGAGAAGAAGGAGAAGAAGATTATAGAAGACTAATAAGATATAAGGGGTCACTAAGGCGCTAGTAGCAAGCGAGCTAATAGCGATTTTCCATACCGGGCATAGAAAATCCTAATTGGTTAGCCCTATAAGTAGTGCTGGCAGAATATAGTAGAGTCTAGCAGATTGCTTAAAAATACGGCAAATTGCCCTAGAGACGGCAATATAGTAGGTAATGCGCTCTAGCACTATTATATTACCCCCCCCCCCCCCTCCTAAAAAAGCCTACCTTTTAGGCTTTGTCCAAGTTCTTTATTATTGTCTAAATTATTATAGTTATCTAACCCCTCTTCCTAGCATTTAATCCAGCTGCCTAACTTATATAGTAGTCTAGGGAGGTCTAGGTAGGCTAGGTAGAAATCTTATAGCTTATAGGGAGAGTACTTAAAATTAGATATAGGGTACTACTTTAGATCTTTGTTGTGATCTACCTAGCTTGCATAGTATTTTAAGGTACTACGGTCCTTCTTAACTGCTAAAATCTCTTTAACTTCTTATTCTTTATCCTCTATAATCTAAATTAGTGGTAAGGGGTCATTATACTATCTAGGCAGTGGGTTATCCGCGGCCTTCTATAGTTGGTTTAAAGAGAAGATAAAGTGGATCTTTATTAACTCTAGTAGCTTAACCTTAAAAAAGTGCCCTACCTTCTTAGGGATCTTATAAGGGCCAGCTATTTAGTAGTCTAGCTTATAGTTTAGCCTCTAGGTCTTTTAGTTTTTTATTAATACCTATACCTTATCTCCTATATAGAAGTCTACCTTACAACAATATTGGTTTATATTAGCCTCTTTCTTCTCTTATACCTTTTTTATAATTGTTTAGGCAGCCTTCTAGGCTCTATATATTCTCTTAGCAAATATCTAGGCCTCTTTATAGCTAAGGCGTTTACGGGCCGTTATTGTCAGATAATGTGTATTCTCTAAGGCGTGGGACATGTGCACGAGTCACGTGCACAGGGCACGTGCATTGTAAATCTCTTCATAGAGCCCCAGGGGCCCTAGGTAAAAACATTGACATTAATTAACAATCAAGTCAAGATTATTAATTAATCAACCCATTTCATTAATGAACTTATCTATTTAAACTTCGTGACAGTTATAAGCCTAGTCCGCCAACTTAAGAAGCTATCCAGCTATTACTCAATTATTTAAAGAAATTCTACCTTATTGTTAGACTCTAACACCTTATCGTCAAAACGCAGACTCTAATAGAAATCCTACCTTAAGTGTTACAGGATGAGTTTTCTACGAGATTCTACAAGATTCCACGAGATTCTATAAGATTCCACCTTAATCGTTAAAGGACAATCCTGACGATAAGGACGATCCCAACAACAAAATACTATCTCAATTCCTCCTTTACCTATTAGTTAAATGACTCCACTGACGTTAAGCTTGTTAACGACGATTATCCTTAATAAGTTAGAAGACTGGGAGTAATGGCTATGGCAACTCCAAGCCCTTGTGGATTAGTAAATTTGGGCCTATATTAACCCAGATGGTACAGCACCTTAATAAGGTCTACTATAAGAACTAGCCTATCCAGAAGTTATAGATTTTAATAAGAATGCAACCTTATATGCGCAGCTCTTAATAAATTAACAGAAAGTGTATAAAAACAGTAGACAATACTACAACTAGGACATAAAGTATTTCCTAAGACAGGAAGATTATTTTTAACAGATCCGCACCCAGATCACGTCTACAGTATTAATTTAGAAGAAGCTACTGCTTGACCCTTCCTTAATAGTTAAAGAATGGCTATCTTAGCTAAAGGAGAACACAGAACCTACCTTATTATTTGTTAGGAAAAAGGTACAATACTAATATATAAAAGCCCTTAAGGGGTTTAAACAGTTGTTAAAATTAAACTAATAGCTAGATTAATGGGAATATATAATGTCCCTAGGAGAGAAGTATAAGATCCCTTAAATGTCCAATAGTATCTAACTTTAAGATTTGGCAGAAGTTATTTAACCTTTTAACAATACCTACTATATAAAGTATACTACTAAGTTAAATAACCCTTAGAAGTTAAGATCTTCTAAATACTGTAGAGTAGTAAAGGAGCTGTAAGAAAGACTTAGAACACCCTTAAAGAAAGCCAATGCTACTATAAGAGGCAGTACCTTTAATGTAGACTTCGCAGAGCAAGCTACTAAGGATTACTTTGATACTACTAAAGGTTTATAAAGAGGAAAGGCCTTAGCATGTAATAGACGCTTAAAGAGAGCCGGGACACTAGTAAATAAGGAGACATCCTATAAGAAGCTAATGCCTAAGTACTTAGCGTGTGGAATATAAGGACACTCCCTATAGGACTATTAGTGTTTATTTAAAGATAAGAGACCTATAGGAGTTATAATAGGAGATGCGCGCATTAATAGGGCACTAAAGAAGGTAGAAAAGAATAAGAATCTTACTAACTAAGTTGTAAAGATTAGACTTAAAGAATAAGAAGATAAGGCCTAATAATGATAGGATAAGAGCTAAGAAGTTAAGATTAAGGGAGAAGCTAATGCAATATTCCTAGAATTATATTACACTAGTCAAACCCATTTACTAAAGCCATTGACTATTCTTAACTCAGGAACCACTCTCTATATCTTTAATAATCTCTCTTATTTTTATAATTTTAGGAAAGCTTTAAGACATAAATATATTACCGCTGGCAGCTTAGAAGTGCCTATACTAGGCTACAGTAATATTACTATCTAAATTATAAAACTAGACCAGAGCAAGGGAACCCTATATCTTGAGGACGTTGCCTTTTATACGGACTTTAATATAAATCTAGTATTATTCTGTCTGCTTTAAAAATAAGGGTTTTACTAGGATAACAAAGGAGATAACAATCTTCTAGTTTAGAAGGATAATACGATCCTATATTAAATGGAAAAATGTTACAGATAATAGACTATTAAATACATCCAACTATGAAGTTAATTAGCGTTTAATATAAGCCGACTGCTACGCTGTTAATAGAAACGCAGAGCATTATTAAGAGACACTTATCCAGATTTAAAAGGTGATGTATATTTATAGCATCTGCGTCTAGGTCATCTAGGACCTATAAGCCTTTATTATTTAGGTCTTAATGCCCTAGGAGTTAAGCTTTAAGGCCCAAAGACAACGGAATATTAATATTGTAGTCTTGCTAAAATTAAGCATTAGGTTTTAAGAAGGTTCTTAGAACAGAATATTAATAAACCTTATTTTAACCTCCATATTAACTAGACTAACCTTAAGGAAGCGCATACTAGATTTATACAAGTTATATTTATCCATAATACCTTCTTAGGGAAAACCTTCCCATATTTTATAATAATGTATAGCAAAGAGAAGGAGACACTATAAGTGCTTAAAGATTTTATCTAATGGATTTGTCTAAGGCATAACCTTAAGGTTAACACTATTAGATTAGACAACAAGCTAGGGAGAAAGAGAACCCTTAAATGGCTATGGACCTAAGGGATTACATTTAAGCCTTTAGCGCCTTATACCTAAGCTTAAAATGGTACCACTAAACGCTTAGGGGGTATAATTATTAAGAGAGCACATATAATAAGAATTGCTGCTAATTTACTACACGATCTATAGAAAGAGATAGTTAACTATATAGTCTACCTTTAAGATTGAACGCCACGGGAAAGCAATGGTTGGAAATTGCCCTATAAGAGGTTCTATACCTTCCTAGCCAATAGGTTAAGAAAACCACAATTAGCGCACCTAAAAGCCTACGGCTGTAGGGCGTACGTAATAATAACGGACGCCTAGCTAAAGAAGAAAAGGCTAAGCAAGCTAGATCTATAAGCCTATATTAGCTACCTTATCGGCTATAACTCTACCAATATCTACAGGATCTGGATCCTATATAAGGGTATCGTCATCTCTACTAGGGATATTATCTTTAATAAAAAGATGTTCTTTAACAGCAAGTGAACGGACATCTTAAAGGACCTACACGCTGAATTAGATACGCTAATTAAAAAGATTTAACTCCCTAATACCCTAACTAAGAACGAGGTTCTTCTAGAAGACGATAATAAAGTATTTAAACCATTAATTTAAGAGGAAGATGACGACGTTGATAAGCCAGTTTAAACCTTTAATAAGTTAGTAGATCTTAAGCTTGCAAGAGCTCTTAAAGATGTGTATTATACACCACCTCTAACAGAAGAAGACGAAGAATCTCCATATGCCTTTTATATTAAGTATCCTATAAAGTCAGATATACAAGGTACTGATTAGGACATTGTCAGCTAAGTAGGAGACAGGTTTTACACTTAGGGGGTGTTTAATAACTCTGTTAAAGACTTATTTAAGGAAGCCTGCAATAACAGGTTTAAAGACTTTATTACCAAAAGGATCACTTTAGCCTATTACGGCACCTTTATAGCAGGAAGGAAGTTCAACCTTAATAGTTAACTTAATAATAGTAAGCTAAAATTAGGTAGAACACATAATGTTAAATTACACAGGAAGAACTTACCTCTGCCACCTTAGTTAATTTAGGACCTTAATACGTATCCTCTACAAGATTAGTTCTAAGAGGCTTAACAAGCCCATCTCTAATCTCATTATTAAATAAGGTTATTTTAAGAAATAGATAAAAAGCACGCAAAGGGATAGTAAGTCCTCAGCTAAATATAGGTGTTCATCTACAAGACAGATAAGCACGGATTTCTCCAGAAATGCAAGGCACACTTAGTAGTATACGGAAATCAATAGGCCCCAGGAAACCTACCTACGAGAGCTACTATATTAGCTAGTACTGTGGTGGTGTAGGTTGGACGTCGCCTACTGTCTTAGCATTTTCCTGTATTTATAAAGCTTCGGCTTTCCTCCTTCTTTCCTCCTTATTATACATATAATCAGGAACCTACCGGAATACATTCTTTTCTTTCCTTTCTTACAGACTGCTTTACTAATTACTTTTAACTAATTATAACCAACCGACCAACCAACAGACAGACAGACAGACTAACTAACTAACAGCATTATAACTTCCTATCTAAGGGACACCGTACCCTTCTACATTTTGGCATTCCACATGGGGACGACGGCAAGCTCTTTAGATTAGAAGTCTAGTGCTATATACATATAAGACACGTAAGAATATATTACGACTACAGAAGGACAACCAGCTGCAGAAAAACAACCAGCCAGACAGACAAGACAGTAGCAGAGAAGCAAATAGTATTGGACAATAAGGGGAACCAGGCAATCCCTAAACAGAAAGACCAGAAAAGGCGGGATAGCCAGACTCTACGCATAGGCTAAAGAGTGTCTCAGAAAGATACAAGCAAGGACATTAAGCAAACCAGTAAGCTAGTCAGATAACTTTAACCGGCGCACGGACATGGCCAGAGCTTTATTAAGGATGCAGAGACAACAAGCCAAGGACTAGTTAATTAAATGGAAATAAGACTTAAGGGATCTAGCGGCAGAGGAAGTTAGTACTGCCCTTTAAGAACAGAGATAACACCAAGCAAGGTCGTAAGCATATAAGATTAGGTCTCTCCTTAAAAGCCTCCTATTCCAGCTTAGCTTTATCTTCTTTTAAGTTATCTAGATTATATCAGCGGCAGCTTTAGAGGCATTCTATAAAGAAGCAGATATAGGCGGAAGCGTAAGGTTTAGTAGCACCCTACTGCATAGAATAACGGCAGACCAAAGCAGATGGATATATCGAGACCCAGCAGTAGCTGTAGATAATGAAGACACCATGCTCTTTTAGGAAGACCAACCTCTAGGCGTTAAGAAGCAGCCAGAAGGAACAGAAGCCTATACTTCTTTTACTAAGTATAAACCAACACCAGGACGGCCATCTGGGACATCCTCTGTTAAGACCATAGCCATGTAAGAAGATCTACCACAGTATTTACCTATAACACCTAGGACCAATAACCCTTAGTAGACAAAGGATAAGAGCTATAAGGACCACCTGCAAGCTCCTAAGGAAGCTCTAGATGCATATAACTAGCAGTTAACAGCTTAAGACAAGATCTATATTATGGTTTAGCCTATGCCAGCCCCAGGAACTATTAGAGCTCCTTACTTTATAGGACAGAATATATTGCAGTTTATTAAGCAGTACAAACGGCTATACACCTGATATTATATAATGAGTAAGGAGAAGCACCAGGGCCTTCTGGAGTACTGCAATTACTAAATAGAGATGTGGATCCAAAGCCTGCCTAAGTTTGTAATTGGTAATTAGACGGAGCTTGTTAGAAAGCTTAGGACCAAGTATTAAACCAAGGACTACTACCAACGCATGGAGACACGAGACTTTGTAGAAGCTTTTGTTCAAAAATCTACAGAACAACTAGGCAAATTGCGTTACTACGTATAGGACTTCACTACCATCTTAGATAAAGCGGTAGCTACAGGAAACCTTACTAAGCAAGATAAAGGGTAGTTATTTATGTGAGGACTTCCTGTTAAATACCGCAGGCACGTAATAGAAAAGACAGGAGCTGTAGTAGACAAGCCTAGCACCCTTATATTTAAAAGACTAAAGGAGGCCATAGAGTTAAGGATAGTAACTATAGAGGGCGCCAAGCAAATAGATGTCCTTCTAGAAGAAGATGCCCTAAATGTCTAGCTTATACAGGAGCTACGGCAGTAAAGGGATAAGCTTAACCACAGGAGAGAAGGAAGGCTTCTGGACCTAGGTGTATATAGAGGAGCCCCAACGCAGCAGCAGTCACCCCTTACTATAGATTAGGAGATGGACAAAATAGTAAGCTAGTTAAAGAGACTAAGGTTAAGTAAGATAGAGCTTGCAGTAGCTATACAGTCAATGCTGTTCCTTAACCAAATTTAAAAGGACCCAGAAAGGTTTACAATACTGCTAAATCAGGCTGCAGTTTAAAGCTTAGTATAAAGATACGGCCTAGTACTAGGATATAAAGACTGGCAGAACAGTACCCGAGCTCCCTTTGCTCCGCAAGACTTTTAATATCCGTATAATTTTTAATATCTGCAAGGCTCTTAATGTCCGCAAGATTCTACTGCCTTTAGATGGCCGCAGTAGGACGTATAGGGTTAGCAAGGTATGCAAGGACAAGGCCTACAGACCTGTTTTGGATGCGGAGGAAGTTACTATTTTACCTAGCACAAATGCCAAGGGCTTAAGGATCTTGTTTAGCAAGGATTTATACATCTATCTAATTAAGGAAGACTAGTAGCTAGGATACGCAAATAACCTGGACCTAAACTTCTATAGCTTAGCAATAAAGGACGATTAAAAAGTATTAAGAACTGGCTTTATATGTACCAAGGAATAGACCTAGATAGACAGGCATATTAGAAAATAGAAGGACAAGGACAGACACAGAAACAGGTCCCTATGGTATAAATGGATTTTACTGCTTTCTATAACAGAGTAGTACTAAAGAACAGTAATAAAATACGCACAAGCTAGGAGGACTACTATTAAGTACAGCCCACGGACTCTGTAACGCTTAGCCAGCAACGTCTGCAGACTTGCCTAACCCCTAGAGACATCCGTACAACTAGGATAACTATTAAGCCGCAGGCTCTGCCACAGGAGAATGTTCAACCAGGAGATTACGTCTAGGTTAGGTCACGGCCTATAAATAAGACAGCTAAAACTGGGAAAAAGAATAAACCGTCTAATCCTTAAAGACAGTTATAGAGACAGACGCTTAAGGCCAGCCATTAACCCATAGGCTCTGCAGCAGGCTCCATAGTAGGTATAGGATATTTAACTAGGGGATAGTTAAGTTCTAAGGTGGGGGAGGGGACGCAGGTGACGACTGTATAAAAGATTTCTATTTTGTCTGCTTAATTACTATATTTCCTAAAGCTCCTTTTCTTATTTACTTTCTTAATCGCAACGCGTTAGTTACAATAACCTACTGTAAAGATGTTAGTTTAGCTCACCGCCTATTACCAAGCCAATAGCAATTTTCCATGCCCGGCACAGAAAATCCTAATTGGTCCATTTAGCAATAGAGCCGGCAGAACTCTACACCGCCCCTAAAATTTAATAATGCACTAAAAGCACCAGCTGCATAATAAAAACAGTATTAAGAGCCTTAATTAATTACACAGATATAGAGCCAATTGTATAATGCAGAGCCAGATGCAGAGCTGTACACAGAGCCTTGACCGAATGGCAGATACGGAAGCCTTGGTCTTAAATAACTGCATAAAAGCTACAGTTAGTTAAAGAGTCGAATTAAGCCTAAGCCTTAATATCAGCACGTCACCGTTACTAAAGCAAGTCAATTAAATGTTATTAGATTAGAGCCTTTAACTAGGCCAACCTTATTCCTTATTCAAACGATAGCTAATTACAGCTCCGTTACCGCCATCCAAATTCAGTACTGTACTAGCTGCATAACAAGAACAGACACCGCGGCAAGGAAGGGACCTATTAGGTGCAGCAGTATAACATTACATAACAAGCACCGCGGAAATGGTAAAGCAGTATACAAAGAGGCACTAACAAAAGATGTTTTGTAAGAGATTGTACATAGGGCACAGTTAACCACGTTAAGCCTAAACTATCCTTATACAACTAAAGACAGAACTAGGCCGTATCTAGCTAGGCTAGTAAAGGACCATGTTAAGGATTATAAAGGGAATAGGAATTAGACGTACAGGAACCAACGCTTCCCCTCTAGTTGTTTTAATAAAGGACTATTATGGACATAAGGGCAAGGGATATGCAACGGAGGTAGTTATAATAGCCGAAAAGCTGCCACCGGATGGCCTTGAAGATATTAAGGACGACTTAGGCAAAGTATAGAACCAGCAGGACAATAACAAAGAGACTAAAAGCAGAAGATAATCCCAAGAAGGCTCTTAAGCTAGAAGAAGATTAAGGATATATAAGCGTACTGCTAATAGCCAGGGTAAAAAATCAGCTGTAAAAGCCTAAGGATGCGCCAAAGAAGCTAAGAGCAAAGGCAACTCTAAAAAAGGAAAGAAAGTAGCTATTAAGGACGTCTTATAAAAGCACTGGGCCCGCGGAAATGGTCTACTAAAAACTGCCGTTTATGCTTACAAGGAAGGAAGTCTTAAGACAGGTCTCTAGATTGGACGACTGGTGGACACTAAGAGCCTTAATTAACTACGGATGCAGAGCTTTAACTAAACAACTGCACAGCCAGAGTCTTAATTAACTGTCCGTAGATATAGAGTCTATAGATGTAGAGCCTTAATGGAATGTCAACGGATTTAAAAGCTTTAATTAAGCATGCGACAATGCAGAGCCTAGGTTGTATGTATAACAGAAGACGCCTTAAGTTAAGCCAGGGCCTTATTAAATCTTAATTAGCTAAACGCCGTCTCTGCATTTAAATTAGGACAGTCAGAACCTTTAACTGGGCTAACTTTCTACCTTAATTAAACAACCGAACAATTAGTTGCAGCACGTCGTCGCCGACCAATTAGACAGTCTTTGGCTAGTAGTTAAAGCACGCACGCAGATATGGGCGCAGACACGGACGCATGCAGAGCTACTGATGCATAGCCAGATGCACAGCTAGATGCACAGCCAGATGCAGAGCTAGATGCAGAGTCTTGATATTAAACGACCAGCTGAACGACCAAATTAAGCCAGAGTCTCTGCTATTTTGATTAACTGCCCTACCGCCGCCGCCGCCATTCCGTCTGACTGCTTTATTCCTACTATCTTAACTAACTGCTCTGTCTCTACTATTCTAGATCTATACCGTTGCTAGATCTATTTACTGCCGGATCTACTGGATCTATTATGCTATTCCGCCCAACTGTTCCAACCAACCTATTCCGTTCTACTATTTCCACTAACTACTACTTTAACTGACCACCGCCGACCGATTATTCTACTGCTACTGCTACTACTACTGCTACTACTATTCCAACTAGCTATTCTACTGCTGCTATTTAGCTGTTCTGTTCCGTTGTTCTAATTATTCTGCCGCTACTGCCTTAACTAACTGCTACTAACCGTTCCGCTTCTACTAAGTGTTCTACTATTAAAAGTTCTGCTGTTAGATGTCCTACTGCTTACTAACTGTTACCAAGTTTTTCTACTAAGTGTTCTACTACTGACTATTCTGTTTTATTTTACTGCGCTAAATGTCTACTTTTACTACTGCTTTTACCACCGTTACTGTTACTGCTATTACCGCCGCCGTTATTATTTCTGGTTTACTGTTCTAGTTACTAGTAGGAAGATTGGATCTTAGCTATAGATAACAAAAGGATATTATGGAATAGTTTTACAGGGCTATAAGGTACAGACGGCTGCAGAAATACGCTTTTAACTAGTACTACTAGTAGGTGTAGTACACAGGCGATTAGGGCGGCTAGTGTATACATTTATGCTTTTAACTAGTAACGCTAGTGGGTATAGCGCATAGGCAACTAGTACGGCTAATAGGTGTATTTATTTAGCGCGTGTCTGATAGGTATCTTACTAGGAGAAGAGGTTTCCTGCGTTCCATTATGTGCTTTCCTTTTTCTATTCTGCTTTTGCTATACTTTTATTTGGCTATTCTTCTGTAGGATGGAACGTTAGGGGACAACGTTCTTAGTGGGGGAGGTATATGGTGGTGTAGGTTAGACGTCGCCTACTGTTTTGGCATTTTTCTGTATTTATAAAGCTTCAGCTTTCCTCCTTCTTTCCTCCTTATCGTATATACAATCAGGAACCTACCGGAATACATTCTTTTCTTTCCTTTCTTACAGACTGCTTTACTGATTACTTTTAACTGATTATGACCGACCGACCAACCGATAGACAGACAGACAGACTAACTAACTGACAGCATTGTGACTTCCTATCTAAGGGACACCGTACCCTTCTACAGTACAACCTTCTAAACCCTTATAGCGATTACCATAAAATTCGACCTAGAGACGACACAGATAGATACAGTTAATGCTTTTGTCTATTATAATCTCGATAAGGTCGTCTACATAAAGCTACCACTAGGGTTTAATAAAGGAAAGACAGACAAAGTACTATACTTAAGAAAAGCCCTATACAGACTATGACGATCACCACTGTTATAGCAGAAGAATCTCATAAGCTTATTAAACGAATTGGGTTTTAAAGAAGTACCTTAGGAGCCGTACGTCATGCTAAAAGGTGGAATAGTTGTCTTCTTCTACGTTAATAATATTGTCTTCTGCTACCAAAAGACAGATAAAAAGAAGGCTTAAGAAGCGATTAAGGAGCTAAGCAAGGAATACCAGATAAGTACCCTTAGCGAGCTAAAATGGTTCCTAGGAATCCATATACTACGCAATTATAGCTAGAGGCTCCTATAGCTATCCTAGGAAGCCTATATTAAGAAGATAGCTAACCAGTATAAGATAGATTTTAGAGGGCGTCTTCTAGACACTCCTATGGCAGAATTAGAACTCCTCCCTACCAATCACCATATAATCCATTTAACGCGTCTATCCCCTAATATAGACCTATTAGTCCGTCCTATATCCCTACCAGCCTCTATAATACTATATCAGAGAAAATTGGGTTTAGTACTCTATATAGCCACTACAATACGTCTAGATATTGCCTTTATAGTATTACAGCTGGTAAGGCTTAATTAGAACCCAAGCCAAGAACATTATTAAGCGGCAGACAAAGTTATCCAGTACCTATATGGCATAAAAAGCAGAGCAATCTGCTATAGAGGAGATGAGGAAGAAATAAACAGTAGAGGGAGAGACAAAGGAATATATAACAAAGGACGAGACAATGAAAGAGACAGTGCGCAATCATTTATCTATGCCAGCAACGCATTATTCACAGACAATTCTGTTAATAGAAAGAGCTTATAAGAATACATTATGAAGCTATTTAGGGGGCTAATTGCCTGGAGAGTAAACAAGCAGGGTATAGTTATAACGTTAAGCATAGAAGCCAAGTTATTAGCCCTATTACAGACAGTAAAGAAAGCTATCTTTATTAGCAGGCTATTTAAAGCAATAATGCTACGCCTAAATAAGCCCTTAATTATCAAATGCAATAACACCTAAACGCTATAACTGATTATAGAAAACACGGTAAAGCTAATTATAAAGCTCCAACACATTAACATCTATTAATACTGGCTATGTTAGGAATATGCAAGGAGACGAGTATAATTTTGATGGATAGCGACGAAGGAGATAATCGCTGATGGACTTATAAAGGCCCTGCCCAAGCAGAGATTTTAAAGCTTTGTTAATATAATCGGGATAGTGGATATTAAGGAGCAGCTGGATAAGGAGAAGCAACTAGAGGACCTAAGGGACGGTATTAGAGCAAGACGGAAGGATTTAGATAAGATTACGGTTCAATTAACTCATTAACAGACACGAGAAGGTGGCTAGCTTTGACCTTAAAGAGCTCAAAGCTAAGGGGGTATGTCAGATAATCTGTATTCTCTAAGGCGTGGGACACGTGCACGAGTCACGTGCACAGGGTACGTGCATTGTAAATCTCTTTATAGAGCCCCAGGGGCCCTAGGTAAAAACATCGACATCAATCAACGATTAAGTCAAGATCATCAATCAATCAACCCATTTCATCAATGAACTTATCTATTTGAACTTCGTGACAGTTATAGGTCCTATAGGTCTATCCTAATTAAAGAATATTTGTGGCTTGTATCTATAGAGTAACTTAAATAGTAATATTTCTATACTATTATAAGGGAGTGTAAGCTATGCGTAGTCTATTATAGGCAGTAGTTCTAACTAGTTGTCTTAATAATAATTAATAAAGGGGCGAAGTTGCTAGTTAAGGTATTAGTTTATAATCTTAGTTTAGCTATTAGTCTAAGGGTAAAATATAGTAAAGAGCTTAATCTTAATCCTAAGGATATAGTAGAATTTATCCTAGAAGTCTAATATAAATTAGGGTTTATAGTTAGAGATAATTAACTTAGGAGCGCTATAGATCTGGTAAATATTAATAATATATATGTGGGCTATATCTTTTATAGTTATAGTCTTAAAGTAGGGAAGAGAAATAACTTACTTGCTTAGTTAGTTAACTACTATAAAGTCTATATTATAGCTATATTTGTCCTTTAGGAATAATTTAAAGTCTATTATAATATACTGCTAAAGGCGTTTAGGAACTAGTAGTAGTTATAACTATTTAGGGGTTTAATCCCTAGGGGCATCTACCTATTTATAAGCATAATAATTCTTAATAAATTGTTCTATATTAGATAAGAGTCCTTACTAGTAGTAGTAAGGCGCTAGTAGTTAGTAGGTTTTATTTTAACTAGGGTACGCCGTAAAGACTTAATAGTGGGCTTTACGGATTAGCTCTGCTTATAGGTTATTAACATCTAGAACTATAAGCCGTTTTTAGTATAAGAGCAGTCCGTCTTCTCTTTCTAAATTAGGGTTACCTTTTATAGCTTAGTCGCAGAGGGCTTTTAAGGATTTAGCTATGCGGTTTATAATTAGGATATAGTTAATTAGTCCTATTAGTTTATTTAGGATCTCTCTTTCTATAAGCGCCAGCTTATTCTATTTAGGGCTTAGTTCCTTAAGATATATAGGTTAAGCTATTTAGGGTAGAGGAGGGTATATATCTGGTACTAAGCCTTTAGCTTATCCTATAGTTTTACATTTTATTCTTTCCAGGTAAGGGTATTAGCTTTAGAATTTTACCTACTAGGGTAGTATATAATTGTAAAAAAGAATTAGGAGAGTATTTTTGCCTACCTAGCCTATTAACTAGTAAGCTGCTTTATTATTATAAAATACTTAAGGGCTTTATAATTAGTATAGACTTTAATTTAAAAGTCTGTGCTTTTAAGCTTTGCGCGCTACTAGAATAATAATTATATAATAGCTAGTATTTCCTTATTATATACCTTATAGTTATATTTAGCTAAGGCCATTATTTTTAAGAAAAATATAATAGGGTACTACTTGCTATCTAGGTATAACTATAAGAGAACCCCTACTACTACTTTATTAAAGGCGTCCGTTTCTAGCATTAATTTAAGGTCTAGGTTATAGTAATGGAGAATTAGAGAAGAGATAAGCCGGTCATTTAACTCTTTAAAAGCCTTTATATAATTATTATTAAAAATAAAAAGCGTATTATTCTTAGTTAGCTATATAAGAGGCTTAGCTATAACCCCATAGTTATGGATAAACTAATAGTAGAAGTTATAGAAACTAAAAAAGGACTAAATACCTTTTATAGTATAAGGGGGTTTCCGGTTACAGATTGCCTTAACCTTTTTAGAGTTAACTTTAATTCCTTTTATACTAACAATAAACCTAAGGTACTTTATTTATTTTACTCTAAATTTATATTTCCTAATATTAATTTATAGGCCTGCATTCCGCAGCCTCTTAAAGACCTTCTTAACATAAACTTAGTGCTTAAGTTTATTGTCTAAGTATATAAAAATATCGTCTAGGTATACCGTGCAGAATTTATTAAGGTAGTTAAAAAGAACATTATTTATATACCATTAGTATATAGCTAGCCCATTTATTAGTCTAACAGAAAGGACTTTATATTTATAAAAACTATAGTATGACGGTGCTGGGGCACCGCCCCTGTAGCTGGCTTGGCGTAATCTCCAGAGTTCGCCCGTACCGTGTATATATTACCCCCTAAAGCCTCCTTTCCTCTTCTTCCTCTCCTCAGCTTAGTATTCTTGTATGGTAGCAATCCACAAGCTTTGGTTTAGAAGCATTTGTGCAAGCCCGTCACATATAGTAGGTATAGAACAATATTAGATCTTCTAATATAGGGTCTATCCTAATCTAGTAGAAAGCTTAGCAGACATTAAGCTTAGTAAAGATTTTAGCTTAGCTTAGATATATAAGGGTCTTATTAATTAGGGGGAAAGGGTAGCAATCTTTCTAAGTAATAGTGTTTAGTTTTTAATAGTTAATATAGAAATAAAGGCCCTTATTAGGTTTCTTTATAAATAAAATAGGGGAAGTAAAAGGGGCTTAACTTAGTTTAATAAACCCCTTATAGAGGTTATTAATTAAGTACTACTTAGTTACTTTTAGTTCTTCTATAGTTTGTTAGTAAAGGGGGCTATAGCCTAAAGAGTTATTAACCTCTAATTAAATTTTATAGTCGTAGGTTTAGTAGGGGGGTAGTATATCTAAGGCTGCTTTTAAAAACGCGTTTTTATAGTTTAAGAGGTATATAGGGAGGAGGCGTTTAACTAGCTCCTTATTAGTTTCCTCTACTAGCCCTTTTTCCTTCTTATTAATAATCTAATTAATTTTATATAAGCTAGTTAAAAAGACCTTATTGTCCTTCTAATATATATTAAAGTAGAAACCTATAGCGCTAATTGCCGTAATATCTACTATAGGGGGGTTGTATAATAGTAGGGGTGTCCATAGCCTAGGGGGCCTTTAGTATATTAACATTGTCTTTACTTTTTTTAGCTCTTATTATATCTTTTAAAGGTTATCCTCTACGTCCTATTAGTACGTCCTCTTCCCCCTTAGCCAGATCTTTATAATTTGGAAGTTGTCTATATTACTATCCATTCCACTTTTCTAAGTAAAGTCCTCCTTATATAACGGCTTGTATAAATGCCTCTAAACCAAAGCTTGTGGATTGCTATCTAATAAAGATACTAAGCTAAAGAGGAGGAAAGGTGGCCGCGAGGGCTTATATAACCAAATAGGTAGCACGGGCCGCTAAGGCGCTAATAGTAGACAAGCCAATAGTAGGCAAGCAAATAGTAAGAAATAGTACCAGACAGTATTAGACAGTATTAGATAGTATGCCAGGTAATAAAATATGGCAGAATTTGGCAGGTAACGCGCTCTAGCACCGTTACATTACCCCCCCCTCTTAAAAAAGCCTACCCTTAGGCGTTGTCTAAGCTCTCTATTATTATCCAAATTGTTATAATTATTTAACCCTTCTTCCTAGCATTTAATCCAGCTATTTAATTTACGTGGTGGTCTAGGGAGGTTAGGGTAGGCTAGATGGAAGTCCTATAGCTTATAGGGGGAGTACTTAAAATTAGATACGGGGTACCACTTTGGGTCGTTATTATGGCCTACCCAGCTTACGTAGTATTTTAAGACATTGCGGACCTTTTTTACTGCTAGGATTTCTTTAACTTCCTATTTTTTGTCCTTTGTAATCTAGATTAGTAGTAGGGAGTTATTATACTGTTTAGGTAGTGGATTACCTATATCCTTTTATAGTTAGTCTAGAGAGAAAATAGGGTGGATCTTTATTAACTCTAGTAGCTTAACCTTAAAAGAGTGTCCTATTTTTTAAAGAGTCTTATATAGGCTAGCTATTTAGTAGTCTAGCTTATAGCTCGGCCTCTAGGTTTTCTAGTTCTTTGTTAACACTAATACCTTATCTCCTACTTAGAAGTCTACCTTACAATAATATTGGTTTATATTGGACTCCTTCTCTTACACCTTTCTTATAATTATTTAAGCAGTTTCCTAGGCTCGGTATATTCTCTTAGTAAATACCTAGGCCTCCTTATAGCTAAGGCGTTTGCGGGCTATAGCGGGTTTAGTAGGCCTATCCCAATTAAAGGACATTTATAGTATATACCTATAAAGCAGTTTAAATAGCAAGATTCCTATACTATTATAGGGGAGTATAAGCTATATATAGTCCATTATAAGCAGTAATTCTAACTAGTTATCCTAATAGTAGTTTATAAAGGGATATAGTTATTAGTTAAGGTACTAGTTTATAATCTTAGTTTAACCGTTAGTCTAGGGGTAGAATACAGTAGAGAGCTTAATCTTAATCCTAAGGATACAGTAAAATTTATTTTAGAAATCTAATATAAACTAGGGACTATGGTTAGAGACAATTAATTTAGGGGCACCGTAGAATTAATAGATATTATTAACATGGAGGCGGGCCATATCCTTTACAGTTATGGTCTTAAAACATAGGAGGGAGATAGATTGCTTATATAATTAGTTAATCACTATAAAGGCCGTATTGTGGCCGTGGGCGTCCTTTAGAAATAACTTAAAGTCCATTATAATATATTGCCAAGGGCGTTCTGGAACTAGTAGCGGTTATAGCCACTTAGGAGTTTAATCCCTAGGGGCATCTGCGTATCTATAGGCGTGGCAGTTCCTAATAAATCATGCCACATTAGGTAGAAGTCCTTACTAGTAGTAATAGGGCGCTAGCAGTTAGTAGGTCTTGTCTTAACTAAGGTATACCATAGAGACTTAATAGTAGGCTTTACGGATTAGCTCCATCTATAGGTTATTAACGTCTAGAACTATAAGCTGTTCCTAGTATAAGAGCAGTCCTTCTTCTATTTCTAAATTAGGGTTATCTTTTATAGCTTGGTTACAGAGGGCCTTTAGGGAGTTCGCTGTATAGTTTATAGTTAGGATGCGATTAATTAGCCCTATTAGTTTGTCTAAGACTTCTCCTTTTATAGGTACTAAATTATTCTATTTAGAATCTAGCTCCTTAAGGATCTGTAGGTTAAGCTATTTAGGGTAGAAAAGGGCGCGTATCTGGTATTGGGCCTTTAGCTTATCCTAAGGTCCTATATCTTGTTCCCTTTAGGTTAATGCATTAGCCTTAGAGTTTTGCTTACTAGAGCAATATATAATCGTAAAGAAGATTTAGGAGAGTATTTTAGCCTAGTGAGCTTATTGTCTAGTAAGCTGCTTTATAGTTATAAAGTACTCTAGGGCTCTATAATACGTATATATCTTAATTTAGGAGTTTATACCTTCCAGCTCTACACGCTATTAGGATAGCAATTAAATAATAGCTAGCATTTCTTTGTTGTGTATTTTATAGTTACACTTAGCTAGGTTTATTATTTTTAAGAAGAAAGTAATAGGGTATTATTTACTGTCTAGATGTAACTGTAATAGGATTCCCGCTATAACTCCGTTAGAAGTATCCATCTTTAGCATTAATTTAAGGTCCGGGTTATAGTAATAAAGGATTTAAGAAGAGATAAGCCGATCTTTTAACTCTCTAAAGGCTTTTATATAGTTATTATTAAAGATAAAAAGTGTATCTTTCTAGGTAAGTTATATAAGAGGCTTTACCATAACTCTATAGTCGCAGATAAATTAGTAATAGAAATTATAAAAACTAGGGAAGGACTAGATCCCCTTTATTAGTGTAAGGAGGTTTTTAGTTATAGATTATATTAACCTTCTTAGGGTTGACTTTAATTATATCTATACTCACTATAAACCTAAGGTACTTTATGCGTTTTACCCTAAATTTATATTTCTTAATATTAACTTGCAAGCCTATGTTTTATAGTCTCTCTAGGACCTTCTTAACATAAACTTAGTACTTAAGTTTATTATCCAAATATATAAAAATGTTATCTAGGTATGCCGTGTAAAATTTATTAAAGTAATTAAAAAGAACATTATTTATATACCTTTGGTACATGGCCAGTCTATTAGTTAGTCTAAATAAAAGAACCTTATATTTATAGGACCTATAATAGGTATAGAATGTTATTAAATCTTTAGATATAGGGTCCATCCTAATTTAGTAGAAAGCTTAGCAAATATTAAGTTTAGTAAAGATCTTTGCCCAGCTTAAACGTATAAGGGTTTTGTTAATTAAAGAAATAGGATACCAATCCTTTTAAGTAATAGTATTTAGCTTTTAATAGTTAATATAAAAATAAAGGCCTTTATTAGGCTTTTTTATAAATAGAATAGGGGAAGTAAAAGGGGCTTAACTTAGCTTAATAAACCATTTATTAAGATTATTAATTAAGTACTGCTTTATTACTTTTAGCTTGTCTATTAATTATTAGTAAAGGGGGCTATAGCCTAGCAAGTTATTAGCTTTTAACTAAATCTTATAATTATAGGTTTGGTAGGGGGGCAGTATATTTAAAGCTGCTTTTAAGAACGCGTTTTTATAGTCTAGGAGGTAAGTAGGGAGGAGGCGCTTAACTAGCTCCTTACTAGTTTCCTCTACTAGCCCCTCTTCCTTCTTATTAATAATCTAGTTAATTTTATATAAGCTAGTTATAAAGACCTTATTATCCTTTTAATACATATTAAAGTGGAAACCTATAGTATTAATTACCGCAATATCTACTATGGGGGGGTTATAAGATAATAGGGGTATATGTGGCTTTAGGGGCTTCTAGGGTTTTAGCGTTATTATTACTCCCTCTAGCTCCTATCGTATCTTTTAGAGGTTATCCCTTATATCTTATTAGTACGTTCTTTTTTATACCGGTTAGATCTGCGCAATTTAGATATTATCTATACCGCTTTCTATCCCGCTTTTATATATAGAGTCCTCTTTAAACATATTGCTTTAGGAGAGTATCTTTATTAATATAGAGCTCCTACCAGTCTCGCGGTGGGCATCTTTTTAGGTAAAGGCTAAGTTGCGGTCTCTAACATCCTACTAATAAATAGGGTTAACCCTTACGGCTAGTGTCTTGCGGTTAGTTTAAATTTCTTTAATAAAGGAAGGCAGTTTTAGTCTATTCTCTGGCTAAATAAACTGTCTTTATTAAACGTTTAACTAAATATTAAAGTAGGACATCTATTTCTGGCTAAAGGTTATATTATAGGACACTAGGTCTAGGATATAAAAGGGGATACTAAATTGGCGCTGTCTATTAATAGCAATATATAGCTTTGAGATATAGGTAACTGGCTTACTAGCTTGGCTGTTATAGCCTTTTACTTAAATAGGCTTCTCTAGTCAGGTAGCATTTATATTTAAGAACCTAGCAATATTATTTATATAAGCAGTATTTATAAAGGCAAAGCTATTTACTCTGGTATTAATAAGGGCAGTTATATTAACTCTATATCTATTTTATACTATATATAGAACTATAAAGTGTTTTCTATCTATTAGCTAACTTAGATTAATCTCCTTAAGATTAATAGGGTACTTTAGGGAGGAGTCTTTCTCTAGGGTTCTTCTTTTCCTAACTTATTAGACGTTTTTTCTTTCTCTATCTCCTTAATATTACTTATATCCTTTAGCTCTAGGTAAGATAAGGCAAAGTAACTATCCTTTCTATAATTAAAGCATATAACTGTAGCAGGGTTAATTAGGGTATTATAATAAGCATTAGCTAAAGGTATAGTATATAGTAATTTAGATATGGCTTGTGGGTAGGTAGTTACAACCACTTTTAGTATAAGGGTAGTTATAGTTTATCTTTTAACGCCAGCTCCTATTAGTATAGTAAATAGGTTCCAGTTATTATAGGACCTCTTTAGTTAGTTAGAACAAGCATTAATTTATTTTAGTTCTAAATTTAGTAACAAACATTAGGTTATAAGTCTTTGGTAGGTTAATAGATTGTCTAAGGCTACCATAATTTTCTCTTATAGTTAGACTATTAGCTTATTATATAGGTCTAAACGGTAGTTCTTAAGGGGAACCTAGCCTTTGCCTACTAGGTATAAGAATTAGGTCTAAAACTCGGCGGGGGATTAGATTAGTTTTATTATTAGGCGGTTATAGTTATAATAGGTATCCTATACTTTATTTGGATTAATATAAATAGTAGCTAAATACTGTATTATTTTGTTAACAAATATAAACTAAATAGGTAACTCGTCCTTAAACTTAGCCTAGAGGTATTGCTAGGTATCCCTAATAGTTTAACCAAAGAGGTAGAGCATTTTAGCCTCTTTAGAGATAAAATAATTGTGGTTAACATGGAGCTTTTCTTATAATTAGATCCTCTAATTCTTAAAGGTAGGGTCTATCCTGTTAGATAGCGATTAAGGGTTAAAAAGCTTAACGGACTTTAATTATTTTATTATTATATCTGTACTCTCTAGTATATTATATTTAGTTAAGTAAATGGGTTAACTAAGGTTTTATAAAGGGGAGGCTAGGCTATTTTATAAGGCAGTAAGGCTTTTTAGGATCTCCTTTAGAGTCTCTTATATACTTTAGGCTTAAAGATAATTAACCTTCTAATTGGCTGTAAGGGCACAAATCTGCTTATATACATTTGTAATATTGTCGTTGTCTTTAATTTCTAATCCTAGTTAGATCTTATATTCCTCTTAGGTTAAAGTAGGTCTTTTAAATAAGCTCGCTTTAGGTGCTATTATTAGCTTCCTAAGAATTGTTAGAATTATATAATTTAGTTTTAATCCTAGGGTTCTTTTAGGGGTGCAGGTTAAGTATAGTCTGGCCTTAAAAATGGGACATTGTTAAGGCCTTCCCAAGCGTAGTAGTATAAGTTTCTTAGTATCTAAATATAATATATTAACGCATCGTTGCAGACAAAGGTCTTTTTTTTAGGGTGGGATATTATTAAGGCCTTCCCAGGCAGTGTAGGGAGAGCTCAGTATAATATAACAGCTTGTATAAATACCTCTAAACTAAAGCTTGTAGATTGCTATTTAATAAAGATACTAAGCTAAGGAGGAGGAAAGGTGGCCGTGAGGGCTTATATAAACAAATAGGTAGCGTGGGCCGCCAAGGCGCTAATAGTAGACGAGCTAATAGTAGGTAAGCAAATAGTAAGAAACAGTATTAGACAGTATTAGATAGTATTAGACAGTATGCTAGGTAGTAGAATATGGCAGAATTTAGTAGGTAATGCGCTTTAGCACTGTTATATCTTAACTATAGTCCTTTAGGGGAGTATCCTTATTAGTATAGAGTTCCTACTAGCCTTAAGGCGGGCATTTTCTTAGGTAAAGGCTAGGTTACAGTTCCTAATATCCTACTAGTAGATAAAATTAGTGTTAGTGACTTAGTTAATCGAGGCACGAGCATAGTAAGAAGGTCGCATAAGCCTATACTCGTGCCCCCCACTAGTAAGTAGCGCTTACTAGTGGTCCCAGACTCAATGCAATAACCAAGCTTAATGCAAACAGAATTTTGTATAAGAAACCCCTATTTTCGCACGTCTGCATCTCAACAACAACGCTATCATAATTTATTAAGTATATATACTTCTTCTTTTAGTACCTAAATAAGTATAAGGGAACTTAATTTTAATTTTAATTTTTTATTTTATGGCGGTTTTGGTATCTGCTGGCCTTAAATAAGATATAATAATAAGAAGTATAGAAATATAATAAATATCAGCTTTAAATAAGTTATATTATTAATTTTTAAAGGATTATATATAAGCCTTTAAATTCTTATATAACTTCTATATAGAGTTATTCAGTTATTTAATTTGGAAAAGGGTTGATTTTGTATAAGACGCCATACAAATACAAAAGTTGCATTGAGCTTGGTTATTGCATTGAGCCCAGGACCACTAGTAAGCGCTGCTTACTAGTAGGTAGCATGAGTATAATTGGATTGTCTATAAATGAGGATCTAAAGCTAGAAAAAGGAAAAGAGAAGAACGGAAGCACCGCTTAAAGCTATATACAATCCTCTAGTCATATAATAGCAACTTGCTATTCTATAACGGCAAGTTGCGGCAATCTAACGGCAATTTACCAGTGCTGTAACATTACCCCCCCTCTAAAAAAGCCTGCCCTTAGGCTTTATATATCCATATTACACCCATAGGGCGTTTTTATCTTTATACTCTATAGGTAACCTATTATCCTTACTATACCAGCATTCCATCCACTTATTTAGGTATTTTAGCGGTCTAGGTTTATTAGGGTACTAGTTATAGAACTCCTAAAGCTTATAGGGACTACCTATAAAGTTCTATATAGGGTACTAAGTGGGGTCTAGGTTATAGCCTTTCTAACTAATATAATACTTTAGCGTTCCTCTTGCAAGTTTATAGGCTAGTATTTCTTTAATTTCCTATTTATTATTGCTATTAACTTAAATTGGCAGGGGCGGTTTATTCTTTTATCTAGGTAATAGGTTATTTATAGCTTTCTATAGCTTATCTGGTAAGAAGATAGGGTAGACCTTAATTAAATCTAGGAGCTTTACCTTGTATAAGTTGCCTCTCTTTTTAAGGACCTTATATAGTCCTACTATCTAATAGTCTAGCTTATAGCTAGGCCGTTCTATCTTCTAGTTTTTTATTATAACCTAGACCTTATTACCTACAGTAAAGTTAGGCTCCCATTTATACTTATTTGCCTACTATTATATTAATTTCTAGGCCTTTTCTAGATTTATACGGGCTACCATCCAGGCTTCTTTTAAGTGCTTAGTATACTACTAGGCTTCTTTATAAGATAGTATTTTATATATAGTCTAGGGTCCTTTTAGTCTTTCCTAGTTAAAGCTTATATAGGGTAAGTAGCCTATTTCTAGCTAAATAGGTGCAAACCCTATAGAGTTATAGGGTAGGGTTGCCTAAGTATAGTTTATTAGGGGTAGTAGTTTAGCCTAGTTATCTCAAAAGTAGTTAATAAAGAGCTAAAGTCTTTTATTACGGACGCTTTAAGTAAGGTATTACAACTACTTAGAGAGGAGTCGGCGGAAGCTAGTTGGTTAATACAGGCACAGTCCAGAATGGATCTGGTGGAACCATGTGACAAGGAATGGTAAGCGAGTCACATAACGTTGTACGCAGTATACAAGGAGTACACAGTGTACGCTACGTATAATACGTATAACACGTACCTCACATATAAGAGAGGATTTCTTAGGAGTACGGTTATGTATTTAAAGGACCTCAGTCCCTACCGTAGATAGTTCTCTCCTTATAGTGAATCTCAGAATATAATTAAAGTTAATCTGTTGGGCAACCACTCCACCAGTTGTTATTATGTTATTGATTTTGTTTATACCTATATACCCAGCCCATTAACAGAACCCACTATAGTTCCTACTACAAGATTCCGTTACACATTCACTACCAAGGTTATAGTATTAAATAAAGAGATCAAACAATATGCCACCAAGAGCAGTACTAGTCACGACGGCGTCAATAGGAGCTACAACCTCAGGTCCAGGTGATACCAATATAGATAAGGGAGATTCTCAAGTAGTTACGCGAGGTCAGTTATAGGAAATAGTTGATCACTTATAGGACAATAATAGGATACTTAAAGAACGCATTAATGGAATCGGAGCAGTAAAGATCAAGTTACCTTCAATTAAATAATTCTTAGGAGAGAAGTTAAAGCTTAAGGGATTTCTTATATAGATACACTTCAAGGTAGTATAGGAAGGAGTAAAGTTAGCAACATTATTAGACCAAGTAGCCTATGTAGGATTGTTCCTAATAGGGAGGGCACTTAAGTAGTTTAAGCCGTATCTTACGGAAATATAGGCCAATAGCATAACAACTACTAACTAAGATGTATGGTATATATTTGCCAGTTAGAACGGGTTTACAGAGCAACTAACACAGATATTTAGAGACCTAGAAGCCACAACTATAGCAGAACAAAAGCTTTAGAACTTAGTACAACGCACTTTAATAATTGAGTATATAACACAGTTTTAAACACTAGCTATATAGGTTAAGTGGAATGATAAGGCGCTTATAGCATAGTATAAATAGGGACTTAAGGCTAAAGTCTAGGACACAATTATCCTAATAGAAGATGCGGATACTCTAAGAGAGTTAATAGATTAGTTAATAAAGATTAATAACAGAATCTATTAAAGGGAACAAGCCAAGAGAGGGCAAAACAGAGTTCTATAGTCGTATAAGGCGTAGAGTACGCAACAACAGACACAAAGTTAAAAACTATAGAATGGCACAGAGCTAATGGACCTAAGTGGTACCAAAGAAACCTAAAGATGGGAAAAGAAACCATAGAAACCCAGAGGTTAAGGATTAAGTAATTAAAGGACTAAGGAGCAGAGGCTAAACCAGGGATCTTAGCAGCAGAAGACGTTTAGGCGGACTCCACAGCAAGAAAAATGGTTCAAAGATGGAGCTTACATAAATTACGGAAAATAGGGTCATTTTGTTAGAGACTATAAAGGTAGTTAAAGTAACCACGCGGTAAAGGGAACTAGACTAGCAGACAGCACGTATATATAGAGGGACGACGGTGCACTGCAAGGAACAAAAGAGTGTTTAATTAACAGTTTTACGTATTGTTACAACAACGCATACTAAATTTATAAGGACGCTAAATACGGCGCAAGCTATTAGCTATAGGAGCCAGAGTCAAAAGGATTTTAAGGAACTAGAGAGTTAGATAAAGAACAAGATCAACTCTATAAGCTAGATTAAGATGTCACAGCAACATACAGACAAAGATTAGCAGTAATGATAATAGAGTTAGAGTACTTATTAATTAATAGCGACAAGGACAAAAAAGAGGCTAACTAGGAGCACTTAAACCTTAATGACGCAATAGAAGTAAAGACTGAGACCATCACCAAACGAGGTTCAGTAACAGATATTATAACACTATTAGATACAATTTCCATTACTTTATAAGACAATAGGAGTAACGTTTAGAAGAAACTAAGCAAGCAGATAACTACTAGTGCTAGCTCATCACTTAATAAAGGCAAAAGGCCACAGGCTTAAGATTCTTAAGAAGAGATAAAAGAAGCTTAAGATTCTTAAGATGAGATAAAATATACCTAAGAACCCACAACGGACGAAAACTGATGGGAAAGGGCAGTAACTCAGTTCAGTGACAAACAAATGAGTACAGGACGCAAGTTCAAGAACTATAAGTTTAGGGAACGAATAAGAACGTCAGTAATTCCAGGTAAACGCAGTGTTCAGCCTAAAGATCAAAAAGTTAATATCTGGATTAAAAAGTAAGATAACTATAAGGATCTAGCTGCAAGACGTAGAAAACAAGAAACTATGGATAAGTTTAGGACAAGAATTATCGCATAGCAAGAGCAAAAGCTAGATAAGAGATTAGCTATACTAGGTCATATAAGGAACAGAGCACCTATATAAAGAGTTACTAATAGGCCAAGTGCAGGGACACCTAGGGCAAAATGGTTAGATAAACTGGAACAAGAAGAGGATCTAGATATCCTAACTAGGTTCAAAGAAAGGCATACTAAAGAATATTACGATACAGCAATAATAAGGTATTTTCTAACGGATAGACTATACACACTAAACTAGTTGTACGGAAAGTGGTATAGGCAACAACACAACAATAAATAGAAAGACTTTTATATATGGCTAGACGAAAAAGTTGTCTAAGACCAACCTATTATAGAAAAACGCATAAGTCATATTAAAGGAGCATTAATTATGACATTAAGGAACCTAGAAGAGAGGTCTAGGGACTAGAGAAGTAAGCAACAAATCTTAGTACCCACAGCAGAGATACCAGTGGTTAGGTCAACCAGGTATAGGTTTAAACTTAAGGATAAAGACAAACTAAGAGTTAACCTAAAACATATAGCGCATTATATACTATTATAGATAGCTTATATGGATGACACGTGTAATATATATAGAGTACCTAAAGATAAGAACCGGAAGTACCTAGCAAAAATATATTAGGCACCAAAGGAAAAGCGGTTTAGGAATGCTAAGTATATATATAGTTGGCACCTAGTAGAAGTACAAGGTTAAGGAGACTTAACACTTTAACTAGGAAGATTCCTTACGGAAGAATACCTAGATGGATAATAGTGGTGGGAGTGCCTAGAGAACACTTGTCTATAGCACGTAGAGGAAAAGAAATAAACTAAGTATTGGCTAAAGTTGGACCAAGTATAGGCAGAATTAAGCAGCTAACAGTCAGGAAAAGGAGAGGCGCATAGGACTAGAGGGAACCAATATTAGAGCCTTAAACCCTTAAAGGAATTCAAGGACAATACCTAAATTTAAGAGCTAAGTAGCAAGATTAGTAGTTTAAAGCATTAGTAGACAGTGGAGCAATAAGGAACTATATATTACTAAAGGCAGTGAAAAGAATAGGGTTACCACACAGACAGAAGAAATACTTATATCCACTTATAACAATTTTAGGAGATCAGATAGCCTATAGAGGAGGCATTATTAATCTCAAAACAGGACCTATTCAGATAACTATTAAAGGGAGACCAGTTAGAATGTCTTTTAATATCCTACCGTTGGGACAGAACGAGGCGATACTAGGAATGCCTTAGTTACAGGAGTACAATCCAAAGATTGATTAGGTTACAGGTTAAGTTAATATTAAGGATACACAATAACACAAAGTATAACAGCAAACCAAGTTGGTATAGTATTAAGTCGGAGTGACATATAAGGAGACTGAGTGAGGCTTAAGTTATATACCAAAGAGATACCACAAGTATAGAAAAAAGTTATGGTCACTAGAAAGTAAAAAGCTGTTAGAGTATATAGCTTAGGACCATAAAATAGAATTAGAAGAGGGAATAAATCCAAAGTTCTTTCTAATCTATAAGCTTACTAAAACGGAGTTAGTAGCGCTTAAGGAGTTTATCCAGGAGAACTTATAAAAGGGATACATTAAACCGTCACAGTTATTAGCAGGATATCCAGTACTATTCATCCTAAAGAAAAATAGAAAACTTAGGATGTGTATAGACTACAGATAGTTAAACAGTATTACTAGAAAGGATAGGTATCCTTTACCCTTAATTAGCAAAATCTAAGACAGGATAGGCAACACAAAGATCTTTATAAAGATAGATCTAAGATAGGCGTACCACTAGATTAGAATCAAGGAAGGCAACAAATAAAAGGCAGCCTTTAGGTCAAAGGAAGGACTATATAAGCTATTAGTTATGCAATTCGGGCTTATAAACGCACCAGCAATATTCCAGAAGCAAATTAATAGTGTATTAGGAGAACACCTAGATAAATTTGTTATGGTATACCTTAATAACATTATTATCTACTTAGAGAGTAAGGAAGAACACAGGGAATATATTAAGTGGGTCTTAAAGAGACTACAAGAAGAAAAGATGCCAGTAGCAATTAAGAAATGCGAGTTCTTCACCAGGAAGACCAATTTTATTGGATTCATTATTAAACTAGGCCAACTTAGTATAGATCCAAAGAAGATTGAGGCTATAGTAAATTAGCAAAAACCAGAGAACATTACACAGTTAAGATTATTTCTAGGGTTTTGTAATTACTACAAAAGGTTTATAGCGCAGTAGTTACAGAACATTAAGCTATTTACGCAGTTAATAAAGAAAGAAGAACCATAGGCATAGGGGAAGGAACAATAAGAACTGTTTAAGAAAGTTAAAGAGTTATTTACCCAGGAGCCAGTTCTTAAGATCTATTAACTAGGTCTAGAGACAGTTATAAAAACGGATACATTAGACTTTACACTAGGGGCGTGCTTCCTATAAAAACATCAAAATAGATAGCACCCAGTGGCATACTATAGTTAAAAGATAATACTACCAGAGTTAAACTATAACATCTATAACAAGGAGTTGTTAGGTATAGTTACAGCACTTAAGAAATAGAGAGCATTCTTACAAGGCACAGAAAAACCATTTATAGTTAAAATGGACCATAAGAACCTTACAGGATTCCTAATAATAAAGGAACTCAACTAAAGACAGGTTAGATAGGCGGAAATGCTTACAGAATACTATTTCAAAATTCAGCATACTAAGGGTACAGACAATGCACGAGCAGATGCTCTAAGCAGAAAGGCTAAACTATAAAGTAATAAAAAGCTATTAGGAGCTTTATTGCGAAAGGATTAAGATAGATTAATTAGGTACAATTATCCAAAGATTACAGCAACTAAGGAAAGTCAGATCCATAAGTCATTAGAAAGTAATTAGATATAGAAGATCTAAGAAGTATAGGTAAAAAATCCAGACTTAGAGCAATATAAAAACAGAGAGGCAACTTATATACCTAAGTCTATTACAGAAGAATTTATTAAGGAATTCTATAAGGGAATAACATAAGGATATAATGGAGCTATAGGCTTAGTGTTAAAACTTTAAAAGGAGTATATTATTTAAGGAATCTAGGGACTAGCAAGACAAGTTATAAAGGAATATCTAGATTACCAAAGGAACAAACCAACAAGGCATAAGCTATATAGAGGGCTACAACCTATTAAGACACCAGGAAGACCATAGAAAGTCATATTATAGGACTTTATTATTAAGTTACCAAAGTCAAGAGATCCTATTATAGGACAAGATCATAACATAATCTTAGTAATAGTGGATAAGCTAATAAAGTAGGGATACTTCATAGCATGCACTAAAGAGATATTAGTAGAAGATATCGCTAAAATCTATATAAAAAAAGTATTTACAAGACATAGAGCACTAAATAAGATTATATTGGATAGAGATCTAAGATTTATAGCAGTATTTTAGAAAGTATTTCTAGCAGAACAAGGGGTTCACACAGCAATATCTATAGCGTATTATCCGCAGATAAACGGACAAATGGAAAGACTAAACTAGACACTAGAGCAGTATCTAAGGCATTATGTCAATTACGTACAGAATAATTAGGTATCGCTATTACCAGTTATACAGTTTATATACAATGCAACACTATAAGAAGGAATGGGAATATCACCATTTAAGGCGAATTACAGATATAAGCTAAGAACATCATTATCACCACATTAAGTAAAAAAGACGAGTAGCACAGCTAAGCAAAGAATGGAGACATTAATGAATCTTTATGCAGACCTTAAAGAAATAGCTAAACTAGTACAAGAACAAATAAAAAGGTACTATAATGCTAAGAGATCTAAGGGACCAGATCTTAAGGAGGGGGATAAAGTATGGCTACTATATAAAAACTTTAAGAGTTAACAACCAAGCAAGAAGTTAGACCACATTAGACTAGGACCTTTCAAAGTTAAGCAAAGAATTTCATTAGTTATATATAAGTTGAACCTACCAGCCAAAATGAAAATCTACCCTATACAGCACATCACAATGCTAAAGCCAGTACACGGAAATGTTAAGCCACTAGTCTATAAGGTAGACACATACAAAGGACAAGAGGAAGACAAATAGCAAGTTTTGAAAATCATTAGTCACAAGGATATAGATAACAAAATATAGTATAAAGTAAAGTGGACAGGCTATAATAAGACTACCTAAAAACTACTAAGTAACCTAAGGAATACTATAGGAAAGGTACAGGAGTATTAGAAGAAAGCAGGTCAGGTAATATTAATAAAGAAGAATTGCCAAAAAACAAATCGCCTAAGAGGGACCCAAAAGAAGCAATTACCAAGCTACTTAGAGTTATTTCCCTTACAAGAGGAAAGTTAATCCTTTCATTACCCAGCTTAAACAAACCCTATTAAACAAGTTTCCACTCCTTAAAACGGACCTTCTTACGGACAAGTTTAAGACAAAGAAGATGGACAGAAGCGGATAAATAGGCTTTAAAGGCACGCTGTTAAGCAGTTACAGCCTCCTACTCTACTTCCCACAAATAATAAAGCTCATCCAAGGCGCTTAAGAGCTCACCATTAAGCTTTACAGCGGCAGATTAAATATAAGACCCTACAACAAGTTACTTAGGGAACTTAAAGACTATTAAGAGTTATAGGACGCGCACACTTAGCGTTAAAAACAGAGCGAATATTGTAGGACAATTAAACATTTGCTTTAGTACACTCCAAGCAAAACAAGGGTTATTAAAACAAAGGACTTGCTAGCGCAATACACACTAACCCTGCCTTTGCGCAATAAGAATACGGAAACAGCATTATCTTACCAAGCAACAGTATAGCAGCCATAATGCAAGCACAGCACTGCGCTTATAAAGAAGAAGGAGCTTTAACTATAATAAGTACAGATATTAACCAGACTAATTAAACGGACATTACACCTCTAGTGGACGACTTAGAGATATTAGGAATCTTTAAGGACAAAGATAAAGAGAAGGGAGATAGTATTACAGACGCTTTAAGTAAGGTATTATAACTACTTAGAGAGGAGTCAGCAAAAGCTAGTTAGTTAATACAGGCACGGTCCAGAATAAATCCGGTGGAACCATGTAATAAGGAATAGTAAGCGAGTTATATAACGTTGTACGCAGTATACAAGGAGTACGCAGTGTATGCTACGTATAACACATATAACACATACCTTATATACAAGAGAGGATTTCTTAGGAGTACGGTTGTATATTTAAAGGACCTTAGTCCCTACCATAGATAGTTCTCTCCTTATAGTAAATCTCAGAATACAATTAGAGTTAATCTGTTAGGCAACCACTCCACCAGTTATTATTACGTTGTTAATTTTGTTCATACCTACATACCCAGCCCATTAACAGAACCCACCATAGTTCCTACTACAAGGTTCCGTTACATCTTTAGTCCAAATATTAATTTATAATCTCCGTCTAACCGTCTATCTGGGGGTGGTATACTATAGAAAGCTTTAGCTTAATACCTAAGATCCAGGTAAACTTATTCCAAAAAGCCAATATAAATTATGGCCTATAATTGGATATAATAGTATCTAGTAGTCTATAAATTTAGTAGACATAGTGGATATATAATTAGGCCGTCTTTTTAGCATTAATATTCTTAAAATAAGGGATTAAGAACAGGCGCTTGCTAAAGTGATTAACTATAACTATAGCCATATTATATCCGCTACAGTCTATAGGTAGCTTATAGAAATCTATAAAAATATACTACTAGGGGCGCTCTAGTATTAGGAGTGGTTTTAATAGTCTGGGGTCTTATCTTATAGGATTATAGATCCACAGCAGTTGTTACAGTTCCGTACATAACGGTTAATATTTATAACTATTTTGGGCTAGTAGTAGCTATTGCTAATAATCCTATAGGTCTTATTTTTTTTAGGGTGGGCTATAAAGACCTAGGCATATACTTTGGCAATAAGCTAAGCCTATAAGTTCTGTTTCTTTACTATTACTAGCCGTTCCTAATGCTTAAGTAATCTATTTTTAAGGGACTATAGGCTAGTAACGTCCTTTACCTTTTTACAGTAATCCTATAGAAAAGCCGCTATATAATTTGCTTGTAGTAGCTTATTAATAAGCTTAAGTTCTATAGTATTAATAGGGTATATCTTAGCCTTTATAGGGTCTGTATTTAGTTTTGCCTATATTTAGGGATTAAGGTACTTTAGTTATAATAATATCTAGGTCTATAATAAGATCTTTATAGCTATTTAATTGTCTAGGTCTTGTCTATACCTTATAAGGGCATTTATATAATTTATAGCGCCTAGCTAGTATATAATTAGGAAGTTAAACTAGGATAGAATGTCCACCTAGCGTGCCTACCAAGCTATAAGGGCCTTTATTGTTATAAAATATTCTAAGGCCTTATAATTGGAGACTACCTAAATAGGCTTAGGGGTCCATTTTAGCTATATACGCTAGTACTAGAAGCTAGAGATAATAGCCAGCATTTCTTTATCATGGATATAGTAGTTTAGCTTAGCATCTACTATAGTCTTTAAATAGTAAGCAATAGGGTACTATTTTCCATCCATCTACTTTTAGGAGTAAATACTACCTATAATACTATCTAAGGCATCGGTCTCTTGCATTAAGGGCCGTTTTAAGTTAAAGTAGGTAAGTAAGGGAGCAGAGACCAGTTGTTTCTTAAGCTTATTAAAGGCCTGCCTATATACGGTATTAAGGTAAAAGGGCTGGTCCTTATAGGTAAGTAGGCTTAGGGGCTAGGTAGTCCTACTATAGTTCTTAATAAAGCGTTAGTAGAAGTTATAGAACCCTAGGAATAACTACACCCCCTTTACGGTCCTTAGGGGTACCTATTAGTTAATTACAGCCATTTTTTCTAGGTCTGCCTTAATTCTGTCTATACTAATAATAAACCCTAGGTACTTTATATACTTAACACTAAATTCCAATTTCCTAATATCGGCCTAAAGGCCGGCCTTATAGAGCCGTTATAGGACTTTATAGATATACTCCTTATATTCTAACTTATTCTTAGAGTAGATTATAATATTATTCAGGTAGGCCGTATAGAAGTCATTAAGGTAGTTAAAGAGTATATTATTTATATATTGCTAGGACATAGCTAGTCCGTTAGTTAGTCTAAAAGGAAGTACTTTATATTTATATATTCTATAACTAGTCTAAAATATAGTAAGATCTTCTAATTTAGGGTTTATCCTAATCTGGTAAAAGGCCTAATAGATATTAAGCTTAGTAAAGATCTTAGCTCTACTTATTTAGGTTAAAGTCTTATTAAATAGTGGTAGTGGGTAGCGGTCCTTACAGGTTATATTATTAAGTTTATAGTAGTCTATACAGAAACAAAGTTCTCTATTTAGCTTTTTAGTAAAGAGAATAGGTAAGTTAAAAGGGGCTTAACTAGGCTTAATAAAGCCCTTATTTAGGTTATTAATAAGGTACTACTTTATAGCCTATAACTTAGCAGTAGACTGCTAGTAAAGGGGGCTATAGCCAAGTATATTTTCCTTATTTGGCTTAATCTTAATCTTATAGTTATATAGTTAGTAAGGTGGGAGTATATTAGATATTACCTTAGAGAATATATCCTTAAATTTCCAGTATTAATAGGGTAGTTTCTATTCTACTAGCTTCTTATTTATAAGCTTACTTTCCTATCTACTAAGCTTGCTTTTTTTTTCCTTAATTATTTAATTAATTTTATATAAGCTAGTAGTAAAGGCAATAGTATTAGGTTAGACTAAGTTCTGGTAAAATCCTATAGCGCTAATATAGCAGATATTAACTGGGGGGAGGTCCGTAAGTTTCTTTACAGGCTTTTATTAGGCCGTATTTTGCGGTATAGGGTTTATAATCTTCCTTAGCTTACATTCTATTTTCTATAAGTTGTCCTTCTAGTCTATACGTTTAGTATAGCGTCTAATGCTCTTTACTATTCTTTATAGCTATATAGGGCCTAAGTTTCCTATAGGGAGCTCTGCTAGCTTTTTACTACCTTTTTTAATCTTTAGTATAGTGGTATAATATAGATAGTCTAGGGGCGGTATAGTATATAGATCCATTGCGGGTTAAGCTATATATCCTTTTTAAAAGCCTGGTCCTTATATATAGTGTTAGCCTAGTAAATAGTATTTATCTATAGCTAAATAAGGTTCTCCATTATAATACTAATTTCTTTTATAAAGGAAGGTGTTAGGGGTATAGTTTTAGGCTAAATAAGCCGTCTATTCTGTATATTAAGCTATAAGCCTAAATAGGCTAGCCATTTTCTTTTTAAGATTATATTATAGCTTTTAAGGTCTATAATAAGAAAGGGGATGTTATATTACCTTTATCTATTAACACAGAGATAGATCTATAATATAGTTATAATAGGTAGTCCTACCTATATATTATACCCACAAATAGGAATTGGCTTAGGTAGTTCTTTAAAGGGTGTATTTAAGAAGTTAGCTAGCTTTATAGTATACTAGGTATCTATTAAGGTAAAAGTATTTACTCTAGAGTTAGCTAAAGCAAAGGTTAAAACTTAATATTTATATAAGGGCGCAAAGAGGCTTTGGGGAAGATTTGAAAGAACAATATAAATTCTATCTAAATCTAAGGGTATATAGCTCTTGCAGAGTACAAGACATTGCGTAAAGAAAAGAAAGGAATATAGGAAACGTGTAACTAAATATTTAGGGTCTTAGCAGTAGACGCGTAGGCACAAGCCTATGCGGATTTTAATAGGTTTTGACTAAATTCCATTACATTAGTGGAATTTAGTGGAAACTGGTAGAAATTAATTAAGTTGGCGGAATTTAGCAGAATTTAATTAACTTGGTAGAATTTAGCAGAATTTAATTAAAGCGTTAGAATTTATCTGTTAAGTATTTTACTGAGACATTCCTACTATAACTAGGCTAGTTCCATTACAGTACCCCCCCTTTTAGCTAAAGGTTTAAAATAATTTAATTTAGTTAAGAATTTATAATTTTATTATAGGGTATATTTTAGCGCTAGGTAGCGGTCTTGGCGAGGCAAATTTAACTAATTAGACAAATTTGACTGGCGGTTAAAGTTTCTTAATATCTTACGTTTTACATAACCGTATTATAAACGTTATAATACTTTTTAAGTTCTTTTTAAATTCGAGTTTCCTGCTATTATGTTTTATATATTTGTGTTAGGTAGTAGTTATTTGTCTTTATATTGTGTCTATCTAGCTAAAGTAGGCCGTAAAGAATGGTCTTTATGGAATTCTTTTACTAGGGAAGGCGTGTTAGCCTTAATCTATTTATAGGTTTCCTAAGTTTATATTTTATATCCTTCCCACTTAATAAGAAGTTTAAATTATCTAGATTGTGTTTTTTATTATATATTATTAATTAAGTTAATAAAGTAAGAATCGTTGCCGTTATTAATAATTACAGGAGGTAGTAGTGGCACTTTATAAGTTATAGAATTATCTTTTAAGGGTTACAGTAAGCTTACATAAAACATTAGGTGTATTTTTATCTCAGTTGGTAGTTTAAGCTTATAGGCATATGGGCTTAGTTTCTTTTTAATTTAGTACAGGCCTATAAACTTCTAATTAAGTTTCTTTAAGGGCCGTTAAGTCTTTAGGTTTTGTATATTTAGGTAAACTATATTACCTTCCTTAAAGTCCTATATAGGGGCTTATTCTTTATTTATATGTCATTCCTATAATATTTAAGCGTATATTAATTTAATTTATAATAGTTCCGTTAACTGCTTTATTTAATTAATAAAGTTATACACGTTAATTAACTAGATCTGTTTAATCATGGGTTCTATTATATTAATTTTAGGTTATAGTTTAAATCTAAGTTAAGAGTTTTATCTATAGGTTATATAGAACAGCGTTATGCCTATTAATATATTTATTATATTGTTTGCAGTAAACTTAGCTAAGGGCAGCCATTTTTCCTAGTTGTCTTATAGGTAGGAGCAGTATATTTATAAGTATTATTCTATAATCACATTTATAATTTTAGTTTAACTATCTGTCTCTAGGTAAAATGCAGTTAAGAGTTATATTTAAATGCTTAACTATTTATATAGAGCTTGCTAGAAGTCTAAAACAAACTAGCTTTTATAGTTAGATATTATTAAGTTAGGAAGTCTATATAGCTTAAAGATATGCCTAATAAAACATTTAGCTACTAATATTGCATTAATTAAGTCTATAAGGATTATATATTGCATTTTTATAAGATGGTTAACTACTACTATAATATTTGTAAACCTATTACTGCTAGGCAAGTTAACTACAAAGTTAATTAAGATATTATGCTATCTTTACATTAGAATTGGTAGCGGTTGAAGTACTCCTTGCTTTTTTATATAAGAGGTCTTTCCACGTACGTATATTCCATATACTTAAACGTATTTTTATATATAGTTATATATTATAGGCTAGCAATATACTTATTAAATAATATTATAAGTTTTTATATGGCTAGGATGTCCTGCTATAGGGGAGTTGTATATAAATTTAAGTATTTTAAATTGTAAGGGTTTAGAATTTGGAACTACCATTTTCTATTAATAGTATAATCAATTGTTTTAAATTTTGCATTTAGCGAGTGTAATATCCTTATACTGTTATTTTCTAGTTTGGATTGCCTTTATTATATCTACTATTTATATATTGTTTTTATATTTGTATTCCATTAGCTTATTAATTTTTATTTTCTATTTATTAACTTCTAATTTATTTCTATTAAGTTCTATATCTAGAAATATAGGATGTAGTTTTTTAAAACGCTTAGGGGGCAGTAAGATCTATAATTAATTCATAATCCGTTTATTTAAAGCGTTTATAAGTAAGTTCTATAATTATCGTATTAATACATTAGGCTTTTAATTAAGTTTGCCTAGTTAATATATAATCTTAAAGTTAAATTATAAGAGGTATTTAGCCTAACGAATTTGGCGCTGCGTTAGTTGTTTTATAGTTATAAAGTATTGTAGGTTCTTATAGTCTATTAATATATATATTAGAAATAACAATCCTTTTAGCTTAGGACGCTATTATTTAAAGCATCTAATAATTATAAGTAGTTCCTTATTACATATCTTATAGTTTAATTCGGTAGGGGCAAGTTTTTAGGAGAGAAAGGCTACTAGATATAGTTTGCCATTCTTATTATATTGCGATAACACTCCCCCTAGCGCATAATTAGACAAGTTAGTTTTAACAGTATATTTAAGGTTAGGGTTAAAGTGAGTAAGAATTAGAGCAGTTATAAAGCGATATTTTAAATTATCAAAAGCCCATTTATATCTGGCGGTTTATTTAAATTTTATATTCTTCCTTATTAGGTTTACTAACAGCTAGGTAATTTCTAAGAAGTGGTTAATAAATTGTTAATAGAAATTTGCAAATCCTAGAAATTCTTAAACGCTTTATACGTTACTAGGGCTTTCCTAATTTATAATTATGGTGACTTTCTTAGGGTCTATTTTAATTCCGTTATGGGATATTATTAAGCCTAAGTATATAACCTTAATTGTATAGAACTTGCATTTCTTAATGTCGCATTATAGGCCTATATCTTATAGGCGTTTAAGGATCATTCTAATATATTTCTAATATTTAAAAAGTAAGGATAAGTAGATTAAGATATTATTAATATACACGGTATCCCCCCCTATAACTACATATTGAAGCCGCTGCAATGCAAAGGGCTTAAAATGAACGCAACTCTAATGTCATAAAGTATATCAAGACACGCCTAAATAAACTATGGAGGGACCCTAGGGTGCCCTATAGGAGAACAAACCATTAACCCCAAAGTAGGGAAGATATATTAGAGAAACAGGTAAAGAAAGTAGAAGAAGAATGGTGCTGCGTTAGGGCCCAGGCCTATATAGAGGAGGAAGGAAGACGTGCAAGAGGCCAGCAAAGATAATAGCAAGAAAGAGAAAGGAGCTAAAGTAGAGCACAAAAGAACGCCAGGAAACTATTTACCGCAATACAACACTGGCTAGACCAACGCTGGAGAGGCGTATGGGAGTTAAAGGTACAGAGGCTAACTTAAGCAAGAGGAACCCAAGCCGTAGCATGGTTAACGCTATAGGGGGTAAACACTTAAAAGCTCTAAGAAGGCCTAATAAAGGTAGAAAATATAATGGCAATACTCTTAAGAACAGGGGTAATAGGACTAAAAGATTAGCTCTACTGGGTAGGTGTCCCAGTAGGTAGCCTAAGATATGAATGTGGCTGGCTAAGATAGACACCAAAACATATAATACTATTATGTCCCCTACGCACCAACCAAGAAGTAATGCTTTTAGTAGCTAGTATAGAGAACTATAACACACTACTCTTAACACAAAAAGGTCTTAAGGCGGTTACCTAGTGGCTTATTAGCCAAAATATGCTAGACCAGTTTTGGGTTGCAAGGGAAATGGTAATAGAAGGTAAAGGGGCGAGCAACAGGCGCCCCCTGATGACTCTACAGTAGTAGAGTAAAATTTGCGATACTAGCGCGTCTGTAGGCTTGTTACGGCAGCAGTGGTTTCTAAGGAGGTCAAAAAGTAAGGTAGTAGAGCACTATAGGTGACTTGTAGGCGCCTCGTAGGCGCCTTATAAGCGAGTCCCAAAAGGCAGGGAGATAGATTACGGGGTTTTCTTAAATAGAGTTTTCTCCCCATATGTATATAAGGAGTAGTCCGCGTAGGCCCAATAGGGATCCAAATCGGACGTTAAGCAATGAATAATAAATAATATACACGGTAATAAATATATTAAAAAATTTATAAAGCGTATTATTAATATATTACTGAAATATACCAGGACCGTTCTTTACGCTAAATGGTATTACTAGGTATTTAAAGAGTCCCCATTGTGTATAAAAAGCTATATACTTCTTATCTCCTTTATATATACGGATTTTATTAAAGGCGGTAACTATATTAAGCTTTGTGAAGTACTATACTTTCGCTAAGCAGTTAAGCGTCTCTTAAATTAGATATTGGTTTTAAATTATAATTATGTTTAGAGCTTAATAATTAATATAGAATCTTAAGCCTCCTTCTGGCTTTTTAATAAATAGTATAGGTAAGGTAAATGGAGATTAACTAGGGCGAATAAATCCTTTTTTTAAACACTTGTTAAGGTATTATCGCATTATAAGCAGTTCTTCTTGTGATATACCGTATAGCGGACTAAACTTTGGTGTTATGCTAGGCTTAAGTTTAATTTTAAAATCGTGCTTATCTTAGTGCGGGGCTAGTTGGCCTATAAATTGTTTTTTAAACTTATTAATTAAATTGTAGTACTCTTTAGGTACAAGAGGTTGAGGATTAATATACTGTTTTAGTTCTAGTACTTTCTTAATATCTTCTATAACGTATTCCACTATTAAGCTGCCCAACCCATCGAACTGCCTAAAAAAGCTTGGCAGCACCAACTTATGTTACACATCTTTAATTTCATTGCTATCAAACAAGGAGCCTGCGTATGTTGTGCTTACATTAGATTTAGAAGATATCTCTATATCCTTTTTACATGTTTAAGCATTATGCCCAGTCCTGCCGTAGTTCCCATAGTGCCGTAAAGCTAGTTAAGCTCTTTCTTAATTACCACTACTACAAGCCTTCTTTAATGGTTAGAGTGCTGCAGAAGCCTTAGTAGCTACCTACGCTGCTGCAGTCCTATACTCCATTATGCTACCTTACTAGATTTGCTTTCTTTTACGCGATTTATACTTAGTTATTACTGCTAATTGCTCTTTAAGCTTATAATTGCGGGCAACAAGTAGAGCGTTTTAGTGTAGTATAAGTTTAGCGCCTTTTATAAGCTAAGAGAAGCCTACCTACGCTATAGTAGGTGACTAAGTAAAGGACTCGCGTATAAGCTTAGATTGGGATCCAAACTCATGTGTATTACTTGGTGTCTTTAACTACCACAGCGTCTCTTAGAGGAGGGGTGCTGGTAGGGTACGCAGCCGCACTTTAAGGCAATTTAATACTACCTGCGCGTTAATAGGGACTAGTCCTAACGCCTTAAAGGCCTTTTAACAGTTCTCTGTCGTAAACACATTAAAAAACGCGTCCCTAAAGGCTGGTAGGAAGCCTTCCTTATTAATATAGAAGATACGCTTCCATGCCAAGTCCTGAACGCGCTAGGAGTACTTAAGCTTTAACAGCAAGAAGCAGACTACGTTAAGCGGCTGGAGTATATGCAATAAATGGGGCGGCATACAGAGTGTTAGGATCTTGTTCTTAAGGCAGTAGTCCTTAAATTCCTAGTTAAGATGGCTCTTATGCCCATCTAGAATAAGCAGCCTATATGCCCCCACCTGACGCGCCTTTGTATACACGTTAAAGTGCTTTAACTACTTAAGACTAAGCGTGTTATTTGTCCAGCCGTTCTCAGAAACTAATAGCTTCCAATTGCGCGGTATTAACGTCTCCTTATACCACGTAGAGATGTAGACACGCCCTTTGTAGATAATAAATGGTGGGGTTGCATGTCCTGCGGCGCAGATGCTCTAGATAACCGTAACCCATTCGCAATTGCCTGGCTAGGTAAGAGTAGGCCTTATACGTCTCTTAGAACCAGTAACAACTTTCATTAACCTAATAACGCCCATCTAGAACCTAGTCTCATCAAAGTTATGTATATCGTTGTTGTGGACGCCGTACTTGGCTTTAGTCTCCTCCACTAGCTTAAACCACGCGTTAATCACCTTAGGATCTTCCTATAGCATCCTCTACCTATCCTTAGCTCGATTAAAGGCCATCTTAAGCGCATCTAAACGCGTTACAAAGCGCTTAGCCTAGTGCTTCCCTATAGGCTCACCACCACGCACACCTAATAGTTTATTAGCCATATCTGCTACCTTACACAGCCAGGGGGGGAATCCTCGCGAATTAAGGTCAAGGATATATTGGATAATCATTTGCCCTTCAGTACGCGTGAGCTTAAGGCGGTTGGGGGTAGTATTAGCGCGGAAAGGTACTCCTCTTACGCATAGATCAAGGATCCAGCGTTTAACGTTAAAGGCCTTAGCAGCAGCCCGGTGGCTTCAGAATTGGCCAGATTAATAGGCTTAGAGGGCAAGCTAAAGTCTCCCTTTATGTTCAAGTAATAACGCGTTAGGTGGTTAAGGCATAAAGGATATAGAATAAATAGTAAGGGCTTGGCATATTTTGGGCAGTTTAATGGGTCAGGCAGCTCAATGGTGGAATACGTTAGTTATAGCAAAGATTTTATAATTTTGTCTTTTTACTAATAAAATAAAAGGTGCGGCCTATATTATACAAATTTTAAGAGGTTTTAATAAAACATTTTTATATTCTTTGCCATAATTAGTAGTTGTGGCTTTATTGTCTTGTTTTAAGGTTTATAGCAAGGGTAATTTGTATTATATTGAATTTAAATAGTTATATGCATATTTATAGGGTATATGGTTTTTTAAGCAATAACTTCGGTAGTAAGTTGTATGGAACTTTAGTGTTTCTTTAACCCAACTAATTAAGGGGTCGTGTTGCTTTAGCTATCTATATCTAAGTATAACTTTATATTACTTTAAGGGTGTTATAAATAGGGAAATATATTTAAGGTGTTTACCTATCCTCATTTTCACTAGGACGTAGTGTGTTATTTTGCTATATATTAAGGGTTTGCTGTTAAAGCCTTATAGGCCTTAGGGCTTGTTAAGTTTCTTTAATTTTAGGCGTTAAGTTTTTATATAGTTTATATTAACGAAGCCCATGCTAGTAGATCCACTGTCTATTAGGATTTATACCTCCTTCTATTTTTTAAGTGTTTGAATTTTACCAAGTATATTAAGGGAGTTATGCCGTATATTAGCGCTGGAAGAGCCTAGATACTTATACTCTTCTACTTTTTATCTTAAGGCGCAACTTAGCCTTAGGATAATTTGTTTTCCAAGTTAACTAAAGGCGAGATACTTTATGGCGACCAAATATAATTTATAGAGCGGGTGTGATTTAAGGAATAAGTATAACTTAAGGATTAAAAGGAACTACGGCGGACCTTTTTAAAAGGGTAAGTTTAGCAATGCTTTTAAATATATCCTTTTTTACCACATCCAAAGTATTCTCTATTTGTGGCTTGGGTTCTTTATTTGTTAGTTCCTAAGGGTGTATAGAATTAAGCGGTATTAAGGTCCATAGGGTTATATATAGGGCTTTTAGGTTTTGGAAACAGATCGCAATTTGGGGTATATACCGGTTTTATAGAATTTTAAACGTAAGGTGTAGTTAACTTTAGGGAATAAGTCTATTTATTATATTAAAGGTCCTTATTAATTCGTTAACATATTATAGCAAATTTGGATAGGTTTTTCGGCAGTTCTCTACCTATTAGCTAGGCTCTAATCTTATCTAAGATAGCTTATTAAAGGGCAGCAACTCTAGCGGCTTTATTCTAATCCAGTTCGCCAATAAGGCCTAAAAATTCCAAAAAGAAGCTGGTAAAGTCTCAGTTCCGTTATTATAAGTTTTTAAGTTTAGTAATAGCTGTATATTCATAGCTGATGTTATTATACGTTTATTCTAGCAGAGAGATAAAGATTTTAAAATTAATAAAGGTGCCGTTATGGAAGAATGGATCTATAGTATGTGCAGTGTCTTTACTTAAACAAGACATTCCGTAGCTAACCTTGCTGGCTTTAGTAGGGTAGTAGTTATGGTTTATTAAAAGTTTAAGACGGAGCTTGGTTATAAAGGGACGTAGGTTATTTTAATTTCCATTAAATATTAGAGGATTAGGGAGCTTTTCAGATTTTATAGCAGGTATTAAATTTATTATAGCTATAGATTAAGTTACTATTATTGGTTTGGAGTTCGCGTTTAAGGGGCCAGGTTTAGATATAATTATTTTAATCTTGTTTGCAGGTGTTATTATTAGGGTCTTTAACGTAAGTGCCTTAACGTTATGAAGTTCTTTATAGAGTGCTTCTATTAATTACTAATGCTGGGCTTCTAGTGCAGCCCGCTGCTAAGCTAAGGCGTCTGTAAAGGACTGTTATATTATAGTTAACTGTTCCCTAACTAGGGTTATAATACTTATGGTTATTAAAGCGGATTTAGGTTTGTTTGCCATTTTAATAGTAGTTGTTTTAATATAACATAATATAAGGGTGCGAAGAGGCTTTAGGGAAGATTTAAAGGAACAATATAAATTCTATCTAAATCTAAGGGTATATAGCTCTTGCAGAATACAAGATATTATATAAAGAGAAGAAAGGAACATAGGAAATGTGTAACTAAATATTCGGGGTCTTGGCAGCAAACGCGTGGGCATAAGCCCACGCGGATTTTAACAGGTTTTAACCAAATTCTATTACGTTAGTGGAATTTGGTAGAAACTGGTGGAAATTAATTAAGTTGGCGGAATTTGGCAGAATTTGATTAAAGCGTCGGAATTTATCTGTTGAGTGTTTCACCAAGACATTCCTACTGTAACTGGGCTAGTCCTATTACAATCTATTATGGAATAAAGTATAAGGAATAGTACAGCTTCTTCTACTAACTAGCCGACCTAGATTAATATATAACATATTAATTCCTTTTAACCCTAGAGAGGAGTCTTGCTCTAAGGTTCCTTTTTTTCTAACTCTATACTATCCTCCTAAATTAATAGGACCTTATTTATCTTTGCTGCTATTAGGCAGTCTTTTATAAAGTAATCTTTCTAGCCATATAAGAAGTAGGCTCCTTAATTGCTAAGGGCCTATCTATAGGGGTTGCTATATATAGGTTAAGTATTCGCTAGACCTATAGTAGGGCTAACTATATAGCTAGCTGCTAGGTTAACAGTAGGTAGTATAGTTAGTACTATAGGAGTTACAGATCTTACTAGGGCGCTATAGCCCGTTCTTATACTACTTATATTTTAGTTAGTAGAGCTTCTAGTTTTATACTGCTTGGCATATACTTTAATTCGGCAAAGGCCCTAGTTAATAGCTAGGCCCTAGTCTATAAGTTCCTTTAGCGTCTATACAGTAGTATAAACTGGCAGTATGGCGCGCTATAGGTCTAGGGTAAGCTTATTAAAGAGGTCTAGCATTAAATCTTTCTAGGGAATTTAAGCCTGTCTAGCTAGGTATAGAAAGTAGGTTTAAAAGACTAAGAAGGTCTCTATTATTTTTATATTAAGGGCTTTATAATTAAAGTAGGTATTTTGTATCTTAAAGGGGTCCTTATAAATAGAAGACAGGTAGTTAATTATCTCTTCTCTAGAGAGGAAGGGGTCTACTAAGTCCTAGGCATTGTGACGGCGCTAGGGTGCGTCACCTAGTCAGGGGTTCGCTTAGGGCTTGGCTTGTGTAGTTAGACGTGGCCTCACCACTTCTCTTGCTCCTCACCTTGACATCTTCGTAATACAGCATTTGTTCAAGCACACGTTGCATTCGTTCAAGCTTTGGTTCAGAGGCATTTGTTCGAGCCGTGCGGCATTTGTTCAAGCCGTCACAGGCATATTACGGACATAGATATATCTATACATCCCTACTAGTACGGCTAAAGACGTAGGCCATTTTAGCTTAGGTAGTAGGGAAGTAGTCTATATTAACTTTAAGCTTATCTTGTGGTTAAAGCTTCTAATTATTAAATATAGGGTTAGTTTTGTCTATAAGCAATAGGGGGTCTATAACCTTTATGGACTGCAATAATACTAATACTATATATTGGGCTAGGGTCTTAAGGACTGTAGCAAGTCTCTAAGTGTCTAATAACTCCTTACTAGGTATAGGGGTGCCTCTAGTTTTAAGCAGCTCTTAAAGCCGTTTAATTTTAGTATTGGCTGCTATAAGCTCTTTTTAGGGGGCTAAGATGGCGACTGTTTTACTATTAGAGGTATTTACAGGTCCTACAGCAGCTTTACCAGCTGCTGTATTTCTTAGCATAGTAGTAGGGGTTTTAGGTAATTTCTAGTGTTTATTTATTTTTTAGGGGTTCTGGTCTATACGTGTCCTATTCTTAGGTTTCGCGTTTTATTTATATTCTTTTAGTTCTGTCCTGTCCTTATAGTCCTAGTAATATTCTTAGGGTCCTATTCTATATCCTTATAGATATATTTAAGTTCCTTTTTAAGAAGAAAGGGAGTAAAATAAGCTTTAGATAACATTAGCGACTTAATTAATTAAGGTATAAGTATAGTAAGAAGGTCGCGCAAGCCTATATAATTGGATTATCTATAAACAAAGATCTAAAGCTAAAGAAAGGAAAGGGGAAGTGTAACAGTGCAAGTGTGGGAGAATTGAGTGAGCGACTTGATTTTGAATGTAGCTCTAGAGTCTCTATATATACATAAGGAAGATGCAGGGAATAGAGATAGGTGGCAAGAATTACAAGGGTAAGCAGCTGAAATGGTAAGATATGCAGGGGTAAG
>Ga0307507_10001344_pt1 | contig 54951 bp, 20 predicted proteins | sample 7_EM_MG_FD_207223 | JGI IMG/M metagenome (GOLD analysis project Ga0307507, IMG submission 207223) | Populus trichocarpa ectomycorrhiza microbial communities from riparian zone in the Pacific Northwest, United States - 7_EM | ecosystem: Host-associated > Plants > Roots > Unclassified | place... | reverse complement strand
AGTATCGCAAACTTTGCTCTACTACTGTAGAGTCATCAGGGGGCGCCTATTGCTCGCCCCTTTGCCTTCTATTACCATTTCCTTTGCAACCCGAAACTGGTCTAGCATATTTTGGCTAATAAGCCACCGGGTAACCGCCTTAAGACCTTTTTATATTGAGAGTAGTGTGTTAAAATCTAAATTATTAGAATTTATTATTAAGTAGTTGTTAAGATATTAAAGTATAAATTTTCTAATTTTTAGTAAGTTTTAAGGTGGCTAGGATGCTTATGTGGCCAGCTTGCTTATAGATTACGTTACTGTAGCACCTTAAACGCTACGTTAAAGAATTCCCTACCCTTTACTAGCTACCGCATAAAACTATTTAATATATAGTGGCTACTATATATAAACAGCTACTATAGCGCGTAATACTACCTATAAGCGTCCTAAGGGAGCTCTAGAACCTACCTAATAATAATATAGAGGACGAGCGTAACCCTAACCTATTAAATATTCTATTAGGCCTAAAGAACTTACTTAGGGTATTTTTAGGTAGGTAAGTAAAAGTTCTTTAGTAAAACTTGGAATATAATTATATAAATAATCTAGAAGAAAGTAAATAACTACTAAACCTTTTTATCTATAACCTCTTTTATAAAGAGCTTAAAATTCTATAGAAGTACTTTAATAGCTTACTAAAAAGGGATAGATCCGGCCTAGTAAGTCGCTAGTAGGTATGCTAATCCTCTTTATTCTAAAACTAGATAGAACTATAAGGCTATACATAAACTATTACGGTTTTAATAAGACTATAATTAAGAACCATTACCTACTACTATTAGTTAGTAAAATGCTAGATTAACTATTTAGGGCGAAAATCTTTACGAAGCTAGATCTATAAGACGCCTATTATAGGCTTTATATTAAAAAAGGGGATAAATAGAAGACCGCTTTTAAGACCTAATACGGCTACTTTAAGTATATAGTAATACTTTTTAGGCCAGCTAATGCGCCTATAATATTTTAATTGTATATTTATAGAGCCTTAGGGGGACTAGTTAACCATATATATATTATCTATTTAGATAACATTCTAATCTACTTAAAAGATAAGGATTAGTATAAGTAACACGTCCGCAAAGTACTAGAACGGTTAGATAATTAGGGCCTCTGTACTAAGGCGTTAAAGTATATCTTTAATACTAAGCAGGTTAAGTTCCTAAGTTATATTATAACGCCTATAGGCATAGTTATAGACCTAGTATAGATATAGATAATCTAAGAGTAGCCAGAGCTAGAGAGCTACTAAAATATTTAAGTATTTTTAGGCTTTACCAATTTCTATAAGCGCTTTATCTATAACTACTTAGACATTACCTAATACCTATTTAACTATATTACTAAAGCTTCCTAAGACCCAGCCTAAGAAGTAAAAAGCTTAAAGGTAAAAAGAAAAAAAAACCAAAAAGGGACTAATTAAATAGTATAAACTTTAGATATGGCCTAGAAAGGTACAGGATGCCTTTTAAAAACTATATATAAAGTTTACAAAAGCTCCACTATTACGGCATTTTAACCTAGATTAGCCACTAATAATAGTCACTACCACATCCGCGCCACTGGGGCTCTCCACGGTTCTGGCGCAATTTCACCCTCCTTAGCCTGCCTTTCGCACATCCACGCCACTGGGGCCTTTGGTTCTGGCGCACCTACTTCTTGCTCACCTTCCGCAACCTGTGTTTCACTTATCCGCGCCACCTTGGCCTTTGGCTCTGGCGCATCTGCCCCTAACGCACCACTCTTCCGTTTCCAACTACGTTTTTTCTTGCCCATGGTGGCTTCCTCTGCGTCTGGCGTAGCACTTGCGACTTTCTTGGCTTCTTTCGCAGCCTTCTTAGCATCTTTCTCAGTCTTCTTAGCCTCTCTCACGGCCTCTTTCGCAGCACGCTCTGCTCGTGCCTTCTTAAGGTCCTCATAACTCATCACCCTCGCTGTCCCTAGTATCTGACTTGGTCGATCGGCGAACTTTGGCTTCGTTATTTATTTTGGCCAAGAATCGATTGTGTTCCTGAAGGAGGGCACGCTCGGCAAAGGATAGTTGGGTGGCATTAGTAAGCTTCTGTACGTCTTTGTAGGCGCCGTTTGCTCGTCTCATCAAGCACATGAGCATCCTGTTTGATTAGATTATACAGCGACGTAACAGCTTCTGCTGACACTGGCGTCACGGGCGTTTGCGGTACTTGGTCTTACGTATAAGAACCTACCTTCACCTCGTTGGTTTTCGGAGCGGTTAGTTCAGCAGGGGGCTTCGGTATATTACTGAGTACCTTGTCTGGGTTGAAGGGGAATAAACCAGCCTTGGCCCATCCAGCTCGTATGTTCCTAGACGTGAGCGCTTGATTTCTTGCGGGGCTGTATAGATAGGTGAAATGCTCCTTGCCGATTGTTCCTATATATCCTCGCTCCAGTCTTTCGAGCTGGTCGCGATAGGCTGTCTTTAGTGGGCCAAACACTGAGATATCACAGGGCTGGAGCTTGGGAGGTGTGAGAAGGGATACGGCACAGGATGATGTTGTTTTTGAAACAAAACTCCAAGACTTCGAGGTTTCGTGCGTCCCGAAACCATTGTATATTAGTACCCGTGGTTTCTGATTAGCCCGTTCTTTGGTTTGGGGGTTAAACACAAGCTTGAGCTACTGTAAGCTGATATAGGAGTTGGTGTAACCACTATTGGAGTACGTATAATGCCATCCAGGAGTGGGGTGCGTGATCCAGTTGGCTCGATGAGTTGATGCAGGCCAGATTATCATAGGGTTTAAATACCTACCGTCGCCACTGACGCACTCGATGGCAGTAATTGTGATTCGCTTGACACACGCGCCTCTATAACCTTGCTGGTTGTCTTTACCTATAAGGACTTTGACAGAGTTGAGCTTGGAAAGCATGATGCCAGTCTCGTCCATGTTATACACATTCTCCTGTAGAACGGTCGGATCCCGTAATAGCTTTCCGATCACCTCAAACTAGTGTGTGACCTTATCATAGATGTCGTAACGGTTCCAGTCCAGCGCCCCGTTTTTACTCGCTTTGAGTTCCGAATGGCGTTTGTAGAAGAACCGAGGCTAGTTCCTCCCAGGAGGCTTGCTTGGTCTGTCCGTCGGAGGTTGCTGGCGGGCGAGACTGAAGGCTATCGAACGTATATACTTTATTCGGACAGGGCGTCCAAGAGCATCCTGTTGTACTAAATACTTAACAAGGGCTTTCTCTTCCCATGGGTACAGATAGTGTTGACTTTGGGCCTTCTCTTCGATCGACCTTCGTCCGCGTGCAAGATGCTGGAGGGTAGTGCGAGGGACATCGCCATGATCTGCTAGGGCACGGAATGATTTAGGCACGCCAGGAGGAACGCCTTGTGCCAGTACCTGACTGGCTTTGTCCATGTTAACTTACTGTGGTGATGGTGATGGGGAAGTGAGGCATGAAGCGAGCGCGAAGGGTTCAAGGCGCGGTCTGAGGTGGGACCGAGCCTGTCCCTGAAAAAAGGGCCTCTTTTTGGCGCAATTCTCAAATTCTTGAGACTGTACTGGGCGGCAATCGAGGACAAGCTCGTGGGCAATTGTAGGAATTGACAATTTAAACGGCGAGAGGCGAGATCCAAAAGTCGAGCTTCTCATGCTAGAAAGCCCGATTGGGATGTCTGCGGGTGAAATGGCTTTCCTTACCATGTAGGTTTCGGACATGCTAAAGTCACGTGAAACTTTGATGCTCCGCTTTTCCGCGATGGGCAGCAGCGCTTGATAGATCGCCGAGCTATCATCGTAGTGATTGTTACTAACCTCCCGCGATCCCGAACAACTTGACCTCTGAGCACGACAGAGCCCGCAACCATTGTGATATTTTGGTTCCCAGTTATCAGTGTGTTCTCTGACAATTTCTTCATATCTCAGACTTTTTGAATTAGAATTTTGCAAAAGTGTAGTCATCTTATCGCTGGGACTTCAAAAGAGCCCATCCCAACGCCGTAACCAAAATTCGTCGCCACAACGCAACCTTCCTCAATTTGTAATTCCTTAACACATCATGAAAAGTAGGCCGATCTATATATTCGCATACCTCCTCAACACTACTACATTTCACCCCCTGCATCTCAACTTCCCCATGATCAGACATCCCTCTCCGCATTAGCAGTCCCATGAGGCTGTTCATCGGGAAACCTAATACTCCTCCCCGCCGGGCCCGTAACCCTGTCCTTACCCAGCTCCTGTTCACCAGCAGCACCAATTAGGCCCAAAAACGGCAATTCTACAGCTTCATCCGACAAGGTACCAGCAGGCTTAAGGTCAGGAGTCCCCGGACCAACAGGTGACGCACCACCCGGCGTTGCATGAGCCGAGTTCTTTTTACTCCCGCTTCTAGACGCGTTGGTGGAGGTTTCGCATTGGACGAAGCTGCGTCCGATACGGTGGATGTTGGTTGGGGCGGAGATATCAGATTGCCGTATCGGAGCTGCAGAGGTTTGAGTATGGAAGCCTGAATTTGATTCGTTTTCCGTTGAAATTGCCCGAGAAAAGGTGCGAGGGATGTAGAAGCCTAGCTTTCCAAGGGGGATCGAGAGCCCGTGCACAATCTGGGTACTGTTAATAGGAAGAAAGTAAGAGAACGGATGAAGCACATACGATAGAACACACGACCAAGAACCAGACAACAATCGTCATGATCTCGCCCAATCGTTCCGCGTCTTCTCGTTCGTGACCATGGTCCAATACATTATTTCTTAGGTACTCGAGACTAATATAGAGATAGAAGATTGCAGACACACCAATGGGTCCAAAGAAGCCGACAAACCAGGCTTGGCGCCATTCCGTAATCTGATGGATTTTCTTATGCATGGCCAGTACGATTGGCACTCGACGGAAGAGTAGCACTAAGATACCGAGGAAAACCAGACGCCAGATCTGGATTACGTTGTTGTGTGCAAACTCGTACCATGGACAGACGGCGCCGAACCAGATAAAGATTGCAACATTGAGAAGCATATCAATAGTTGGCTGGAGAGAGTCGTCCAGTGTCTCTTGTCGAAACCAGTCGCTAGTCATCATGTTAGCTTGGTCATTAATTTAGGACTTTCATTACATGCTCCCATGTAAATGTATTGCCAGCAATAAAGCAGGCAAGAACGTCGTCGCTGCCAATCATGCCTGCAGTACCCACGATGAAGAGCTTCCAGAAGGTCAGTACACAGTCAAAGGTGGGTATCGCGAATCTTACCGCGAGTGCAATAGCAAAGACCAAAAAGCTCTCCCGATCAACATATCGCTTCTCCTCAGCCCAATGCAGTGTCTCCTTGGCCAACCACCCAACCACAGCTCCATACACCGCGCCCAGAACAATCTGGTAAACCCATGCCTCATAGAACCACATCCCAACCGCTGTCCCAGCCGAGTGATTTCCCTGCAAGGTGTATCTAATAAGATACATTGGCAGAAACAGGAATGGATACCCAAGGCCATCATTCGTCCCAGACTCAGCAATGATAATCTTCTGCAGCTCTTTTGGGATATTCTTGTCAGCAAACCTGCCCTTGACAATGGTATTAGACAGGATGGGATCAGTGGGTGTGACGCAAGCTCCCACAGCCAAAGCATTCACGAAGCTGAGTTTTAGGACAAAGGCCCAGACAAGCAGGCTGGTGCAGAGCCACATGCCTAACATGCCCGGTCCTAGGAGCAATGCCAGGCTCTTCCATTCTATGCGTAGATATCTACTCGGCAACTGCACACCGGCAATGACCAGCTGCACGCCCAGCACCAGGCGTGTAAAGTATAATGTGATGGTTCCGAGGGCTTCTGCGTCGCCGAGGGCGTATTCGAGAGGTCTTATGAGATTCGCAGCGTGAGGGGAGAAGATGACGCCAGCGACAAGCGATATCACTTGAAAAGTTGTTATTCGTACTTGCCATTAGAGATTACTCGGTGGTGTGCTTACAAGCTTCAGAAAGATAGTACTTTTCTTTGATAAGGTACGATACCAGTCCATAGACGGCAATAAACCCTCCAAGAGTAGCGCATACTATATTGAAACTGACGACTACCAATGTAGGCATTTCGTGTGAACTGCTTGAATAAAAGCTTGTCCAAAGCTTGAAAAAATAGTGTAAAAAGATGTGCCAATAGATTCAGTCTAGCAAGTCTTATATCCTCGCGGTTGGTTATCATCAATCACCCCAAGGATGAAATAGCTTTGGAGAGTTTCCCAATCTTGGCCAGAGACTTGGTGACGGAGAGGAAGAACGAGAACTCACTTTGTGTTATTGAATCATTTGTACGAAGTAGTTGGACAGGCGTGTTGTATGCCAGTTTGAGATTGTAATTGGAATTGAGACGAGAGAGGACTTCATTAATCGATGAAGCCCTAGACAGGAGGATGGAGCTGAGGAATATGGGGGAAGCATTTATCTCATAAATCAGACCCCCGGGGAGAAATTGCGCCACGGCGTGGCGCTAAGGGCTAGCGTTACTCCTGAGCCAATTAAATTACTTTACCCTAGTCCTGTGGATTCCTGCAAACTCCTAGACCAATTAGATCGCACCGAGAGGAATTTCTCCCCAAGGGTCTGAGAGCTTATGGGCGCCCTTTGTATGGAAACTCAATGTTTCTTATTAGGCGATAACTCTTCTATCCCTTCGTGTGGCAATGATTTCAAGGACTTTTTGTATATGCACGCCTCATAAGCCAATCTAGAGGCTCTATACCGTATAGAGCTTGGTAATGAAGCCTCTGGTCAGTGCGGTTGCTCAGCAGCAAGGGTGCTAGCGCCTCATTGACGCTTGGATATTGCGGTGAACAGCAGCGACGTGGCCAGGAAGCATATAATATTTGGTATAGTTAATTAAAAAGCTTCAATATTGTCGCCGTCTATTTAATTATTAAATTGTCAGTAAAATATCGTCCTTATGCCGCCCAAAAAATATCGTGCGTCTTTGGCTCTGAAGCCTCCAAAGCCTTTAAAAAAAGCACCTTAAGCCTGGGAGTCCTATTCACAATCCTTTTAAGCAACGCAGTATACACATAATAGCTTATCAGTAGTAGCTACGCAGCAGGTAGTGGTGCTAACTGAGGTTATTAAGGAGGCTTGGCTAAGTAGCCAGATAGAGAATATTAAGGACGAATTAGGAGCCGTTTTTAAGGCCCGCGGCGAGACTGCTAAGGATAAGTAGATAAGGTAGATAAGACTAAACTACCAGGGCTATTAGCTAAGGGAGTTATACAAATAGGCCTTCCTAATGTTCCTACTTTATAGGAGCCTATAGCCGCTGTTTCTAAACTAGATCTTAAAGTTATTAACCTTCTAGTGTGACGGCGCTGGGGCGCGTCACCTAGTCAGGGGTTCGCTTAGGACTTGGCATATATATAGACGTGACCTCACCACCTTCTCTTACTTCTTAGCTTAATATCTTCGTAATACAGCATTCGTTCGCTTTATCTTGCAAGCATTTATTCAAGTCTTCGTCAAGACATTTATTTAATGGTTCGAGCCGTCACATCTAGTTAAGTTAATATTCGCTGCTTGGTATACTAGTAAGCCTATTAGTGGCGTTAATGCGGACGTTAAATCTAATAGCCTTTCTAATTAAAATAAGGATAATAAGCGCTCTACTTACTATACGCTAGCAGATTAGATTGGCATAATATCTAGTGGGTATAGATCTAAATAGGACCTACTAATTCGAGTATTTCTACTATTTTTTAGTATTAGTGTATTTAAGAAGCTCGCGATTAATATAAACCTATATATAGCCTCTTAAAATACTAGCGGATATTACTAATTAGGATAATATATAGGCAAACAATTATGGGCATGGAAGGAGACCTCTACTAGCAAATTAATAATTTAGGTAAAGCTTATTATCTATATAGACGTCTTTAAAAGCACTTAGATGCGAGATCTTTAGGCTATAGATCCTAAATATCTTAGATACTTAATTAGCTTATTTATAGGGCAAAAAAATAGAAGCAACTTAAGCGCTTCTTCTATATCTTACCACCTCTACTAAAAGGCGTCAAACATTATATCTTAAGAAAATTAAGCCGTTCACAACTTCTTTGGGTAAGGCGTTTAGAAAGTACGTTATACTTAGATCTATAGTTAGCTTTAATAAAATAATAGTAAGGTTTACTAGACAATCTATAGCTATAAATTAATTACCTAGTAAGCTAGTACTTAAGGGCTTTAAGATAATAAGCCTTTGTTAATATAGATATTACTATAGCTTTATATTTACCTTGCCTAGCTACTTTTTTAGGCTTCCTTCTTAAATAGATTATTAAAATATCGTTCTCTTAAATATCTTTAAGTGCGTCCTCTACCTTACCCAATAGCTTCCTCTTTAGGCTTATTGGTTTTACCTATTTTTAAATAACTACTTTATAAATATTCTATTGCTTTAAGTGCTTTAATGACTTAAAATTGCTATAGCTAGTATAGCTTAATTAAACTTAAAGGACTATCCGGAGGTATATAAAAGGGCTAATATAAAAAAAGGAAAGGCTACCGTTTAACTTTATTATAGAAGTAGTTATTAGCGTAGTTAATTTAGTGCTTTTAATAATATAGTAGGATAAGAATTTAGTACGGTTTTTAATAATAGTTTACTTATATAGTAATAAGGACGTTAATAAAGTTCGTCAGCATTAGCCATGGATATATAATTCCTTCCTTAAGAAGCTAGTAGCTAACATTTAGGGCAACAACCTAATTAAGAAGTTAACGCTTCTTAGGCTCTATTAACTATAATAACTAAATAGGCGGCGTTAATATTTATAATTAGCTTTAAAGCTACTATACTACCTAAATTACTACTATACGCACTTAGTTGCCCTTATTCTTCTAGGCGCTTAATACGGCTATAATTAATACCTATATTATTAGTAAGAAGATCTTCCGGATATTAGGGAGGCCCTTTCTCTAAACCCACCGCCGTTTTCGTATATAATTGACATAAAACCTTGTTATTATAGGTAGTTGGCAGATAGGCCTAAATAAACATAATACTAAGCGTTTTCTTTATTAAAGCTCACTAAAATATAGGTAATATTAATCTGGCATTAGGCCTAGTTATAAAAATATTAAAATTAATTAAAAAACCACTTATATTACCGCTAAAACCCTACTACCTATAATTTAACTACGTAAGACGCGAACTTACTACTCTATTAAAAGCTTTATAAGAAAGTAAGGCTATAAAACCCTACTAAAGTACTAGATATATAGATAGAAGGAGGCAAAGAAGCTTATAATAAAGATTAGGTAAATAGTATATAAATACAAGGCCTATCCCTTAATCCGCTAGAGTGTAATGCCAAGCTACACTATATACAAACACCGTACTAAAGAACCTCAGGTCACTGCAGTTCTTATTACGGAGGCTCGAATAAGAGCTTCCTATTGGCCAGATTCTTATCAATAACGTAGGACCCAAATCAGTGGGTTAAGGGATAGGCTTTCTTTATGCCTTTAGTGCTTTAATAACTTTTATTTAGTAGGCAATAACTAGGTAACTATTTATAACGGGCTTATATAAATACTTCTAAACCAAAGCTTATAGATTGCTACTATACAAGAATACTAAGCTAAGGAGAAGAAGAAGAGGAAAGGAGGCTTTAGGGAGTAATATACACGGTATAGGCGAACTCTGGAGATTACGCCAAGCTAGCTACAGGGACGGTGCCCTAGCACTATTATACTATTTTAGGTCCTCTACTTTCTTACGCCTCTAATATTAAGACTCTAAAGCTAATTAAGCCTTTACTATAGCCTCCTTCCTAGCCTTATTCTTACCCTCCTTTACTACTTTAATTAATCCTCTATATTAAATAGCCGCTAGTTAAACTATTTAATTACTTATAGTATTTAATATACCTTATTTAACGTATATAGCACGTCCTCCTTTATAACCTTAAGCTAGTCCTTTACTGGCTTATCCTTATTATTAGGAACGCGTATAAAGCGGATAGTATAAGGGCGCGAAGAGGCTTTGGGGAAGATTTGAAGGAATAATATAAATTCTATCTAAATCTAAGGGTATATAGCTCTTGCAGAGTACAAGACGTTACATAAAGAAGAGAAAGGAATATAGGAAACTTATAACTAAATATTCGTAGTCTTAGCAGTAGACGCGTGGGCACAAGCCCACGCGGATTTTAATAGGTTTTAACTAAATTCTATTACGTTAGTGGAATTTAGTGGAGACTAGTAGAAATTAATTAAGTTAGCGGAATTTAGTAGAATTTAATTAACTTAGCAGAATTTAGCAGAATTTAATTAAAGCGTTGGAATTTATCTATTAAGTGTTTTACTAAGACATTCCTACTATAACTAGGCTAGTCCTGTTATAGTACCCCCCCCTTTAGCTAAAGGTCTAAAACAATTTAATTTAGTTAAGAATTTATAACTTATTGCCTTATAAGCATCGTGATATGGTTTAAGTTCTTTTTAATTTTAAGTTTCCTGCTATTATGTTTTGTGTCTTTATATTAGGTGGCAGTTATTTGCCTTTATATTATATCTATCTAGCCAGAGTAGGCCGCAAAGGATGGTCTTTATGGAATTCTTTTACTAGGGAAGGCGCGTCGGCCTTAACCTGTTTATAGGTTTCCTAGGTTTATGTTTTATATCCTTCCCACTTAATAAGAAGTTTAAATCGTTTAGATTATATTTTCCATTGCATATTATTAATTAAGTTAATAAAGTATAAACCATTGCTATTGTTAATAATTACAGGAGGTAGCGGCGGAATTTCACAAGTTATAGGATTGTCTCTTAAGGGTTGCAGCAAGCTTACATAAAATATTAGGTGTATTTTTATTTTAGTTAGCAGTTTAAGCTTATAGGCGTATAGGCTTAGTTTCTTCTTAATTTAGTATAGGCCCGCGAACTTCCAATTAAGTTTCTTTAAAGGCTATTAAGTCTTTAGGTTTTATATACTTAGGTAAGCTATATTACCTTCCTTAAAGTCCTATATAGGAGCTCGTCCTTTATTCACATACCATTCCTATAATATTTAAGCGTATATTAACTTACTTTATAACAGTTCCGTTAACTGCTTTATTTAATTAGCGAAGTTATATACGTTAATTAACTAGATCTATTTAATCGTAGGTCCTATTATATTAATATTAGGTTATAGCTTAAATCCAAGTTAAGGGTTTTGTCTGTAGGTTGTGTAGAATAGTGTTACGCCTGTTAATATATTTATTGTGTTATTTATAGTAAACTTAGCTAAAGGTAGCCATTTTTCCTAGTTGTCTTGCAGGTAGGAGCAGTATATTTATAAGTATTATTCTATAATCGCGTTCGCAATTTCTATTTAACTATCTATCTCTAGATAAAATACAGTTAAGAGTTATATTTAAATACTTAATTATTTATATAGAGCTTGCTAGAAGTCTGAAATAAACTAGCTTCCGTAGTTAGATATTATTATATTAGGAAGTCCGTATAGCTTAAAGATATACTTAATAAAACATTTAGCTACTAATATTGCATTAATTAAGTCAATAGAAATTATATGTCGCATTTTTATAAGATGGTTAACTACTACCATAATATTCGTGAACCTATTACTACTAGGCAAGTTAACTATAAAGTCAATTAAGATATCGCGCTATCTTTATATTAGGATTGGTAGCGGTTAAAGTACTCCTTACTTCTTTATATAAGAGGTTTTTCTACATACGCACATCCTATATGCTTAAACGTATTTCTATATATAGTTATGCATTATAGGCTAGTAATATGCTTGTTAAACGATCTTATAGGTCTTTATATAGCCAGGATGTCCTACTATAGGGGAGTTATATACAAATTTAAGTATCTTAAATTATAAAGGTTTAGAATTTGGAACTACTATCTTCTATTAATAGTACAATTAATTGTTTTAAATTTCGCATTTAGTGAGTGTAATATCCTTATACTATCATTTTCCAGTTTAGATTGCCTTTGTTATATCTACTATCTATACATCGTTCTTATATTTATATTTTATTAGCTTATCAATTTCTATTTCCTATTTATTAACTTCTAATTTATTCCTATTAAGTTCCGTATCTAGAAATATAGGATATAGTTTTTTAAAACGTTTAGGGGGCAGTAAGATTTATAATTAATTTATAATCCGTTTATCTAAGGCGTTTATAGGTAAGTCCTGTAATTGTTATGTTAATATATTATGCTTTTAATTAAGTTTACCCAGTTAATATATAATCTTAAAGTTGAATTATAAGAGGTATTCGGCCTAATAAATTTGGCGCTATATTAATTGTTTTATAGTTATAAAGTATTGCAGGTTCTTATAGTCCATTAATACACATATTGGAAACAACAATCCTTCTAGCTTAGGACGCTATTGTTTAAAGTATCTAACAATTGTAAGTAGTTCCTTATTATATATCTTATAGTTTAATTCGGCAAGGGCAAGTTTCTAGGAGAGAAAGGCTACTAGACGTAGTTCGCTATTCTTATTGTATTGCAATAACACTCCCCCTAGCGCATGATTTAATGAGTCCGTTTTAATAATATATTTAAGGTTAGGGTTAAAGTAAGCAAGGATTAGAGTAGTTGTAAAGTAATATTTTAAGTTATTAAAAGCTCGTTCGCATCTAGCAGTCTATTTAAATTTTATGTTTTTCTTTATTAGGTTTATTAACAGCTAAGCAACTTCTAAGAAGTAGTTAATAAATCGTTAATAGAAATTTGCGAATTCTAAAAATCCTTAAATATCCTATACGTTGCTAGGACTTTCCTAGTTTACAATTATAGCGACTTTCTTAGGGTCCATTTTAATTCCATTATGGGATATAATTAAGCCTAAGTATATAACCTTAGACGTGTAAAACTTGTATTTTTTAATATCGCATTATAAGCCCGTGTTTTATAAGCGTTTAAGGACTATTCTAATATATTTTTAATATTCAGAAAACAAGGATAAGTAGATTAAGATATTATTAATATACGCAGCAATAAATATATTAAGGAATTTACAAAGCGTATTATTAACGTATTGCTAAAATATACTAGGACTATTCTTTACACTAAATGGCATTACTAGGTATTTAAAGAGTCCTTATTATATATAAAAGGCTATATACTTCTTATCTCCCTTATATATATGAATTTTATTAAAGGCAGTAATTATATTAAGCTTTATAAAGTACTGTGCCTTTACTAATTAGTTAAGCATCTCTTAAATTAAGGGAATTAGATATTGGTTTTAAATTATAATTATATTTAGAGCTTAATAATCAATATAGAATCTTAAGCCTCCTCCTAGCTTTTTAATAAATAGCATAGGTAAGGTAAATGGAGATTAACTAGGGCGAATAAATCCTTTTTCTAGATACTTGTTAAGGTATTATTATATTACAAGCAGTTCTTCTTGTAATATGCCGTATAGCGGACCGAACTTTAGTGTTATACTAGGCTTAAGTTCTATCTTAAAATCGTGCTTCTCTTAGTATGGGGCTAGTTAGTCTGCAAATCATTTTTTAAACTTATTAATTAAGTTATGGTACTCTTTAGGTATAAAAGGTTAAGGATTAGGATACTATTTCGGTTTTAGTGCTTTTTTAATATCTTCTATAGTTATAGTAAAGATTTTATAATCTTATCTTTTTGCTAATGAGATAAAAGGCGCGGCCTATATTATACGGATTTTAAGAGGGTTTAATATAACATCTTTGCATTCTTTACTATAATTAGCAGTTGTGGATTTATTATATTGGCTTCAGGTTTATAGCAAGGATAATTTGTATTATGTTAAATTTAAATAGTTATATATATGTTTATAGGGCAAATGGTTTTTTAAGTAATAACTTCGGCAGTAGGTTATATAGAACTTTAGTATTTCTTTAACCCAGCTAATTAAAGGGTTGTGTTGTTTTAGCTATCCATATCTAAGTATTATCTTATAGTGCTTTAAGGGTGTTACAAATAGGGAAATATATTTAAGGTGTTTACCTATCCACAATTTTACAAGAGCGTAGTGCGTTATTTTGCTATATGTTAAGGGTTTGCTATTAAAGCCTTATAGGCCTTAGGGCTTATTAAGTTTCTTTAAATTTAGGCGTTAAGTTTTCGCGTAGTTTATATTAATAAAGCCTATACTAGTAGCTCCGCTGTCTATAAGGATTTATACTTCCTTCCATTTTCTAAGTATTTAAATTTCGCCGAGTACATTAAGGGAGTTATGTTATATATTAGCGCTAGAAGGGCCTAGACACTTATACTCTTCCGCTTTTTATCCTAAGGCACAACTTAGCCCTAGGACGATTTATTTTCCAAGTTAACTAAAGGTAAGGTGCTTTATGACGTCTAAGTATAATTTATAGCGCGGGTATAATTTAAGGAACGAGTACGGCTTAAAGAACGGGTATAATTTAAGAATTGGGTACAACTTAAGGATTAGAAGGAACTACAGCAGACTTTTTTAAAAGGGTGAGTTCGGTAATGTTTTTAAATATATCCTTTTTTACCGCATTTAAAACATTCTCTATTTATGACTTGTGTTCTTTGTTTGTTAGTTCCCAAGGGTGTATAGGATTAGGTGGCATTGAGGTCTATAGGGTTGTATATAGGGCTTTTGGGTCTTAAAGAAGAATCACGCCTTAGAGCATATACTGGTTTTAAGGAGTTTTAAACACAAGGTATAGTTAACTTTAGAGAATAAGTCTATTTGTTATATTAAAGGTCTTTATTAATTTATTAACATATTATAGCAAATTCGGGCAGGTTTTTTGGCAGTTCTCTACCTACTAACTAGGCTCTAATCTTATCCAAAATAGCTTATTAAAGGGCAGCGACTCTAGCGGCTTTATTCCAATCTAGTTCGCTAATAAGGCTTAAAATTTCCAAAAAGAAGCTAGTGAAGTCTTGGTTCCATTATTATAGGTTTTTAAGTTTAGTAACAGCTATGTGTTTATAGCTGGTGTTATTATACATTTATTCTAGTAGAGAGACAAAGGTTTTAAAATTAATAAAAGTGCCGTTGCGGAAGAATAGATCTATAGTTTATACAGCGTCCTTACTTAAATAAGACATTCCATAGCTAACCTTGCTAGCCTTAGTGGGGTATTAATTATAGTTTGTTAAGAGTTTAAGACGGAGCTTAGTTATAAAGGGATATAGGTTATTTTAGTTTCTATTAAACATTAGAGGATTAGAGAGCTTTTTATATTTTATAGTAGGTACTGGGTTTACTATAGGTGTAGGTTAAGCTACTATTATTAGTTTAGTGTTTATATTTAACGCATTAGGTTTAGGTACCGTTATTTTAATTTCATTTATAGGTGTTGCTGTTAGGGTTTGTAATATAAATACCTTAATGTTACGGAGTTCTTTGCGGAGTGCTTCCATTAATCGCTAGTGCTAGGCTTTTAGTGTAGCCCGCTACTAAGCTAAGGCGTCCATAAAGGACTATTGTATTATAGTTAACTGTTCCCTAACTAGGGTTATAATACTTATAGTTATTAAAAGGGATTTAGGTTTGTTTGCCATTTTAATAGTAGTTGTTTTAACGTAATATAATATAAGGGCGCGAAGAGGCTTTAGGGAAGATTTAAAGGAATAATATAAATTCTATCTAAATCTAAGGGTATATAGCTCTTGTAGAGTACAAGACATTGTGTAAAGAAGAGAAAGGAATATAGGAAACTTATAACTAAATATTTATGGTCTTGGCAGTAGACGTATGGGTATAAGCCCACGCGGATTTTAATAGGTTTTGACCAAATTCCATTATATTAGTAGAATTTAGTGGAGACTGGTGGAAATTAATTAAGTTAGCGGAATTTGGCAGAATTTAATTAACTTGGCAGAATTTGGCAGAATTTGATTAAAGCGTTGGAATTTATCTGTCAAGTGTTTTACCAAGACATTCCTACTGTAACTGGGCTAGTCTCGTTACAGATAGGTAATAGTAATTTGGGGGAGAACTTTAATAGAGGATTTTCCTATATAATTAGCAGCCGGTTAATAGAGGAAGGGCAGAAACCTACTGTTATAACGTTATATATTACGGCTTTTTGCCCAACTTCCTCAAAAAAAAAAAATCTAGGTATTTTTAGTAGTGGCCTTCTGCAGCATTTTATCGGCATCGCAATATTAACGCGTTTTGGTGAGGCTTGCTAATAAAATCACGCTAGCTAGGGTGCCTACAGCATGCTAACCCAGGCGGGAGCGCCTAAAGCGCCCAATATAAAAAGTCACATTTGCCAGACAAAGGGATTACAACGCGATATCTCAACCCTTTTATAACGTCTAATTATTATAAAAATACTACGAGGTAAGAGCTCTTTAGATTCTCTATTTATTATATTAAATAACGATATTATATAGGGCGTTAGATAGGGGCAGTCGGTCGCGTTTTCTCATCGGTTGTATTTTCTCGTTGGTCGCTTTTTTTTTCGCAATCTTGCCTTACTGCTATACCTTATATGCTTCTCTACGTCTAATTATCCCTAAAAATACTACGAGCTAAAAGATCTTTGTCTTCTCTATCGCCTCTACATTATAGTAATATCGTAGCTTTATTTTATAAAAAGTTAGACATAGGTAGTCGGTTAGTTTTAGTCTAATCCTATTATATTACCTCACTGCTAAAACTTACGTACTTCTCTACGTTATAGCGATATTATAGCTTTATTATGTGTAACGGAACCCTCCAGGAGGTACATATCAGATGAGACAGTAGGAGGTTTCATCAATGTCCCGTCTACGTCCCATGTATGTCCCAGAGGAGACATAGTCAGACAGATAGGGGCGAAAGGTTTTACTAGTGTCTTAGAAGGTTTATATAGGAAGCTGGTTCTCCTCTAGAGAAGAACCAGCGATTAGTCTCTGAATGGAAGTGGTCAGAAGCATTTGTCCTCCAATACGTGCAACTCATTCTACCTTCGACTCACCTTCTACTTACCTGTGACACTGCCGATTAGATAATCATACGTTCCGGTTAGGCTGGCCTCCTACATTATGTAAGAAGTTAGATATAGGTAGTTGGTCAGTTTAGTACAAAGATTTAATTTAAAATCTAACTTAACTTTTGCGACGATGTATCTCGCCCCCTAGTATTCTTAGTAGGGGGTTATAATTTATAAATATATAGATACGATTACCTAAAGAATCTATTGCATCAATAAAATATATAATAAATCTCGTGGTTAGGACGTCGCTCGTAGAAATACACAAAATTTGATTTTTAAAACATTTAATTCTCGCCCATAAGCTCTCAGACGCAGAAGATTTTGCCAGGTGACAGGGGTGCGCAGGGGCTGAAATTAGTGTGCTGTTCTAATTGGTCCAGGAGAGGGTCTATGCGTTATCCCATGTCACGGAACAAATCTTCTGCGGAGCGTCTGATTCAGCATCGGATGCAGATCGGTGCAACTATGCATGATTTCTGCCTAATTTCTGCCTAAACTCGGGCACATTGGCAAACCGTGGCTGCGAAATCGGATTAAAAGAAGTGCGCTACAAGCACTCTAAAACCGGTATAGTATTGAAAATAATACAGAGTTAGTAAGTATATTATAAGCACGCTAATGCACGCCAAGCTATGCTAAAACATCGCGCCACTGTCGAGGCCCCTCCGTCCGGTGAAACTCCCGAAGTGTATGTTCGTAAGGTCAGAGAGTCTTCAAAGCTTAAAGCCATATTCTTCCTCAATGGAACTTTCCCCCTAGTGCTCCGAAATTCGAAGAGACGCCGATAGTCGTAAATGAGTAGGGAGAGACAGCTGAAGCGGCAATCGATGGCGTCAACAAAACGATCAACAGCATAACCAACACCGTGGTAATTTCTTGATGCAGACTAGTTTCCTAGGGAGAAATGGCTAGAGAACAGTGACACATCAACCGTATCTTAATAGACTTGCGAAGGAGAGACTTCAGAGGTCTTAACCATGAATTCGGCTCGCGACGGGGGGCGGCTCGCGACCCAGGGACGGATGTTAGTCGGTTTTGATAAGTGGAGGACATCCCTTTTCGAGCATTCTCGCAAGACCATTTGACAGTCCATTCTGGAATCTGCAAAGGCGCCTTTGTGGAGCTCGTTGCGTTATCAAAGACCTTCTTCGGCTGGTTTCTTGTCAGCTGGCCTCTTGCTATTCGGGCATTTTGTCAACACAATTCGCTCTAGAGACATAAAGGGTTAAGACATATATAATTAATTTTACTACTTAAAATTCTCCTAATTAATCCAGTTCTGAGTCTAAACCTGTATCTAAGGCTAAAAAAGAGCCTAGAATTTTTGTTCTTGGAGAGTTAGATTCTATCTTAAGACCTTCTTTAAGTTTCTTTGTAACTAGAATAGCAACTTGTCCTTATTTTAAGCTGGATTATTTATTATATATAATTTTATAGAAATATTCTAAAATTTATATCTAGTGTAAAAATTCTTTTATATAAGGGTATAGTTAAGAATATTAATACCCTAAATATTCTTTCTACTTCGTTAGGAAAAAATTTACCAGCATTTAATTTTACTTTTCTGCCATTTCAGCATTTCCTAGCATTTCCTAGCATTTATAATTAAGTCTTAGCATTTAGCTACTAAGTGCTAACTATAAAATTACTATGTATATTAATAATATCTTAATCTACTTATCTTCGCTTTCTAAACACTAAAAGCATATCTAAATAGTCCTTAAACGCCTATAAAACGCGGGTTTATAATGCGATATTAAGAAATACAAGTTCTATATATCTAAAGTCATGTACCTAGGCCTGATTATATCCTATAACGGAATTAAAATAAACCCTAAAAAAATCGCTGTAATTATAAACTGGGGAAGCCCTAGTAACGTATAAGATATTTAAAGATTTCTAAGATTTACAAACTTCTATTATTAATTTATTAACCACTTTTTAGAAATTGCCTAGCTATTAGTAAACCTAATAAAGAAGAACATAAAATTTAAATGGTCTACTAAATGCAAACAAGCTTTTAATAACTTAAAATATTACTTTATAACTACTTTAATCCTTGCCTACTTTGACCCTAACCTTAAATATATTATTAAAACGGACTTATCTAATCATACGCTAGGGGGAGTGTTGTTACAATATAATAAGAACGGCGAGCTATATCTAGTAGCCTTTCTCTCTTAGAAACTCGCCCCTGCTAAATTAAACTATAAGATATATAATAAGGAACTGCTTGCAATTGTTAAATACTTTAAATAATAGCGTCCTAAGCTAGAAGGATTGTTGTTCCTAATACGCGTGTTAATGGACTATAAGAACCTATAGTACTTTATAACTATAAAGCAATTAACGCAGCGCTAAATTCATTAGGCCAAATACCTCTTATAATTTAACTTTAAGATTATATACCAACTAGGCAAACTTAATTAGAAGCCTAACACATTAATATAACAATTATAAGACCTACCTGTAAATACTTTAGATAAATGGATTATAAATTAATTATAGATCTTATTACCCCCTAAATATTTTAAAAAACTATATTCTATATTCCTAGATATGGAACTTAATAGAAACAAATTAGAAGTTAATAAATAGAAAATAGAAATTAATAAGCTAATAAAATACAAATACAAGAACGAAATATGGATAATAGATATAATAAAAGCAATTTAAACGGGAAAATAATAGTATAAGGATATTACACTCACTAAATGCGAAATTTGAAATAATTAATTGTACTATTAATAGAAGATAGTAGTTCCGAATTCCAAGCCTTTATAATTTAAGATACTTAGATTTATACACAACTCCCCTATAGCAGGGCATCCTAGCTATATAAAGACTTATAAGATTGTTTAACAAGTATACTACTAGCCTATAATATACAACTACATACAAAAATACGTTCGAGCATACAGGATGTGCGTGCGTAGAAAGACCTCTTATATAAAGAAATAAGGAGTACTTTAACCGCTACTAATTCTAATACAAAGATAGCGCAATATCTTAATTAACTTTATAGTTAACTTGCCTAACAGTAATAGGTTTACGAATATTATAGTAGTTATTAACCGTCTTACAAAAATGCAATATATAATCCCCATAGACTTAATTAATATAATATTAGTAGCCAAATGTTTTATTAAGCACGTCTTTAAGCTACACAGACTTCCTAACTTAATAATATCTAACTATAGAAGCCAGTTCGTTTTAGACTTCTAGTAAGCTCTATATAAATAATTAAGCATTTAAATATAACTCTTAACTGCATTTTATCTAGAGATAGAGGGTTAAACTAAAATTATAAACACAATTATAGAACAATACCTATAAATATACTACTCCTACCTATAAGATAACTAGGAAAAATAGCTACCTTTAGCTAAGTTTACTGCAAATAATATAATAAACATATTAATAGGCGTAACGCTGTTCTATATAACCTACGGACAAGACCCCTAACTTGGATTTAAACCATAACCTAAAATTAACACGATAGGACCCATAATTAAACGGATTTAGTTAATTAACGCGTATAACTTCACTAATTAAATAAAGCAGTTAATGGAACTATTATAAAGTAAATTAACGTACGCTTAAACAGTATAGGAATAGCATGCGAATAAAGGACGAGCTCCTATATAGGACTTTAAGAAAGACAATATAGTTTACCTAAATATATAAAACCTAAAGACTTAACGGCCCTTAAAGAAACTTAATTAGAAATTTGCGGGCCTATACCAAATTAAGAAGAAATTAAGCCTATATACTTATAAGCTTAAACTACCAACTAAGATAAAAATATATCTAATATTTTATATAAGCTTACTATAACCCTTAAAAGACAAACCTATAACCTATAAAGTGCCGCCGCCACCTCCCGTAATTGTTAACAATGGTAACAGTTCTTACTTTATTAACTTAATTAATAATATGCAATAGAAAACATAATCTAAACAATTTAAACTTCTTATTAAGTGGGAAGGATATAAAACACAAACCTAGGAAACCTATAAACAGGTTAAGGCTAACGCGCCTTCCCTAGTAAAAGAATTCCATAAAGACTATCCTTCGCGGCCTACTCTGGCTAGATAGATATAATATAAAGGCAAACAACTGCTATCTGACACAAAGATATAAAATATATTATTCATTGCTTAACGTCCGATTCGGATCCCTGTTGGGCCCACGCGGACTACTCCTTATATATATATGGGGAGAAAACTCTATTTAAGAAAACCCCGTAATCCATCTCCCCGCCTTTTGGGGCTCGCTTATGAGTCGCCTATAAGTTACCAGTGGTGCTCTACTACCTTACTTTTTAACCTCCTTAGGAACTACTACTGCTGTAATAAACCTACGGACGCGCTAGTATTATATACTATACTCTACTTCTGTAGAGTTATTAGGGGGCGCCTATTACTCGCCCCTTTGCCTTTTATTGCTATTTCCTTTGCAACCTGGAACTAGTCTAGTATATTTTGGCTAATAAGCCACTAGGTAGCCGCCTTAAGGCCTTTTTATATTAAGAGTAGTGTATTATAGTTTTCTATACTAGCTACTAAGAGTATTGCTTCTTAGCTAGTGCGTAAGGGGCATAATAGTATTATATATTTTAGTGTCTGTCTTAGCCAGCTATATTTGCACCTTAGGCTACCTACTAGAACACCTACCCAGTGTAACGGAACCTTATAGTAGGAACTACGGTGGGTTCTGTTAATAGGCTAGGTATATAGGTACGACAAGTCAACAACATAATAACAACTGGTGGAGTAGTTACCTAACAGATTAACTCCAATTGTATTCTAAGATTCACTACAAGGAGAGAACTATCTATAGTAGGGACTAAGGTCCTTTAAATACATAACCATACTTCTAAGAAATCCTCTCTTGTATATAAGGTGCGTGTTATCTGTATTAAACGTAACGTCCCTTCCGTTTAATATAGTTAATACGTTCAACACCATATGACCTTAGTTACCATTCCTTATTATATAGTTCCACTAGATCTATCCTAGATTGTGCTTATATTAACCAACTAGCTTCCACCAACTTCTCTCTAAGTAGTCGTAACATCGTACTTAAAGCGTCTATAATACTATCTCCCTCCTCTCTATCTTCGTCCTTAAAGATTCCTAACATCTCCAAGTCGTCCACTAGAGGTGTAATGTCCGTTTAATCAGTCTGGTTAATATCTATACTTATTATACCTAAAGCTTCTTCTTCTCTTTCCTAGGTTAAGCGTCGCCTTTATACGGTTTCCTCCATACTGTTACTAGGTGAAGTAATGGCGATTCCTTGCTCCCGTTGCGCTAAAGAGGGGTTGGTTTGTATTGCGCTAGTAAGCTCTACGTCTTAACAACCCTCTTCTTGCTCTAAGTGTACTAAAGCAAACGTTTAATCGTCTTGTAATGTTCGCTCTGTCTTTAACGCTAAGTATGCGCGTCCTATGACTTTTAACAGTCTTTAAGTTCCCTAAGTAACTTGTTATAGGGTCTTATATTCAATCTACTACTACAAAACTTAATAGTGAGCTAGCCTCCGCACTACTTAAGGTTTAATGTGCCTTAGAAGAGTCCGCATACGTCCTTAAAGCTTAATGCTTAGCTTATGCTCGTCTTTAACGCCTTAAACGTATTTATAAGAAGGTCTGTTCTAAGGAGTAGAAACTGGTTTAATAGGGTTTGTCTAAGCTAGGTAATAAAAGGATTAACTCTCCTCTTGTAAGGGAAATAACTCTAAGTAGCTTAGCAATTACTCCTCTTAGGTCCCCCTTAGGTAATTCGTTTTTTAGCAATTCCTCTCTGTTAATATTGCCTAACCTACTTTCTTCTAATACTCCCGTACCTTTCCTATAGCGTTCCTTAGGTTGCTTAGTGGTTCCTAGGTAGTCTTATTATAGCCTATCCACTTTATTTTATACTATGTTTTGTTATCTACATCCTTATAACTAATAATCTTTGAAACTTGCTATTTATCTTCCTCTTGTCCTCTATATATGTCTACCTTATAGACTAGTAGCTCAACATTTCTATATACTAGTTCTAGCATTACGACATGCTATATAGGGTAGATTTTTATTTTGGCTAGTAGGTTTAACTTATATATAACTAATAAAATTCTTTACTTAACTTTAAAAGGTCCTAGTCTAATGTGGTCCAACTTCTTGCTTAGTTGTTAACTTTTAAAGTTTTTATATAGTAGCCACACTTTATCCCTCTCCTTAAGATCTGGTCCCTTAGATCTCTTAGCATTATAATACCTTTTTATTCGTTTTTGTACTAGTTTAGCTGTTTCTTTAAGGTCTATATAAAGATTTATCAACGTCTCTATTCTTTACTTGGCTGTGCTACTTGTTTTTTTTGCTTATTATGGCGATAACGATATTCTTAGCTTATACCCGTAATTCGCCTTAAATGGTAATGTCCCCATTCCTTCTTATAGTGTTGTATTATATGCAAACTGTGTAACTAGTAATAACGATACCCAATTATTCTGTGCGTAATTAATATAATGCCTTAGATACTGCTCTAGTGTCTAGTTTAGTCTTTCTGTTTGTCCGTCCGTCTGCGGATAATACGCTATAGATATTACTACGCGAACCCCTTATTCTGCTAGAAACACTTTCTAAAATGCTACTATAAATCTTGGATTTCTATCTAATATAATCTTGTCTAATGCTCTATGTCTTGTAAATACTTCCTTTATATAGATTCTAGCGACATCTTCTACTAATATCTCTTTAGTGCATGCTATAAAGTATCCCCACTTTATTAGCTTATCCACTATTACTAAGATCGTGTTATAATCTTGTCCTATAATAGGATCTCTTAACTTTAGTAACTTAATAATAAAGTCTTATAATATAACCTCCTATGGTCTTCCTAGTGTCTTAACAGGTTATAGCCCTCTGTACGGCTTATGCCTCGTTGGTTTGTTCCTTTGGCAATCTAGATATTCCTTTATAACTTATCTTACTAGTCCCCAGATTCCTTAAATAATGTACTCCTTTTAAAGTCTTAACACTAAGCCTGTAGCTCTGTTATGTCCTTATATTATTCCCTTATAGAATTCCTTAACAAATTCTTCTATAATAGACTTAGGCATATATATTGCTTCTCTGTTTTTATATTGCTCTAAGTCTGGATCCTCTGCTTATGCTTCTTAGATCTTCTATATCCAATTACTTTCTAGTAATTTATGGATCTAACTTTCCTTAGTTACTATAATCTTTGGATAATTATACCTAATCAATCCGTCTTAATCCTTTTGCAATAAAGCTCCTAATAGCTTTTTATTGCTTTATAGTTTAGCCTTTCTGCTTAGAGTATCTGCTTGTGTATTATCTGTACCCTTAGTATACTGAATTTTAAAATGGTATTCTATAAGCATTTCCACCTATCTAACCTATCTTTGGTTAAGTTCCTTTATTGTTAGGAATCCTGTAAGGTTCTTATAGTCTATCTTAACCACAAATGGTTTTTCTATGCCTTGTAAGAACGCTCTCTATTTTTTAAGTGCTGTAACTATACCTAACAACTCCTTGTTGTAGATGTTATAGTTTAACTCTAGTAGTGTTATCTTTCGACTGTAGTATGCCACTGGGTGCCATTCATCTTAATATTTCTATAGGAAGTACGCCCCTAGTGCAAAGTCTAATGCATCCGTCTCTATAACTATCTCTAGCCCTGGTTAATAGATCTTAAGAACTAGCTTCTAGGTAAATAACTCTTTAACTCTCTTAAATAGTTCTTATTATTCCTTCCCCTATGCCTATAGTTCTTCTTTCTTTATTAACCGCGTAAACGGCTCAATATCCTGTAACTACTACGCTATAAACCTTTTGCAGTAATTGCAAAACCCTAGGAACGATTTTAACTGTATTATATTCTCTAGTTCTTGCCAATTCACTATAGCCTCAATCTTTTTTAGATCTATGCTAAGTTGGCCTAGTTTAATAATGAATCTAACGAAATTGGTTTTCCTAGTAAAGAACTCGCATTTCTTAATTGCTACTAGCATCTTTTCTTTTTATAGTCTCTTCAAGACCCACTTAATATGTTCTCTATATTCTTCCTCACTTTCTAAGTAGATAATAATATTGTTGAGGTATACTATAACAAATTCATCTAGGTGTTCTCCTAATACACTATTAATTCGCTTCTGGAACGTTGCTAGTGCATTTATAAGCCTAAATTGCATAATTAATGGCTTATATAGTCCTTCCTTTGACCTAAAGGCTGCTTTCTATTTATTGCCTTCCTTGATTTTGATCTGGTGGTATGCCTATCTTAGATCTATCTTTATAAAGATCTTTGCGTTGCCTATCCTGTCTTAGATTTCGCTAATTAAGGGTAAAGGATATCTATTCTTCCTAGTAATGCTATTTAACTATCTATAGTTTATACACATCCTAAGTTTTCCGTTTTTCTTTAGGATGAATAACACTAGATATCCCGCTAATAACTATAACGGTCTAATATATCCCTTTTATAAGTTCTCCTGGATAAACTCCTTAAGCGCCACTAACTCTGTTTCAGTAAGCTTATAGATTAGAAAGAACTTTGGACTTATTCCCTCTTTTAATTCTATTTTATAGTCCTAAGCTATATGCTTTAATAGCTTCTTACTTTCTAGTAACTATAACTTTTTTCTATACTTATGGTATCTTTTTGGTATATAACTTAAGCCTCGCTTAGTCTCTTTATATATCGCTCCAACTTGGTACTATACCAACTTGGTTTACTGTCGCACTTTGCGTTATTATATATCCTTGATATTAACCTAACCTATAACCTAATTAATCTTTGGATTGTACTCCTATAACTAAGGCATTCCTAGTATCGCCTTATTCTGTCCTAATGGTAGGATATTAAAAGACATTCTAACTAGTCTCCCTTTAATAGTTATCTAAATAGGTCCTATTTCGAGATTAATAATGCCTCCTTTATAGGCTATCTAGTCTTCTAAAATCGTTATAAGTGGATATAGGTATTCCTTCTATCTGTGTGGTAACCCCATCCTTTCCACTGCCTTTAGTGATATATAGTTCCTTATTACTCCACTATCTACTAACGCTTCAAACTGCTGATCTTGCCACTTAGCTCTTAAGTTTAAATATTATTCTTAAATTCCTTTAAGGGTCTAAGGCTCTAACACTAGTTCCCTCTAGTCTTATACGCCTCTCCTTTTCCTAACTATTGGCTGCTTAATCCTACCTGTACTTAGTCCAACTTTGGCCAATACTTAGTTTATTTCTTTTCCTCTATATGCCATAGACAAGTGTTCTCTGGGCACTCTTACTACTATTATCTATCTAGGCATTCTTCTATAAGGAATCTTCTTAGTTAAAGTATTAAGTCTCCTTAACCTTGTACTTCTACTGGATGCTAACTATATATATACTTGGCGTTCCTAAACCGCTTTTCCTCTAGTGCCTAATATATCTTTACTAGGTACTTCCGGTTCTTGTCTTTAGGTGCTTTATATATATTATACGTGTTATCCACACAAGCTATCTATAATAGTGTATAATATACTATATATTTTAGGTTAACTTTTGGTTTATCTTTGTCCTTAAGTTTAAACCTATACCTAGTCGACCTGACCACTGGTATCTCTGCTATAGGTATTAAGACTTACCGCTCGCTTCTCTAGTCCCTAGATCCCTCTTCTAGGTTCCTTAATATTATAATTAATGCTCCTTTAATGTAACTTATGCGTTTTTCCGTAATAGGTTGGTCTTAAACAACTTTTTTATCTAGCTATATATAAAAGTCTTCCTATTTATTATTATGTTATTGCCTATACTACTTTCCATATAACTGGTTTAGTATATATGGTCTATTTATTAGAAAATACCTTATTATTGCTGTATTATAATATCCTTTAGTATGTCTTTCTTTGAACCTGGTTGGAATATCTAGATCCTCTTCTTATTCCAGTTTATTTAACTACTTTACCCTAGGTGTCCCTACACTTAGCCTATTAGTAATTCTTTATATAGGTACTCTGTCCCTTATATAACCTGGTATAGCTAATCTCTTATCTAGCTTTTACTCTTACTATGCAATAATTCTTGTCCTAAACTTATCTATAGTTTCTTGTTTTCTATATCTTGCAGCTAGATCCTTATAGTTATCTTACTTTTTAATCCTAGTATTAACTTTTTAATCTTTAGGCTAAACACTACGTTTACCTAGAATTACTAACGTTCTTATTTGTTCCCTAAACTTGTAGTTCTTAAACTTGCGTCCTATACTTATTTGTTTATTACTAAACTAAGTTACTACCCTTTCCCATTAGTTTTCGTCCATTATAGGTTCTTGGGTGTGTCTTATCTTACTTTAAAAATCTTAAGCTTCTCTTATCTCTTCTTAAGAATCTTAAGCCTGTGGCCTTTTGCCTTTACTAAGTAATAAGCTAGCACTAGCAGTTGTCTGCTTACTTAGTTTCTTCTAAACGTTACTCCTATCGTCTTATAAAGTAATGGAAATCGTATCTAATGGTGTCGCTATGCCCGTTACTGAACCTTGTTTGGTAATGGTCTTAGTCTCTGCTTTTATTACGTTATTAAGGTTTAAGTGCTCCTAGTTAGCCTCCTTTTTGTCCTTATTGCTATTAATTAATAAGTACTCTGACTCTATTGTTATTACTACTAATCTTTGTCCGTATATTGCTGTAATACTTTAATCTAGCTTATAGAGTTAATCTTATTTTTTGTCTAACTCTTTGGTTCCTTAAAGTCCTTTTAACTCTAGCTCTTATGGCTAATAGCTTGCGCCGTACTTAGCGTCCTCATAAATTTGGTATGCGTTATTATAATAATATATAAAACTGTTAATTAAACACTCTTTTATTCCTTATAGTGCACTGTCGTCCCTTTATACGTACGTGCTGTCTGCTGGTCTGGTTCCCTTTACTATATAGTTACTTAGACCACCTCTATAGTCTCTGGCAAAATAACCCTATTTTCCATAATTTATGCAAGCTCCATCTTTAAACCATCTTTTTTACTATAGAGTCTGCCTAAACGTCTTCTACTACTAAGATCCCTGGTTTGGCCTCTGCTTCTTAGTTCTTTAATTACTTAATCCTTAACCTCTAGGTTTCTATAGTTTCTTTTCCCATCTTTAGGTTTCTTTGGTACCGCTTAGGTCCATTAGCTCTGCGCCATTCCATAGTTTTTAACTCTATGTCTGTTGTTGCGTACTTTGCGCCTTATATAACTATAGAACTCTGTCTTGCCCTCTTTTAGCTTGTTCCCTTTAGTAGATTCTATTATTGATCTTTATTAACTAATCTATTAACTCTCTTAGAGTATCTACATCTTCTATTAGGATAATTGCGTTCTAGACTTTAGCCTTAAGTCCTTGTTTATACTATGCTATAAGCGCCCTATTATTCCACTTAACCTATATAGCTAGTGTTTAAAACTGTGTTATATACTCAATTATTAAAGTGCGTTATACTAAGTTCTGAAGCTTTCGTTCCGCTATAGTTGTGGCCTCCGGGTCTCTAAATATCTATATTAGTCACTCTGCGAACCCATTCCAACTAGTAAATATATACCGTACATCCTAGTTAGTAGTTGTCATGCCATTAGCCTATATTTCCGTAAGATATAGCTTAAACTATTTAAGTGCCCTCCCCGTTAGGAACAATCCTGTATAGGCTACTTAATCTAATAATGTTACTAACTTCGCTCCTTTCTGTACTACCTTAAAGTGCATCTGCATAAGAAATCCTTTAAGCTTTAACTTTTCTCCTAAGAATCGTTTAATTAAAGGTAACTTAATCTTTGCTGCTTTGATTTTATTAATGCGTTCTTTAAGTATCCTATTATTATCTTATAAGTAATTAACTATTTCCTATAACTAACCTCGCGTAACCACTTGAGAATCCCCATTATCTATACTAGTATTACCTGGCCCTAAGGTTGTGGCTCCCGTTAACGCTGTTGTGACTAGTGCTACTCTTAGTAGTATGTTGTTTGACTTTATTCCAATACCATAACCTTAGTAGTGAATATGTAACGGAACCTTGTAGTAGGAACTACAGTGGGTTCTATTAATGGGCTAGGTATATAGGTACGACAAGTTAACAACGTAATAATAACTGGTGGAGTGGTTGCCCAACAGATTAACTCTAATTATATTTTAAGATTTACTACAAGGAGAGAACTATCTACGGTAGGGACTAAGGTCCTTTAAATACACAACTATACTCCTAAGAAATCCTCTCTTGTACGTAAGGTGCGTGTTGTCTATATTAAACATAACGTCCCTTCTGTTCAACACAGTTAATACATTCAACACTATATGACCTTAGTTACCATTCCTCGTTACATGGTTCCACTAGATCTATCCTGGATCGTGCTTGTATTAACTAACTAGCTTCCGCCGACTCCTCTCTAAGTAGTCGTAACATTGTACTTAAAGCGTCTGTAACACCCAGTGAAGCCAATCTTTTAGTCCTATTATTCCTATCCTTAAGAGTGTTGCTATTGTATTTTCTACCTTTATTAGGCCCTCTTGGAGCCCTTAGGTATTTACCCCCCATAGTATTACCTATGCTATAGCTTAGGTTCCCCTTGCCTAAGTCTACCTCTATGCCTTTAACTCCTATTTATCTCTCCAGCGTTGGTCCAACCAGTATTATGTTACGGTAGATGGTTTTCCAGTACTCTTTTATGCTCTACTTTGGCTCCTTTCTCTCCCTTACTATTATCTTTACTAGCCTTTTACGCGTCTCCCTTCCTTCTCTATATAGGCCTAGGCCCTAGCGCCGCACTATTTTTCTTCTACTTTCTCTACCTGTTTTCCTAATATATCTTCCCTACTTTAGGGTTATTGGTTTCTTCTCCTATAGGGCACCCTAGGGTCCCTCTATAGTTTGTTTAGGCGTGTCTTGATATACTTTATAATATTAGAGTTACGTTCCTTTTATACCCTTTGCATTGCATTGGCTTCAATATATAGTTATAGGGGGGGAATATTGGCTTCCTTCTTAAGTAGTGCTGTGGCCGTTTGCTTATACCCACCTATTATACTCCTAAGGCAGGCTGTTTGGACCTTTTAGAGTGGTTTAAGAAGTGATTTAGGGGGGCCTTTCTTAATTTCTCCAGTGGCCCAAATGCTAGATTTATACGTTATGGTTGGCCGGACAACTGCTATATATAGTAGGCGTGACCTCTAGAAGCATAGACCCTATATAAAATTAACGATCCTAGACATAGCGATATACTATACTTGGCCCTTATAGGCCGCTTATGCCGTATATATACTCTACTAGAGCTTGCTGTCTACCCACACTCCTAATACCCTTAGGCCTTAAACCGGTTAACCCCTAAAGCCTTAGATGTGGATTTTATGCTAAAGATCTACAGATTAGTTACGTTTTCTTATAAAATAGATTAGCTGGTATTTCTCTAGTAAGAATTAGACTCTATATCGTCTTGCCCATTCTATATAGGTATTATAGGCTTTCTTTAGTGTCCTACAGTTCTCTACAGCTATTGGCCTATATGTAATTAGGTTTGTGTTATTAATAAAGCCTATCCCCTAGGTCGCCCCTTCCTTAAAGGTATTAAGTAGGTTGCTTACAAAGAAGAGGAAGAGTATAGGCGATAGAGGTAATCCTTATAGTATTCCTATTATAATTACGATAGGGGGGCTCTGGTATCCGCTAAAGACTAATAATATTTCTTTCTGGCCTATAAATCCTTAAATAAATTGAATAATCTATTTTAGGAAGCCCTTTGCCCTAAAGATATATAGGAGACGCTTATAGGGTATATTATTATAGGCGCCGCTAATATCTAGGCTAAGCATTAATACTATAAAGTCCTTTCGCATAGCCCATGCAGTTTTAATGGTAGTAGCGATTAGTGTAAGTGCTAATAGCGTTAAGCAATTCTTTCTTGCCCCTATTTAGCTTTGTGGTAGTAGGGCGTGTTCCTCTACCATATCTGCTATATAGTCCGCTATAACCTTTTCTAAGATCTTGCTTAGGGTGTTTTCTAAGGTAATAGGGCGGTAGCTTCCTAGGATTAAGTAGTCTACTTTACCTTCTTTTTATAAGACAACTATCGTTATGGATCTTCTAAGTCGCAGGTAGTAGCCTATTATAAAGCATACTTTAGCTACGTCTATAAGCTAAAGTGCTATAAGTAGTCTATAGGTCTTTAGGGCTTTGTTTAGGATCCCATCTAGTCCTAGTGCTGTATTGTTTAAGAGGCGGCTAATGGTTCTAGCCATTTCTTCAGTTATTATGTCGCTGTTAACCCTTAGGCGAGTCACTAGTGTTTTACTAGTAATATTACTAAGGTCTGCTAGAGCTGGTTAAGGGAAAAATCTTTCTATAAAGATCTTTGCCTTCTTGTTATTGTTGCTTATGGCCTGTGGTTTGCCTGCTCTTTATAGGGGTAGTAGGTGTAGATCTTCTACTAGGCGTCCTGCCTTTTTCTTTACCCATTTCGCTATGGTCCAAAGGCCCTTATTATAGGGGAGACTTAGGTTAGTAGTGTGTTTGTTTATAAACCATCTCTAGTTATTCCTTACTTTTTTTCTTAGGGTATTCTTTAGCTAGTTTCTTGTGTTTTTATATCGTCTCTCGTCCTTAGAATTGTGGCTACTTATATATTTCCTCCTTACTCGTCGTTGGCTGGCTATAAGGGCCGCGCACTATGCGGACCATATATATTGCGTATAGGGGCCTAGTTTTAAAACCGGGCAGTACTCTTTTAGCCTGCTTTTAATTGCTGCCTAGATCCTTTCTAGTCTTTAATTAATTTCCTCAGGGGTAGCTAATAAGCCTCGCTTGTTTAGTATTAGGTGGATTTTTTCTAAGTCTTAGAGTTGTTGTTTAATTGTATTAAGGAAGCTATCTATATTAAGCTTCCTTATTGCGTATCTTTTACTATTTGGTTGCGCCTTAATGTCTAGATCTAGTTGTATCTAAATAGGGATATAGTCTAAAGTAAGTGCCCATTCTTCTTTAGGGGAGCACCTTTTAAGTCTCTGGTATAAGTTTTTATCTATAATCGTGAGGTTAATTGTACTTTTAGTGGTGCCTTATTGCTATATAATTACACCTAGGGGGGTAGCTAGTTTAAGGCCCCCATTATCTATAGCTTTTAGTAGGCACTCTGCCTGTTAATTAGCAGCAATATAGATGCCCCCCTACTATAGGTGGTAGAGGTTTATGTCTCCTAGTAGGATAGACTCTACGTGTTTAGTTTCTAGCAAGCTTATTATAGATATAATATTCTCTATCTATGCTACCCCTTTGACCCTAGGGTTATAGATATTAATAATTTATACTAGTCCCCTATATATCTGGATGGTTATAACTATAATATCTAGGTTAACTGCCTGCTATAACTATAAGGCAAGGCTAATATTTTTACTAATTATAAAGCATACGCGTATGGCTGCTTTTGGTTTATATAGGAGCTAGAATCCTTAGGGGCAGTATATTAATTATATATAGGTATTATAATACGGCTCTTATATAGCAAGAATATGGTGTTTCTCTAGGTCTAGACTGTCTAGTAGGGGCCTTACTAGACGGTGGTTCGTATTGCCGCAGTTGTACTATATAATGGTTAAGTGGCGGACCCCTGGTGGGGGTCCTTTACCTTTCCTTTACTCCTCGCTTTTTCTGTTTCCACTTTCTCTAAAATGTTTAGAACTTCCGTCTCCTGTATTTACTCCCTGGCTACTACTTATTTTATATAGAGCTTTCTATTTCTATATCTTGTGTTCCTACTAGCCTTTCTAAATCTAAGTCTGTTATTGCCTCCAGTTCTTCCCCTATTCTCGCTAGTTAGCTATATGCCCCTTATAAGCTAGCTACGTGTGTTATATTTGCCGCGTTAAATCTAATTCTTAATTGTCCCGGCCTTGAACTTGCCGTAGCCGTCTATAGGGGTCTTCCTACTAGGCGTCCTCTCCCTTATATCCTATATGTCCCTTATGTCCCATATATCCCTTATGTCCCTATTTAGTCTGGTAATATTACGTGGCGTTGCTTTTAGCCCGTTAAGGCTTGGGATAGCTAGCTTAGCCCCCTAGTGTTAAAGGTAGGAAACGCTAGGAAGACACCTATATCCCCCTAGCTTATCGCCTATTGTTTCCATTTGTATAACCTAGCATGCAGTTATTCCCGTAGCTGTTAAGCCCTTTCCTTCCGTCTTCTATATTTAATGCAGTCTTCTCTCTCCCACGCCTTATATATGCTTTGGTAACAGTTTGCGCATTTTATTTAGTCTTGATTTATATATTGTCTTATATTATAGGGGCCTGCACAGTGGCCGTAGCACACCTATACTGTGTATGTGGATTGGGTGTGTCCCCATTATATATAGCAATAACATCGTTCCAGGCGTAGTCTGTGGTTGTAGAGCCTTATGTTATATATAAGGCCATTTATAATTATTTCTTTTTAGATAAGAAGTTTTTGCATTCCTAGTATATATATACTAACAATAAAGGAGCTATGCGTTCGTTTATTGTTTCCCTAGCGAGTTTCTGGCGCCCTTTATATCCTCTCATTGTTCTTATTATATGCTTGGTTTGTATTTTCCTATTAAAGCCATTGGATCTGGGTAATTATAAGTCCTAGTATAAGGCGTTCCGTTTGTTTTACTATCTCCTATATAGTTGCTGTATTGTCCGCCTAGCGTTCCCTTTCTACCCTAAGGCTTATGGGAACCAACAGGACTTTAACTAGGTAATCTTTATAAAGCACTTTTATGCCAATACGCTCTCCTAGCCTGTCCCCTGCCCTTATGGCCCGTTCCTTTGCCTATTAGTCCTTTAGGGTAACTCTAATGTCTCCACTCCTAAGGTGTTAGACTATAACGGCGTTATAGACCTCCTTGCAAATCTTTATAAGAACTTCTATTTCTAATTGTCCCCTAAGTTCCTCTACCTTTTCTATATTTGGTCGTATTGTGATTATATACCCGGTTGTTATCTTTAGGGGGGTAGGTTCCCTGTGCTATAGGAGCGCAGCTATAGCGGCCTAGGTGTGGTTCGCCTATTAGGGGGGGTTTTGTTTATCTTTAATTTTATTTAGCCGTTGGAGGATTTAATTAAGGGTTTACTAGAGGGGTACCTAAGGTTCGCTAGACTAGAGCCATTCTACTAGCTATATTAGTTTGTAATAGCTAACAGATGCTCCCCTATAGTTCTAGATATTAGACGCGTCTAATAGGCTTTGTATTTTATTAGATACCTTCTTAATTGGGGTATTTCCACTTTCTAGTATGGTATTCGCCCGTCCTTGTTGTTGTTATGGGGGGCCATTGTTGGGTATAGGTCTGGCGGTCACGCGCGACTGCGTATCACCGTCATTCCACCTGTGCCTCCCCTGTAATGTATGCATCTTAGGGGATTATTAGGGTGTTTTTCAGGGTTCTTTTGGTTGGTTTGGTCTTTTTGGGCTAGGTGCAGCAAGAGCTCCAAAAGTTGAAAAAGTTCTTTGGCGTATATAAATATATACTAACTTTTGAAGATATAAAATATAATAGCAGAAAACTTAAAATTAAAAAGAACTTAAACTATATTACAACGCTTATAAGGCAATAAGTTAGAAATTCTTAACCAAATCAAATTATTTTGGACCTTTGGCTAAAGGGGGGGGTACTATAACGGGACTAGCCCAGTTATAGTAGGAATGTCTTAGTGAAACACTTAACAGATAAATTCTAACGCTTTAATTAAATTCTGCTAAGTTAATTAAATTCTGCCAAATTCCGCTAACTTAATTAATTTCCACCAGTCTCCACCAAATTCCACTAATATAATGGAATTTGGTTAAAACCTGTTAAAATCCACGTGGGCTTGTGCCCATACGTCTGCTGCCAAGACCATAAATATTTAGCTATAAGTTTCCTATATTCCTTTCTCTTCTTCACGCAACGTCTTATTCTCTGCAAGAGCTATATACCCTTAGATTTAGATAGAATTTATATTATTCCTTTAAATCTTCCTTAAAGCCTCTTCGCGCCCTTACATTAATAAACTACTATAGGTAAACTGTACGGCCCCTTCCCTATAGGAGTACCGCAAAAAGGTAAAGGATGCTACTAGCCCATAGTCCCTTAAAAATGGACTGCTTAAGCACTAGGAACGGCTGGTAGTAGTAAAGGAACAGAATTTATGGACTTAGCTTATTATTAAAGCATATACTTAGGTCTCTACAGCCCACCCTAAAAAAAAATAAGACCTATAGAATTATTGGCGACCGCTACTACTGGCCCGGAATAGTTATAGATATTAACCGCTATATATAGAACTGCAACAACTGCTATAGGTCTATAATTCCATAAGATAAAACCCTAGGGCTATTAAAGCTACTCCCAATACTAGAACGCCCCTAGCAGTATATCTTTATAGACTTTTATAAGTTACCTATAGACCGCGATAGATATAATATGGTTATAATCCTAGTTAACTGCTTTGGCAAGCGCCTGTTTTTAATCCCCTATTATAAGAATATTAATGCTAAAGAGGCGGCCTAACTGTATATCCACTATATCTACTAAATTTATAGACTACTAGATACTATTGTATCCAACTATAGGCCGTAGTTTATATTAGCCTTCTAGAACGAGTTTACCTAGATCCTAGGTATTAGGCTAAAGCTCTCTATAGTATACCACCCCCAGACAGACGGTTAAATGGAGATTATAAATTAATACTTAGACTAGAGACTCTGGCCCTTTATTAACTACTTTTAGGATAACTAGAGTGAACTACTACCTATAATAGACTACGCCTAGACAACCCTACCCTATAACTCTACAGGGTTTACACCTATTTAGCTAGAAATAGGATACTTACCCTATATAAGCTTTAACTGGGAGAGACCGGAAGGACTATAGACTATACGCAAAAAACTATCTTATAGGGGAGTACAGCAGTATACTAGACACTTAGAAGAAGTATAGACGGTAGCCTATAAGAACCTAGAGAAGGCCTAGAAATTAATATAACAGTAGGTAAATAAGCACAGGCGCGAGTCTAACTTTACTATAGGTAATAAGGTCTAGGTTATAACAAAGAACTAGAAGATAGAACGGCTTAGCTATAAGCTAGATTATAAGATAGTAGGACTATATAAGATCCTTAATAAAGAAGGCAACTTATATAAGGTTAAACTCCTAGACTTAATTAAAGTCTACCCTATTTTCTTACCAGATAAGCTATGGAAAGCTGTAAATAACCCACTACCTAGATAAAAGAATAAGCCTCCACTACTAATTTAAGTTAATGGCGATAATAAATAGGAAGTTAATAAAATACTAGCCTATAAACTAGTATAAGGAACGCTAAAATACTATATTTAATAGAAAGGTTATAATCTAGACCTAACCTAGTACCCCGCCTAGAACTTTATAGGTTGCCCCTAAAAGCTTAAAGAATTCTATAATTAATACCCTAATAAGCTAGGACCACCTAAAGTATCTAGATAAGTGGATAGAGTGCTAGTATAGCAAAGATAATAAGCTACCTGTTAAGCATATAGATAAGAACACCCTACGGACATAATACGGACATATAAAGCCTAAGGGCAGGCTTTTTCAGAGGGGGGGGTAATGTTACAGCGCTAGTGGAAAATGGTACTAGCAAATTGCCATTACATAACCAGAGGATTGTATATAGCTTCGAGCGGTGCTTCCGTTCTTCCCCTTTCCTTTCTCTAGCTTTGGATCCTCGTTTATAGACAATCCAATTGTATAGGCTTGCGCGACCCTCTTGCCGTGCTTGTGCCTCGATTAACCAAGTCGCTAACAAACACTAGCCAAAAAAATCACGTCTGAGCTCGCTGAGGTAATTATGGGCTAGTTACGTATAGTAGTTACATAAGCTAGGCGAGTATAAAATCCACTAGAATCCACCTATAGAATTAGTATTAATATATAACAATAATCTTATCTATATATCTTAATATACGTATCTAATTTCTGTATACCTCCGCTACATATTATTAAATACTAGCTTTAATAAAATCTATATCGTTTGTTCTTTATAGCTGCAGTTAATCTATACTTCCTTATTGGCTTTATTTTATGGAAGCCGTGCTTTTTAAATATAATTTAAATGGACGCTGCAGAGATACCTATTTCGCGAGCGATTTTTTTTTGTGCTTTTTTTACGCCCATAGTGATCGCATGTGACGGCGTTCATAACTTTTTGCTCTATATTAGGAGTGATTCCTTTTATGCCCTACGTGGGGTTTATCCTTAAGGTGGTTATCAAGGAGGACCCAATCTATACGCCAACCATTCTCTACTACCTTTTTTACTAAGTTGCCAATGTGTCTGCCGCTAATTCCTGTAATTCGAGTAATCACTTTTAGGGAAGTGCCGAGGGCTTTCATTACCACGGCCTGCGCCCTCGTCGCAAGGCCGTAGTAAGGCATTTTGGGCTTAAAAAAATAGTAGAAGGTATACAAAGGACGTTGCAAGCGATTAAGTAAATAGATTTTATCAAAAAGTTAGTATAGAGTTGATTTTTATAAGCTTGAAGTTAAAATCTAGTATATTTTGGTGGGGTCTTGGCGCTCAAACCGCGCTTTTCCTAAAAAGGAAGGAGAAATTTCTTTCTGGGCCGTCCTCTGTATTTAAATAAGGGCGTGTTTAGTTGCAGCTCCAGATTAAATCTAGAGGCTTTAGAACCGAGTTAATCTAAAGCCTTAATCTAATCTAGAGGTAGGTGTTTGTCTATCTCTTCAAATAGGTGCATTTTTTTGTCAATTTTTTAATTGGTGGCTGCGGCTCAGGGGCCTGCAAATAGCGGGCTTGTTTTCCAGCTTTTATAAGCAGTTTTTACTGTAAAAAGCAGGAAAAATAGCCCTAAATTTGCAAGCCCATAGTCCAAGGAAAGTAAAGCGTGACCGCAGCCAAATAGGAGAAAAATGTGTGTAGAGAGATATGTTTTAGGTGTCAGCCTTACACATAAGGCTAAGTTAAAAAGAACGCTAGCGGGGTACCCAGTTAAAACCTTCGTAAAAGGCGGAAGGCGTCAGCCTATAAGGTTAAGTAATAAAGGTGGAAAGTATCTAATATCTAGCGGCCTAGGCGTTGGACCTCTTTATTAAAGAAGCCGTAGTCTAGGGCATATTAGGCCGCGCCCCTACAGAAGCTATAACCTATATACTATACGGCTAAAATGCTATAGAGGTTTAGTTTTAATTTAAGCGTCTTCCATGCGTATAAGGCGGAAAACGCCGCACCACTAGATATAGTAAATAGCGGCGCAGAGGGAGCCTAGGGGTCCAGAAGAAAAAGCCTTTATAGTACTACTACAGGGCAAACCACGTTAAAGGTTGCGGCTACTATAATTTAAACGCCCTGCTTATCCTTATCAGTCTTGCTCCATTTAAGACGGAAGGTAAAATGATCTCTAGAGGGGCTAAACTATACGTCTAAGCGAGTAGCTTTAGTTGCAGTAAATAATGGTTCGGACCGTTGCTTATCAGTATAGGAGATCTCGCCTATATAGAGGCACCCTACAAAGGCGAGGCAGAAGGCGGCGTTAGTATTTACCCCTAGGATCAAGTTACTGCTAGTCACGATCTTAGCAAGGATGCTATATAAGATTGGCAACTTTGGGGTGGATTCTTTTAGGTTAGGGTTAAGGGAAGTTGCCCTATCTAGTATATAATAAAGTGACACGTTCTCAAATACTATAACTAGAAGAATGCGGTTAACGTATATAGAGCGGATTGCGGCAAGGTATAAGCGTAAGGTTTTTAAAGCTACCCTACCTATATGCGGAAAACTATTGCTATATATCCTCTATGCTACCCATTCCATAAGATTAGGTAACTAGGCTAGGTATAGCGCCACAGCCCTTATAGCGCAGAAGAACTCCCATAACTTTATACCTAAGGCGTATATCTTGCAGGTATTAGGCTCAATGCTATGCCATAAAAGGCTTAAAACTAAGTAAAATTGGCCCAATTAGGTAATAAAAGCAGGCGGCGGGCCTAGTAGGTTAATAAGCAAGCCTAAAGATAAGCTATTAGCACCAAGAGATTAATTTAAGAATAGAGATTTTTAACTATGGCCCAGTTAAAGCAGGAGAGTGCATCAGCTAGTATATTATCTTTAGATAAAATCCAGGAAGATTATAACTAGATATTAAATGCAGCAGCCTAGACTAAGATTTATTAGAGGAGCAAATTAGCAGGGCCTTTAAGCACTATATTTTGCAGGCCTACAAGGGCAACTATATTATCCGTATAGACGTAAACAAATAAATATTGCTAGGCAGGGCTCCATTTTACAAATATATTAGTAATAGCGAGTACTTCAAGCACATTAATATAGGCATAGAGGTGCTTAGAGGCAGGAGATACTATAAAGAGGTTGTTTTGTAGCAGTATAGAGGTATAAGGGCGCCATTAACTACAAGGAGTAGAATGGGTCTTAGTAAAGGTATAGCCTAGGCAGCTATAGAAGAAGCCAGCATAACCGTATTTAGATAAGGCATCCGTAAAGAGATAGATCTAGGGGCGAGTAATATCCTCCTAAAAGAAGCAAACCCCATTTTAAAGCGCTAGGGCTTCACTCCACTAAGCTAGGTTAGAGATTACCGCCAGCAGAATAGGCAAAGTATGGCAATTTATAAGAGAGAAAGCTATAATAAGGTCCCATAGCAATCTTAAGTAAGATCACCCTAACTAGATAACTTTTACGGCCTAAGCAAGGCTACCTCTAAGTTACTAGCACTATTTAAGAGAAACTTAGGGCCTAAGGACAAAGAAAGCGAGTAGATTTTATAGTGCCATCTACTTAACAGGGCTAAGGGATAAGAAGAAAGTATTAGTGTTAATCTAATAGCCTAGTACATCTAACACCGTGCCATAGGAGTCTTTTATAATATTAAAAGGGAAACCAAGTAGTATAATTATAAAGTTATATACGCAAACTACTGGTATATAACTAGTGCCTAGGCGTAAAATAAATATAAAGTTATCTAAATAATAAACTAGCGCGAAGAAAGCGATAATTAAATAAAGGCGGCGTTTAAGAATCTAATATAGGGCTTCTATAAAAAGGTTAAAAAGGAAGGGTACAGTAGCTAGACCAAAGGGGAGACAGTATTTAGTATATACTATCTTTTCCCACTTAAAACCTAGTAGGCATTAGTTAGTAATAGCAACTAGGATATTCTAAAAAGCGTCTTTAAGATCGCGTTTAAGGATAACGGCTCCTCTCCTAGCAAGGAGGATAAGTGCTAGAATATCATCTACAGTGCTATAGGTAAGGGTAGAGTAGGCCTCTAGAATAGCAGCATTAACAGAAAGACCTCGGCAAGGCTTAGGCAAAGAGAGATTATAAATACGGTGGAAGGTTCCATCTAGCTTAGGTACAAGTCCTAAAGAAAAGCAGTAGATCGCTTTAGGCGGACAAATAGCAATGCGGCCAATAGGTAGATTAGTAGTAATTTTCACAGTAATTACCCCCAGGTTAGTATTGGATAGGAGTTAATTTAAACATATACGTGCTAGCAATAAGGCAGTAACTCCAATCTATACGCCATATATTAGGATACCCTTAATTAAGGGGCCAAGATCTCTAGGGTATAGGAGTAGCTTATCCCTCCAGGCCAGTACATTTAATGGCAACGGCGAAGTATAAAGTAGATACTCTAGGGTAAATACCTTAAATCTTAGTGTTAAGTTTGGGCGTAGAGAGGGTATAAATTATTACGGAGACCCCTTGCAGTCTTTCTTAACATAATTCCCTCCATATACTTTATAGAGATGTTAATAAGAGCATAGCAGTTTAAAGTACGGACAGTCTATATTCTAATTACCGCATACCTAACCCTATAGGGATAAGGTAGATATATCTGCCTAAGGGCGTTTAGATAACAAACCACTATAGGAGGGTAACGGGGCCAGGCGTAGGGTGGCAAAATTGCAGTTAGCTGCTTATAGTTTAATAGAAATGGCCTAGTTAGCAGGGTTAGTTTAACTAAGCCTTATAGCTCTCTAGTAGACAACTAGGGCTAAATTAAGGACACTATTCCAGACAAACTATGCGGAGAAGCTTATAATAGCTTAGTAGAATTTTGCCATTGCAATAGCTAAGGGGGTTAATGTAGCCCAGAGGGTTTGGACGATAATACTATAGTTAATAAAGCCCTTAAGCCAAATACCTATAGAGGAGAAGTCCTTTCTAGAGCCCTTACTAAAGGCAATAACTCTTCTGTCTGCCATTAACTCTATCCAATTAGAGTTAATTCTAGATGGGTTATTACGTAACTTTACAAGGTTCTCTAAAACAAATATACCCTTCCAGATTATAGCAACTTTGGAGACTAGGATTCTAGGAAGAAGTAAGTTTAAGCTCTTTATAGTAGGAGGGAGAGAAAACTTACTAGAGTCAATCTCTACCGCATTAATTATAGTAGGGTTCTTCTTAATGGCGGCAAGCCAAGCCTGGTATATTTCTTCTGTGGCCAACTTTGCTTGGGCTATAGAAGCAGTAAGTGCTTTAAGGGTAGCCTGGTTTAAAGCTGCCTTATAAGCGCGCTCCTACTTGCGGTCTTTTAGCTCTTGTTCGTGAATATCCTATAGGCGCTTTTCAGCTGCAGCTACGGCTGTGGCGGAGGGCGTAGGGGCTATAGTAATAGAAGGGCGACGCGTCTACAAGCCTTCGCTATTAAGAACACGCGAATGAGAGCGTGTGCTATATGCAGAAGCGTCTTCAAAAGAATTTGTTATAAGGAGTAGATAGGAGATGGCGGAGAGAAGCGATAGCCACGGCCTAAATTCAAGGCTTTAAGGGAGGAGATTTAACGGTTAAATAAGATCTGAATGAATGAATCAACAGCAGCTTTAATTAACGAGAACTAGCATATTTGAATTCAATTAGATAATGTTGTTAATGCTTAAAGTTCTTTATATAGAGACTTTAAGCCATGCGCTATAGGACACGTGACTTCCTATAGACCCTATTAGTTAATCTAATAACTTTCTAATCTAGAGCTTCTCTAGATTAGCAACCACGTTAAATTTGCATGCTTTACCATATATAGTAGTTAAACTTAAGCTCTTAGCGTTAGATTAACCTATAGCTTTTTTTTATAGGTTAATTATTAAGTTAAATCTAGAGCTCTACTTATATACCTATCTAATTGCCTATTATAACCCCACCGCTACTACCCTTACTAACAATGGTATTACTGCTACAGCTATAGGCCCTATATAACGTCCTCTTCTTAATCCTTACTATTGCCGTTTAGATTTAACTAGTCGGCGTTTATACTTAATACACTAATATATAGTAGGGGACGTTATAGATAATGTAATTGCTCTATAGCCACCTATAGAGGCTCTATAATTTAACGAGGATGTAACTAGTATTAGCGACTCAGTCAATCAAGGCACAAGCATAGCATAAGGGACGCGCAAGCCTGTACAATTAGTAGTCTATAAATAAGGATCCAAAGCTAGAGAAAGGAAGGGAGAAGAATAGCAGCGCTATGCAAAGTTTTATGCGGTCCTCTAGTCACGTGGACTCACATAACTTGGCGTCTATCATAACGTCTACTATAATCCACCGTTTTCCACCAGCGCCGTAACATTACCCCCCCCTCCGAAAAAGCCTGCCCTCAGGCTTTGTATGTCCGTATCATATCCATGGGGTGTTCTTATCTATATACTTAACAGGTAGCTTATCATTTTCGCTATACTAGCACTCCATCCACTTATCTAGATACTTTGGGGGTCTTGGCTTGTTAGGGTATTAGTTATAGAATTCTTTAAGCTTCTGGGGGCAACCTATAAAGTTCTAGGTAGGGTACTAGGTTAGGTCTAGATTATAACCTTTCTATTAGATACGGTATTTTAGCGTTCCTCGTACTAGTTTATAGGCTAGTATTTTATTAACTTCCCATTTATCGTTGCCATTAACTTAACTTGGTAGTAGAGGCTCATTCTTTTGTCTAAGTAGTGGGTTATTTACAGCTTTCCATAATTTATCTAGTAAGAAAACAGGGTGGACTTTAATTAAGTCTGGGAGTTTAACCTTATATAAGTTGCCTTCTTTATTAAGGATCTTATACGGTCCTGCCATCTTATAGTCTAGCTTATAGCTAGGCCGTTCTGTTTTTTAGTTCTTTGTTATAACCTAGACCTTGTCACCTATAGTAAAGTCGGGCTCGCGCCTATGCTTATTTGCCTACTGTTTTATCAATTTCTGGGCCTTCTCTAGGTTCTTATAGGCTACTGTCTATGCTTCTTCTAAGCGTCTAGCATACTGCTATGCTTCCTTATAAGATAGTTTTTCGCGTACAGTCTATGGTCCTTCTGGTCTCTTCCAGTCAAAGCTTATATAGGGTAAGTATCCCATTTCTAGCTAAATAGGTGCAAACCCCGTAAAGTTATAGGGTAGGGTTGCCTAGGCGTAGTCCATTATAGGTAGTAGTCCGCTCCAATTATCCTAAAAGTAGTTAATAAAGGGCCGGAGTCTCTAGTCTAAGTACTAATTTACAATCTCCGTCTAACCGTCTGTCTAGGGGTAGTATGCTATAGAGAGCTTTAGCCTAATACCTAGGATCCAGGTAAACTCGTTCCAGAAGGCCAATATAAACTACGGCCTATAGTCGGATACGATAGTATCTAGTAGTCTATAAATTCGGTAGATATAGTGGATATACAGTTAGGCCGCCTCTTTAGCATCAATATTCTTATAATAGGGGATTAAGAACGGGCGCTTGCTAAAGCGGTTAACTAGGATTATAACCATATTATATCCGTCGCGGTCCGTAGGTAACTTATAGAAGTCTATAGAAATATACTGCTAGGGGCGTTCTAGTATTAGGAGTGGCTTTAATAGCCCTAGGGTCTTGTCTTATGGAATTATAGACCTACGGCAGTCGTCGCAGTTCTATATATAGCGGTTAATATCCGTAACCATTCTGGGCCAGTAGTAGCGGTCGCCAATAATTCTACAGGTCTTATTTTTTCTAGGGTGGGCCGTAGAGACCTAAGTATGTACTTCGGCAATAAGCTAAGTCTGTAAATTCTATTCCTTTGCTACCACTAGCCGTTCCTAGTGCTTAAGCAGTCCGTTTTTAAGGGACCATAGGCTAGTAGTATCCTTTACCTTTTCGCGGCACTCCTATAAAGAAGGGGCCGTACGGTTTGCCTACAGCAGTTTATCAATAAGGTCAAGTTTTATAGAGTTAATGGGGTATATCTCAGCGTTTAAAGGGTCTATATTTAGTTCTACCTATATCTAGGGGTTAAGGTGCTCTAGTTATAGTAATACCTAAGTCCATAATAAGATCTTCGCAGCCGCCTAGTTACCTAGGTCCTGTTTACGCCTTATAAAAGCATCCGCACGGTTTATAGCGCCTGGTCTATATATAATCAAGAAGTTGAACTAAGATAGGATATCCGCCTAGCGTACCTAGCGGGCCGTAAGGGCTTTAGTTGTCATAAAGTATTCCAGGGCCTTATAATCCAAAACTACCTTAATAGGCTTAGGGGTCCCCTCTAGCTGTGTATACTAGTGCTAAAAGCTAGAGATAATAGCCAGCATTTCTTTATTATAGATATAGTAGTTCAGCTCGGCATCTATTATAGTCTTTAAATAGTATGCAATAGGGTGCTATTCTCCGTCCAGTTACTTCTGGGAAAAAACACCAGCTATTACACTATCTAAGGCATCAGTTTCTAGCATTAAGGGCCATTCTGGGTTAAAGTGGGCAAGTAGGGGAGCTAATACTAGCCGCTTTTTAAGCTCATTAAAGGCCTGCATATATATGGCGTCAAAGTGGAATAGCTGGTCTTTCCTAGTAAGGCGGTTAAGAGGCTAGGTAATCCTGCTATAGTTCTTAATAAAGCATTAGTAGAAGTTACAGAAACCTAAAAATAATTATACCCCCTTTACAGTCCGTAGGGGTGTCCACTGGTTAATTACAGCCGTTTTCTCTAGGTTGGCCTTAATTCTGTTTATACTAATAATAAAACCTAGGTACTTTATACGCTTAACACTAAATTCCAACTTCTTAATATCGGCCTGGAGACCAGCCTCGCGGAGCTATTATAGGACTTTATAGACGTACTCCTTATATTCCAGCTTATTCTCAGAGTAAATCATAATATCATCTAGGTAGGCCGTATAGAAGTCATTAAGGTAGTCAAAGAGTACATCATTTATGTACTGCTGGTACGTAGCTAGTCTATTAGTTAGTCCAAAAGGGAGTACCTTATATTTGTACATTCCATAACGGGTTTAAAATATAGTAAGCTCCTTAGACCCAGGGTTTATCCTAATTTGGTAAAAGGCCTAGCGGATATTAAGCTTTATAAAGACCCTGGCTCTACTTATTTAGGCAAAAGTCTCATCAAGTAAGGGTAGTAGATAGCGGTCCTTGCGGGTCATATTATTTAGCTTATAGTAGTTAATGCAGAAGCGCAGTTCTCTATTTAGTTTTTTAGCAAAGAGAATAGGCGAGTTAAAAGGGGCTTAGCTAGGCTCAATAAAGCCCTTATTAAGGTTGTTAATAATGTACTGCTTTATGGCCTACAATTCAGTAATAGACTGCGGGTAGAGAGGGCTAAAGTTAAGGGTGCTTCCCTTGCCTTAATTAATCTCAATCTTATAATCATATAGTCGGTAAGGCGGAAGTATATCTAACACTGCCTTAGAGAATACGTCCTTGAATTTCCAGTATTAATTAGGCAGTTTTTGTTCTACTAGTTCCTCATCCATAAGCTCGCTTTCCTGTTCGCTAAGCTTACTTTCCTTTTCCTTAAGCATTCAATCAATTTCATATAGGCTAGTTGTAAAGGCAACAGTATTAGGCTAAACCAAGTTCTGGTAGAATCCTACAGCGCCAATACAGCAGATATCAACTAGTGGGAGGTCCATAGGTTTCTTTACGGACGCTTATTAGGCCGTATCTTACGGTATAGAGTGTATAGTCTTCCTCAGCTTATGTTCCATTTTCCATAGGTTATCCTTCCTGTCTATTAGCTTAGTATGGCGTCCAATATCCCTAGTTTTCCTTTGGGGCTGCATAGGGCCTAGGTTCTCCATAGGGGGCTTAGCTAGGTTACTACTAACTTCCTAGGTCTTTGGTGCGGATAGCGTAATATACACAGTCTAGGGGCAGCGTAGTATACGGATCCGTTAAGGATTAAGATGTATATCCTTCTCAAAGGCCTAGTCTCTACGCATAGCATCGGCCTGGTAAATAGTATTAATCTAGGGCCGTATAAGGTTTTTCATTATAATGCTGATTTCTTTTATAAAGGAAGGGGTCAGGGGTAGGGTTTTAGGCCAGATAAGCCGTCTATTCTGTATATTGAGCTATAAGCCTAAATAGGCTAGCCATTTTCTCCTTATAATTATATCGTGGCTTTTAAGGTCCGTAATAAGAAAGGGGACGTTATACTGCCTTTGTCCGTCAATACGGAGGTAAATCCGTAAGATAGTTATAATAGGTCGCCCTATTTGTCTATTATACCCACAAATAGAAATTAGTTTAGGCAGTTCTTTAAAGGGTGTATTTAAAAAGTCAGCCAGCTTTACGGCATACTGGGTATCTATTAAGGTAAAGGCATTTGCTCTAGAGTTAGCTAAAGCAGAGGTTAAAACTTAATATTTATTACAGAATAAGGTATAAGGGATAGTGTAGCTTCTTCTACTAACTAGCCGACCTAGATTAATATATAACATATTAATCCCTTTTGACCCTAGAGAGAAGTCTTCCTCTAGGGTTCCTCTTTTTCTAACTCTATACTGTCCTCCTAAATTAACAGAACCTTGCCCGTTTTTGCCTTTATCTGGCAATCCTTTATAAAGTGGTCTTTCTGGCCGTATAAGAAGCAAGCTCCTTAATTACTAAGGGCCTATTTATAGGGGTTGTTGTATATAGGCTAAGTATACGCCAGACCCGCAGTAGGACTAGCTGCACGGCTAGCTGCTAAATTAATAGTGGGCTGTATGGCTAGTGCTATAGGAGTTACAGATCGTGCTAGGGTGTTACAGGCCGTTTGTAAAGTGCTTATAGTCTGGTTTAGAGAGTTTCTAGCTTTGTACCACTCAGATTATACCTTAATTTAATGGAGGCCTTAGTCAATAGCTAGGCAGTGGTCCATAAGTACCTTTAGCGTCTATATAGTAGTAAAAACTGGCAGTACAGTGTGCTGTAGGTCTAGGGTAAGCTTATCAAAGAGGTCTAGTATTAGGTCTTTATGGGGAATTTAGGCTTGGCCAGCTAGGTGCAGAAAGCAGGTCTAGAAGGCTAAAAAGGTCTCCGTCGTCTTTATATTAAGAGCTTTATAATTAAGGCGGGCGTTCTGTGTCTTAAAGGGGTCCTTATAAATAGAAGACAGGTGGTTAACCATCTCTTCTTTAGAGAGGAAGGGGTCTGCCAAGTCCTAGGCGTATCGCGGACGTAGATACGTCTGTGCGTCCCCACCAGTACGGCCAAAGACGTAGGCCATTTTAGCTTAGGTAGTAGGGAAGTAGTCCGCATTAACTTTAAGCTTGTCTTGCAGTTAAAGCTTCCAATTATTAAATATAGGGTTAATTCCGTCTATAAGCAATAGGGGGTCCGCAACCTTCGCGGACCGCAACAATACTAATGCTGTATATTGGGCTAGGGTCTTAAGGACTGTAGCAAGTCTCTAGGTGTCTAATAACTCCTCGCTAGGTATAGGGGTGTTTTTGGTTTTAAGCAGCTCTTAAAGCCATTTAATTTTAGTATTAGCTGCTGCGAGCTCTTCCTAGGGGGTTAAAACGGCGACTGTTTCACTATTAGAGGTATTTGCGGGTCCTACAGCGGCTTTGCCGGCTGCTGTATTTCTTGGCATGGTAGTAGGGGTATTAGGTAATTTCTGGTGTTTGTTTATTTTTTAGGGGTTCTGGTCCATACGTGTCCTATTCTTAGATTTCGCGTTCTGTTCATATTCTTTTGGTTCTTAGGGGTCTGTCCTGTTCTTGTAGTCCTAGTAATGTCCTTAGGGTCCTATTCTGTGTCCTTTATAGATATATTTAAGTTCCTTCTTAGGAAGAAAGAGTAGTTGAGCTTTAGATAATGTTAGCGACTCAGTTAATTAAGGCACGAGCACGGTATAAGGGACGCGCAAGCTTGTATAATTAGTAGTCTATAAATAAGGATCCAAAGCTAGAGAAAGAAAGGAAGAAGAATAGCAGCGCTATACAAAGTTTTATACGGTCCTCTAGTCACGTGGACTTACGTGACTCGGCGTCTACTATAACGTCTACCATAATCCACCGTTTTCTACCAGCGCTGTAACAACTAGAGGTATTTAGGAAGTTGCTTAAATAGCTTTAAATTAATGGCAACTTAAAGGATATGAAGCTTCTATTAATAGTAAAGAAGCTATTAATATTCCAGCTAATATTTAGTAATAATTAGTTATACTAATTAGTTTATAAGGAAACGCAGCACGCCTTATTAATGGTTAAAGAGTAGGTAATATATACTTTAATATAGTCTTTTTACCAGAGCTAATTTAGTATATAGAGTAGTATATATAGTTTTTCCTAGGCTTATTAAATTATATAAGGAGCTTATTAATCTACCTAAAAATACTACGCTAGATAAGATTGTAGATAACCTAAAGCAATATCCATTCTTTGCCAATTATATTAGAGCGCTTAATGGTACGCATCTACTAATTGCGATTAAAGGTGGGTATAAGAAGTAAGCTCCCTAGCGTGGTAGAAAAGGTATATTAACGTAAAACATTCTGGCTGCTATTAATTTTAATATAAACTTTATATACGTTCTGGCTAAATAGGAAGGTACCGCTTATAACTATAAAGTTATTAATTTAGTAAAGAAGAAAGGCTTTAAAGCTTTATAAGGTTAATATTATCTTGCTAATACTGGTTATTTAAATACCTCTATAACATTAGTACTATACCAAGGCGTTTAATATCATCTTTATAAACAAGCTTAGGTAAATATAAGGCCATAGAATATAAAGGAGCTATTTAATCTATATTATACAGAACTAAGAAATGTTATTAAGCGTACCTTTTGAGTCTTTAAGAGACGATTTTAATACTTTAAGGTAGCAAGACAGAACTTCCCTCTAGTAACATAGATTCTTTTAGTATATATATTAACAGTGGTATATAACTTCTTAAATATATATAATCCGGATAATCTAGAGGACTACGGTGTAGTAAAGGATAAGGAGGTTAATAAGAAGGACGCGCAGATAGTAGAGGAAGAGAGTAAGGTTGCTATAAATTAAAGATAGAACAAAATTGCAGAGCTTATATAGAGAGGCTATTATTAGGCAATTAGGAGGCCTTTATAATATATAGGTATATAATCTATAGACAAATTACTATACTAAATTATGTACTAATATATTTTACCGCCATATAGCGCGCTTTAGAAGAGCCTTTTAATATAATAACTTCCTAATAATTATATATAGAAAAGCGGTTACTTTAATTTTATAGAGTATATTTATAATAGGTTTAAGGATTTACTAATTTATATATAAAATCCTTACTAAAAAATAAAATTGTTAATAGTAAAGTAATTATAAATGTAAAGTAAAAGCAGCTACTAATTTTAACCCTTAACATTTTCCTTCTTTTTTATTTTTACTAAAGTTCTATCTATTAGTCTCTTCCGTAACGCCCCTAATATAATTAAAAAGGTCCTTACCGTTAATTCCGTTTTAAAGGCTTTTAGAATAAGCACTTAATTATTAAGGTCTATATTATTAAACTTATTAAGGAACTCTATTAAGGCCTTTTCTAAAGGTGGCTTTTAACTAAAAAGCTCTTGTATAGCTCTAATCTCTTTTAATACTAGCTCTATAGTCTCTCCTAGTAGGTTCTTTGTTTGTTACCTATCTCTAGGTTACTAACGCTTTATATCTAGTTTATTTAATATAGCAGCTTATTTAGTAGCGCGTTTTCTTATAGCTAGCAAAAACTTTTAAGCAGGCGTTAATAAAGGCGTATAATAAAGGCTTAGGCCTGCTAAGGACAACAATTATTAACTAGAAGGTGTAGTAGAGCAATTATCTAAGGAAATATTACTAGCTAATAAAGCTAACTAATGCTATTCTATAGAAGATTAAGGTTTATCCTTATTAGCTACCTTATTATCTTTCTTATTATAAGACTTATCCTCCTCGCTCCTGCCGTTCTATATAGTAGCAGCGCTTTCCTTCTCTATTAGTATAGGATTAATTGGCAGCCTATTCTCCATTTAATTAAGAGCTTTATTAACTATAAGAGTATAATTGCCCGTTATAACTATGCCTTAAAATAGCTTATTAAGCTTCTTTAGGAAAGGTAGTAGAGCGTCTTAAAACTTCGCGGTATTAGGATTGGCTTTAAAATATCTATCTATAATATTTTTAGAGGTAACTGGTATACCTTTATTATTATTCTATCCCTAGCTAGATTAATTATAGAGCTCCTTCTATACCTTTTAATCCCTTTTTTAACTATTATGCTTACTTTTAAGCTGCCGTATAGTAATTAAATATTAAGTCTTTGTCTGCGCGGCGTCTAGAGCTATTTGTATAGAGCCCTTTCCAAATAGCCTTTACTAGGCCTTTAATTATAGCTTCTTCTATTTTATAAGTCTAGCTAATACGCTGTTTCTTTACAGTTGCTTAGCGAGCCGTGGGCTATATACAAAGGGGTAGAGGGCGCGAGGAATGTAGTGTATACGCATTAGTAGCAGGAGTAGGGGTAGCAGTTATTAACGATATAGTAATAAGACACTGAAATAAGGAGCTAGTAGTAGAGGTTTAGTAGTAGGTACGTTTTAGTAGAGGATTAATTAATATAGGTAGAAGATATTGCTAATTTTAAGCCTTATTTAAGGCCTTTTTAGAATGATTAACTAAACAGTCGGCTTTATTTTAGATTAAGTATGACTACTAGATTAAGCGCTACTAATTATCTACTAATTGACGCCGGCGAAAGCATAGATCAACGTCAGATTGAAAAAGCTCTAGATTGCAACCGAACATGCCCTAAGTCTCTGGTGTTATATTGAAAGACCTTAACACCCCACAATTCATTAAACAGCCCCTCTATAGACAAGTATTTAAATGCTTAATGTTACATATCAATACAAATTCTATTTTCTCGGGCCCGTCACCCAATCTAAGCTTATAACGCCAGCTGTGCTCATGCACTGAAACCGATTCTCAGTCCTCAAAACCCCTTCAACCATCGCTCAACTTCATCCGCTAGCTTCTGCGCCTCTGGATCCAGCGTTCTCCTACTCATCCTTCCCGCATGCATAGGGCTTTGGCTCCTCCAAGTCGCCTGCTCCCTCCCTCTAATCCGCCGTGGAAGACTAAGCGTTCTACGAGCCGGAAGCTCAGGTGTGACAGAATCGATGGCCACATGCTTACGAATTAAGTCCTTTTGCGGCCCTGCCCGAATTACTTTCCGAATCAAAGGCATTACATCTCCTTTTGTCTGCTTCCGAATCGAACGCATCACGCCCATTACATCTTGTTTTTTCTTCCGAATCAAACCCACTACATCACTTTTTTTCTCAGTCTGAACTAAACGCACTACATCTCGTTTTTTCTCAATCTGAACTGAACGCACTATGCTTCGTCTTGACCTCCGCTGGGGCTTCTCCGTAGAAGATTTCAACCCCTGGATAAATCGCCTTGCTCTTCCGCTAGGCTCCAGCATATGAACATCTTTAACAAACCTTGTCGCCTTCGATGGCGGTAACGTCGTCTTGTAGTCCCGGAGCGCGACAGTTTTTTCCCCAAGCAGAATAACAAAATCTCTAGTCTTTGCGATGTTAGCTTTGCATACCGGCGCGTTTACTCTCTCCTGCGCTGGCAGTCTTTCTTCTGAGCCCTCAAAGCGGACTTGCTTTTGCATAATGGCAAGGCCGTCTTGACCGTGCATCCGGGGTGCCAAGAGTTTTTTGAGTATTCGTTCCAGCATCATGTAAATAGTTTTTCGAACACAAATATGGAGGAAACCTACATTACGGCATATGTGATTTGCCTGACCAAGTATCGAGGGTATTTTGGATTTGGAGCTTGGCATGCTGCTGGAATTGCCATATGGGGCCTCGCCTGTGCTGCTTAGCTGGTCGCTTGTCGATGAGGAAAAGGCTGGCATTGAACTGCTGTCTTGGGTTTCGGTCGAAGACGAAGAGCCTATATAAACGGAAGAACTGGAACTGCCGTAGGGAACTTCGCTGTACCCGCGGTTGGGTTGGGCGTCAAGCTTAGCGGTAGTACCTCGCTGGCTTCGGTCTCGAAGGCGTCTCCTCTTCAGCACAACTGCAAACTCTCTGCGGAGGGACGTGTACTCCTCGCTGATATCCTTCAAATTACGACGTAGCATTCTCGTTTCTAAACGACCCCCCTTAAGGGAGGAGTAGTAGCGGATTGCCCTAGATCGAGCTCGCCTAACAGAAAGAACAATTGCTTCATTTAGCCTGATCTCGTCAGAGCTAGTGGCTAGAAATGTGGTCGACTTGGGGCCTCTTGTGTCCTGAGTATTCTTTGATTTGTTTGATGAGAAAGATGGTTTTTTTTGATGATCTGCCGATTCTATTTTGTGGATAGGTAGCTTTTGGGAATCGTCTGCCGGTCTTGATGCTTTCGCGCCGCTCGCGTTCTTAGAATCTCTCGTATCTTTGAAACGGACGGCGCTGAATCGTGAATACGGCACATCAACCTTTGAGCGCATGACAGCATCCCACGAGCCCATCTTCTTCGACTGACGGTATCTGGCAATACTCATTCCACCCTCCGATAGTGCACCAAAATGCTTTCTGAACACTGTAATTCGTGGGTTAGATGGTTCTACGGCCTCTTGGGAAGAGCTTTCAGGCATCGAATCGATACTACTAGAAATTGTGCCAAACTCTAATGACCAACGACGAGTGCTAGCTGGCGGGGCTTTAATATCCTCAGTGCGAGCATTCCAAGTGGCATTTCCATCAGAAGGTGACACGAAGAATTGTATGAACTCGCCAGGCTTAGCAACTTCATGCAGAGCGGAAAGACCTTCAGAAGAACCCATTGTTTCCAGCGCAGAGTCTCGAGGTGTTTGATGCAATTTGTTGTAGGACATGTCCGGGTCTAATGAAAGTAGTCCAGCTTTCTTACCCCAGCCACCTCCTCCGCTCAAAACTCGATGCAGACGTGCGCCCTGTGTCACTGCTGACCACACTATATCATTCCAACCCGGCGGATTCCTTCTCCACAGCGCTGGAAATAAAGAATTTAGATTAAGCGAGTCAGTTTCTGCGTTCTCAGAGTTCGGCACCTCCTTGGCCAGGAGGTCTGTCATTTTGTTGGCGACAGGAAGAATTATATCCTGAGGTATAACAAGCGCCCAGACTGTCATTGAATGAGGCGGAATACCACGCGAACTAAAATATTGAGGAACAGTCTCTTCCAACTCTTGTGATGCTGTCATACTTTTCTGATCAGATCCTAGAACGCGGCGTATTATATTTCCCATCCCCGCTTCTATACAGCGCGGTGCAGTCAACGGAATCAAGGGGATCGAGAATGTAACAAACCTTCGGTCCCAGAAGGTGTCTGGCCAGTGGATAGATAGATGCTTGAGCTGTCTCTTCTTCTCTAGATTGATACCCGTCATTCCTTTTGACTTTTTCCACTGGTGGGAGAACATTGTTGCAGAATAGCCAGTATGAAATATTGTATTTGCCAACGGAATTTGGATTGTGTTAATGTATGAGGATTGGGTTTTGTGCTCATCTTCAAATTTAAGAAATTTGTGCAGAGTAATTGTGCTTGGGCTCCCGTCTAAGGGATCGGCCATTTCTTGGCTATCAGTATATGATGGCAAGTAGTTAGCATCCGCCAAAGCGTACGCTATGCCTTCATACCCATTTTCTGCCACTGGGGGTGGTGTGACCCTAACAGCGGCCCGGTCTACACCATCTTCAGAGCCTTCAGCAATGCTTGGAGCCGGTAGTCGATCAACTACTGCGACCAGGGTGTGAATGGTTTGATTAATTTCCGGGTTACCGAGAGTGAGCCCGTACACCTTTTGTAGGGCTTTGCGGAGGAAGGTCTCGTCGTCCAGGAGCCATTTTGCAAAGGAGGGAGTGAGGAGGAAGATGGCAAGAGGCTCACTGAATGATTGGTCTATAGGAATGGAGTATCGCTTGATATGCGCGATGATGTCCTCAGGTGTCTAACTAAGTTTTAGTCTCAGGATGCAGATGTGAAAGAAGATTCAAAGGAACCGACAGTATTGTGCACGGAGTGAGAAACAATGACAGACTGCCTATCTGGGATAGGACGCTTTCCTGCATTATTGATCGAAGAACTCTCTGGCAGACTCTGCTGCGATGTAAGGTTAGATGCAACCGTCGCGAAAGGGCAAGAAAGCTTCTTGACGGGAAGATAGAAGCTTTTCCGTAATAGAGCAAGGTAAGGAAGCTTTGAACCTATGGCCCGCCATTGTTGCATCGGGCAAGGAGGCATGAGCCTATCAATCAGCAAGCATATTCAAGTCGTGATGGATTTTTTTCCATACAGACATCATGATGTTCTATGGCGGCTCAGAAATTTGCCGAATCCTCGGGAGCTTCTATTCTGCAGAACGCCCAGACGTCGCGCGCGGGCCACATCGGTAACATTTCAAGCGTTGCTTACTATGGCGCTCCCATACTAAATAATGGGGATCGTTCCCGCAGAACGGTGTCTTGCAGATACTACAGGCAAACTGAGTCAAATGGTTGAATTCTATATAGAGCACGCGTAGACTTGATCCCGGTGTTCGCGCACAGACCACATACTCTGCGGACCCCGGACGGGTTAAGGTAGGTTTCCGACTCGCGCGGGCACTATCCCATAGTTGGGCAACCGTTTCTTGCACTTTTCGTATATGCAAGCCCTTAAGCCAATCTAAAGGCTCTATACCGTATATAGCTTGGTGTTGAAGCCTTGGTCAGTGCGATTGCTCGGCGGTAG